>Ga0306921_10002645_pt1 | contig 18000 bp, 18 predicted proteins | sample sta12Cox44000080_FD_203760 | JGI IMG/M metagenome (GOLD analysis project Ga0306921, IMG submission 203760) | Lab enrichment of tropical soil microbial communities from Luquillo Experimental Forest, Puerto Rico - statoxic.12C.oxic.44.000.080 (v2)... | ecosystem: Environmental > Terrestrial >... | reverse complement strand
CGGTATCGAGTTCAGCCTGCCGTCGAGGCCGTAGCACCATTGATGATAGATGCAGGTGTGCTCGCCGGCATTGCCGGACATCTCGCGCCGGACCATGGCGCCACGATGGGCGCAGCGGTTGACCAGCGCGTGGACCGTGCCGTTCGCGTCGCGGTTCACGATGACCGGGGTATCGCCGACATAGGTGATGCGGAAATCACCGGGGTTCGGCATCTCGGCCTCGAGCCCGAGAAAATTCCATGTCGGGCCGCGAAAGATCCGCTCCTTCTCGCGCTGGTAAGCCTCGGGATCGTGATAAAGGCGGTAGGGCACGCGGCTGTAATCCAAGCTCGGCCAGATCGCAGCATTCAGCATCCCGATCCTCCTCACATTCCGAGACAAGCCCCTCGCGCGCGGTCGTCGGCCAGCGGCGCGATGATCATGGTCCCGAATACCACGGCGCGCAATGAGCTGCCAACCTCCCCCGGATTTGTCTAAGCCAAGATCCCGATTGCGCCCGCCTCTCTGTAATTCCCTCGGGAAACGCCTGGTAAGGAAAGCCGCCGTCGACAGCCGCCTTCAAAATCGTGGCACACGCTCCAGCCATTCTGCACTGCACGGGATCATCGTCTTGGCAACACATCGCAATGAGGAGCATTGATGGGCAGACAATATCACGACCTCAATCAAACAGTGTGGCTAGGCGCTGCTTGATGCTGTCGGCGACGTAGAGCGCCAATGCCTGGATCGTGCGCGTCGGATTCACGCCGCCCGAGGTCACGAAGATGCTGCCATCGACAATAAACAGGTTCTTCACGTCGTGGCTGCGGCCCCATTCATTGACCACCGACCGAGCCGGGTCCGTGCCCATCCGCGCTGTTCCCATCAAATGCCATCCGCCCTCCGGGATCGGCGCTTCGTGCCAGACATCGTACGCCCCGGCGGCGCGCAGGATCTCGGTCGCGCGCGCTACCGCGTGATCGAGCATGCGGCGGCTGTTATCGCTGAGCCTATAGGTGATCTTCGGCGCCGGGATGCCGTTGGTGTCCTTCTGCACCGGATCGAGGGTGACGGTGTTGTGCTCCTCCGGCAGGTCTTCGCAGATCGCCACCATGCCGGTGCGGTGGCAGAACAGCTTACGATAGGCGCGATGGTGCTCGGCACCCCACGGCAGGCGGCCGATCTGCATGCCGTGCACGGCGGCCATCACCGCTCCCTGGCCGCGCGAGAACTCGAAGGTATAGCCGCGCACAAACCCGCGGGAGCGGTCGGTCTCGTAGAACTCCTGGCTCCAGATGCAATTGCCGGGGCCGCGATACCCATCCAGCGTCTCGTCAAAATAGCCGGCGATTCGCGCATAGGGGTGGAACATCAGGTTCTTGCCGACCAGGCCGCTGGAATTGGCAAGCCCCGTCGGGAAGCGAGCGGATGCTGAATTGAGCAGGAGGCGCGCCGTGCCGACGGCGTTGCAGGCGAGGATGACGACTTCGGCAGGCTGGAAATGCTCAATCCCATCGGCATCGTAATAGACTACCCCGGACGCCATGCCGTGTTCGCTGGTGGTGATCTCGCGCACCCGGCAGCGCGTCTTGAGCTCGATGCCGGCGCGGATCGCCGCCGGCCAATAGGTGATGTCGGTGCTCGCCTTGGCACCCTGCGCGCAGCCTGAGGTGCAGTGGCCGAGATTGATGCATTTGGCGCGCCCCTCGTAATCCACAGAGGCGATCGCGCTGTCGGACGGCCACCAGTGCCATCCGAGCTTGTTTAGCCCGCGCGCCAATGTCGCCCCCGACTTGCCGAGCGGCAGCGGCGGCATCATCGGCTCGTGAGCCGGATAGGCGGGATCGCCGGCCAAGCCGGACACACCCATGATGCGGTCGTTCTCGGCGTAGAACGGCTCCAGGGTCGCGTAGCCGATCGGCCAGTCATCGGCGACACCATCCAATGTGCGCACGCGGAAGTCCGATGGGTGGAGGCGCGGGAGGTGGCCGGCATAGAGCACGGTGCCGCCGCCGACACCGTTAAAATTGGCGATCTTGATCGGCGAGCCCGTGTCATTGATCGGATAGTCGGTATCGCGCCTACGACGGTTGGGGCTGATGTGGAAATCGTCGAACTGGCGCGCCTCCCAATCGCGAGCGGTGCTCGGATATTCGGACGGCTTCATCCAGTCGCCTTGCTTGAGACAGAGAATGTGCATCTTTGTCTCGGCCAAGCTCAAGGCGACAGCTGCACCGGAAGCCCCGGCGCCGATGATCAAGACGTCAACCGGAGCAGTCATGCGGCGTGGTCCTGCTTGAGTTGCCGGCAGCAATCAACCGGGGTCTGAGCCGGCTTGTCAATGGCGCGCCGCTAACTCCGCGCTGCCGCTCATGCGCAAGTTCTGTGCGATCGGGGCGCCTTTCAGCAGGCAAACGGCTCATACTTAAGAGCGAAACCGAACGAATTAAATAAAATTTCTTTAAGGGTTTAGGTAATATAACTTAATTTGGTTAAGATGGTTGCTGAGTCAATGTCCTTGCCAACACAAAGAGCCAAAAAAGTCACAAGACCAAGTTCTGCACAGGTTGACAACAATCCTTTAGCCTGCCTAGCCTAGCAACTCCTACCTTCGAAGCCCGGTCCCATCGGGGACAACTGGGCATCCACCGATCTGCATTCTCTCACCCATCCACATTATTGGCGTGGGGCCCGGAGATCTATTGCCCGCGGCGAGGGAATGCTCAGCAAAGGATGCGATGCGATGCCAATGCGTCGAACGATCGGTATCTCCTTCGCGTGCCTGGTGACATCCGCCTGTGCGATAGCCGAGACGCCGGAAGAGAGCACAACCCAGTCCATCGGTGTCACTTCGGGAAACGCACAAATGCCGAGCAAATCTCAAGGCTTCGCTTGTGCGGAGGAAAAACGCCAGCCGGTCGAATATGGCTCCGAACGGTTGGACGAGAGCCTCGCGCCGCTAGCAGATGCATGCGTCGACGCCGCAGATCGCTGCTGCGGCCCGATGCCCATGGCTGGGCATCGTGAGTTCGGAAGAGCTACCTGGTATGGCATGGTGGGCAACCTGACCGCGAGCGGCGAGATCCTCGACACCCGGACGGCCACCGCCGCGCACCGCTCACTTCCGCTGGCCTCTTACGCGAGGGTAACGAACCTCGACAATGGCCGCTCAGTCATCGTCAAAATCAATGACCGCGGGCCATACACCCGCGGACGCATTATCGACCTCTCGCCGCATGCTGCCGACGTGCTCGAGATGAAGCGTGCCGGGGTGGTGGCCGTCGTCGTCGAACCGATGGTCTATTAGGCAGTTCCACTATCGTTGGTCCAACCTGACCTTGGCGTACGGAACCCAACCACGCACCAGCACGTTAAAGGCGCGTCTGCACCAAATTGGGGGCAAAGCCGTGCGGGTGACAGAAGTGCGAATCCCTGACGGAAGCGATCTTGTTGAGCGACTGACGGATATGCGGGTTTGGCTCGATGAGCATCGTTACGAACCATCGACCTTTACCTATTTCTTCCTCCCCTCGGGCATGAAGATTCGGGTCTCATTCAGGGTCGAGAATGAGGCGAAGGAGTTCGCCGAAAGATTTGACGGTTCTCTGCTCGATTTAATCGAGGGCGATCGCTCGCCTTCCGACAGTCTAGCGCTACGCGACGGCCAGCCGCCATTGAAGTCCGAACCTTGGCTTGACTATGATGCTGGGCAAACGCGACGAGAGGCGAACTGCACCCCGGTTGAGTTCGACGTGAGCAGCTCAAAGGTTCTGAAACCGCGCACCCTCGAGTGGCGCGGGAGGGTCGGTGTGCTCGACAGGAGCCAGGGAGGCCTGCTTTGGGATGAATGAAACCTCGCGGCCGGCTGTAGGAGGAGAAGGCGCGCGAAGTCGCCTCCAGCCTGAGCAGCGCGAGCACGACCGGACTTCAGATTCGACCGTCCCCACCACATGCGCGTCGGGCGAGGTGGAGATGGTCTCTGATAGCGAAATCGAGCGGCGCGAGCCGATGCTTGTGTCCAGTTTTGTGTCCGGGGAGCCGCCGACCCCGGCCCCCGGCCGCCATGGTATCGCGGAGCCGAAGGGTGCGGTCGGCGCCCTGCTATACCTCGCCCTCATCGGGTTCGTCGCCACCGGCACCATCGGCATCTTTTTTGGCGCTGGGTTTTCCTTGCTCGTTCCGCCCCCGGCGACCGCAGTCGTCGATCCAGGCGCACGCGACCGCAAGCACGCCGACGGCGAATCCGCGCTGGCGGGCCGCGAGATTGCTCCGGTTTCACAAAAAACTGCGGCGTCAGGCTCGGCTGCAATAGCCGCCATTCCCAGGCCGCTCGCCCAGCCTCCTCCGATCGGCAGCTCGACGCAGGTCTCTCCGCCGGCTCCACCCACCACCGAGCCGTTGAGGCAGACCAGCCTGGCGGCTGGCCCTGCACCCGGCCAGACGGGCTCACTTGCTCCAGCGGTACAAGCAGGACCAGCCCCATTCGCTACGACGAGCACCGCGCTTGCCAGTGAAAAGGCAGACCACGCAGACCAAAATACGCGACCTGCCGTCAGTCAAGGCAGCGATCGCGTGGCGGCGGGCCGTCAATCCGCCCATCGCCACCGCAAACGTGCGGAGAAGCCTGCGGCCTTTAACAAGCTCATCACGCAGCTAACTGGAGAGACCAATTTGGTTGATCGCAGACTGACGCCACCGCGAGCATCTTTGTCGCCACCCGGTTTCGCAACATCCCAAGCCGGTCGGTAAACAAGCGCGATTGCAACTGGTCGTGCCTCTCTACGACGGGAAGAAAGATCAAAATTTACCCGCAGCGCCTGAAGCGCTTCTAGTGACTTTGGTGGCGGGCATCGTCCCGCTCACCGGCTCCCGATAACCCGCCTCCGGCTCGCGCGCCGATCTGCCCATGGAGTTGAGTGCGCCGGCCCGGGCTGAGTCGCTCGTAAACAACATGCTGATAGAGTGAATGAACGAGGCGATAGCGCTCGGCGATCGTACCGTCAGGCCATGCTTCGACGCCGGCAGCCATCAGGAATTGGCCGCGCCGGGCAAGCTCGGCACATCGATCCTCGACGAGGCGCAATGCTTCATCGGTCCCCCGTGGCAGCCGCTGCCGTCGAAAATTCACGGCCCACGACACTTGCGGACTCGAGCGTGCGTTGTTGCTCGGGCTCAGTCCGTCGAATAACTGCTCGACCATCCCCTGGAGGCTCCGCGGGACTCGTGCTGCAGCCTCTTCGGCTCCTGGCTTGATCCGCCAGCGAGCGCCGACCTCCACAACCCATCCTTGCTGGACCAGCGCGTCAACCACCGCGACGATGAACAGCGGGTTTCCGTCGGTGCGCTCGTGGATTACCCGCATCAGCCTGTCCCATACCTCGCTGCCCGGGAGCCGAAGTGTCAAATACCGGGCACGTCTGTGTCCCGCAGCAATTCGAGCGGCATCTCCTCCGCGAGTCCGTGCATCCCGAGCTCGCTTGTGACGGCGTGCAAGGGATGTGCCCGCACGATCACATCGACGGGACGATAAGTGCCGAGCAGAAAGAGCTGGGTTAGCTCGCGGCGGCGGGCCAGCCAGTTGATCAGGTCCAAGGTCGCACGATCACTCCAGTGGAGATCCTCGAGCACCAATACGCGGGGCCTGTCGGCGCTCAACGCTTCGAGCGCGTCGACCATCTCCGCGAGAATCCGGTTGCGGGTAGCCCCGATGAGCAGTAGTTGAGGGGTTTCGTGCAGCTTGGCTCTTACGACCCCCGGCAGCTGTTCCAACCAGGTTGGTGCGTATTTGCCGAGTACAGCAAGAGTGCGCTCCGCCTCGGACCCCCGAAAAAGGCGCCCGATCGCGTCCAATACCGGTAAGTAGGGCTTACCAGACCCGCGGTACTCGATGCAGAGGCCGCGCGCGATCCGGGCGTCATCACCCTCTGCACCCGCGCGAGAAACGCATCGATGACCCTGATTTTGCCAATTCCGGCCTCGCCGGTCACGAACGCCAAGTGGCGTTCCCCACCAGCAGCTCGGGCTAGGCGCTCGTGGAGGCGCGCCAGCTCAGCGTCCCGCGCGACGAGGGAGGCCGGTTCGCCATTCAGCAAACGCCGGCGCCGCCATCCCAGTCCGCGCGTCGCGACCCGTTGGCGCGATGAGCCGATAACCCCGGCAATGGACAGTCTCGATGAGACGGGGGCTCTGGCGTCATCATCCAGCCGTTGTCGTATCTCGCGGATACACACGGTCAGTGCCGCGTCGCTCACCGCGATCCCCAGCCAGACGGACTGTCACAGCTCGTCTTTCGTCACTAACCGGCCTGGACGGGCCAGAAGCGCGCGCAGAACTGCGAACGCCTTAGGTGTCAAGTGCAGTGCTTTACTCCCCCGCCAGATACAGGCGTTCTCTGCATCCAAGCGGAAGGGCCCGAATTGAACGGACATCCCGTCCGGCCATGACCCCCGCTGAAAAAATTGTCAGCAGAATCTTCGAGAAATCTCAGGACTTCAATCCCCGATCGGTAGCATCCTGCCAGGAATGAGCTATTACACTTGATGCTTCAGCTTCCTGCAAAGAACCGGAGGGCCGGTATCGCGCAACTGTCGTCGAGATGCTATATGCTCCGACCGCGCGGCCGGGGTACGAGCCGGCTCGACTACGTTCCTGCACTGCGGGCTCGCGCCGATCCTCTCATAACGACCGGAGGATGCCGAGCCTCTTCGCCATCACCGATAACGGCTCGGGCCGCGCGCTTGGGCTTGTTTATACAACTGCCACATCCAGTCCTCCGGCTCCTGGCCGGCACGCTTGAACCAGTCGAGCATCTGGACGGTCGAATCGACCTGGTCGCCGTGCTTCCCTTGGGAAGCATCATCAGCTCGTGCGAGTATTCGGCAAGCCAGGCTTCCTCTTTTGGCAGATGGACAAAGCCGTTCTCGATCACCGCGGTCTAGGCGTCCATGCGCATGTCCGACTGCAGCGCGTAGCGGGTGACCGTGCGCAGGCCTTGCTCGATCAATTCCTGGATCAGCTGGGTGTCCGAGGCTTTGTCCTCGAGCAATACGACACTGGCCTCGAAGGCCTGGTACTGCTCGCACACCGCACGTTTTTGGGCTCGGGATATTTCATCTGCTTGCGCAGCACGTTCAGCAGGTACAGGTTCTTGCCCTTGATGCCCAGCTGGTGCAGACGCTGAAATCGCTGAGCTCGGAGGCGTTGTTGGCGGTGCCCCAGCTCTGCACGATCTGGTCGAACTTGTCCGACCGCTCGTTGGTAGCTCGCGAACCACGCCGTCTTGACCATGCCGCCGCCCTGGGGCGACAGCATCTGTTGGTACTGGCCGGCAATATTATATTCGCCGATCGTGCGGCGAGGATGGCGACCGGCTGGCGCTCCGGGTGCAAAGCCTCGCCGCGAGACCGGGTAACTAGACGGGTCTCGAGCGGCGTTTCGATCAGGTGGGTCTCGTCCTCCTCGGCGATTGCCGGGTAGCAAACCACCTCCCACAGCTCCCGCGCCTGCACATGGCCCGCGAGATCATCCTCGGGTCACGTCACGCCCCAGGGCAGGCTCTCGTGCAGCGGGTGCACGATCAGGATGATCGCACCGCTGCGGGTGTCGTTCAGCTGGCCGTAGAGAGTGTGTCGAACCAGTCTTGGCCGCCTGCCGCTGGACCTGTGAGAGGGCTTCCTCGGGCTTTAGCGGATCATCGATGATGATGATGTCGGCACCACGCCCGGTCGACTGAGGTGGCGAGCCGGCAGCCCTGCGCCTTGGTCTCGAATTCGGACATCGCTTGCCGCTGCGCCGAAAGGCGAGTGACAAAGAGCTGCCGGTACCAGTTGCTTGCGACGATCTGCCGGCAATCGCGGACAGTTTGTCGGCGAGGTCATGGCCCCCGGGCTAGGCTCGCGACGGACCGGCGCTTTGAAACCCGGGATGACGGAAAGGATCTGTGCGCTCGCGTCGTGACCCAGGCACCAGGCCGGAAACGCGACGGAGGCCAGGCGCGATTTTCAGATGACGCCAGATCTCAGTTGCAACTACTGATGGCAGCTCAGATTTTCTCCGATGACAAATTGAGGAGCTGGTGTCAATTGGTCGTGAGTCGGCATGCTACGACGACCGGGCTATGCTCCGCAGCAGATCGACCTTGCGGTTTAGCGCCATGACCAAGCCATCCACCCCCTCTCGCCGAAGAATCGCGTTGAACTCCGAACGTTGCACTGCCAACTGGCTGATTGTACCGTCCAGGTACACGTCCGAGATTTGCCAGGCTCCCAGGTTGTGGCGCATCAGATAGGTGAGAGTTGTCGCCTCACCATTCGACTTGACGATTTTGGTCTCTACCATAACAGCAGATCCATAAGGCCGCTCGTCCGTAACCTTCAGCTGCTCGCCGGAATAGGTATTAAACCGATCGGCATAAGTCGCGGAGATATAATTTCCAAAGGCGTCTGTTAGACGCTGCTGTTCGGACGGAGCAAGGGTCGCCCAGGAGGGGCCCACGGCGAGCCGCGCCATGAATGCGAGATCAAATGTCCGATTTACGACGGGCGCAAGTCTCGCGTACCGACCATTCTGCCCGAGCGATCGACCATCCCGCATCGTGCTGAGTAGAACCGCGTAAAAGTCTTGCGCAACCTGTTGTGGGTCTGAAGCGGCGGCCGCGCGCTGCGTTGTCACACCTACCGCGAACCACAGCGCGAGGCAAACGCTCGCAGGCTTGCTAGACCAGGCACACCGTACGATCCGACTAGCCATTTTCCTATTCCTGTTGCTTACCCACTCTGGTGAATCGTGCTCCCTGTCCTGCGCTGGCCCACGATTGGTGTGCGAACCTCTGTCAGCACTCGATCGGCGACCCTATACACCAGGAATGCCCGTATAGGTCGAACAGCCTGCCGTGCCGGTCACCTCCGAACCGATCTTGAGCTGTTTGGCCCCCGGGTAAGAACTTGGTCAACCCGGCTCGCAATTGATCATCCACGGAGTCCCGAATTGATCCACCAGCATCCCAAACCGGGTGGCCCAAAAGGTTTTCTGGATCGGCATCTGCACCGTCCCATTTTCCGACAAAGCACGGAAGATGCGTTCGGCGTCATTGGGGTCCTCGATGCCGAGGGTCACCGAGAAGCCTTTCATTGGTTCATAGCGGTCGGGCGGGGCATCGGAACCCATCAGGATCCTGTCGCCGACCATGAGGCGGGCATGCATGATCTTATTGCGCCACTCGGACGGTGTCTGATCCTCCATTGGCGAACCCTGGTACGTAATCATCGCGACGATCTTGCCACCAAAACACCGCTCATAGAACTTGAACGCCGCCTCGCATTGGCCGCTGAAGGATAGATAAGGGTTCAACTCCATAGCGTACTCCTTTCGGTGCACTAAGATTGAGAGAAAGGTTCTCACTCCTACTGTTTCTCAGCGACCACTTTCATTGCGGTCGCGAACTCGTCCTCGCCGTCACTTGCCGATCGCCGACAGGCCAAGCATAAATCGCGGCACACATGGGGGGACCAGAACTCATGGCTAATTCCGAGTTCATATGAACCTCAGAAAATTTGTACCTGCTTGCGATGATTCTCCTGTTCGGGTGCTCACGACGGTCTCTCTTCGATTGGGCAGTTGGCCTCTTCTCTTGGTAGCGCCACGACCACGCTTAGTCGCGCCCAACGCCACTGCTCGCGCATCCGTCAGTTTCCAAAGCAACGCTCGAACATCGTTTTCCGTTACGCCGTCGCGTCGCATAAGGAGTCGCATCGCGGTATCCCCAAACAGTTCGTCCAGAGATGGATCGGTGCAGCACCCACTAAACATGACTTCCTCCCACCACAATTGCGCTAAGGCGAATAAAATGTCGGCCAATTCGACGTCGATAAACCTGGCCCGCGACGACAAGACCGAAGCGACCTGGCGGCCGGGACAAATGTCCGATGTTGGTTTCAGTTGCACACATCAGGAGTTCGCCCGCTAATGCAGCGTAGGCTGCGTGTTTCTCGCGCAGTCATTCGCTGTCTTAGCGCCGCTCCCCGGCGTCCCTCAGAGAAAAAACCTGAATTAGTGTGAAACGATGTGCAATCCTGGCCCATGAATTTCGCCTTGGAGGATGTGATCCAATGCTACCTTGCATGTCATCGTGATCATACCAACCACCGCTAAAGCACCCCAAAAGCGTCGCCGTCGTCCTGTCCGGTTGGGTCGGCGGGCAACAACGAAGGTTTGATGCAGTGATGGGGCGGGGGACCGGAACCTTTCCTCGTATTCTCTCATGGTCATGATGACTCTCGACTGACCGGACGAGTTCGGGCCTTCGGCATTTCATCGCCGCTGCGATCAGCTGCATGCCGCGTCGATGCAGTGACGTTTGAGTGCGCCCGAAATCGACAGAGCGCTGAAGAGATTTTTGTAGCATAACGGCTGTGAACGGACACAATTTGCCCATAGGGGTGGCGACTGTGATACGATCACGGGCAATCCTTCAGATTGACGACGGGTGCCGCTCGCTCGCTTTCAAAGCACATTGGAATCTTCCTTATTAGGTTGTCGCACTACCCAAGATCTTTGCGAGAAAAGATCTGAATTCGCCTGAAAAGGTCGCATACCGTCTCAGTTTGAATCGTAAGCCGCGACGCGGTGCTGCGTTCAGCGTTCCGAATCCAGCTTTGGTCGAGGGAGGGTGTTCCGAAGCTGTGCGAGCCGCAGCCTCGAACCGAGCGCGGCCGGTACAAGCTCCGTTTGCCCAAGGCGGCGCCATGGTGCGCGTCCAAAGATTGGGCCGTTGCAGGTGCTTCTCGTGATGGTGCTTAACCATGTGGCGGAGCGATGGCATATTCTACTTGGAGACTGCGCAGTCTCGGGCAATATATCGATCTGTTGATCGCCATTGCGGGGATCGTTCTCCTGCCGTTGGCCTATATTATGCGCAAGTGGACATCGATCTCGGGATGACCTGAATGAGCAGCCGGCAGCCTTCTGGCACCTTCACAGCCATTCTGCCGTGCAACCTCGACGTGTCTGAGCGCTTCTACAACCGGCTTGGCTTTACACGTCCGGACAGCGAAAAGCCGCTATCAGAGGAGCCTGATACCTACCGCATCCTATCGAGCGGCGAAGGCCGACATCTACATCTGACAGACGCGGTGGAGGGCTGGCTGGTGCCCGGCAGAAACCCGTTTGCGCTGTAGCTTTATTCTCAGAACGTTGATTTCCTGGCCAACAAATTCAAATACGAATTGGCCGGGAAGCAGGGTCCAGAAGACAAGCCTTGGGGGATGTACGAATTTGCGCTCTCCGATCCGGATCAAACGCTGGTTCGCATCGGTTGGCCGACACGCCTGCGAAAAAGATCGCGCTAGAGATTTCGAACTGCGACACCACCAAAAGGTCGGCTACAATCGGCGTCCATGGATCCCGTATCCGAAGCGCCGGCGAGCTTCGCGTTCGGCCGTTTCAGGATCTTGCCGCAACGCCGCGAAGTTCTCGCCGACGGCCGGCGGATAGGAATCGGCGGGCGTGCTTTCGATGCACTCGTGGTGCTGATTGAGGCCAACGGGGCCGTCGTCAGCAAGAACGAGTTAATGAGCCGGGTCTGGCCGGGCCGGATCGTCGAGGACAACAGTCTGCACGCCCAAATAAAAGTGTTGCGCAAGGCTTTCTCTGACCGCGACCTCATCCGGACCGTTGTTGGTCGCGGCTACCAGTTCAGGGGCGAAGTTCGTCCCTATAATGCGGGCAATAGAGAGCGGGCCGAGCCGGGGACGGCTTTGGAAGTTTCCGCTCCGCCGCACGCTTCAACGAACCTCCCGGCGCCGACGTCGGATCTGATCGGCCGAGACGGCGAGATCAGGGAGGTGATCGGCCTCCTGGCCGACCACCGGTTCGTCACCCTGACGGGCACGGGAGGCATCGGCAAGACGCGACTCGCCGTCGAAATCGCGCGGCACCTGCTGCCGCAATTTGCCGACGGCGTTTGGATCGCCGAACTCGCGTCGCTGTGCGATCCCCAGCTTGTCCCGATTACGGTCGCGGCGGCGCTCGGGCTCGAACTCGTATCGGGCGTCGTTTCGCCCGAACGCATTGCGGCGGCGCTCGGCGCGAAGAAAATCATGCTTGTGCTCGACAATTGCGAGCATGTGATCGTTGCCGCGGCAGGAATGGTCGAAGCATTGTTGCACGCCAACCCTGCAGCGCGCGTGATGGCGACAAGCCGCGAACCGCTCAGAGCGGAGAGCGAACACCTCTATCGGGTGCCGCCGCTCGCCGTGCCGACGGAGGATATCCAGGTGTTGGAGGACGTGCTGCGGCACGGCGCGGTTGCACTGTTCGTCGCCCGGGCGCAGGCGGCGGATCCGCACTTCGCGCCGAACCAGCAAATCAGCGCGGCCATGGCGGCCATCTGCCGGCGGCTCGACGGCATCCCGCTCGCCCTTGAATTGGCGGCAGCACGCGCCTCGGCGCTCGGGATGCAAGAGCTCGCTTCCCGGCTCGACGACTGTTTTAGCCTGCTTACCGCGGGTCGCCGCACGGCATTGCGGCGGCATCAGACCCTGCGGGCGACGCTCGATTGGAGCTACGAACTGCTTTCCGAAGCCGAGGGCTGGGTGTTGCGGCAGGTATCGATCTTCGCCGACGGTTTTAGCTTGGCGGCGGCGAGTGCGGTTATCGCGAGCGCCGAGGTTCACGCGTCGGACGTTATCGATGGTCTGGCAAAGCTCGTTGCCAAGTCGCTCGTCGCCACGGATGTCGCCGGCGCGACGGTCCGCTATCGGCTGCTCGATACGACGCGTGCCTACGCGCGCGAGAAACTCGGCGAGCGCGGGGAGCTCGAGCAGGCTTCACGCAGCCACGCCCAATATTACTTGGGCCTCTGCCGGCTGGCCGAGGCCGAATGGCAGACGCGGCGCGCGGCCGATTGGCACAGACATTATGGCACCGAGATCGCCAATGTCCGCGCGGCGCTGGATTGGGCCTTTTCGCTGCATGGCGACGCGTCGATCGGCGTGGCACTCACGGCCGCTGCCGTGCCCCTATGGTGTCAGTTGTCGCTACTCGACGAATGCCGCAGATGCGTCGAACAAGCACTCTCCCAGGTCGTTCCAGGATCGAACCGAGATGCGCAGAGCGAGATGCAGCTCGAGGCGGCGCTCGGCCTCTCGAGGTTTCATACCAAGGGCCCCATGCGAGAGGCCGGCGCCGCCTGGGCACGCGCTCTCACGATCGCAGACCGCCTTGAAAATACGGAATACCAGTTGCGGTCGCTGTGGGGCCTGTGGTCTTGTCGGATGACCACCGGCGAGTATCGAGATGCGTTGGCATTTGCGCAACGGTTCCGCCGGCTTGCCGCGAAACAACCCGACCCGGCCGATCAGCTGATCGCCGATCGAATGATTGGCACTGTGCTGCGTTACATGGGAGATCTGACCAACGCTCGGCGCCACATCGAGCGCATGCTCAGCCGATATGCGCCGCACCAGTCGCATACGATCCGCTTTGTGTGGGACCAGCGCGTGGCGGGAGAGATGGTCCTTGCGTTGATCCTGTGGCTTCAGGGATTTCCCGACCAGGCTATGCGCACCGCCCAGAGGACGATCGAGAGCGCTCGGGCGCGGGATCACACGATTTCGCTCTGCTATGCGCTATCGACTGCGGTGTGCCCGGTTGCGCTCTGGATCGGCGACCTGGCGGCAGCAGAACGTTATCTGTCGATGCTGCTCGACCATTCCACAAAGCTTGCGATGGCGGTGTGGCAGGCGGGGGGCCGGTGTTTGAAGGGAGCACTATTGCTCAAGCAGGGCAGGGTTAACTCGGGATTGGACCTTCTCCGTGGCGCTCTCGACGAGCTTCGCAAGACCGGGTCGGTCCCGCGCTATTCGGTATTTCTCGGAGTGCTCGCGCAGGGCCTAGCCGAAGCCGGGCAGCTGGCTGCCGGACGCGCGGCGGTCGACGAAGCCCTCTTGCGATCGGAGACCAACGAAGAGCGTTGGTGCGTCGCCGAACTGTTGCGCGTCAAGGGCGAGCTTATTTTATTGGAGAATGGGCCTGACGCCACCGCAGCGGCCGAAGGTCACTTCCGGCAGGCCCTCGACTGGACGCGCCGGCAGGGTGCATTATCGTGGGAACTGCGCGCCGCCACCAGTGTTGCGCGGATGTGGCGCGACCAAGGCCGGAGCAACGAGGCGCGCGACCTGCTCGCGCCGGTCTACAATCGTTTCACTGAGGGCTTCGAGACCGCCGATTTGAAAATCGCAAAGAGCCTCCTCGACCAGTTCGAGGACTGCCGCACCTGATTGGTCGGCGCTCGGCGCCACAGAATTCGTCCTGGCCGAAGCCGCTGCTGAACGCAACGATGTGCGGTTAGCGGTCCTGCGTAGTCGGCCCGTATCGTCCTATTCACCGACCAGAAGGAGTCCTGTAATCAGCGCATAATGGGCGCTGCGGATCCAGTCAATCCGATAGCGGCTCATGGGAAATACCTCCGCGCCCCCAAGGCGATTGCCGCGCCGTTGACGCCGTTCGCTGTGGGCATCCGGTCGTCGGCAACCGCACCAAAGGCGACTTGGCCCGAGGTCGGGTTGCGAGTAGCAGCCTCTCGGTTCGGGGCCGCGATAAACACGTCGACCTGCTGGCCCACAAAGGCCGGAAACTCGCTCGGAGCGAATTCGTATATCGCCTGCAGTACCCTCGTATCGACCCGCTCCGTCGTGTCCCCGGTCAGCGAGCGTTTCGGCAGCACATAGGGCTCGAAGCGGACAAAGGAGAGGGGCACAGATATACCGGGATTGCCGCGCAGCCGCGCAACCGCGGGGCGACCGGGGCGAACTCGCCAGGTCTCGGTCTCGTCAATGTCCACCCGGATGTGTAACGGATCGACCGACCCCATTGTCATCAGCGGATCAGAGAGGACCCCCGCCTGCGCATACTCGCCGAGCCGGACGTTGACCTTGAGGATAGCGCCGTCGATCGGCGCTTTGACCACTGTCTTGTCGAGATCGACCCGCGCCTGCTGGAGGGTTGCCCTATTCTGCTCGAGCTTAGCCGCTGCCTCTTTGCGCTGCGCCGTGAGAACCTCGATCTGTTGCTGCGCGCCGGCAAGAGCGGCCTTCGCGGCGGCAACGCTAGCCTCGGCTTTCTGCGCGTCCGCGGTAGCGGTCTCAAGGCGCTGACGCGGCGCCCAGGTATCGCGGGCGAGTTCGGCATAGCGCGTGTGATCGAGTGAGGCGCGCATCCGCTCGGCTTCAGCGCTGTCGAGGGTGGCGCGGGCCTGATCGATCGTATTGCGCTGCTGGATCAAACTCTGCTCGATGGTGGCGATTGATGCTTCTGCCGCCACGACTGCAGCCTCGTCCTGAGCAACGGCGGCACGAAAGTCGCGGCCGTCGATCGCGAATAACGGCCGGCCGGCTTTTACCCTGTCACCGGCCACCACGTCGATCCGAGTGACGACCCCGCCGCGTTCTATGGCAAGCGCGATCACCTCACTCGCCGGTTCGACGATGCCGGTGCCGGCGACATTGTCTTCGTAGGGCTCGGTCGGGGCGGCGATCGGTGGCGATCTCACCGTTCGGGAGCTGTGCTTGGTGGCGATGGACCAGCCGGCAAAGCTGATCATCGCGGCGGCGAGAAGCGGGATGCCGTGCCGGATCGGCGAGAAATATCGGGTCATCTCACGCGGCCTCCGAAAGAGGGGCGAAAGGCGCAGCACGGACGGCACGGATACGGCCATCCTCCATCGCGGCGATGCGGTCGGCGAAGGAGTAGATGCGGGTGTCGTGCGTGACGACGATGACGGCTCGGTCCGGGGCGAGGGTTGCGTCCTTGAGGATCTCAAGCACGGTTTGGCCGGACTCGGCATCGAGCGCGGCAGTGGGCTCGTCGCACACGATCAGCCGTGGCGCGTGGACTAGCGCGCGAGCGATCGCCACACGCTGCTGCTGCCCGCCGGAAAGCTGGCTCGGCAATTTGCCGAGATGCGTCCCCATCCCGATGCGGTCCAGGATCGCGGCGGCCGATCCCGCCGCCCGCGCTAGCGGCATGCCAGCAGCGACTAGCGGGATCGCGGCGTTCTCGGCTGCGGTCAGCGCCGGCAACAGGTTGTATTGCTGAAAGATGAAGCCGACGTTGCTGCGGCGAAAGGCAACCTTCGCGGCGTCCGACATTTGCGTGATCGGGCTGCCGCAAATCTCGACCTCGCCACTCGTCGCGGTCAAGATCCCGGCGATGATCGAGATCAGGGTAGTCTTGCCGCAGCCCGATGGCCCGACGAGCATGGTCAGCTCTGCGGCGCGCACATCGAAATCGATCCCGTGCAATACCTCGACCATGCCGTCACCGGCGGGAAAGGATTTGGTGACGCCGCTGCAGCGAACGGCGATGGATGGATCGGTCATTGCCATTAGCCTCTAAAGACGATCGCGGGATCTACCACCATGACTTTGCGCAGGCTGGCAAAGCTCGCGATCACGATAATCACCAAGACGGTGCAGGCTGTGCCGATCGCCACTTCCAACGGCAGCTCGAAGCCGCGCAAATCGATCGAGACGCGTGAGGTGATCTCGAAAAAGCCGGCGCACAGCCCGATGCCGATCGCATAACCGATGCCCGCGACGACCATGGCCTGCAGCAGAACCATGCGCAGGATCGTGCCGTTGGGGACGCCCATGGCCTTGGTGCGCCGAATTGGCGCAGATTCTCGAGCACGAAGATGTAGAAGGTTTGGCCGACCACTGCGGCGCCGACGATGAAGCCAAGTGCTACGGTGATGCCGAAATTTACCGGAATGCCGGTTCGCCTGAGGTAATAGCCGATCGTGGCCCGAGTGAACTCGCGCCAGGTCAGCGCCTTCAGTCCGGTCTCGATAGTGATCTGTTGGGCGAGCAGACGCGTGTCCACTCCCTGCCGCGCATGTACCAATACGATGGACATCTGTTTGCGGGTGCGGGCCTACGTAATTCCGCGCGCTCGAATATTTGGTATAAACGATCGGGTAGGTGGTAAACGGCGCCGACGCGTCGGAAATGCCGATGATCACCGCCCGGTGATCGTTGAGCTCGACCACTTTGCCAATCCCTGGCTCTTCACCCGGCCACATGAACTGGAAGCCCGCCCGGTCGATGATCATCGCGTCGGGCTGTTTGAGGTCCTCGACCGAGCCCAGCACCAGGCGCGGTGCGACTCCGGTCAATGTCGCGTCGTCGACGCCGAGCAGGATGATCTGCTGCAACATTCCATCGCGCGTATGCGCGACGGTCAGCCCTTTGAAAAAGGGGACGGCCCAATCGACCCCGTCGACGCCCCGCACCCGATCGAGCTGCATGTCGGTCATGGGCTCGATCTCGTCGACATACTCGACGCGCGGATCCATAACCCAGATGTCGGCCTCGCGGGCATCGAGGATCTGACCCGCAGTCCGCAACATCAACCCGACGAAGATCGAGATCTGGTTCGACATCAGCATTGTCGAGAAGGCGATACCGAAGATCAAACCGATGTATTTAGCTTGATCACCGAGCAGGATTCTGATCGCTATACCATTCATCCGAGCCTCCGAAGGCGCCTACGAGGAGGAGCGGCGCGACGCCGCTTCTCGGACGGGTCATCAAGTCCTGCTCTGCCTTGCAGCCTCGGGCTCGATCACCCATAATGTGTACGTTGTAATCATAGGCATGGATGTTTACGTTGTCAACACCTGTCGAGCAACGCTCTTATCACCATCGCGATCTCCGCCGCGCGCTGATCAGTTCGGCATTGGAAATTCTGTCGGAGGTCGGTGTCTCTGGTCTTTCGCTTCGGGCCGCTGCGCGCCGGGCCAAGGTGTCCGCGATGGCCCCATATCGTCATTTTGCCGATAAAGAGGCGCTGCTGGCGGCTGTGGCCGAACACGGCTTCCAGCTGCTCGGGGCCCGGCTCACCGCCGCGACAGCGACGGCAGCCGATCCACGGGACGGGCTGGCTGAACTGGGCGTCGCCTACGTCGTGTTCGCGCGCGACGAGCCGAGCCTTTTCAAACTGATGTTCGGCCCGAGCATCGAGAAA
>Ga0306921_10002643_pt1 | contig 18003 bp, 19 predicted proteins | sample sta12Cox44000080_FD_203760 | JGI IMG/M metagenome (GOLD analysis project Ga0306921, IMG submission 203760) | Lab enrichment of tropical soil microbial communities from Luquillo Experimental Forest, Puerto Rico - statoxic.12C.oxic.44.000.080 (v2)... | ecosystem: Environmental > Terrestrial >... | reverse complement strand
GGCATCGCCGACCAACGAGCGGCCCGGCTCGATGATGATTTCCGGCAGGTCATTGCCGAAATGCCGCGTGATCGCCGCCATCACTGCCCGGGCGTAGCGTTCCACCCCCGGCACCTCACCGCTGTAGTGCGCCGGAAAACCGCCGCCTATGTTGATCATCCGCAGGTTGATGTCGGCCTCAGCCAGCGCCGAAAACATCCGGGAAGCAGTGCCGACTGCTCCGTCCCATTGGCCGAGGTCGGTCTGTTGCGAGCCGACATGGAACGAGATGCCATAAGGGACGAGACCAGCGTCACGGGCTTGCCGCAACAACTCGACCGCCATCTCGGGCGCACATCCGAATTTGCGAGACAGCGGCCACTCGGCGCCGTCGCAAGCGACGAGAATGCGACAAAAGACGCGGGCGCCCGGGGCGGCGCGGGCGAGTTTGTCGAGCTCATGAGCGCTGTCAAAAGCGAAGAGCCGCACGCCGGCCCGATAAGCGTAGTCAATATCCTTCTCTTTCTTGATCGTGTTGCCAAAAGATAACCGGTCGGGAGCCACCCCATTGCCGAGGCAAAGCCCGATTTCACCGCGGCTGGCAACGTCGAAGCTGGCCCCTTTTCCGTTAAGCATAGCGACAATCTCTGCCGCTGGATTCGCCTTAGCCGCATAGTAAATCCGGGCAAGCGGCAGATAATGGCGCAATGCATCATAGGCTGCGGCGATCACGTCGAGATCGACGACGAGGCAGGGGGTATCGGGGGTTTTTTCGGCAAGGAAACGTGCGATCCTCTCGCTCATGACAACGGTCATCCTTCCTGCGAGGCGGCTAAACGCGATCGGTGTCGCGGATGGCAGCCGAGCCGTCGCCTGACAGTTCGACAGGGCTGACGGCGGCTCTGCCAAGGGCGGAACCGAGAGATGCCGATGCGGCCTTTAGAAAGCCCGCTCGGCCGGAATTTTGCGGATTAGCCTAAACTACTCGGGTCGATGACCCGGTTACCCCGTCCACGCAGACGCGTCCCGCGAAGGTTGGCGTCGGGGCAGGGCACCACGCCCCTTGATCGGAAAGCAACCATACCGTCCTCCCTCTCGGGACCGGCCCCATGGCAAATTGCTGGGCCGGGCTGCCAAAAAGGACGCGTTACGTCGTTGCATAACCACCATGGGCCATAGGCACGTGCGAGTGCGTCGAGAGCCCGATAGATACGCCTATCTGTCGGCGACGCAAGGGCAAATTCGGAAAAAATGAAGCTTTGATGACGCGCTTCAGCCGCGGCGGGAGGCGGCGCGTGCCGCACGGCGCTCGGCGAGCGGGATGACGAGACCGGGATGCTGCGCCGCGACCCGCTCCTGGGAGGCCGCGATGATCGCCTTCAGGAGGTCGGAGTAGCGCAGGCCCGCCATCTCGGCCATCAGATTGAGCTTGCCGTCCCAGCACCAGCCGGGGTTCGGGTTGACCTCGAGCAATCGGATCTCGCCTTCCGCATCGGCGCGGAAATCGAAGCGAGCGTAGTCGCGGCAGCCGAGCCGCTCGAACAGGATATTGGAGTAGTCGACGATTTTGCGGCGCGCCTCTTCGTCGAGGCGCGCCTCGCGATAGCCGATCTGCGTCCAATAGGGCGAGTCGGGAACCCATTTCGACTCGTAGGGCAAGAGTTGCGGCAGCGCCGGGTCGAGCCGCGAATAATCGACTTCGAGCGGCGGCAACACCCGATAGCCCTGTCCCGGGTTGCCGATGATGCCGATCGAGTATTCGGGACCGGTCAGAAACTCTTGGATCAGGATCGGGCAGCCCGGCATCTGTTCACGCAGTCGGCCGAGGCGGGTGATCGCCTCTTCCCAGGTATGAACCACCGCGTCCTTGGTGATCCCGATCGACGAGTCACCATAATTCGGCTTGATCAACGCCGGAAAGACGGACGGGATTGTCGCCGCCAGATCGTCGGAATTGAAATACGTCTCCGCCGGCACCGGCACGTCGATCGCCTGCGCGATGCCGCGGACCAGTGACTTGTTGTAGCAGAGCCCCAGGCAGCTCGGCCCGGCACCGCTGTAGGGAATATCGAGCGTCTCCAGGAGTGCCGGGACGTGCATTTCCATAAAGGCGTCGTTGTTGAAGCCTTCGTCACAGAAATTCAGCACGAAGTGAGGCCGGTTCGCCCGCAAATCGGCTACCAGCGAGGCGTGATTGTCAAGAAAGCGAAACCTGTAGTCCGGCAGCTCACGCAGCGCTGTTTTGAGGCGGTCGATCGTCTCGATGTCCTCATCGCCAAAGCGCCCGTTGCGTTTGACCGGATCCGGAAGGCGCGGATCGCCAAGGATCACCGTCACATCCGAGAACAGCGCGCCGCGATGCGGCAGCCGGTGTGCACGGCGCGGCGCCTCACAGGTCACGAACAACCGGTGGGCCACCATACCCAGATCCTGGTTGCGCTGGGAATCCGGCGCCAGCAGAGGATGGAAGCGGACATTGGCAAACCCGGCGCTCGCCAGGAGCGCCTCGAGGCGCTCCTTCGAATAGAGTCGTTCAGCGTAAAACTGGTCGGCGATGACGCCCCGCTCGGCGTGAACCACGACTTCCCGGCTGATCAACCGATCGCCGTCTCCGGCGAGGTCGCGTTCGCGGCAGACGAAATGGTTCTGGTCGACCCATTCCCACGAGCGCGGCTCGAAATGATGGCGCATCCAGTCGCCGTCCATCAAATCCATAACAAGCGACCCGCCGGAGCCAAGGGCGCGATTGACCGCTTCGAGCACGGCAAGATCGTCCTCCGGGCGCTCGAAATAGCCGAAGGAATTCCCAAGGATGCAAACGCAGTGAAAATCACCGTCGCCAAGCCGAAACCGCCGCGCGTCCCCTTCGTGAAACGAGACCTGCAGGTTGCGCTGCTTGGCGCGCTTGCGGGCCAAGCGGATTAGATAGCGAGAACGGTCGAGCCCGGTGACGTTAGGAAAGCCGCGGCTGGCAAGCTCGAGGGAATGGCGCCCTTGACCGCAGCACAAATCCAGAATGCGGTCGTTGCGCTCGAGCCCGACGCTGCGGATCAACAAATCGACTTCATCAGCCGTGTTGCGATCGTTCTCGATGATGTCGCCGTCAGTTTCGAGGTAGAGCGAGTTGAACAGGGTACGCCACCAGTCGGAGGGCAAGTGACGTTCGAGATCCGAAACCGGACCCAAAGTCCGGGCACCGACATGCCGGTCGCGCTCCAAATGGTCGAGCTGTGGACTGCTCGGATTGTTGTGGGCCGGATGAGGCTTGGCGGCGGGCTTTGCCCCGTTGTCTTTCTTCCCCATTTCGATCTACCTCGGTTTCCCGGACATCAAAAAAGCGGCTACCCGGTGAGGGGAACCGCCGAGCAAGAATGTAGGTATTAACAGCATCGGAGCCGACCGGCGGCGCGATCTGGGGTGGGCATCAGGGGTCAGCGGTCAGCGTGGAAAGAAAGTAAGGTAAAGGTCGTGCCGGCCAGCGTTGGGAAGGAGCGCATGCTCGCTCGAGAAATTCGGTTTCGGCTTGGCCAACAGCGCAAGTCGGCGAGAAGTTCGGAATAAATGCCACGTCTTTCAAGCCGAGATTCTTCTTACACCGAAATTAGCCGGTTATCGACGCGATCGCGACGGTACGGCACATCACCGGAGGGTCGGGCGTACCCTGGAAGCCGAATCGGTGCGTCACGGCGAAGGATGCAGTTCGATCGTGCCGAGCCGAGCGCCGCTCGCCAGATCTATCACCAGCAGCTGTCTTCCGCCCTCGGGCAGCACCAGCGCAAGGATCAGCCGGTCGGGTGCGGACGTCATCGCCTCGATGCGCGCCCCGCGCGGAATGTCGATTGTCGGGCTGGAAAACACACGGGTCGCGGCGTTAGGGGCTCCGCCGCGCGAGACCCTGCCTGCGATGAGGGCGACCAGAGCCGCGAAGCCGACAATGAGCATCACGCCCATCACGACCACCAGAACCTTGAGCGCCCGCATGCGCCTATCTATTGATGACGCCTGACCTTGCCGCAACGATGATCCGGGCCGCCGAATCCGATGCCGGACAGCGGCTCGATCGCGTTCTGGCGCAGCGTCTGCCGCTGCTGTCGCGGACGAGGGTTAAGCGCCTGATCGAGACCGGCCAGGTCACCCGTGAGGGCGCAGTAGTGCGCGACCCCTCGCTGCGTGTGCGATGCGACCAGAATTTTGTCGTAATTCTCCCCCAGATTAAGGATCCGGCGCCGGTCGCACAGCCGATCGCGCTCGATATCCGGTTCGAGGATGCACACCTGATCGTTATCGACAAGCCCGCGGGCATGGTTGTCCACCCCGCACCGGGCAACCCTGACCGCACTCTCGTGAACGCCCTGCTGGCCTATTGCGGCGCGAGCCTCTCCGGCATTGGCGGAGTCCGCCGCCCGGGGATCGTGCACCGGTTAGACAAGGACACCAGCGGCCTGATGGTTGTCGCCAAGACCGAGGCGGCGCACCAGGCGTTGTCGCGCGATTTTGCCGCACGCCGGATTGAGCGCGCTTACACCGCCTTCGTTTGGGGTGTGCCGGCAGCGCATACTGGCGAAATCGCCGGCAATATCGGCCGCAGCGGCACAAACCGCAAAAAGATGGCGGTGGTCGGAGAAGGGAAGGGCAAACCCGCGACAACCCGGTACCGCGTGGAGCGTGTGTTCAAGGCCCATGCGGCGCAAATCGAATGCCGCCTCGCAACAGGACGGACTCATCAGATCCGCGTCCATTTTGCGCATCGCGGCCATCCGTTAATCGGCGACCCGGTATATGGGACCCGTGCCGGGCGGTCGCTCTCCCGCACTGGGTCGATAGGCGCCCAGCTGGCGGCCTTCCCGCGCCAGGCGCTGCACGCTCGCCTGCTCGGCTTCAGACACCCGGTCGAGGACCGGTCCCTCGAGTTTGAGAGCTCGCTTCCGGCAGACCTGCGGGAGCTGTTGCAGAGTTTAGAGCGACTTTAAACTGGACAAAATCTTACTATTTTAGTAGGGTATGAGCGTCGGGGGATCGGGACGCTTTCGTCGGCGTTAGCCCATCACCGACTTCGAACGGAGCAAAAATCGTCAATGGCAACACTTTCGGTGCCTTCCATTTCTTCGGAAGGAAACCTTACGCGGTATCTTCAGGAGATCCGTAAATTTCCGATGCTCGAGCCCGAGCAGGAATACATGCTCGCCAAGCGCTGGAAGGAGCATGAGGATCCCCAGGCCGCACACAAATTGGTCACGAGCCACCTGCGCCTGGTCGCCAAGATCGCGATGGGCTATCGCGGCTATGGGCTGCCACTCTCCGAGCTGATCTCGGAGGGGAACGTCGGCATGATGCAGGCCGTCAAACGATTTGACCCTGACCGCGGCTTCCGGCTGGCGACTTACGCGATGTGGTGGATCCGCGCCGCGATCCAGGAATATATCCTGCATTCCTGGTCGCTCGTCAAAATGGGCACCACGGCGGCGCAGAAAAAGCTGTTCTTTAACCTGCGCAAGCTAAAGGGCCAATTGCAGGCAATGGAGGAGGGCGATCTCTCCCCCGAGAATTTGAAAAAGATCGCCACCGAGCTCGACGTCCCCGAGGCCGATGTCATCAGCATGAACCGTCGGCTGGCGAGCCCGGACCATTCGCTGAATGCGCCGCTGCGTTCGGACAGCGAGGGCGAATGGCAGGATTGGCTCGTCGACGAAAGCGAAAGCCAGGAAACTCGGCTCGGCGACCGGCAGGAGCTCGGCTTGCGCCGCGACCTTCTCGAAAAGGCGATGACGCACCTCAATGACCGCGAGCGCCACATCCTGACCGAGCGGCGTCTGCGCGAGAACCCGACGACCCTCGAAGATCTGTCGCAGCAATACGGCATCTCGCGCGAGCGCGTGCGGCAGATCGAGGTCCGCGCGTTCGAAAAACTGCAAAAGGCAATAAAGGCCGCCGCGATCGAGCGACGCCTCGTCACCCACTGATCAGCTTAAACTCCTCCCCGCCGCCCGCGAGGGGTTAAAAACAGCGGCAGAACAGCGTGCGGGCCGCTGTTATTTTGGCTGCCGGGACTGGCTAGACCTGAGGAAAGCTGCGGCGTGCGGGCGCCGCACGCTGATAATCTGCTGCAAATAACAGCGTAAACAGCGAAACTTGTGCGTTGAGTGAAAATTATGCGTTCTTCGGCTCCATCGCGAAAAGGCGTCCGCCGCAGGTCGGCTCGGACACCCCGGTCGTCGAGGGCAGGCTCAGCGGCAAGCCATTTAGCGAGCGGACGGCGAGATAGGCGAAGGCCTGCGCTTCGAGCGCATCGCCGTCCCAGCCTGCCGCTTCCACCGGCCGCACCGGCGATCCGAGACGCCGCTGCAGCGCATCCATTAGCGCCGGATTGCGGCGGCCGCCACCCGTTACCAGCCACTGGCGCGTCGGCTGCGGAAAATAGCGCGCCGAGGCCTCGACGGCGGCCGCCGTCATCTCGGTCAAAGTAGCCGCCCCGTCCGGTACGGACAGCCCGTCGGGGATCAATTCGCGGAAGTCGTCGCGGTCGAGCGATTTGGGCGGCGGTTGGTCAAAAAAAGGCAGCGCCAATAATCGCTGCAGATGCGGCGCGGACACCCGCCCGGCTCGAGCGAGCATGCCGTCGAGATCGGCCAAGGCGCCGGTCGTCCGGCGCACCCAGTCATCGATCAAGGCATTGCCGGGCCCGGTGTCGAAGGCAAGGATTTCGCCATCCTGGCCGATCCAGGTGACATTCGCGACGCCGCCGATATTGAGCACGGCGACCGGCTTAGGCCGCGCCGCGGCGAGCGCGGCATGGAATAGCGGCGCCAGCGGCGCTCCCTGACCGCCCGCCGCGACATCGGCCGAGCGAAAGTCGGCGACGACATCGATGCCCAGCCGCTGCGCCAGACGGGCTCCGTCACCGATCTGCCGAGTGCGGCGTTCGGCCGGGCAGTGAAGAATTGTGTGGCCATGGAAGCCGACGACGTCCACCGCAGCGACCGGATGTTCATGCAAGAACTGCTGCACGGCGGCGGCGTGCAGGTCCGTCAATTCCCGCTCGACTTCGCTGACCGGGCCGACACTGCCCAACACCGAACGCAGCCGTTCGCGGAACTCCCGCGAGTAGGGGAGCGTCATTGCAGGGCCTGCTATGACTCGATCTCGGCCGTCGGTCTCGATCGCGGCGACGTCGATGCCATCGAGCGAGGTGCCGCTCATCAGTCCGACCGCGCGCCACATGCGCGGGGAGTGTTGTGGCCCGCCTGGCGCACCTATGTTAATTGACGCGACCATGTCGACCCCTCGCTCAACCTTTCTCACGACCGCGCTCGAGCGCGGGTTCATCCATCAATGTACCGACATGGATGCGCTCGACGAGCGCCTGTGTGCTGGCCGGGTTGTAGCCTATGACGGATTCGACTGCACGGCGGACAGCCTGCATGTCGGCAGCCTGGTCGGGATCATGCTCCTGCGCCTCTTTCAACGCTGCGGGCACAAGCCGATCGTGCTGATGGGCGGCGGCACGAGCCGAATCGGTGACCCCTCCGGCAAGGACGAGGCGCGGCGGTTGCTCGATGACGCGGAAATCGCCCGTAATATGACGGGTATCCGCAAGGTTTTCGCAAAGTTCCTGTCGTTCGGCGATGGGCCGAGCGACGCGATGATGGTCAACAACGCGGATTGGCTCGACGAGCTGCGGTACATCCCATTGCTGCGCGAAATCGGGCGGCATTTCTCGGTCAACCGGATGCTAACCCAGGACAGTGTGCGGCTTCGCCTCGAGCGCGACCAGCCCTTGAGCTTTCTCGAATTCAACTACCCAATCCTGCAGGCCTATGATTTTGGCGAGCTCGCGCGGCGCTATCAATGCGAGCTGCAGATCGGCGGCTCCGATCAATGGGGCAACATTGTCGCCGGTGTGGAGCTCGCCCGGCGGGCGGAAGGGCGCATCCTCTTCGGTCTGACAACGCCGCTGATCGCCACCGCATCCGGCGCCAAAATGGGCAAGACGGCGCAGGGTGCGATCTGGCTGAGCGCCGATAAGCTCTCGCCCTACGAATACTGGCAGTTTTGGCGCAATGTCGAAGACGACGATGTCGGCCGTTTTCTGCGGCTCTTTACCGAACTGGACATCGTTGAGATCGAGCGGCTCGAGCGCGGTGACGTAAACGAGGCCAAGAAGGCACTGGCGACGGAAGCCGCAGCCCTCTGCCATGGCCGGGAAGCCGCCCTCGCGGCAGCTGAAACCGCGCGCGTCGTTTTCGAGGGCGGCGGCATCGGCAGCGAGCTGCCGCAGACCAGCGTGCCCCGCGGCGAATTGGCCCGCGGGATACCCGCTTTCGAACTCTTCAGCCTTGCGGGCCTCGCCGCTTCCAATGGCGAGGCCCGCCGCCTGATACGCGGAGGAGGGGCGCGCATCAACGACCGCGTGGTCGAGAACGAGACAAAGGCGATCTCGGTCGCCGATCTCGATGCCAACGGCACCTTAAAGCTCAGCGCCGGCCGCAAGCGACATGCCCTGGTGCGGCCGGTCTGATTTGACAAATCCAGATGCTTGCTGCGGCAGAGCGTCCGACCTGCGAGATGTGCGGCTCGTTGACAGGGTTCGGGGCCGTCACTATTTTGCGCCGCGTTTCAGCTGCTGCGCGGCATTTCTCTAGATGAGCGAGCGCGAGCCGCCGGATCCATTAGCTGGGCTCGGCGAGCGCATCGACAGGGCTCGGGCGGAGCGTGTTCGCGAGCAAGCGACAGTTGGCGACCGGTCGGCCCTGCAGCAGGGTATTGGCTTCGGCTTCCGAATTGGCATCGAACTGGTGGTCGCGATTGGCGTCGCGACGGGGTTGGGGTGGGCGATCGATCGCTGGCTCGGCACGCGACCCTGGGGGATCATCGTGCTGTTTTTTCTGGGCGTCGCGGCCGGCATGTTGAACGTCTACCGGGCAGTATCCGGCATCAGCACGCCGGTTGGTTTCCGGCGGCCCGACGGGGCCAACGCCGCCGCGGGAGCCCGCCCGGACGCGTGGGACGACGACGAGAACTGACGTGGCAATAGAACTCCGACCACTTGAGCAATTCACGATCGAGCGCATCATCCCGATTCATATCGGCGGGCTCGACCTGTCGTATACGAACGCGGCGCTGATGATGACGTTGGCCGTCATTTTTGCCACCGCGCTGATGGTGCTCGCCACCCGCCGCGCAGCGCTGGTTCCCGGCCGCTGGCAATCGGTAGCCGAAATGCTTTACGACTTTGTCGCCGACATGGTCGACAGCAATATCGGACAGGGCGGCCGGCAATTCTTCCCGTTCGTCTTTACGCTCTTCACCTTTATTCTGTTTGCCAATCTGTTGGGGATGATTCCCTACAGCTACACGACGACCAGCCAGATCATCGTAACGTTCGCGCTTGCGGCCGTGGTGTTCATTCTGGTGACTTCGATCGGCATCATCCGGCACGGGTTCCATTTCCTCAGCCTCTTTGTGCCGCAAGGGGTGCCAAAGGTTCTGCTATTGCTGCTGGTGCCGATCGAGCTTCTGTCCTACATCATCCGCCCCTTCACGCTCTCGATCCGGCTTTTCGCGAACATGCTGGCCGGGCACACGATGCTGGCGATTTTTGGCGGCTTTGCCGCGAGCATTGGGTTGTTCGCGTTGTTTCCGACGGCTATCAATGTCCTGCTGGTCGGTCTGGAATTCCTTGTGGCGGTGCTTCAGGCCTATGTGTTCGCCATCCTGACCTGCCTTTATCTGAGCGAGGCGGTTCACCTGCACTGAAATCGTTTCGCCTTACCTTCAACCAACGGAAGACCAAAATGGATCTTGCTGCCGCCAAAATGATCGGGGCCGGCCTCGCCTGCATCGCTCTCGTCGGAGCCGGCGTCGGCATCGGCAACGTATTCGCGGCGCTGATAAATTCGGTCGCCCGCAACCCGGCCGCGCAAGGCCAGGTGCAACCCTTTGCGTTTCTTGGCTTCGCATTGGCCGAGGCGACCGGTTTGTTCGGCCTCGCCATCGCCTTCCTGATCCTCTTCGTGTTCTGACGGACACGGCGGAATGCCGCAGCTCGAAGTCTCGACATTCGTCCCACAGCTGTTCTGGCTCGCCATCACTTTTGTCGTCCTCTACCTGCTGATGAAGGGCATCGGCCTGCCGCGGGTAGGGGGCGCCATCGAGGCGCGCCGCCGACGGATCGACGACGATCTCGCGCGGGCGGCGCAGTTGAAGTCAGAGGCCGAGGCGGTGCTGACCGCGCATCAGGAAACTCTCGCTAAGGCGCGCGGGGAGGCGCAGGCAGCGGTCAAAGAAACGACCGATCGGATGGCCGCCGAAGTCGCTGAACGCCAGCGGCAGCTGAGCGAATCCCTGGCCCACCAGATCGCCGACGCGGAGCGGCAAATCGCGGCGGCGAAAGATCGTGCCCTCTCCGAAATGCCCGCGGTCGTGGCCGAGGTTGCCCGCTCGGTCACCGAGAAGGTGACCGGCGCTGCCCCCGATCCAGCCGGCCTCGCCGCCGCGGTCGACCACGCGCTGGCCGAGCGGACGAGTTGATGCACCTCCTCGGCGACCCGGAATTCTGGGTCCTTCTTGCCGTCGCGATCTTTCTCGTAGTGGTCTGGAAGCCGATGCGGCGCGCTGTCGTCGGCGCGCTCGACTCGCGCGCCGAGCGTATCCGTCAGGAGCTCGATGCGGCGCACAATCTGCGCGAGGAGGCGCAACAAGCCCTCGCGACTTACCAGCGCCAACAACAGCAAGGGGCGAGCGACGCGCAGGCCATCATCGCGCGTGCCAAGGAAGAGGCCGAGCGGATTGCAGCGCAATCCCTCCACGACCTGGACGAAGCATTGCGCCGCCGACAACAGCTCGCGGAGCAACGGATCGCGCAGGAAGAGGCTAAAGCTGTGGCCGAAATCCGCGCGGTCGCGGTCGATGCCGCAATATCCGCGGCGCGGCGCGTCATCGCGACCTCGCTCGACGAGCGCGGCGGCGCGGCGCTGATCGACGACGCCATCGCCGCACTGCCGCGCCAATTGCACTAAGTGCTGTCGGGAGTGGCCGCCTGAAAGCGGCCCTTCCAATAGCCGCCCCGCCCGCGCCAGAACAGCATTGCAGAGGCCACAGTCGCGGCAACATAAAAAAGCGCGATCAGCGGCAGTAGCGGCGCGATTGCCCGTGGCGCTTCGTAGGCCCGCAAAGTCGGCAGAAACGCGATCGCCATGCCGAGCCAAGCAATCCCGCCGCACAGCATGGCGGCTGGCTGCGCCGACAACAGCAGCAGAGGCGGCGTCAGATAGGTCAAGACCAGCATCGCCACGGTCAGCGCCAGCATCACAGGCGAATAGTCGAGCTGCGCGAAGGCGCTGCGCAGGACCATGTCCCAGATCGGACGCACGGCCCGGTATTCCCGGATGCTGATCGTTTCTCGGCTGGGGCCGAGCCAGGCCTTGCCGACCGACTTGACCCGGCGAGCGAGCGCGCAATCGTCGATGATCGCGCCGCGGATGCTGTCGATCCCGCCGATACGGTCGAGCGTCGAAGCGCGGATCAGCATGCATCCGCCGGCTGCTCCCGCAGTGCGGCGGGACGGATCGGCCACCCAGCGCGGCGGATAAAGCTTGAAAAAGAAGAAGACGAAGGCTGGGATCAGCAATCTTTCCCAAAAATTTCGGCAATGCAGCCTGACCATCAGCGAGACGAGATCGTAGCCTTCGGCCTCGCACCGCGATACGAGCTCACGCAAATTGCCAGAGCCGTGCACGATGTCGGCATCCGTCAGCAGCAGATAGTCGGGCCGCATCGACTGGGCAGCTTCAACCCCCTGACGCATCGCCCAGAGCTTGCCAGTCCACCCGGCTGGGACGGGTCTGCCGCGGCAGATCGTCAGCCGTTCCGGGGCCTGCGCCGTTGCCGCAGCGGCGAGGGCCGCTTCGGCGGTGCCGTCATTGCTCTGATCGTCGACGACAACGATGTGGAAGGTGCCGCTGTAATCCTGCGCCAATAGTGACGCGACGGCCCGCCCGACTACGACGACTTCGTCGCGTGCCGGAATCACCGCAACGACCGACCGCTCGCCGGCATGCGCGCGGATCGGCGACCGCAGGTAAGGCAGCCACCAGAAACCGCCTCGGAAGAACAGGAGATACACCCAGATCGCGGCAACCACCGTGCCGATGACAATCGCCACGATTGGCTACGGCCGCCGCAGAGGCCGGAAGAATTCGCGCACTTCAGCCGCGAGCGCCTCGGGCTGCTCCAGGGCTGCAAAATGTCCGCCTCGCGGCATCACGCTCCAGCGGCGGATGTCGGTGTAGGTCCGCGCCGCCAACGAGCGGGGCGGCTGTAAGATCTCGCGCGGGAACTGAGCATAGCCGGTCGGGACGTCGATGGTCCGACCGTCAGGAATGGGCCAGGGACGATGCATGCGCGCGTAATAGGGCCAGAACGACGACCCGATCGCGCCGGTGAACCAATAGAAGCTGATATTGGCGAGCAGCCGGTCGCGAGGGATCACGCTCTCAATATTGCCGCCGCAATCCGACCATGCGCGAAATTTCTCGGTGATCCACGCGGCAAGGCCGGCCGGCGAGTCGGTCAGCGCAAAAGCGAGCGTTTGCGGCCTTGTTCCCTGGATCCACTGGTATCCCGTCTCCTCCCTGAGCCAGGAGGCGAGTTCACCAAAGTAGGCTTTCTCCTCGGCGCTGGCATCAGCCGCCGCCTGCTGGTCGCGGCGCACCGCCAGAAGATTTATGTGGATACCGAGCAGCTTCTCTGGGTGAGCATAGCCGAGGCGCGAGGCCGCGAAACCACCCCAGTCACCGCCCTGCACCGCAAAACGCGTGTAGCCCAGTGTGTCTTGCATGAGCTCCGCGACGCAGTCGGCGATCTCTTCGATGCCGAAGCGGGCCTGCCCCGGCTTAAACGACAAACCATAGCCGGGGAGCGATGGCGCGACGACTGTGAACGCGTCGGCGGGATCGCCACCAAACCGCGCCGGGTCGGTCAGCCGCGGGATCAGCTCGAGGAACTCGAAAACCGACCCCGGCCATCCGTGCAGCAACAGCAGCGGGCAAGGGGCCGGCCCTTTCCCGGGCACATGGAGGAAATGCAAATCGATGCCGGAAAGCGGCACCTTGTATTGCGGGAAGGCGTTGAGCCGCGCTTCTTCGGCGCGCCAATCGAAAACGCTACCCCAATATTCGACCAGTTCCTGCAGGTACCCGACATCGGTGCCATAGGCCCATGCCTCGCCCGGCGCCTGGTCGGGGAACCGGGTGCGCGCAAGCCGCTCGCGCAAATCCGCGATAGCCGCGTCAGGAACCCTGAGGATGAAGGATTGCGGCTCGGCCATGGGTGTCCTCGCTCGGCTGCGCTTGGGGCCGCCTCAGCATAGCACCCCGGCGAGGCCGGTTCATTGACTCTGGACCCGGGGGTAGCCGATCTTTGCATCGGGAACGGCCAAAGGATCGAGATGGGTACCGAAATTCGCCAGCTGCATCCGCTATTCGTCGGCGAGGTCGAGGGCATCGATCTCGCCTGCCCGCTCGATGCAGCGGGGGTGGGTGCCCTCTGGGAAGCGATCGACCGCTACGCTGTGCTGGTGTTTCATGACCAGCAGCTCAGCGACAAGCAATTGCGAGATTTTGCGGGCACTTTCGGCAAGCTGGAGATCGGCCGGTCGGCTGCGGAGGGCGGTAAGCGACGGCTCGCCCTGCCCGAGATCGGCGACATCTCGAACCTCGACGAAGTGGGGCAGCTGCGCGGGCGTGACGACCGCAGGCGCCTCGACAGCCTCGGCAACCGCATCTGGCATACCGACGCCTCCTACATGCCGGTGCCCGTGGTGCTGGGCATGTTGCATGCCGTCGCCGTGCCGCCGGCCAGCGCATTGGGGGGTGGGGAGACCGAATTTGCCGATATGCGCGCGGCCTACGACGCGCTGCCGGAGGCAATGAAGGACGTGATCGACGGGCTGGTCGCCGAGCACGACGTCTTCTGGTCGCGCGGACAGATCGGTTTCACCGAATTTCTGCCGGGCGAGCGCGAAAAATATCCGCCGTCGCGGCAGCGGCTGGTCCGGCGCCATTCCGGCTCGCAGCGCAAATCCCTCTACCTCTCGGCACACGCCTCGCACATCGTCGGTTGGCCGGTGCCTGAAGGCCGGATCCTATTGTACGACCTCAACCTGCACGCCACCCGGCCCGAATTTGTCTACAGCCACCAGTGGCGGGTCGGGGACCTCGTGATCTGGGACAATCGCTGCACGATGCATCGCGGACGTCCGCATGACGACCGCTTCCCGCGCGACCTGCGCCGCGCGACGACCCTCGATATAGGTTCGACCTTGGACGAAGCCGCTTAGCCCGTCACCGGGCCGGTGATGGCTCCGTAGACCAGCGGGCGCAGCAGATGGCGGTAATAGAGCCGCCGCTCGGGCGCCGTCATCATTGCCACGACGACCATCTGCTCCACCGGGTCGATCCAGAACGAGGTGCCGAGCACACCGCCCCAGAAGTATTCGCCAACCGAGCCCGGCAGCGGGCAACGACCGGCGTCGGTGCGCACCGCAAAGCCCAGCCCAAAGCCGTAGCCCATCTCGGGCACCGGGGCGAGTGCGCCAAACCGCGGGCGGGCCGTATCGCCGTAATTGCAGCCGGGCGGCAGATGGTCGGACGCCATCAATGCCACGGTCTTCGGCGACAGAATCCGGGTCCCATCGAGCTCGCCGCCGTTCAACAGCATCTGGCAGAACCTGACGTAGTCGGCCGCCGTCGACAGCGCTCCCCCGCCGCCCGATGCCCAGCCCCCGCCCGGGAGACGTCGCGCATTGGCGGCCGGGCTCGGGTCGCAGGATCGATCTGAGGCTCGGCGATCCGCTCGGCGCGCTCGCCGGTCGCGGCGAAGCCGGTGTCATGGAGACCGAGCGGCCGGCAGATCCTCGTGTCGATAAAATCCGCCAGATCCTGACCGGAGACGACCTCGACGACACGGCCGAGCACATCGGTCGACATGCTATATTCCCAGGTCGTCCCCGGCTCGAACATCAACGGCAACGAGGCGAGTTTGGTCACCATCTCGGCGTTGGTCTGGTCCTCGGTCATCGGCTGAGCGTCGCGCCAGATCATCTGCACAGGCGAGTCGCCGAATGCCGCATAGGTCAGACCGGAGGTGTGGCGGAGCAGATCCTGCACCGTCATCGTCCGCTTGGCCGGCACCCGCTCGGGACCGATCGTGCGATTGGCAAATTCCGGCAGATATTCGGCGACCGGGGCGGCCACCAGCAGCTTGCCTTCCTCGGCCAAGATCATCGCCGCGACCGAAGTCAAGGGCTTGGTCATCGAGGCGATGCGGAAGATCGCATCAAGCTGCATAGGCGCCTTGGCCTCGCGGTCGCGAAAGCCGAAGGCCTCGGCATAGGCTATTTGGCCGCAGCGGGCGATCATCATAACCGCGCCGGGGATCATGTTGCGGTCGACGTCCTGCTGGAATGCCGCCGAGAGGCGAGCGAGACGCTTCGCCGACAGCCCGACTTCCTTCGGACGATCGGCCTTGGGTAATCCGAGCGCACTCATGTCAGTTCGCAAAGGCCGGTTCGGCGACTTTGGCCTTCTGGAACTCAGGCATTACCTCCCTGCCGAACCACTCGAGCTGCTCGAGACAGACGGATTTGGGGACCCCGACCGAGAGGCTGACCGATACATGGTCGAGGCCCGGGTAACGCCGTTCGAGGCTCTTCAAATGCTCGATGACCTGCTCGGGCGACCCGCACAACACCCCGCCATTGGCGATTGCGTCCTCGATCCGCGGCAATTTGGCATGAGGTGCCCGCTTGGGGTCGCGCATGATCTCGATCTGCTCGTCGCTCAACGCGCGTACCAGCCGCAGCTCGCCGAACATCTTCATGTTCTCTTCGTAGAATTTACCCGCCTCGCGGATCCCTTGTTCGCGGTTTTTGGCGAGGTAGAAGTGGAAGCCGAAGCAGAGCCGCTCGCCCATTTCCAGGTGCTTGCCGATCCGCGCATGCGCCTCCTGCCAGCCGAGCACGACGCGGTGCATCGCGCCACCCTCGGCGGAACCGCCGCCGATCAGCCCCTTGATCCCGTGCTTGGCCATGAAATCCATCGCCCGCGCCGTGCCGCCCTGGATCGGCTGCCAGCACTCGACCGGTAGTCGCATCGGGCGGGGGACGACTGTGAGCTCCTTTAGGTCATAGCCGCGATACGGCACCCGCGCCGGGATCGTGTAATGCTTGCCTTCGTGCGAAAATGACTCGTTGTTGAACGCCTTGAAGATCAGGTCGACTTGCTCTTCGAAAAGTTCGCGGTTGGCCGGTTGATCGAGCAATGGTGAGCCAAAGGTCTCGACTTCGCGTGTGTGGTAGCCCCGTCCGACACCAAAGATGACCCGGCCGCCGGTCAGGATATCCGCAGTCGCATAATCCTCGGCCAGCCGCAGCGGGTGCCACATCGGAGTAATATTGAAGCCGCAGCCGATCTTCAGCTGCTTCGTGACGTGCGCGAGATGCACCGCCGTCATCAGGACGTTTGGGATGCACTCATAGCCTTCGTGTTGAAAATGGTGCTCGGCCATCCAGAACGCGTTGTAGCCGACACTGTCCATCAATTCGGCCATCGCCTGCGCCTTGTCGAACACGCCGGCCAAGTCTTTGTTGGGGAACCGGCGGTCGTTTACTGCAGTACCGGCATAACCGGCATTGTCCATGTCGATGTGTCCCGCGAACAGGCTGTCAAATTTGGTAATCATGCCAGGTCCTCCACTGGTGATCGCGGATCGTGCCCCGATCGGGCCATCTTAGATCACCGCTTGTTGGTGGCAACGGGCAAACCCGCGCGTTGCCGCCTCGGCGTCCCGAGACTACCTTCGATCTATCAACTCGGGGAGCGATTGGAAATGCGGCTGCTGATCGGATCGTTGGCTGTGGCCTGTTGCGTCTGGAACATCGCAGCCGCCGGCGCGCAGGGGGTCGGGAACACCATCACCGCCGAGCACAGGGACATTGGCAAAGTTCAGGCGCAAATTCAGAAGTCTGACCAGGCTATAGGGGTCGTCGGTCAGCTCAGCCGTTTGTCTTCGAGCGTCGAGTGCAACGGGGTCTGTTACTTCCCGAGCAGCAGCAAACCGATCGCCTGGAAATGTGATCCCGGTAGGAAATGCGATTTACGTTGTACGGTCAGCCCGCCGGTCGGCGGCTGCAATTGAGGTGCAATGCGCCGACGGCGGCCGGGCCGACCGTGCACTATCATGATCAGCCCGGCTGGTAAGTCAGGGTCAAGGCGGCGACGCCGGCTGCGACATTAAGACCGGTCATCCCTTGGATGCTGAGCGGCTGCAAGGCGATCGTATTGTTCGAACCACCGACCAGGACATTGGCGCCAAGGCCAACGGCGACGGCTGCGCTGGCGGTGGCGCCCGCATAGGTTCCGGCCAGCGATCCGGGCCCGACGTTCGCGGTCGGCGCCACAACTGTCCAAATGAGTACCCCGCCCGCCACATAGCCGATATCGACGCCGAATTTGTCGATCGACCCGACGTAATGTTGAGGAGGCCCGCCAGGCGGAGCAAAGGTGCAGTTCACCGCGCGCGAGGAGCCGAGGATGAACCCGAAGCCACCAGCCACATTGCAGGTTAGCGCGCCGACCTGCACACCTTGCGCCTGTGCCGGGGTCCCGAGGATCAAGGTGCCGGCGGCCGAGCCAAGCGCGCAGATCGCAATCGCGATTTTCTTGAGCATTCCATCAACCTCCTGCTAGCCAATTCCGCTGGGCCGAAGCCAAAACAGCCGGTCATATAGGTGGTTCCGCCGCGGGATGCTATGGCTAGTTTACCTGCCGTTTCGCCAGTCCGACCACCCTCGACTTTACGTTTCGCTGCTCTCGGCGGCCCGGGAAGCATCAACTCAGGGCAATGGCGCCTCGGTCCGATTGGGTTACCTCCCTAGGTGAGTTTTTAAAATAGGTGGCCACTGTCACAATTAATCCGCTCGCGCCGGCGTCGATTTTTTGGAACAATCGACTCCCGCGGTCCGAGCGG
>Ga0306921_10002640_pt1 | contig 18008 bp, 17 predicted proteins | sample sta12Cox44000080_FD_203760 | JGI IMG/M metagenome (GOLD analysis project Ga0306921, IMG submission 203760) | Lab enrichment of tropical soil microbial communities from Luquillo Experimental Forest, Puerto Rico - statoxic.12C.oxic.44.000.080 (v2)... | ecosystem: Environmental > Terrestrial >... | reverse complement strand
TAGCCGCGGATGCAGACGTGAGCCCCGCCCATGAACGTCAGCGCGAACGTCGTCGCGGCGTCGGCGGCGTGGAACATCGGCGCGGCATGGATGAAGCGATCGGTCGGCGCCAGGGGATTGGCAATGAGCATGTGCTTGGCATTGGCCAGCAGGTTGCCATGGCTCTGCATCACGCCCTTGGGCAGGCCTGTCGTACCGCCGGTGTAGGAGATGGCCGCCAGCGTGTCCGCGGTGATCGCGCGAAGCTCGGCGTGATTTTCATCGAGCGGCTTTGCCGCGCACAACTCGTCCCAGGACACCCACCCTTCCGGGGTGGACTCCGTCCCGAGGTAGACCAGGACCTCGAGCGAGGGGCAGCGTTGCTTCAACTGGCGGGCCACCTCGAGGTACGCGCCATCGGCGACGAGCGCTCGGGCCCCACAGTCGTTGACGATGAATTCCAGCTCGGGGACGGCGAGCCGGTAGTTGAGATCGTTGAGCACCATTCCCGCCGCGGGAATGCCAACCCAGCACTCCAGGTGCCTAAAGCTGTTTTGGCCGATGGCGGCAACCACATCGCCCGTGCGCAGACCGAGGTTGCGCAGGCCAGCTGTGAGACCGCGCACTCTGCGCCCCCATTGCGCGTAGGTGAGACGCGTCTCGCCGTCGACAATCGCTTCATTGTTCGGACGCAACGCCACGGCACGCGTCATTGGCCACGACAGGATTCCCTGGCTTGTCATCGTCCCCCATCAGCGAACCGCATCACGCCGCCTCTTCCGCCCTGCCCTGGTTTGCGCCACTCTTCTTACCATGACTCCCGAGCAGAACGAGTTGATCACCCGCGTCGGGCCCGGCACCGGGTGCGGCGCGCTGATGCGCCACTACTGGCATCCGGTGGCGCTCACCGACGAGCTGGATGGGCCGCGGCCGGCCAAGGCGATACGGGTGCTGGGCGAGGATTTCGTGCTGTTCCGCGACCAGCGTGGCCGCCACGGCCTGCTCGACCGCCACTGCCCGCATCGCGGCGCCGATCTCGCCTACGGGCGGCTGGAGGATGGCGGCTTGCGCTGCCTGTTCCATGGCTGGCTGTTCGACGTCGATGGCAAGTGCCTGGAGACACCGGCCGAGCCCGAAGGCAGCGTGCTCTGCCAACGCGTGCGCCAGAAGTCTTATCCGGTGGTGGTGAAGAACGGCATCGTCTTCGCCTATCTCGGCGATGGTGAAGCCCCCGCCTTCCCTAACTTCGACTGCTTCCTCGCGCCCGGCACCCACGCCTTCGCCTTCAAGGGCCTGATCGACTGCAACTGGCTGCAGGCGCTCGAGGTCGGCATTGATCCGGCGCACGCCTCGTATCTGCATCGCTTCTACGAGGACGAAGACCCGTCGGGCACTGCCTACGGCAAGCAGTTCCGCGCCTCCTCGTCGGACTCCGACATCCCGATGTCACGCATGCAACGCGAATATCCGCGGCCGCAGATCGACATCGAGGGCACCGACTTCGGCTTGCGCCTGTTCACCCTGCGCCGGATCAACGACAGGAACACGCACATCCGCGTGACCAATCTCGTCTTCCCCTATGCCTTCGTCATCCCGATGAGCACGGAGATGACCATCACCCAGTGGCACGTGCCGATCGACGACACCTCCTGCTACTGGTACGCGATCTTCACCAGCTTCGGCGCACCGGTCGATCACAAGGAAATGCGCGACACGCGGCTGAAGCTCTACGAGCTGCCGGACTATCGCCCGCGGCTCGGCCGGCACAATCACTACGGCCACAACGTCGCCGAGCAGGCGACCCAGACCTTCACCGGCATGGGTTTCGACATCAACGTCCACGACCAATGGGCAATCGAGGGCCAGGGCGTCATCCAGGATCGCACGCGCGAGCATCTTGGCACGACCGACAAGGCGATCATCGCCTATCGGCGCATGCTGTTGTCGGCGATCGGCCAGGTGCAGAACGGCGACAAGCCGCCGATGTGGCTCGACAAGGCGCGTGCTGCCGCACTTCGTGGACCGATCACGGTCGACGGCATGGGCCCAACCCAGGGCTGGCAGTCCTACTGGAAGGAATTCGACGCGCGGCGGCGTTCGGGCTCGAGCTGGGCGGCTGAGACGCTGCCGCCCCTCGTGGCCTGAAAGCTCGCTTAAGACGCATGCATCTCGCCGAAAAGGCCGGCTTGTGGACCGACGAGCGCAAGGCGGCGGCCCGCGAGGTCGAGCGCCGCATCCAGGCCGGCGAGCTCACGGTCGTGCGCCTGTCCTTCGCCGACCAGCACGGCATCCTGCGCGGCAAGACGCTGGTGGCGGGCGAGATCGCCTCGGCGATGAAGGCAGGCGTCGGCTTCAGCGCCACCATGCTCCTGAAGGACACCGCGCACCGCACGGTGTTCCCCGTCTGGGGACCAGGCGGCGCGTTCGGCTCCAAGGACTGGGAAGGCGCGGCCGATGCCGTGATGCTGCCCGACCCGTCGACCTTCCGCGTGCTGCCCTGGGCGCCGCACACCGGCTGGATGCTGTGCGACCTCGTCTTCGCTGACGGCCGCCCGGTGCCACTCAGCACACGCCAGGTCTATCGCCAGGCGCTGACGTCGCTCGCCGCGGCTGGCTACGACTTCATCGCCGGGCTCGAGGTCGAATTCCATCTCTTCAAGCTCGAGAAAATGCCTCTGGCGCTGGAGGACGCGAGTGAACCCGGCCAGCCTGGGCCGCCGCCCGAAGTCTCGCTCCTCAACCAGGGCTACCAATACCTGACCGAGCAGCGCTACGACGAGATGGACCCGATCCTCGAGCTCCTGCGCACCAACATCGCGGGCCTTGGCTTGCCGTTGCGCTCGCTCGAAGTGGAGTTCGGACCGAGCCAGGTCGAATTCACTTTCCGTGCCTGCACGGGCCTGGAACCCGCCGACGCCATGGTGCTGTTCAGGAGTGCCACCAAGCAGGTCGCCCAGCGCAACGGCTACCACGCCACCTTCATGTGCCGGCCGAAGATTCCCAACGTGATGTCGAGCGGCTGGCACCTGCATCAGTCGCTCAAGGAGAAAAAGACCGGCGCCAACGCCTTCATGGATCCAGCTCAGCCGCTGTCGGCCGTCGGCATGCACTGGATGGCGGGCCTGCTGGCGCAGGCGCAGGCTGCAGCGTCGTTCAGCACGCCGACCTTGAACGGATACCAGCGCTACCAGCCCTTCATGCTGGCGCCCGATCGCGCCATCTGGGCCCGAGAGAACCGCGGGGTGATGCTGCGCGTCCTGGGTGGGCCCGGCGACCCCGCGACGCATCTCGAAAACCGCGTTGGCGAGCCGGCCGCCAATCCCTACCTCTATATGGCGAGCCAGGTCGTCTGCGGCCTCGATGGCCTCAAGCGAAATGCCGATCCCGGCCCGTCCGCCGACGCGCCCTACGATACCGAGGCGCCAATGCTGCCGCACTCGCTCGCCGAGGCTCTCGCGGCGCTCAACGAGAACAAGGTCCTGCGTGCCGGCTTCGGTGACTTCTTCGTCGACTACTACGTGAAGCTGAAGCAAGCCGAGATCGAGCGCTTCTCGGCCGGCGCCGACGACTGGGAGCAACGCGAGTACTTCTCGATCTTCTAGTGAGGTCCCGCATGACCGCGATCGCCGTCGTCACCACCGTGGGCGACAAGAAGGAGGCGCGCCGCATGGCGCAGGCGCTGGTCGAGGGCGGCCTCGCCGCCTGCGCCCAGATCCAGCGGATCGACAGCGTCTATGCCTGGAAGGGCAAGATCGAGCACGGCAAGGAATACGGCGACTGGATCGAGGCCAGCGTCGCCTAGCCCAGCCGCTTCAGCACGGCACCTGTCTCGGCAATCAACCGCGCCATCACCGCAGCCGACGGCTCCTCACGCGCGAGCGTCGGCGCCTGGCCGCTCCACAGCGGACTGAAGTCGTCGGACCCCTTCGGCTCGGCGGCGGCACGCAGCGGCTGCGACGCGCCGGCCGCCAGCGGGAACGCCGGCGCATCGGGATTGATCGGCCCGACTTCGCGGATGTAGCGGTTGACGATTCCGCGCGCCGGCCGGCCGGTGAAGATGTTGGTCAAGGTCGTGCTGTTGTCGTTCGCCCGCTTCAGCGCCGCCCGATGCAGCGCCGTCGTCTTGGCCTCGGGCGTCAGCAGGAAGGCGGTGCCGACCTGGACGCCGGCCGCCCCCAGCGCCAGCGCCGCCACGACGCCACGCCCGTCGCCGATACCGCCCGCCGCTATGACCGGCACCTTCACCGCATCCACGATCTGCGGCACCAGGGCCATCGTGCCCGCCTGACGCGCAATGTCGTCGACCAGGAACATGCCGAGATGGCCGCCCGCTTCGTTGCCCTGGGCGATCACCGCATCGCAGCCCTTGTCCTGCAGCCAGCGCGCCTCCACGGCGGTGGTCGCAGAGCTCATCACCAGAATGCCAGCGTCTTTCAGCCGCTTCACCAGCGCCTCGTCGGGCATGCCGAAGTGGAAACTCACGACTCTGGGCTCGTATTCCAGCACGACGTCGCACATCGCAGCCGAGAACGGCGCGCGCGTCGGCGCGTCCCTGCCGGCGGCGGCGGCCACACCCAGCTCACGATAGTAGCCGGCCAGGCGCTTGCGCCATGCCGCCTCGCGGTTGGTGTCGGCGGACGGCGGCTTGTGGACGAAGAAATTGACATTAGTCGGCCGGCCCGTGCCCTGCTGCACGATCTGCAGCTCGCTGCGTAGTGTGTCGGGCGTCAGCATCGCCGCCGCAATCGCGCCGAGCCCACCTGCCTCCGAGACCGCGATGGCCATCTGTGGCGAGCTCGCGCCGGCCATAGGCGCTTGCAGGATGGGATGCTCGATGCCGAACAGGTCGAGCAGGCGGCGGTCATGCCATTTCATGGGAGCGCTCCTTCCGATGGCCAAAAGATAGGGTGGCCCTTTCATCACCAAAAGCGATTTATAACGATCGATATTATCTGTTATTTTGATGCCATGGATGCCAGGGACCTTGCCACTTTTGCCGCTGTAGCACGGCTGGGCGGCATGGGCCGCGCCGCGCGCGAGCTCAACACGGTGCAATCCAATGTCACCCAGCGCGTGCGGCGGCTCGAGCAGTCGCTGGGTGTGGCTCTGTTCGAGCGCCATCGCGTCGGCGCCAAGCTGACGGCGGCCGGCCGGCGCCTGATGCCCTACGTTGGCCGCATCGACGCCCTGCTCGCGGAGGCGAGCCGCGCCGCGCGCGACGATGGCGCACCACTTGGCACCCTCACCGTCGGCTCGCTGGAAACGACCGCTGCGCTCAGGTTGTCGCCGCTGCTTGCCTCCTATGCGTCCGCGCATCCGCACGTCGATCTCGTGCTGCGCACCGGCACGACGGCCGAGCTGGTCGAGCGTGTGCTCGACCGCGAGCTCGAAGGCGCTTTCGTCTGCGGCCCGCTCTCGCATCCCGACCTGGTCGGCATGCCCGTCTTCGACGAGGAGCTGGCGCTGCTCAGCGCGCCGAGCAAACGGTCTCTCGCCGATATTCTCCGCCAACCCGACCTGCGGTTGGTGATCCTGCGCGCCGGCTGCTCGTACCGCCAGCGCCTTGAGGAAATCCTGGCGCGGCGCGGCATCGTCGGCCTGCGCCGGCTGGAGTTCGGCACGCTGGAAGCGATCCTGGGCGCCGTCGCCGCCGATCTCGGCATTACGCTCATGCCGCGGTCGCTGGTCGGCAAGATCTGGCGCGGCGGCCGCATTGCGGCACATCGCCTGCCGCCCGCCGAGGCCAAGGTGCAGACGATCTTCGTGCGCCGGCGCGACATGCTATGTTCCAGCGCGCTCAGCGCTTTCCAAAGACACGTCGTTGGACGACGAGCCACGAAGGATTGAGTGGGCATGGAACTCTGGCAGTACGACGCGACCGATCTGGCGCGCCTCATCCGCACGGGCCGCGCCTCGGCGCGCGAGGCCATCGACTCGGTGATGGGCCGCCTGCACAAGGTCAATCCGGCGATCAATGCCGTGGTGCGCGTGCTGGAAGAGGACGCGCGCGCCGCCGCAGCAACCGCCGATGCCGCCCAGGCGCGCGGCCACGCCCTGCCGCCGCTGCATGGCGTGCCGGTCACCATCAAGATCAATGTCGACCAGGCTGGCCTGCCGACCGACAACGGCGTGGTGCCGCTAAAGGACTTCGTCGCCCACGAGGACAGCCCGGTCGTCGCCAACCTGAAGCACGCCGGCGCCATCATCATCGGCCGCACCAACGCGCCGGCCTTCTCCATGCGCATCTTCAGCGACAACGCGCTGCACGGCCGCACGCTCAATCCGCGCGACCCCACGGTAACGCCGGGCGGCTCGAGCGGCGGCGCCGGCGCCTCGATTGCGACCGGGATAGGCGCCATCGCCCACGGCAACGACATCGGCGGTTCGGTGCGCATCCCGGCCTACTGCAATGGCGTGGTCGGCCTGCGCACCGGCTTTGCGCGCATCCCCTCGGTCAATCCGACGGCGGCCAAGAACGGCCGGCCGGTCGGCGGCGTGCTGATGGCAGTGCAGGGTCCGCACACCCGGACCGTGCGTGATGCCCGGCTGGCCCTCGAGGTCATGGCGCGCCGCGACAACCGCGACTGGCGTTGGAACGACGTGCCGATGCGGGGCGCGCCGCCGGCGCGGCCGATCAGGGTGGCGATCGTGCCGGAGTTTCCCGGCAGCAAGACGCATCCGGCACAAGCCGCCGCGGTACGCCGCGCGGCTGCGCATCTGCAGGCCGCGGGCTATGTCGTGGAAGAGATCCTGCCGCCCGATCTCGAGCGCGGCGTCGAGGTGTGCCACCACATCATCGCCACCGAGTCCTTCCACGGTCTGTGGCCGCAGATGCAGAAGATGGGCGACCCCGATGCTATCGCCGCCATGCGGTCATGGCTGGAGCTCAGAAAGCCCGTCGATCTGCAGACCTATATCGCCGCTCACACCGAGCGCGAAGCGCTGCTCTATCGCTGGATGGGCTTCCTGCAGCAATGGCCGCTGGTCATCTTCGCCACGCTTTCCGACCTGCCGCCCAAGCAGGTCAGCGACACGACGGTCGAAGGTCAGGCCAAGATCTTCGATTCAATGGCTCCGGCGCTGATCGCCCCCCTGCTCGGCCTGCCCGGCCTCGCGGTGCCGGTTGGCAGCCATGGCAAGTTGCGCACCGGCGTGCAGATCATGGCGTCACGCAATCGCGAGGACCTTTGCCTCGATGCCGGCGAGGTCATCGAGGCGGCGGAAGGTGTCGTGACGCCGATCGACCCCGCGAAGGCGGGCTAGCCGCGCGCCGGCAGATCGATCTTGGCGTTCCTGAGCTCGCGCTCGAGCACCGGAATGCCGGCGATGTTGCCGTTACGGCACTGTTCGAACGCGACGCTGGCATCAGTGCTGCCGCGCTGGACGGTATGGCCTGAATCGATCTTGACCACATAGCGCTCGTAGGTCTTCGCGAGCGCCTTGCAGTACGCGACATCGTCCGCCTGAGCCGGGGCGCCGGCAAACAGGAGCAGCCCAAAGAGCGGGACGGTCCACTTGAAGAGGGTCATTCGCGGCCTCCAATCTCGTGCACGGGATACGGCAGGCGCCATTCCCTGGATCACTTGATGATCTCACGAAAGATGCAGTTCTTCACCCCGCGCCCCGACACGGCAGCCCGGCTCGACCACTGCCAGACCGGCGTCCAGTAGGCGTCGATCAGCTCCTGCGCCGCCTTCCGGTCGTCGACGATGTAGCCGAACTCCTGCAGATTTACCGGATACATGTTGTCGGAGCCGATATAGAAGACCCGGCCGTCGACCATCCAGAACTTGGCATGGGTGGCGAACGGCTCGCCGTCGGGCCATCGCTTGTCGGGCCCGAAGCGGAACGGTGCCAGGTGCAGTCGTTCGCAGAGCAGCGCATTCACCGGATCGGGACCGGTGCGGATCTGGTAGCGCCAGTGCGGATCGCGTGCCTCGAAGCGGCGCTGCACCTCTTGCCGCAGATGATGGGCGAGCGTCTGCAGCGACACATCGTTGGAATAGGTACTGCCGCTCTTGCCGACCGCGCCCTGGTTCGACAGCACAATGTAGATGTCGCCGTCGCGCCGGCGCAGGAAATCGACCAGGCGGTCGATCGTACTGTCGGGGAACAGCGTGTCCGAGCGGCCCAGCGCGAAACCGAGATCTTGCTGGACGATGCGGATGTCGCTCCGTGCCGCGCCCAGCATCAGATCGCGCGCCAGCTCGCTCTGGTTGGCGAAGTCCTTGGTGATCCCCGCCCCCAGGCGCGCCACCGCCAGGATCGGTACGCCGCCCGATCCGCGAGCGGCGGGCAGTGCGGGCGGCGGCGGCAGGCAACCTGTGCCGGGCCGGCTGACGCCCGAGACGAAATTCGACACGCTGATCGAAGGCTTCCGGTCGAGATTGGCGCAGACGTAGTCCCACAGGCGGTCGGAATAGCGCGCTGCGCTGGCCGCGGCCGGGCCGTGCACGCGCATCGACAGGTCGTGCACCGGATCGTCGAGCAGGTAGTCCAGCGTATACATGTTATGACCACCGACCAGAGCGTCGACGCCATCGATGCTGACGGTTTTGGCGTGGTTCCACGAGTAGCTGTCGCAATCCTCGAACACCACGCACGAACGCATTGCCGCGACGCTGATGCTGAGGCGCGCCTTCGGTATGTTTTCGAGACCGGCCGTCAGCGCCTTCAGGAAAGCGCCGGTGTCGACTTCGGCGCTCGGGTAGTGCCCGATCAGGAGTCGCACGGTGACCGGTCGGCCACGCTCGGCCAACGTCGCCAGGCCATCGCGCAAGCCGTCCAGGAAGCGCGCATCCGGCGCGGGCGCCAGCAAGGTGATATCGACGTGCCGCTGCGCACTGGCGACCAGGTCACGGATCATCCACACCAGCGCATCGGAATGACCCGGCGGAAGGTCGTTCGCCCGGCGTCCCCAATTGTCGGGAGTCTGCACGATCCAGTCGCGCGGCAAGCTGTTGCCTTGCGTCAGGTCGTAGGTGATGCCGGCAAATGCGCCGTCGGCGTCGCTCTTCGCCAGCTCGGCCTGCAATTGCTCGAGCGGCGGCACATCGGACTGCATGTCGGGAACATGCAGGCCGCGATCGCGGATGACCTTCGCCACCGGCGTGGCGTTGTCCGCCGCGCCCTTGAAGCGGCTCGCCAAGTGGCGCGAGACGGCGCTGTTGGGTAGCGTCCCGCCGCACGATCCCAGAACGGCGATCAGGAGCAGACACGACGCCCGGGCAAGGGACATGGACAGCGACGTGGTAGGCTCCCAAACTGCGGCGCAAGCGAGAACGCAAAAGCAACCGCAGGGTTCCCCTCAGATGAGCAGCAAAGCCTCCCACGACATCGGCTGGATCGGCCTTGGCCGCATGGGCGAAGCCATGGCCGCCCGCCTGGTGAAGGCCGGCCACGGGCTTTCAGTGTGGAATCGCACGGCCTCCAAGGCCGATCCGCTGGCCCAGATCGGCGCCGAAGTGGTGACCGACAAGGCCGCCATGGCGCACTGCGCCACGGTCTTCACCATGGTGTCGACCACTGACGACCTGAAGGACATCCTGTTCGGCAAGGCCGGCGTGCTGAGCGGCAATGCGCGACCCAAGCGGGTGGTCGATATGTCGTCGATTTCCGACACCGGCTCGGTCGAGATCCGCAAGGGCCTGACCACGGCGGGCGTCGCCTATCTCAGCGCGCCGGTCTCGGGCAACGCCAAGGTCGCCAAGGCCGGCAAGCTGCTGGTCGTGGCCTCGGGCCCCAAGGCCGAGTACGACGCCGTGCAACCCCTGCTGGCCGCGCTCGGCCGTGCCGCGATGTATGTCGGCGAGGGCGAGCTGTCGCGCGTCTGGAAGATCGCCCACAACACCATGTTCGGCGTGATCATCCATTCCCTGTGCGAGATCACGCTCTTGGCCGAGAAGGCCGGCATCCCGCGCCACGTCTTTCTGGAGTCGATCAATCAGAGCGTGCTGGGCTCGATGTACACCAAGTACAAGACCCCGGCCTTGGTGAACCTCGATTTCACCACCACCTTCACGCCCAAGCTGCTGCTCAAGGACATGGACCTCGGCATGGGCGCGGCCAAGGCGCAGGGCATCGCCATGCCGACCGCCTCGGCAACGCGCGAAAGCATCCAGGCGCTGGCCAACAACCATCCCGGCGACATTGACTTCTCCGTCCTGCTGCTCGAGCTGGCGCGCTCAGCCGGCATGAAGCTCGAACCGGAGAACGTGAAGGTGAGCGACGGGCTCTAGCGGACCATGGCGTTGCTGCTGAAATCCGGCATCGTCGTCACCCAGGACACCAAGCTGGGCGTGCTGCCGACCGGCGACGTGCTGGTCGAGAACGACCGTATCGCCGCCGTCGCGCCCGCGCTCTCGGCGCCCGACGCCGAGACCGTCGACTGCCGCGGCCATTTCGTGCTGCCCGGCCTGATCAACGCCCACATGCACACCTGGCAGACCGCGCTGCGCTCGGTTGCCGCCAACTGGACGCTGCTCGAATACTTCCGCCACGTCCATGCCGGCCTCGCCACCGTGTTCGTGCCCGAGGACATTCACATCGCGACGCTCGCAGGTGCGCTGAACCAGCTCGACCACGGCGTCACCACCCTGGTCGACTGGGCGCACAACAATCCGACGCCCGAGCACACCGATGCAGGCATCACGGCGCTCAAGGAAAGCGGCATCCGCGCCGCGTTCTTTCACGGCTCGCCCAAGCCCGATCCCAAGCCCGGCGAGCCGCACTTTTCAGAGGTGCGTCATCCGCGCAAGGAGATCGAGCGACTGATGAAGGGCTCGCTGGCGCGCCGCGATGCCCTGGTGACTCTCGGCATGGCCGTGCTCGGCCCGCACTACTCCACGCTCGAGGTCAGTGCGCATGACTTCGCGTTGGCCAAGGAACTGGACCTGGTCGCCTCCATGCACCAGGGCGGCGGCGAGGCCAAGACGCCCGGCGGCTGGGAAGCCCTGATGGAAAAAGGGCTGGTCGGCCCGCATATCAACGTCGTGCACGGCAACAATCTCACCGACCAGCAGCTCAAGGCCTTTGTCGAGCGCGGCGTCAGCTTCTCGATCACACCGGAGAACGAGATGGCCCAAGGCCACGGCCATCCCATCACCGGCCGGCTGCGTGCATTGGGCGCCGCGCCGTCGGTCGGCGTCGACCTCGAATCAGCGGTCAGTGGCGACATGTTCACCGTGGCGCGCATGGCGCTTGCCTCGCAGCGCGCGCTCGACAACGCCACCGAACGGGCCAAAAGCGGAGGCATCCCCGCCACCTCGACCGTGCCGGCCGCCGAGGCCTTCGACTGGATCACCATGCGCGGGGCATCGATGCTGAAGATGAGCGACCGCATCGGCAGCCTGGCGCCCGGCAAGCAGGCCGACATTGCCGTCATGGCGCTGGGCCCGCTCGCCATGTGGCCGGTCCACGATGCCGTAGCCACGGTGGTCATGCAGGGCTCGGGCGCCCGGGTCCGCGACGTGGTGGTCGCCGGCCGGTTTGCCAAGCGCGACGGCAGGCTGCTGCGCAGCGACCTCGCCGCCGTCCGCAGCCGGCTCGCCGCCTCGGCCGACCGCATCCTTGGACGCTTGAACGTACCCAGCATTAGCCGGCAAATTGCCGTCCAATAAAGAAAGACGGGAGGACCTTGTGCGTCTCTTGATTGGCGCGCTCGCCCTGGCATTCGCCAGCGCGGCGCAGGCCCAAACCTGGCCTGACAAGCCGGTCCATGTCGTCGTTGCCTTCACGCCGGGCAGCGCCACCGACGTTATCGCCCGCGCGATGTCCAACGAGCTGTCGGCGCGGCTCGGCCAGCCGGTCATCATCGAGAACCGGCCGGGCGCCGGCGGCACCATTGCCAACGCCTTCGTCGCCAAGGCGGCGCCTGACGGCTACACGCTGCTGGTCGACTCCTCGGGCCATACCGTCAATCCCTGGATCTACGGCAACCTGTCCTACGACACGGTCAAGGACCTGAAGGGCGTGACCCTGCTCGCCCGCCAGCCCAACGTGCTGGTGGTGTCGCCTGACAGGAGCTGGAAGACCGTCGCCGACCTGGTGAACCAGGCCAAGGCCCAGCCGGGCAAGATGTCCTTCGCCTCGGCCGGCGTCGGCAGCGCCACCCATATGAACGGCGAGAAGTTCAAGGTCGCCGCCGGCATTGACGTGCTGCACGTCCCCTACAAGGGCACACCCGAAGCGTTGAACGACGTGATGGGCGGGCGCGTGGAATACTTCTTCTCGCCGGTGGTCTCGGCGCTGTCGCTGGTGCGCGAAAACCGGGTGAAGGCGCTGGTCGTCGGCAGCCCGCAGCGCGCCTCGGTGCTGCCCGACCTGCCGACCACCGAGGAGGCGGGCTACAAGGGCAGCGCCTACAACTACTGGGCCGGGCTGCTGGCGCCCGCCGGCACGCCGCCCGCCGTCATCGAGCGGCTGAACAAGGAGCTGATCGCGGTGCTCGCCCTGCCTGAGGTCAAGGAGCGGCTGGCCAAGATCGGCGCCGATCCCTCGCCGACCTCGCCGGCCGAATTCGACGCCTTGGTCGTGCGCGAACTCGCCGAGAACGGCCAGCTGGTCAAGGCCGCGGGCATCAAGGCGCAGTGAGGAGATCGTGAATTGCCCTGCCTGGAGCTTGCAGCTATTCGGGGCGCCCTCGCGGCCTCGGGGGTGGCCGCCCAGCGAAGGCATGTGGAGTAGTTTGATGCGCGCATTGACGATCGCCCTCGCCGCCAGCTTTGCCGTCGCAACGGCTCATGCCGAGACCTATCCCGACAAGCCGATCCACATCGTCGTGCCGTTCTCGCCGGGCAGCGCCACCGATGTGACGGCGCGGGCCATTGCCCAGACCCTGTCCGAGAAGCTCGGCCCGCCGGTCGTGATCGACAATCGGCCGGGCGCCGGCGGTTCGATCGGCGCCGGCCAGGTCGCGCATGCCGCGCCCGACGGCTACACGCTCTTGGTCCATTCGTCGGGGCACACGGTCAATCCGTCGATCTTCGCCAATCTCGGCTACGACACGCAGAAGGACCTCATGGGGATCAGCATGCTCGCCGAGCTGCCGAACGTCCTGGTGGTGCCCCCGTCGAAGGGTTGGAAGACGGTGGCGGACCTCGTCAAAGCGGCCAAAGCCGAACCGGGCAAGCTCAGCTACGGCTCGGCCGGCACCGGCAGCGGCACGCACATGAATGCCGAGAAATTCCGCCTGCGCGCCGGCATCGACGCCGTCCACGTCCCCTACAAGGGCCCACCGGAAGGGCTGCAGGACATCATGGGCGGCCGCATCGACTTCATGTTCGCGCCCATCGTCTCGGCGATCAGCCTGATCAAGGACGGGCGCGTGGTCGCCATCGCCGTCGGCAGCGCCAAGCGCTCGTCGGTGCTGCCGGATATCCCCACCACCGAGGAAGCAGGCTATCCTGACAGTGCCTACCGCTTCTGGGTCGGCATGTTGACACCGTCAGGTACACCGCCGGCGGTGGTCGAACGGCTGAACAAGGACGTCCGGGACGCGCTGGCCTCGCCCGAGATCAAGCAGCGCCTGGCCGCGCTGGGCGCCGACGCGGCCCCCATGGCGCCGGCCGACTTCGACAAGCTGATCGCGCGCGAGCTGGTCGAGAATGCCGCCTTGGCCAAGGAAGCCGGCATCAAACCGCAATGAGGGAGTAGCGTCATGGCTGATAGCCTGCTGCAAACCACCGTCGTCGGCTCCTATCCGCAGCCCGACTGGCTGGTCAATCGCGACATGCTGAGCAAGGTCGTGCCGCGCACGCGCCTGAAGGAGATCTGGCGCGTGGCCGAGCCGTTTCTGCAGCAGGCCCAGGACGACGCCACCCTGCTCGCCATCCGCGACATGGAGCGCGCCGGCCTCGACATCATCACCGACGGCGAGATGCGGCGCGAAAGCTACTCCAACCATTTCGCCACCGCGCTCGAGGGCATCGACCTCGAGCGGCCGGGCTTCGTGACGGCGCGCTCGGGCAAGACGGCGGTGCCGCGGGTGGTCGGCAAGATCCGGCGCACGCGGCCAGTCGAGGTGCGCGACATGCAGTTCCTGCGCGCCAACACGGCCAAGCCGGCCAAGATCACCCTGCCCGGCCCGTTCACCATGGGCCAGCAGGTGCAGGACGACTTCTACAAGGACCCCGTGGCGATGTGCATGGACTACGCCCAGGCGGTCAACGAGGAGGCGCACGAGCTGGTCAAGGCCGGCGCCGACGTAATCCAGCTCGACGAGCCATGGCTGCGCAACAACCCCGACGAAGCCAAGCGCTACGCCGTGAAGGTGATCAACCGCGCGCTAGAAGGCATCACCGTGCCGACGGTGGTGCATCTCTGCTTCGGCTATGCCGCGGTCGTGCCGGGGCTCAGCAAGCCGACGGGCTACTCGTTCCTGCCCCAGCTGGCCGACACCATCGCGCAGCAGATCTCGATCGAATCGGCGCAGCCCAAGATCGATCTTGGCGTCCTGAAGGATCTCGCGCCCAAGAAGGTCATGCTGGGCGTGATCGACCTCAACGATCCCGAGATCGAGACGCCTCAGAAAATCGCCGAGCGCATTCGCGCCGGGCTGAAGTATCTGCCGCCCGACAAGCTGCTGCCCGCGCCCGACTGCGGCATGAAGTACCTGCCGCGCACCACGGCGTTCGGAAAGCTGAAGGCGCTGGCCGAGGGCGCGGCGATCGTGCGGAAAGAACTGAGCTAGGTTCTCAGCAATCTTTGCCGCACCTGCCGCCTGTGTCGAGGCACTGGGTCCGCGATATGCACCCGCGCTCGCCAGTGCATTCACAGCGATAGGAACTTTGCACCGGAACGGAGTAGTTGCGCTCCTTCGGAGCGGTGCCGGGCGCGGAACCCGGCAACAAAGTCCAGCCGGCCGTCATCACCAGAGCGGCTGTCGCAATCAAAGCCTTCATGATCGCCCCCGATCGTCGAGGGGTCTATTTTGGCACCCCTGAGCCCGGGAAACCTTCCCAAACGTCCCACCCTGGTGGGAAGCCTCCGATATCGATGGCACAAGGGTTTTGGGCGATTCTTCCCAGAATCCCACCCACCCCGTGGGGCAATTTTACCCGGGTAAAATTCGCCCTCTAGCGTGCCGTCACCTTGCCTTCGGAGTCGGTGGTCACCGTGACCGGCACGCCGTTGCGCGAGGCGTTGCCCACCCACTTGCCGTCGGGGCCGCGGTGCAAATTTTGGATATCCGAATAGCCCAGCGCCTGCATGCGGGCCGCGACGCCGGCGGCGGTCGCGGTGGACTGGGTCTTGGTCGATGGCGTCTGCGGTGTCTGCGCGCTTGCCGCCGTGGAGAGAAGGATCAGAGCCAGCAGCAGGACACCATGCTTCATGACGCCAATTTTCCTTTCAATACACTGCCGGCATAGGCGCCCGTCGCCTCGCCATTCTCGAAAGCCACCGCCCCATTGACCAATGTGGCGCGAATGCCCTCGGCCTTCTGCACCAGCCGTCGCGCGCCGCCCGGCAAGTCTGTCTCGACGGTTGGCAGCTGCGGCCGGATGCGGTCCTCCTCGAACAACACCACGTCGGCCTTGTAGCCTTCGCGGAGCAGGCCGCGGTCATTCATCTCCCAAGCGGTCGCATTGTCGTGTGTCAATTTTTTGACCGCTTCTTCCAGAGTGAATGCGCCGCGCTTGCGCACCCAGTAGCTGAGCAGATGAGTTTGCAGTGAGGAGCCCATCTCCTGGCAGACATGCGCGCCGGAGTCGGAGAAGGTCGCGAGCGTGCGCGGATGCTTCAGGATGCCTAAAACGTCGTCGGGCGTCTCGTTGACCAGCGGCTGCACATAGACCTGGTTCTCGTTGGCCAACGACAGGTCGATCATCACCTCGACCGGATGCTGGCCGCGCGCCTTGGCGAGCTGGTCGACCGTCGGATCGTCCCAATCGACACCCTTCAGTGCAAAAAGGTTGCTGTAGTCGGGCTTGCGCGGATCGGTGGTCGCCGCGCCGCCGCCCTGGAAGGTGTTGTCGCGCGGCTTCATCTTCGCTTCCGCCGCCACCAGCTCGCGCCGGACGGCGGGATCGGCCAGCCGCTTCTTCTGCTCGGCGACCGGCAACGCCCGGATCGGCCGCCACGCCGGCAGCACATCGAACGGCAGGTAGGACTTCAGCGAGAAGATCGCATTGATCGACCGCGTCGTGCCCTGGCCGAACATGCGGCCGCCGGCGGCCACCGTGTCGTCGATGTACTGGGTCTGGTAGTTCCAGCTGTTGGGGTTGTCGCCCTGGCGCGTGGCGAGCACGCCGAACATGATCGGCCGCTTGTACTTGAGCGCGAGCTGGCGCAACCGATCGAGGAAGACGCGGTGGCGCGCCCCGCTCGCGATGTCGGGACCGACCTGGAAGATGCCATCATCGAGCTCGGCCATCGCCGCCATGATGCGCTCGATCTCCTCCCATTCGGCGAGGCGGCTGGCGACCGGCGTGTCGTCCGGCGTGAGATGCGTCGAGGCGCGCGAGCTCGAGAAGCCGAGCGCGCCCGCCTTCAGCGCTTCCTGCACGGTCCTCGCCATGGTGACCATGTCCTGCTCGGTCGCCGCCTCGCTGAGCGCGCGCTTGCCCATCACGTACATGCGCAGCGCCGAGTGCCCGATATACATGCCGTAGTTGATCGCCTTGGGCAGGCGCTCGACGGTGGCCAGGTATTCGGGGAACGTCTCCCACGTCCAGTCGATGCCGGCGGCCATCGCGTCGGTCGGGATGTCCTCGACCGCCGAGAGGCAGCGCGCATACCAGTCGCGGTCGGCGGGCTTGCAGGGCGCGAGCGCAAAGCCGCAGTTGCTCATCACCACGCTGGTGACGCCGTGCCAGCACGAGCAGCTGCCCAACGGATCCCAGGCGATCTGCGCGTCCATGTGCGTATGGCCGTCGATGAAACCCGGCGAGACGATCAGCCCGTCGGCATCGATCGTCCGCGCCGCCGCGGTCGTGACCTTGCCGATCTCGGCGATGCGACCGTCTTTGATGCCGATGTCGCCGGTGAAGCGGGCACCGCCTGAGCCGTCGACGACGGTGCCGCCACGGATGACTGTATCGTGTGACATCAGAGTCGATCCTTGTGTTCGACGATCTTCCAGTAGGTGTCCTTGGCGCAGATCTTGCCGCCGCGGAAGGTGTAGATGTCGCAGCCCTGGTAGTTCAGGTCTTCGCCGGTCGTACCCTTGCCGCGCACGGTCCAGACCGAGATCGCCCGGTTGCCGGCGTAGATGTATTCCTTGTGATCCCAGCGCATGTCGGGGATCACCTTGAAGCGGGCGGCCAGGGTATCGCGGATCGCCTTGCGCCCCCGCAGCGTGCGGCCGACCGGTTCGGGACCGCGCGCCAGCCAGAACGTGGCGTCCTCGGTAAAGAACGACGCGATGCGATCGACATCCCGGCTGTTGAAAGCCTCGGAGATCGCCTTCATCAGTTCGGGCGTCGCGATATCGCTGTTGGTGGCGGTGGTGACGTCGGGCATTGGGCCTCCTCCCTCGTCGTTGTCACGACGATTGCAGGCTAGGCCGATGCCGGCAACGAAGAAAGCCCGCCCCGTCATCCGACAGGGCGGGCTAGAATCTCGCAGGACGAAGCGACGGGCCGTTTCGCGGCTATTGCTGAGAAACGTTGCCTTGCTTGTCCACGATCACCTGGACCTCGGTGTTGCCGCGCAGGGCGCGGCCGTGCCACAGGCCATCCGACCCCAGTGCGAGACCTTGGACATTCTTGTAGCCGTCAGCCTCGATGCGCTTTTGTGCGATCGCGGCGCGGCCTGTCCGTTGTTCGGTGGCATTGGCGGAGTCGGCGCCGTACGTCGACGGAGCTTGGCCTCCGCCCGAGGCACCCTCGCCCGAGGCTGGCGCGGACGTCGTCTGTGCAACGGCCGTTCCGGCAGCAGCGAGCAGGGCCAGCGTCAGCAATGTGCGCTGCATGATTCGTTCCTCCTCTGCTGAGACAGCAAGGAAAGAACGCCTGTTCGCGGCTCGATGTTCCGCAGCGCGTCCGGCCGGCGCCACATTTGATTTCAGCCGTGCTAGCGTGTCGCCAAGC
>Ga0306921_10002635_pt1 | contig 18018 bp, 18 predicted proteins | sample sta12Cox44000080_FD_203760 | JGI IMG/M metagenome (GOLD analysis project Ga0306921, IMG submission 203760) | Lab enrichment of tropical soil microbial communities from Luquillo Experimental Forest, Puerto Rico - statoxic.12C.oxic.44.000.080 (v2)... | ecosystem: Environmental > Terrestrial >... | reverse complement strand
GGGGGAGATCGCGCTGCCAGGACCGAATCCACTTCTACGGCGTGCCGCCTTTCGCTCTCTAGGCGCCCGTTCGACAGTAGTGCTACGCTGAACGGTCGCCCAACTTGCGCGCCTCGGATTGATTTTCAATGCGGCCACAACTTCAGTCATTTGTCGGGAAGTCGTTGCGGAGCATTGAAAAATTGGACTGGTCCTGGTTCTTCAGGTTCGATGCGCCGCTTGTGATCGTGACGGAAGCTCAGTGGCGTCTCATCACACCACAGGGAATCGCTGTTGCAGATGGAGACCACAAACAGCAGTTTCGGCATGCCCGAACCTGTGGACGCCTCAAGGTGCGTGCTTTCTTCCCTGCCGTCACCTGAAGTTCAATCGGTCACCCTCGACGAGCAGACCGGTGACTTGCGGCTGAACTTCGCCGACGGCACCTGTCTTCAGTTTCTCCAGATGTCGTGCGGCTACGAGGCGTGGCGTGCCCACACCGCAGGCGGCGAAATCATCTGCACCGGCGGCGGCCAGACCGTGCTCATCGAAAAATAGGAGGGCGGCTGATAGTCCGGTGTTTTCAGTCTGGTGGCATTTCGGTTGGAAAGTGGCGTTTCATTCCATTGGCTGTTGGAACTGGACCCCGGCGGTGGACCTGAAAAGCCCCTTGCGTTCTTCACTCTTTGCGGGTGTCCCCTATTTCGGCCTGGCTCGAAGGGTGCGGGCAGTGGTTGCGTGAGGATTATTTGCCGAGGTACGCTGCCAAGAGTTTGTCGAATCGATCCAGTTGATCCGAGAGTTCCGCCATTCTCGCCTGTCCGTCGCGCACCTGATTCTCGGACTCGATCTGCTCTACCTGGCATTTCTGCGCCCTGTCCGTCCACATTTCCAAATTGGACTTCTCTTGCTTGAGAGAAGCTTCGGCGGCCTGTCGGGCATCAGAATTCGCCGCGTCTCGCTGTCTGGTTTCCGCCTCTTCGATCCGTCCAGCTGCCCACTTCTGCTGTTGCTGTGCCTGCTCGCATTGGCTACGAGCCTGTTCCAGCCGCACTTTCGCCTTGTCGAGTTGGACCGATGCGCTCTGCAGCCGATACATCCCGATCTGCACTCTTTGAATCGTTGCCGCGACGGATTGCAGGTCCTGCCTCAACTGGCGGACTTCGTCAAGCAGGGTCTTGGTGACCATGGACTCCGATGTGCCGCTCTCAGCGAAAGCAGCAGGCAGTGTGAGCAGCAAAGCCATACTCCAGACTGGTCTACTTCGCATCGCATGCCCTCCATAACAGTAGACTCCGTGCCGGCTCTCGTTGTTCCTGAACAGGGACTCACTTCCCCGAAGGACTGGCGCAGTATGCTCCGCTGGATCACTCGTAGTCTATAATTCCTAACATGGACGGAGGAAGACGCATGGCGATGGCGGGTTTCGGCGTCCCTCTTGGTATCATCCTGATTGCTGCGACGACGCTAACAGGGTTCGGCCAAGATCGCGACCTCTATAACCAGGAACCGGTAGAGGTACTTCGCGTTGCTAAGGCGGACTTCCAATTTGTCCAAGCGGTCGCCCACGCGGATACAGCTGGCGTTGAGAAAGTCCTCGACGCCGACTTTACATGGACAAGTGCCGATGGCGCGGTTCATTCCCGGTCGGAGGTATTGCACCAACTACCGAAGACCGCAATCCTGAACGAAAAGGATGAAGAATCGCGAGTCTTCACGTATGGCGTTCTGGCCGATGTCCAGGCGAACCGGGGGCGATTCCACGAGCTGCGAGTGTGGGTAAATCGCTCCGGGGGTTGGAAGGCCATCGTGTATCAGGAAGTGATATCGCTCGACAGACCGCCGACGTTCACGCCCGGCGCTGGCAGAGACTGCGACAATCCCTGCAAGGCTATCCCATTCACACCGAACACCGAAACGGAGCGGCAAGTGGCACTCGCGTACTCGAAGCTGGAAACAGCCGCCCACGCCCGCAACTCGGCGGCGTTCGCTCCGATGGTAGCTGACGAGTTTGTGGCAGCCAGCTCTAATAGCGACAGACTCCAAACCAAGCGCAGCCGGATGGCAGAATTCGACCGCTCGAAGGATGCCGGAGTAGCGCCGACTCCTCTGCTTTCCGCCCGGATGTTCGAGTTCACGGATGAGGTGCTGATGGTTTCAGAGCACAAGCCAGACCGTGGAAAACCGCTGCATGTGACTCGCTTGTGGGTGAATCGCGCCGGGAGCTGGATGGAGACGCTGAGCTATCAGACAGGCGTAAGTGTGGCCGCCAAGCCATGATAGGTAGTACGCCGCGGGATTTCCATATCGAACGCGCAAATTTCCGGTATCGCCGATTGACGTAGGCACTGCTGCCCTTTAGACTGGGCCACGGATGTCTCGACCGAGGGTTTACCTTACGCTGCTTCTTGGCTTGACCTGCACGTCTCCACTGATCGCTCAGTCCCGCTCAATCAGGCGGATTAGTGAGATCAGGAGGCTTTCCCAACAACTCCGCTGGGTCGATACCGCCCAATCGGGTGAGTATGAGCGTACAAAGGCAGTAATCACGCAGCGCCTGCTGAAGGAGCTGGACACCTACTTGGGGGAGAGCCTTAGACCGGACCTGATGACAGCCGAGCCGGTGACGCAGGCCATGGACTCCGCATTGGAATACAAGAGGGGAGACGCCCGCCACAATGTAGCCTTCTTCGCGGATCTCCCAACCGCCCGTCTCCTGGTAGTGGGCATCGAGATAACGCGAGGCGGTCCTGCAATTCCTGAGGACGCGGTATCTTTCCGCGCCTACAAAGCAGATGGAGGTCGGTGGAACCTGGCGGCGAACAGCGCGGTTTGGGAATCCGCGACAGATCTCTACGCGCAACAGCTGACTTCAGCCCCGGTCAAAGGTCAGTTCTGGTTCCTTGGCTCGGTAATAGTGACGCCCTCTCAAGCTCCACCGATGATTGCGATTCGCTTGTACGCATTCGACGGCGTGCAATTCACGATGGCCTGGATGCCAACGGATTCGCGGGTACAGGTGTGCCAACACTGCGTCCAGGCTGCTGAACCAAAGGAGTCCTTCACAGTTATACCGGACGGCTTCGTGGTCAACAAACTCTTCGATCCGACCGGCCACGCGCCGCATTCCCCGAATATCGTCATCCACGATCAATTTGTTACCACCGCTGGCGGGCCAACGAAGGTGAAGTCGTGGCGAACGGAGCGACGGTAAACGATCCGGCCCTTGACTGGCGTGAAGTGGGTTCGCGGAAACTACCCCTGGCGAAGGCGGTTCCCGTCGGAATGAAGTCCCGTATCGCCGTATATCGTCCCGGGCGAGGCATACCGTAAAATGTCAGTCAATGCGGTGTCTGCCATTGGCAATCCTGTTGGCTGCGGTGAATCTAATGTTTGGGTGCGGACAGTCAGCCAGCACCAAGTGGGGTGCATCAGCTTGCAATGGCGTGGACCGTGCCCTACCGAACGAGAGCAAGGCACGGATGGCGGGGGCCATTGCCGCGCAACTGCACGCTCCTGCCGTGGAGGTGCTGCAGTCGTTCAGAATGGGTGCCTGGAGGATCATCTATGTGGACAGTCCCATCAGTGATCCACCTTTTCTGTTCTTCTCCGGTGACCCGACATCCAGCCGGTATGTGACGTTGTGGAGTGGCGCGGCCACGGAGGACGAAGCACCCGCGATCTACGACTGGACACTTAAGAATGCACCAGGTATTCCTCAGGGCCTCGCCCGTTGTTTCGCCTGGCATGTCACGGCTGATCGCGAATCGTTGATGAATCGCATCCGTGCATCAATACGGCCCGGTCTTGGACATGAAGTGGGTTATCGGAGAAGTGCTGCCATTCGGTCCGAGCGGTCCATGTCTATGGTAAGCCCGTAGACCAGCCCTCCTGCTTCCCAGGCACTAGTCCTTAATACTGAACTCGAGATAGGGCCGGGAAATCGTCACGATCAGGTCGCGAGGGTCTTCAGTTAGTGTTACTCGCCCCCGGTCATCGCGGTCCGGTCTGCCAACTGCTGTAAAGTCGATATCAACCTTAAAATATGGGCAATCGCGGCTCACAAAGGTGCGGTGGAGTCCAGTCGAGAGGCCTCCGTCGGTCGTAAAGACCTTGAGCAATGCCTCCCTGGTCATGCCCGGTTTGATGGTGAGCATCCGTTTCAAAACTTCGATGACCCAAGCGACGTGGCCGTCAACGGGTCCGGGCTGGGCCTTCAGACTTGAAATCTGAGGAAGCACACCTCCGATGAGACCGGCGCAAAGAACCAACGCGGATCGTCGATGTGGGTTGGGTGTCTTGAGATCCTCTGCGGGATGGCCATCAGAACTTTGAGCGCAATGCATATCGCCGATTGCCATACTCTCATGTTGCCACCGCTGCTCCGTGGTTCGGAAACTGAACGCCCAAACCGAAGGAGGCCGAGCGGGTCGTCAACGCCGTCAATCCGACGGCCCAATTCGTCTTGCAATCCCACATTGAAGCCCATTGCTCCTACCACTCGCCATTATTGCGTGTTCCCGGTCGGGAACCGGATCAAGTATGCTTTGATGGTGGCTACGACGGTACCATCCGTCCGCGCAGTTATCACCTTTCGGCCGAATCTAGGACACCCCCGCTGGCCCAATCGCGGGCGCGGCGTGCCCCATGTCGTCGTCGGCGATCCCGGCCAGCGAGAAGGGAAAATGTCCGGGGTTTCTCAGCGTGCGAATATCAAGAGAAGCAATGGCGAAGTTCACATGGGGAGATAGTGTGCGAATTGCGTAAGACGCACCAGACAATATGCGGCCTGGTAGCCCGGCTGAGGTCGTCGGTGTCTCTGAACAGCATGAGCGCATCGGATCGTAGCTCAATACGTTCCCAAGCGGGATTGTTTACACCGTCGAGTTTGCGGACGGAAGCAGCGCAGAAGTGCATGAAGATCACCTCATCTCGCTGGCCTCGAACGACGATTTCTAGTAGTTGCCGATAAGCGGCCTATCCGGACTTGTGCCGCGCAACCGAGTCTTTGCCGGCGAGCGCCGGGAACAATACGGGAACATCGAACGGTGGAAATGAGCCCAAAAGATCGCACGCCAGCCGAAGAAGACGCCCGCTTATCTCACTAAGAGCGTGTCGCTTGAACTGATTCTGAACCACCTCGCCTTGTCGATAAGCGGCCCTGAAAACGCTGGCTTCGAGGGCACTTCAAGGCTAGCGCGTTTCTCGGCTAAGCGATCGTGATGGGCATTTTCACGAGAAATCCGGATCGAGCTATCTCCGAGTCGTCGACAATCTGGAAAGAACTCCGAAAAAGTTCGGGCAGGTCCAGAAGCCTTGTGACCGGTCCTGCCTGTGTCGACTCTCAGGCCGATAGGCAAAAGCAGAATCATTTGCGTTCAGAGGCCCTCCTTCAAGGCTGAGACGATTCGGAGCCGTGATAGTTCACAAGTTGAGACGGACCCGCAAGCCGGCACATCGAGCCTACAGCCTTACACCCGACTCTTACTTCTACTTCAAAATGGTCGAGCAGAACGTCGTGTTCGCTCCGAATGGACCGCCGCACTGCATGGTCTGCGCAAACTGGCTGGCCTGTCGGAAGTCCTTCCGCGTATCGGGATAATCGACACCATAGTGAAAGCCGTTCGACGTGAGCGTGTACCAAGGGTAGATGCAGAACGGACCTCCATAGGTGCTGCAAGATGCGTTCACTTCGGCTTTGCCGCCCGTGTCGCTGACGACTGCCCACTTGTCGGGCTGGGAACCATCGCCGAAGGTGACCGACAGGATGCGGATTGGCACCATGGCAGCCCACGACGGGGCATTGTATGAGTCGCATCCAGTCTGTCCGGGCACACAAAACGCATCGGGGCTGCTGCTGTAGATCGACATGTGGCCGATCTCCCATACAAAGGAATTCGGGGCATCGTCCACTAGGCCCCATGCCAGCGAATTACCAATCGATTGTGTATCGAAGGCCGGCATGAGCGGTCCCGCGTTCGAATTGAGAACGATGGTTCCGGAAGCCTGGGTGGTGAGGTCGGTCACCGTCACATGAAATCCGTCCTGCGCGGCTGTTGTGAACCAATGAATCGTGATCGTGTCGCCGGCGTGCATAATGAGGGGGCTCCGTCCCGTTCCTTCCGTGAGCATGGCGTTAAAGGCCGCCGTCTCGCGAAACTTGCCGGCCGCCCCCGTCGTAGTCAGGCGGAAGACCGGCGAACAGGCGGTATATATGTCAGGCGCAAAAGTCACTGAGAAAGCACCGGTCGGCAAGCATTTGTTCACGATCGAATCGGGGTAGAACTGCAGTTCAACAAAAGACTGGCCAAAGAGGCTTTTCGGATCGGTAACGACACCGCCAAACCAAAACGCCGGTCCGACGGCGGATACCGGCCCGGTGCCGGCTGCAGGCAAAACTACCGTCCACATCAGATCCCTGGCCGAACCCGGTGCGTTCGAAACCGGCATCAGCTCTGGCTCATCATGACCTGTGCAGCCTGGCTCGTACGACGTTTCGATTTGTCCTGGGAGGTAAATCGCATGATGCGCGATACAGCCCAATGCCTGGGCATACGCCGGGCACCCAGCGAGCAGCGCGGCGCAACCCAGCGCCCGAAAGGTAAAGGTTCCACTTTTCGACAATTTCCCCTCCCCGTCGGCCGCCTCAACGCGGACCGGCTTGCATTCTATCAAAGAGGCAAGACCGGGATCGGCTCCATTGAATTGGGACACCCCATTGAATTGGGGCTGTATAATCATGTTCCCAGTTCCCTGCCCTGTCCAGCGACGCCCACAGTCCGACATGGCGACTTCCTGGGCCCCTATCGGCCCCAACTTCCGGATCGCGGACTAGCGTGGCATGATCGGTAAAGGCTAAGCCGTTTTGAAATGACCTATCCCCGGGAGGAGCCTGAATCGGATCATTCAGAGATTGGCCGGCCATCCCTCCGGATCGCGAAGTTGATCCCTGCCGGCGACATGATTCATAAGAGCAGGAATAAATCTGAGACGTCGGCAGCAGATCAGCAGATGACCGGTGGGGCACTGATACGGACCGACGCAAAGACCGCGGCGTTTGCCCTGATCGAACACAAGGAACACACGAAATATGAAGCCAAAGAACACGATCTGCCTCTGGTTCGACAAGGACGCGCATGAGGCGGCGCGCTTCTACGCCGCGACTTTTCCGGACAGTGTAGTAACCGCCGTTTATGAGGCTCCCGGTGACTATCCAGGTGGCAAGAAGGGCGATGTGCTGACGGTGGAGTTCACCGTCTTGGGTATTCCCTGTCTCGGTCTCAACGGCGGTCCGACGTTCAGGCACACCGAGGCCTTTTCCTTCCAGATCGCCACGGAGAATCAGGAAGAGACGGACCACTACTGGAACGCGATCGTCGGCAATGGGGGCAAGGAAAGCCAGTGTGGTTGGTGCAAGGACCGCTGGGGCCTATCCTGGCAGATCACCCCGCGCGCGCTAACCGATGCGCTCGCGGCTGCTGGCGGTGAGGCAAAGCGGGCCTTCGAGGCGATGATGACGATGAAGAAGATCGATATTGCCGCCATCGAAGCAGCTCGGCGAGGCTGAGCTGAACACGCTGGCCTGCGCGTCTAATCGGGAGCTGGCCGACTCCGTTGCGCGGTCGCGGTGGCCGGCGGAACGATCTCGGAGTTAGCGGTGTTTACATCCGGGCCAACAGCAGGGGCGTCGTTTCCCATCCCTCAGGTTGGAACAGCCCCACTCGATCCGGCGGCTTCTTGTTTCTGCTTTTTTCGCTGATTCAAACCAACAGATCCACTCGTTGCGTGCGAGGGGCGTGATATCCTCCCACTGCTGATAATGCTTTCGGGTCCGATGTAAGCGCCTTTCTTAGATCTGCTGGCAGTTCGTGTACGACACTGCTAGAAACCTTTCTCGGTGACATACATTAAAACCCTCCTTTCGTAGGCTCCGGCGGCGCAACGATGCTTCGTGAATAAAGGCTGTGGGTGGTTCGACTATGGCAAGGTCCTGACGCTCAGGTTAACTCGGCTCTCGAGTTTCTATCGCGCCCGTGTGATGCGCCACTTCCATCTCGTACAAAGCTGCCAACCGCCTGGAACGATAAGCCGCATTATCGGCGACAGTTTCGGGGGCGCCTGCCAACCAGCTATGCGCAGGATGTCAATGGGAATCACCGAGTTCGCGGATCCAGATGTTGCGGTAGCTGATCGGCTCGCTGCGGTCCCCATGCACCTGGAGTTTTATCGGCGCGGTGTCGTACTTTTTATAGAAGGGCTTGCCGATGTAGAGGGTCTCGCCCTGGAGCTCAAAGTGGTTCTGAATGAGCACTCCGTTGAAGAAAACCGTTACATACGCGGGTGACTTCACGGAACCATCGGCTTTGAAGACAGGCGAGGTCCAGACGACGTCGTAGGATTGCCAGTCGCCGGGCTTGCGATTGGCATTGGCGAGGGGGATGGCCTGCTTGTAGATGCTGCCCGCCATCCCGTTTACATACGTCTTGTTATTGTACGAGTCGAGCACCTGAAGTTCGTAACCCTCGTCGCCGGGGCCGGTGGAGGCCAGGAAGACGCCGCTGTTGCCGCGCGCCTGATCGGAGCCAGTGATGTTCTCCGGGATGCGCCATTCAATGTGAAGCTGGTAGTTGCGGAAGCGGCGCTTCGTCTCAATGTTGCCGACACCGCGCTCCTTGTTGACGGTTACGACGCCGTCGGCGACGAACCATTTCGCGGGGGAGTGGTCCTGAGAGGAGACCCATTCGTCAAGGTTCTTTCCGTCAAACAAGACGATGGCGTCGGAAGGCGGAGCGGAGTTCGTCGCCCCTGGGGTAACCACCTTGGGGACTGGCTCCCAGACTTCGGTGTCCTGAGGCTTCGGACCGGCGGCCTGCTGCTGGGCGAAAAGACTGACGGAGGACAGGACCGCTACGACAAGGGCGTGTACGCGATTCATGGCTGCTTTTGAGAATACACCAGACTCCGAACACGTCGGCACTGCGCATCGGCGACGAAATCTCACGCACTCCAAACTGCTGTTCAGCGGCAGGGGTGAAGCGGTCTTCAAGTCGGCTAATCTGTCGCGCAACCGTGCCGCTCGACGTCTCACGTGAACGAACGGGCTTTTGGCCAAGTCCACCAGTCTCGCTTCAAGCCCGGCTACGCCTTCAAGGAGTGACACGGCAGACGGTTCCGGACTCACTTCCAGCGCCATCTGCCGACACCATTCCAGGCTCACGCCCGACAAACCGCAGCGAAATTCCAGATACTGCCATGCGGAAACCGGATCATGGTACGACGAAGCCCTGTTCTCAAACCTCAACTCGGGATGCTCTTGAACCACCCGCCTTGCTATCTCGCCTAGCGGGTGCAAAGGATCGCCCTTGGAATTCAGCGTGAATAATCTCAAACTGACAGCCGCCTCTTTGATTAAAGCTGTGATCACCGGGATGCTCCCAACGTCCTCCGTCGAACTGAAGTGTGCCGCAACAGAGTGAGAGAGATCTACGGTTTTACGGGAAGTCCAGAACTCCTTCAAGTAATATGTCAGCAATTCCTTTCCGACGTACAGTGGAAAGCGCATCGCGGCTACTATGGCAAACCAGAAAACCACGAGCGCGGGATGAAAACCCAATCTGGGCCGCCAGCTCCACTGGTGCATAGTTTGATTGAGGTCTGTCAAAACATCCTTCGCGGCTTCAGTAGTCGAAAGGAATTGCGTTCGCCCCTCCCTAAGCCCCGCTTGCAGACCGTGCAGAGCCTCCGCCGTCAAAGCCCGGAACTCAGCGATGCTCAGGATGGAACTGGTTGGCAACGAGAGACACAGCACCCCTCCTTCCAATTCGCCATCAGGACAGAACACCGTTGCGGTCGTCCAAAACAGCTCTGGCTGCAAGCCCAACAAGACGTGAGATGGCAGCGGAACCGTGGTAGCCTCCGCGATTTCCTGAAGCTCCACTGCGAGCTTAGAGTGTTGGTCGAGCTGAATCCGTGTAGCCCGCAAAGTCAAATAGACACCCGGTTGGTTATGAAGACCACTGTTGAGCAGGACAACGGTCCCCATTATTGCGCCCCCGGCCGTAAAAATGCCCCAAAGCCAAAATTCGCTCGGGTCGGCGTCGTAAAGGGCAAGGCCCAGGGCTAGTAGCAGACCTTGGACTGGGAGAATTACGGCGACCAGAGCCGAGGTGATGTGAAGGCCACGACGGAATGCGGCGGTGAGCATTAGCGGCCGTTTGCGGTAGTGAGAGGACCACAGCGGCACGGCAGCTAGAAATAGGAAACTAATTACGATAACCAGATACACTGCTTCATTTAATAGCGCAATAAGTGACTCGTCTCTGGGTGGGTTCGAAGGCGATGTGTCCGCCCCTGACATGTTCACCAGAAGCCAGGCGGCGCCAGGATATAGCAGGAGGAGAAGAGGTAGCTTCCACCGCGCGCCAAGGCCGTCCCTCCCCGCTTTGGCCATGATGTCGAATTCTAGATGTGCATCGTGAGGCAGTCAAGCGCTTCGCTTCTCCACATCCCCGAGGGACCGGAATTGGCCGCGGTTGAAGAACACCTGCTGATACGCGGTGAATGCGTGGACCGGGCACAAGAAACGCAGGACTACGTCGATGCGATCCAGGCCGGAAATCATCCATCCAGTCTGGTTACTCTCGGCCACTGATCACGAGCATTATCACGCATTATCGGCGCCAGGCCATTAGCGGTTTGTGGTCGGCGCTGGGGCCCGTTTTCTATTTCACTGCTCCTCCCCGCAGTCCACTTCTCCGCTAACCCCGTTCGGCCAATGTCCGAGTGGCCGGCAATCCGCTAGAAGCTTGGCGCGAGCACTTCGAACGATAGGGCCTTTGTCGTCAATTTGAAGCGCCAACCCAACTTGCGGCTAGGGCGTCACCCGGCCACTAATCGTTAGCGAGCGATTCCAGGTATCCGGTTACGAGACTAACCAGAACTTGGGGCAGCCCCTGCGATGACTTTCACCCCAGTTCGGCGCTCAGTGAAGAATAACGAGGCTATGCATGACCGTTTCGTCTAGCGGCTCTGACCCCTTTGTCGAACGAAGGAGTCAGCCGACGGATTCGGTGCGCGGACGGCGCTGGGCGGACAGGACTACCCAGAGCGCCCAGGCGGCGAGCAGAGCGGGAATCGCCAGAGTGGTGAGGGTGCGGCCGTCATACCACGATCCGGGGGAATACGGGACTTTATCCAGGAATGCGGCGAACCACGCCGCCGCCACGGCCAGAAGCCCAAAACGGCGCAGCAGCCACAGCGATAATGCGATGCGAATGATATTGTAGACGACCGCCAGACCGCCGGTGATCCCGGAGCCGACAAACGGCGGCACGTACCACAAGGCGAAGCCCACAGCCGCGATGAGGTCCGCGAGCCATACGCGCCGGACCAGGAGCCGCACAAGCACGGCAGCGACCAGTATCGCCAGTGCTGCGAAAACCGCATTCGGGATGGCGCCGAGAAGCCGGACGATGGGATAGGCGGCGCTCTCCAGACTTGCGTCGAAAAGGTTAGCGACCATTGGCGCGCTCATCATCCAGGCGAGGAGGCGGGATCCGAAACGCTCGAGAGCCATCATGGCGGCAAGGCCGGCTAACACGTGCGAGGCCACGAGGGCATCTTTGATGCGACCGGTTTGGAAGCGCTTCCACGAGATGAGGCAATCGGGCCAGTGGCGGCGGGCGTAAGGCTCCATGGCGAGATACAAGAGGTAAATGAGGAATGCGCTCAGGCCGGCATCGCTGAGCAGCGCGGCGATCACGTGAAGTTCCCACGGATCCATTACATGGTGTGCGCGCAGGGCTATTTCCAACACGGTGCAAAGGAAGATCACACCGCCCACGGCGGCCGCGGCGCCGCGATCGCCACGTCCGTGGCGTAGGTTCTTCCACGCCAGAAACACCGCGCCCAGCAGGATGGGGACCCCCAGGACGATCAGGAAGAGCACGACGGAGTCTGGGATTGCAAAGCCCTGTTGCTCGGCGGCGTTGCCGACTGAAAAGAAAACCGGATGCCCCAGCCAGGATGCCCCCTCCACGCGGAGGAGTTCGGAACGTCGTTCGCTGTACGAACCCTCCCAGGCTACCCGGGTGTCAGCCGCCACGGGCGGCACTCGTTGGGGCGTCGCGGCGTGAAAACGGGCCAGGTCGAGACCAGTTGCAGCGAATAAGCCGGGCCAGTCGAGTGGCGCGGCAGAGGGCGGCTCGGCAGGCTCGGCCGGACGGACCTCGAGAAGCGTGAGCCGCCCTCGGGCATCGAGTGCCAGGCGGATCATTCCAGGTTCGCTGTTAGCCGGCGAGTCAAAGCTAATCGTGGCGGTCGCGCCGCGACCAGGCAGAAAGGCATCGGCGTGGAATGGGCCCTGATACTGGCGGTACCAGAAGCGCACCAGAGGCGGGCGCTGAGTGGCCAACATGGCTTCGCGCTCGGCGCGCGAACCCCGGAGGAATTGAGGGTTTTGGAGGTATTCGAAACCGTAGGCCGTGCTGGCGGGAGTCTGGGTATAACCGAGTTTCCGGAGCAGTTCCTGGGCTTGAAAGGCGAGAACCTCGGGTGGTATGTTCACCCGCGACAAGACGAAGGGGTTCGTCTTGGGCGTGAGGAAGGTGCCCGCGGCCAGGCACGCCAGAGTGGCGACGAAACAGGCGATGGCGGCGCGGTGCGTGAAGCCTTCCTTCTCGCTGGAGGCGGCCACCATTTCGGGTGAGGGGGTTTCGCCAGCGGCGAGGGCAGCGGCGATGGGGTCGCCGCCGGGGAGCGCCATGGCCACGTTGAAGGGGGACGACGGCCGGCGCTTGGGGTCCTCTTCAAGGCAGCGCAGGATGACTCGTTCGACGGCGGGGTCGAGATCTTTGATGATTTCGGTGGGGTTGGTTTGCGTATCAGCGCGGCACTTGCCGGTGAACATTTCGTAGAGCACCAGACCGAGCGAGTAGAGATCGCTGCGCGTGGTGACTTCTTTGCCGGCTTTTTGCTCCGGCGACATGTAGGCCGGAGTGCCGCTACGCAGATCGCTCAAGGGGATTTCAGCGGCAAGGGCGGCGAGCCCGAAATCGGTGATGCGGACTTGACCTCGGCCGTCGATCATGATGTTGGCGGGCTTCAGGTCGCGGTGCAAGACACCTCGTTCGTGCGCGGCAGAGAGGCCGGCACAAATCTTGCGGGCGAACTCGATGGCCTTGTCCTGCGCCAGGCGGCCGATACGGCGGATCAGCGAATCCAGGTCTTCGCCATCGAGGTACTCCATGGAAATGAAGTGGAGGCCATCGAATATGCCGATGTCGTAGACCCGGCAGACGTTGGGGTGCGAGACCTGGCGGGCAACGCGGACTTCGTTGCGGAAGCGGGCGAGAGCGGGTTCCGACATCTTGGCGCCGGCAAGGAATTTGAGGGCGACGACCTGGTTGAGGATGAGGTCGAAGGCGCGGTAGACCTCGCCCATGCCGCCGTGGCCGAGGAGCCCGAGGATGCGATAGCGGCCGGCGAGGACGGTGCCGGCGGGGAGGCGGCCTTCATCGATGGAGGTGGAGGAAGAAGAGGATTGCTGGAAGAGGGTTTGGGTGGCGCCATCGAGCGGGGCAAGGCAGGCGGGACAGACGCGCCAACCGTCGCGCACTTGCTGCGCGCACTTGGGGCATAGCTGAGGGGGCGCGGGGTTAGTCATACACCCGTGTCCTTGCTCGCTTTGGCAGCCGATGCTAAGGGCATGATTTCAGCCGATTTTACAACACGTGGATGGCAATAATGATAAACGGCGTAACCGGAGATGTGCTTGTCCAGGATTCGTCCGGTTGGTCGGCCGCTCGAAGGAATTCAAGTCGACGAGTAGTCGCCGTACCGCACATCTGCCCACGACGGTCCCGACGTAGCTCGGAGCGAGTCACGCGCTTCCCCCTGGGATCGGGTCGAAGATCCTGTAGAACGCCGACCCACGGAAGCCAGATGAGCGAGCAGTCGGCGTCTCGGACGTATGCCTCTCGCCGCCCCACGGCAGGAGAGAGAGTCTTTTGCTGGCGACCGCTGGGGAACAATACGGGAACACCGAACGGGCGAAATCGGCCTAAATCATCCCAATGAGTCCTACAACTCTGTTTTCGTAAGTTCTTGTGGCCCACGTTATTTGCCATGATTCCAAACCGCTTAGCAGTGTCGGTAAGCAGCCCTGAAAAGGCTGGCGCCGCGGTTCGATTCCGTCCCAAGCACCGCGCGCGGTGACCCTGTTGCCAACCCGCCGAGCAATCGCGAACCTCTGGGAGACATAATTCTTTGATCCGCGAGTGGGCCCGACGGGGCTATCTCCTCCATAAGATACTGGAGGAAAGTGGACTTTTCACATATCGCGGACAACCTGCGCGAGTCGTTCCGAGTACTGGCTTCGGGCCGGCAACACGGCGAGGTTCGGGAACTTCGCGGTGTGAGCATCGCTTCAGCAGGGGTGGAGTTTCAGATGTTCAATGCTGCCTTTCTATCCGGACCGGTGACCTCGGATGCCGCGCTGACACAACGCATCCTGCTGGCTTCTCTCCACTTCCAGACTCGCGGCCAGGAGTGGGCCTTTTGGGTTTGCGAAGACTGGATGGAGGAGGGTGTGCGGAAGCGTTCGCGGCGGCTGTTCGAAAAGCACGCCCTCCGGCACTCTGTGGATCTGCCCGGCATGGTTGCCGAAAGAGTCTTGCCCTCTGCGCGGCCACTGCCGAGGCTAGCCGTGCGGCGGGTCTGCGATGAGGCGACACGCGAGGCATTCTGCGCGATCGGCTCGGTGTGCTTCAACGTGCCGCTTGCCTGGTTTCGGGAGGTGTTTGAACCGCCCGCCGTGTGGGATCGCTTCGCCGGCTACGTCGGCTATCGAAACGCGGAGCCGATATCCACTGCCGCGGTGGTGATCGGTGGCGGTGCCGCCGGACTCTATAACGTGGCCACGATTCCCGGGTATCAGAGGCGTGGATATGGAGAGGCGGTAATGCGGCATGCGCTTGAGGCCGCCCGCCGCGAACACGGAATCGAGCGAAGTGTCCTGCAGTCGACCAAGGCCGGATACTCGCTCTACGTGCACATGGGCTACCGAGCCGTGACCAACGTAGCCGTCTACTCTACGTGAAGGCCACCCGCAGCAATCAGTTGTTCCAAAGCCCCGATATCCCGGTGAAAGGCTCGGTCCCCGGTGATGGGCGGCGAGACGGCACGGATTTGCGCGCGAACCTGCTCCAGCAGTGGACTGGTGCGCAACGGCGCTAAGACGTCCAAAGCGCGGGCAGCCGCCAGCGCTTCTATGGCCAGCACCGCACGCGTGTTGCGGACCACTCGCTGGAACTTGAGCGCCGCCGTCATCCCCATGCTCACGAAGTCCTCCTTGTTACCGGAGGTGGTGATCGACCCGGTTGATGCGGGATGCGACAGCACCCGACTCTCCCCCACCAGTGCGGCGGCAGTGACGTGGGCCATCATCAGCCCCGATTCGAGACCGGCGTGGCCCGCAAGAAAAGGCGGCAGATCTTCATTGAGAGCCGGGTTGACAAGACGGTCGATACGGCGTTCGGAGATGCCGGCCAACGCCGTCAGCGCCACCGCGAGGAAGTCAAGCTGAAAGGCGAGTGGTTCGCCGTGGAAATTGCCGCCCGAAAGAATCTCTTCGTCAAAAACCAGCGGGTTGTCCGTGGCTGAGTTCAACTCGATGGAAAAAACGCGGTGAGCTTCGGCGAGCGCGTCACGCACGGCTCCGTGCACCTGCGGCACGCAGCGAAGCGAGTAGGCGTCCTGCACGCGGCGACAGGTGAGGTGGGACTGCCGGATCTCGCTGCCTTCGAGGAGGCGGGCCAGGCGCGCGGCACTCTCACGCTGGCCGGGATGAGGGCGGGCGTTATGAATGCGCGCGTCAAATGCGCGGGGGGTACCGCGCAGCGCGTCGAGGGTCAAGCCACTAATGACATCGGCGGTATCCGCCAAGCATTGTGCGGCTTTCCATTCCAGGCAACCGATGGCCAGCATGGCCTGCGTGCCGTTGATCAGGCTGACGCCTTCTTTGGGATGAAGCTCGATCGGGGCCACACCCGCACGTATCAAAGCCTCCTTGCCGCTCAGAACCGCGCCTCGGAACTCGGCTTCGCCTTCCCCAATCAGCACCAGCGCCATATGCGCCAGTGGCGCCAGATCGCCGCTGGCGCCGACGCTTCCTTCACCCGGGATGAGGGGCGTTACGCCGCGATTGAGAAGCTCGCAGAGACACTCCGCCACCAACGGCCGGATCCCGGAAAGACCCTTGGCTAGAACGTTGGCCCGGATCAGCATCATGGCGCGAACGACCGCGCGGTCGAGCGGCGGGCCAACGCCGGTCGAGTGGGAGCGGATCACGTTGACTTGAAGTTGATCGAGCTCCTCGCGCCGGATGCGGACGTCGGCTAACAAGCCCACACCGGTATTGACACCATAGATCGGCTCGTCGCCCGCAGCCAGACGCTCTACGGGTTCGCGCGATCGCCGCATTTTCTCGATTGCGGCAGCCGAGACGGAAGCCTGAGCACGACCTTCCGCCACAGCGCATACATCCGTCAAGGTCAGGTGTTCGCCGTCAAGCTGGACGGACATCAATACCGCTTCTGACGGGCGGCGATCAACTCCTCGATATTCACCAGCTCCGTCGGATAGTCACCGGTGTAACAAGCGTAGCAGTATTCATGCCGATCGTCGTCCGCCACGGCTCTGCGCAGCGAAGAAAGCGACAGGTAGCCGAGCGAATCGGCCTCCACAAATCGGCGGATCTCTTCCACCGGATGGTTCGAGGCGATCAGCTCGCTGCGCGTGGGAGTGTCCACACCGTAGAAACAGGGCGAGACCGTGGGTGGACATGAGACGCGCAGGTGTACTTCGCGCGCGCCCGCCTGCCGGACCATGCGCACGATTTTCCGGCTGGTGGTCCCTCGCACAATCGAATCGTCCACCAGCACCACGCGCCGCCCTTGCAGCAAATAGCGAACTGGGTTCAGTTTGAGTTTCACGCCAAAATCGCGAATGGCTTGTGACGGCTCGATGAAGGTGCGGCCCACGTAGTGATTGCGGATGAGCGCCTGGCGGAATGGCAGCCCCGACTCCGCGGCGTATCCGATTGCTGCAGCGACCCCGGAATCAGGTACCGGAACCACGATATCCGCATCGGCGGGACACTCGCGTGCCAGCAATCGCCCCAATTCTTCGCGTGACTGTTGAACCGCGCGTCCGAAGACAATCGAATCCGGCCGGGAAAAATAAACATGCTCGAAGACACACTGCGCCCGCGCTTGTTCCGGTGCGAAGCGTTCGCGGGTCAGACCCTCAGGGCCAACCACCACCATTTCACCCGGATCGACGTCGTGCAGGTAAACTGCGCCGATTAGGTCAAACGCACAGGTCTCGGAGGCAAACACGTAACACTTCCCACCGCCCGAAATTTCCATCTCACCCACGGCCAGCGGCCGGAAGCCGCGCGGATCTCGAGCCACGATGACACGGTCCTGCGCCAGGCAGACCAGCGAAAAGGCGCCCTCCAACTGCAACAGGGCGTCACGCAGCGCGGCCGCCAGGGTCCGCTCCGAAGACCGCGCCACGAGATGGAGAATCACCTCGGTATCACTGGAAGACTGAAAGATCGAGCCTTGACGTTCGAGCTCCCGGCGCAGCTCCGACGCGTTGGTGATGTTGCCGTTGTGCGCCACTGCGATGCGCCCTTTGTTGCATGCGACCGAGAACGGCTGCGCGTTGAGCAACGCCGTATCTCCGGCGGTGGAGTAGCGCGTATGGCCGATGGCCAGCGCGCCCGGGAGTTGGTCGATGACCTGTGTGGTGAAGATATCGGCCACGTGCCCCATCGACCGCACGCTATGAATCTGTTCGCCGTCACTGGTCGAGATACCCGCGCTCTCTTGGCCTCGGTGCTGCAGCGCATACAAGCCCAGGTACGCCAGTTTGGCGGCTTCCGGATGGCCGTAGAGGGCCACTACCCCGCACTCTTCGTGGAGTTTATCGAACATGGGATTCGAGAGCGTCATCGTACACCGCCTTTAACGCCGC
>Ga0306921_10002632_pt1 | contig 18026 bp, 16 predicted proteins | sample sta12Cox44000080_FD_203760 | JGI IMG/M metagenome (GOLD analysis project Ga0306921, IMG submission 203760) | Lab enrichment of tropical soil microbial communities from Luquillo Experimental Forest, Puerto Rico - statoxic.12C.oxic.44.000.080 (v2)... | ecosystem: Environmental > Terrestrial >... | reverse complement strand
ACGCAACCCTACCCACCACTTTCACGACATCTTCGGCACGCAAACTGTGAGCCAAAGCGGCCGTTTCAGGCGATTCTTCAGGCCGGAAGACCACTTGCGTAATCCCTTCGCGGTCTCGCAGATCGACGAAGATCACGCCGCCGTGATCTCTTTCCGAGTCCACCCACCCGGCTAAGGTGACTTCCTGGCCTGTGTTGGACGCTCTCAGTTCGTTGCAGTGATGCGTGCGGTACATGGTGTCGTTGTTTAGAAAACTTTTTAAACGCCGGCAAAGATTGAGTGGATCTCGTCCTTGGAAATGATCTGCTCGGTTCGGTCGGAGAGCTGCTTCACGCGCAGTTGTGGCCACTCCTGGCCAACTACAATCGCACGAGCTGCTCCCAAAGCCTCTGCCAGTTGAAATTGTTTACCAACCTTTGCCGGCTCGAGTGCGTAATCGACGGAGATCCCGGAACGGCGAAGGGAATCTGCGAGCTGGATTGCGTTTTCGCGCCGGCTTTCGTCCGCCACCACAATGAAGGCGGCAAGCCGATTCTTCAGCGCATTGTCGATGCGCAACTTCGTGTGATCGAGCTCAGACAAAAGATTCCCGAACGTTACATCTCCGATCGCAAAGCCGGCTGCTGGAAGATCGACGGCTCCGTCACTTATAACGGAAAGCAGATTGTCATAGCGTCCGCCTCCCGCAAGAGATCGGGTTTTCTTCTTGCGGTCAAAAAATTCGAAAACCAGCCCGGTATAATAGTCAAGACCTCGAACGACGGTCAGATCGAGTTCGACATATTCTTCCAGTCCCCGCCACCGTAATTCGCGAAACAAGCTTTCAAAGCCAGGCAGCGACTCCGCAGGTGTTTTCAGAAATTCGTGCACCGTTTCGGGACTTAGACCGAAGGCTTCAAACTTTCGAGCGGAAATATCTTCGCTTTCACGCCCGAGCTTATCGACGATTGCGAGAAATTCCGATAACCGGTCAGGCGACATCTTATTGCGAATGAGGAACTCAGCCCAAAGCGCCCGATTGTTCACCCGGACAAAAAAGTCGCTGCTTGTCAGGCCGAAAGCCTCGTGCAAGGCGACGCCCAACGCGATCAACTCCGCGTCCGCCGCGGCGGAATTGTCCCCGATGATATCACAGTTGATTTGATAGAATTCCCGGAGCCGGCCCTTCTGTGGTTTCTCGAATCGAAAGAATGGCGAAATGCTGAACCATTTGAGAGGTTTCCTGAAATCTCTTTCCCGTGCCGCCACCAGACGAGCCAGTGTGGGCGTCATTTCCGGCCGAAGACAGACATCGCGTTCCCCTTTATCCAGGAATCGGAACAGTTGCGTCTTTAGTTCTTCGCCGCTTTTCTTTTTATAAAGTTCCGTGGGTTCCAACGTTGGCCCATCGTACTCAGAAAATCCGAATGATCGCGCAACCTTGCGCCACGTTTCGAAAAGGTAATTTCGAAATGCGCATTCTTCTGGATAGAAATCGCGGAAGCCGGGCAGCCGTTGCATAAAAGGAGAGCGGAAAGGATGCATTCAACCTGCTGAAAATCAAACGAGAAGCCCGGCCGAACCCCAAACTCCAAACCCCGAAGGGGATTCACCACAGAGGCGCAGAGGACGCAAAGAGGGGAAACGGAATAAAGGTTGGTAGTAAGGAATGGCTTGTGCTTCGAGAGCCGCGCCAGGTCTCCGCATTGTGGGACGGGCGTCCCCTGTGTGACAGGGCTCAGTCAAAGAGCAACGGGGGAGCACGCCCGTTTGTTCGCCGGGTGCGACGGGTGGCGTCACGCCGCGCTCACCATCGCCCTGACGCCAAACCTAAATCCATTCCTACCTTTGTGCTCTCTGCACCTCTGTGGTGAATCCCTCCGGCTCCATGTTCTTGACACTCTGAATTTGCGAAAACTCCCGTTGGCGCCTTGGCGTTTTAGTGGCATGTTGCCGGTCCCGATGAATCCTCCTCTCTTAAAGCTTGTTGTCTTGCGGGAACGGCTTGCGGTATGTCGGCTCGATGCCAAAGCGCCGATTCCTGCGTGGGCCACAGGCGAAGCATTCTTATCGATTTCTCGAACCCCGGACGAATTGTCGGTGATATGCGAAGATCGTTTTGTGCCCGACGGAACGCGGGCCAGCAGAGGGTGGCAAGGATTTAAGATTGAGGGGCCTCTAGATCTGGACCTTGTCGGAATTTTGGTTTCGGTTGCTGTGCCGCTGGCTCAATCAAATATTGGGATTCTCCCCATCGCGACCTATGAAACCGATTACGTTTTTGTTCGAGATCAACAGTTAAATGACGCCATCAAGGCGTTGCGATTTGCGGGATTTGAAGTTGTTGATCGGCCGCACTAGTGCATCGTATCATAAGTAGGAGACATAATGCTCCGATGCACTAGCATCGACTTGATTCGATGAACTAGATTCGCTTTTCAAAACATACCGCGGAATCATCCCCTGCAAACGGTGGAAAATTGGGTATGCGGTAAAAGCCTCCCTTGCCGTAAAGCGCGATGGATTCGGGTTGGTTAATGCCGGTTTCCAGTCGCATGGCGTCGTAATCAAATTCACGGGCGAAGCGTTCAAGTTCCTCCAGAATCATCCTGGCAACTCCTTGGCCTCGCTCTTCAGGTTTGACGTACATTCGTTTGACCTCGACGTAGGAATCGTCCATCGGCACAAGAGCACCACAACCAATCGGCGCGTTGTCGCGCCGTGCCACAAGAAAAACGCTTCTTGGAACCGACACCACATTCGGATCAAATGTGCCAACGTCGGTCGGAGCCACGGCGTAGCGCCTCCTGACATCCTCTATAAAGGCGGCAAGCAATTCCTGCACAACCTGAGAGCGGGGGTCTTCTGGCGCTATCCTAATCATCGACAATGCTATCTTTGCGCCATGCTCGCATTCAAAGCGACGCAAAATTTTAACCGGAGACTATTTTTTCAGCAGAATATTTTAGACATGACCTGGCAGTTGCAGGACGGCTGAGTTTGACAATACCTCACTTGCTTGTGAACGTCTGGCTAGGACTTTAGCCAAACCTTCTCCCGAGTCCTGAAAAAAACTATTGACCCCCAAATCTATGAAACGCACTGCATCCGCCGTCTGGACCGGCGATCTTAAACAAGGCAAAGGTACGCTTTCGACCGCGAGCGGCGTACTTAAACAAACGCAGTATTCTTTCTCGACTCGTTTCGAGAATGGGATTGGCACAAACCCGGAGGAGTTGATTGCGGCGGCTCATGCCGGGTGTTTTACGATGGCCTTTTCGGCCTTTCTTGGTGCGGCAGGGTTCACGCCTGATGAGTTGTCGACAGAAGCGACCCTCACGTTGGATCAGGTTGATGGCAATTGGACGATCACAACGATCCATCTTGATCTCAAAGGGCGCGTACCCGGGATCAACGCCGCTCAGTTCGACGAGATTGCTGACAAAGCGAAGGCATTGTGTCCCGTATCACGTCTGCTTAAAGCCGAGATCAGTTTGACCAAGAAATTGGAGAGCTGAAAGGTTCCCCGGCGGCTTCTCTCATTCGAATTCTTCGCTCTTGTGGTTCCGGCGAGGTTCAGTCACTATTCGCACAATGGCTCGACCTAATAAGCGCACGAAGATTGTGGCAACCATTGGACCGGCAAGCGACAGCGAGGAGATGCTAAGCCGGTTGATTGATGCGGGCATGGATGTTGCCCGATTGAACTTTTCCCATCGCCCCGCCGAACAAGCCAAGCCCCTGGTTGAGCGAATTCGGCGTGTGGCCGATAAAATGGGCGTATTCATCGGTATCCTTGGCGATCTACGCGGCCCCAGAATTCGAGTAGGAGAGATGGAGGGAGGCAGCATCGAGCTGCAGCGCGGAAATAATATCACTCTCACGTCGGAGAAAGTCATAGGGACGCCGGACAAGATTGCGATGAGCTTTAAAGGGCTTAGTCGCGACGTGATAGCAGATTCGATTCTCCTTCTGGACGATGGGAATATTGAACTGCAGGTGAAGGATATCAAACCGAACGGCGACATCTTATGCGGCATCATGCGGGGCGGCGAGTTGAAGAGCAATAAGGGGATCAATTTAAGGAATCGATTGGTTTCGTTGCCATCGCTAACGACAAAGGATTATTTAGATCTGGATTTCGCGGTCGAAGAGGAACTTGATTTTCTGGCACTCTCTTTCGTTCAATCTTCTTCGGATGTTCGATTTCTCAAACAGGCCCTGGCCGAACGTGGGGCATCGATTCCGGTCATCGCGAAGATTGAGCGTCAGAATGCGCTCGACGACATTGAAAACATTGTTCGGGAATGTTACGGGGTGATGGTTGCCCGCGGTGACCTGGCGTTGGAGATGAGCTTCGAAGATATTCCGATTGCTCAAAAGCGCATTATCGCCGTTTGTCGTAACCACGGGGTAACTGTAATCACGGCCACTCAGATGCTCGAGTCTATGATTGGCTTTCACAAACCGACCCGGGCGGAGGCGACCGATATTGCGAATGCGATCCTGGATGGGACCGATGCCGTCATGCTTTCCGCCGAATCGGCCGTGGGAAAGTTTCCGGTCGAGGCCGTTGCGACAATGGCCACGATTGCGGCTCGCGCCGAATCGGCTTGGACAAAGGGAGAATTGCCGAAGCCGCCAGCGATACCGGACAGTGGAGATCTTGAAGCTGCGGTAGCCAATGCCGTTTATGTGATAGCGAAATCGGTTTCTGCAAAGGCGATCATCGCCGCAACCTCTTCCGGGGGGACTCCGCGACGCGTGGCGGTCCATCGTCCGAAAATGCCTATTTTAGCTCTTTGCTCGACGAGTGAGGTTTGCCGTAGACTGGCGCTGAGCTGGGGCGTCGAACCGATCTTTGTAGAGGCAATCGGCGGCACTGCGCATCTAGTGAGGCTGAGTGCCGAGGCAGCGATAAGAATTCTGGGTGCAAAAATGTCAGACGTGATGGCGATCGTGGCCGGAACTCCTTTCAATGTACCTGGCAGAACAAACCTGATTAAGATTGAAGAAATAGAAGCTGCGCTCAAAGCTGACCGGGCCAGTACCGGCGAGTAGAAGCGGGCTGTCCCAACGTTCCTACTCCTACATCTGCTCCAGTCGGTATCCGTTGTGCCTGAGTTGTGCAATGACGCCATCATCGCCAACAAGGTGGCCTGCCCCGACAATGACGAGATAGTTTTCGTCTTTTTGAGTCAGTGCCTCGATCTCTGGCACCCATTTGGCATTTCGCTCGGAAAACAGTGCTTTATGAGTAACGGGATCTGAATCTCTATCCCGGTTTAAAATCTTGTCCAGTGACCTCACATCTCCGTTTCGCCAGGCGGTCACCAGGCGGCTTGTCGCCGCCGGGTATGTGGCGAGCGTCGCGAGAGTTCCAACCAGATAGCTCTCATTTTCCTTGTCATTGAAGTGGTCGAAAATCTGAGCCTGATCGCGAAGCGTTTCCAGCCCCAGAACGAGTTTGCCGGTCGCTCGTGCTTTGTGGAAGAAATAAACATCGACACCAAGCGAATCGGAGAACCCGGCCATTTCAAGTGTCCTGGAACTCAGCCACTCGGCGATAAACCAAGGTCTCAGGCGCTCGACTCTCTTGAGCGTCAGACCGTAAAGAGGCAGCACCTCTTGCAAAAGTTTCACTGTTCCCGGCGAAAGCTTTTGCGAAAGCGATTCCCCGGCCGGATAGAGCGCTGTCCGCTTGAATTCCCGCTGAAAGCTCGTTTTTGTGAATCGGTTAAGATCAATTTCAAAGACGACGCATTTCGAGTCGTCAAAGGCCTGGTTCAAAGCAGGCTTGAGTGGATAACTTTTTTTCGACAGGACGTGTACGGAGCCGAGCAGGTAGAGTGTGTTGTGATCGCCTCGCAACTTCCAGAGCGTGGCCTTTGTTTCGCTAGCCTGATAAATTGTTGAACAGGAAACCAACAACAACGGAAGTATGAGGACGCAGACTCTCATCCGCGCTATCAGACGAGGGCGAGTTGACGAAGCCCAAAAATCAGCTGCCGGGGGTGGCATCGGGCTGGGCACTAGGGATAGCAAACTTGTCCGCCCGATTACCCGAGACCGTAATGTTCTTACCGACCATACCCATAACGCCCTCAAATGCTTGCTCGGAGATTCCATGGGAAACCTTCACGCGAAATCTGCGCCAAAGGAAGTCCTCCATCCGCATCCACTTACCGTTAAAATTGACACGCTGCGTCCAGGCGCAAATGGTGATGATGCTCTGCAGTTGCCGGATTCTCAGAAGCAACATGCCAGCGCCAATGATAGCCGCGGCTGTCATACATAGCAAGACCGTCGACACCGTCGCGCGCGCGTCCACGTCGGACTGAGTCACTTTTTCGCGAATGGACAAAACCTTGTCCTCGTCTTCCTGCATTTCGCGGATGATCCCGCCAATTTGTTCCGGCGAAAAAGAGTCCCGAAATTCCTGGTCAGTTTGAAGCCTCTTTCCCCCCCGATTTGGCCCTTTGGAAGAAGCGGCACCTCGATTTTCTGCCAAAGTTCTCTCGATCAAGGGGCGAACCCGATTGAGGCGACCCAATTGAGCCGGGCGATCTGCAAGAAGAACAGAAAGATAGGTTAAGCGGACAAAGGCATCGCTTTCGGCGAACAGGGAAGGCTGGAGATAGGAATGACTCCCTGTAAGAAGAAAGATGTTTTCCCCCGTTGCAGACTGAATCAGATCATTTCGCAATTCAAGGAGTTGTTCGCGGACCTCGTAGCTATGCTTGGCAAGCGTAATCCCCTGCTCCTGATCAAGATACATCTGTTTCAGGAAAAGAAAGACCAGCAGGGCAATAAGGATAGGCACGGCCACGAAGACAATAAGAGTTGCCTTCCGGTTACGCTTTAGGGAATCGTAGTGCATCGCGGACATCTAGGATCGTACTTCGGTACGCTTTGAAGCGGGCGATCGCTTTGAGGCTTTTTGGGTCGTCGTATACATTTCCACTCGGCGCTATCAGAGCGCTGATTTAATTGATCGGCGGCCTCGTTCAATTCTTAAATTTAACATAAATATATATATTTGCCATAGAAGCTAGGAAAGAAAGTTCCCGCTTGTTCATCCGAAATGTGGATGGGACAAAAATGCTACGGTATTTCTTGCGCTTCTGCGGGTTCTGGTCGAACCAAATTCACATGCGTGGCCATCCCAATCTTGCGACCGACATCCCTGCGCGCGATCAGGTTCGAAAGGCAAATCCGAAGAAGTGGCGATTATTGGCGCTAATCGCCATTGTTGTTGGCATTGCTGCCTGCGGCGTTTGGTATTACTACGGAGCAACGAGAATAGTCCCGGCGGCCGGTGGCCTTTATTTTTTTTCCAGGGTCGAACTCCCCGTTCATCGATTTGCGCAGGGCGATCCCCGTTGGTCTGATGATGCGCTCGGTCAAACACCGTCGACAATGGGAGAGGAAGGGTGCGCGGTTTCGTCTGCGGCGATGGTTCTGGCGTTTTACGGCCAGAATATCGACCCCGGCCGCCTGAATGCATTCCTCACGACCAATGGCGGCTATACCTCTCAGGGCTGGCTATATTGGGAAAAGGCTGCTGACTTTCTTCCTGGAATGGTTCGCCATGCCTATGAGGATTTGCCCTCCTACTTTTTGATCGATTCAAACCTTTTGCGGGGCAATCCCGTAATTGTGCGGATTCATTTGCCGAGCGGCATAACTCATTTTGTCGTCATCGTTGGAAAGATCGGATTTGACTACCTGATCCAAGATCCTGCTTCCGGAGGCGAATTCGGAACTTATCCATTGCGGAAGCTGGCGCCTGAAATTGAAGCGCTCAGGTTCTACGAGAGAATACAAAGTTGAAAATGACACCTTAACAGGCTTGCTCAGCGCGCCCAGCGCTGTTTATACTGCGCCGGATGAACATTGTTACATATTTCACTTTAGTAGCTTTGGTCGCTGCGACGCTTGGGATTTCTGCGTGTTGCGCCCCGCCGCCACCGCCGCCACCGCCGCCAGCGCCAACCGGTAAAGAAGCCGTCTCCCACTGAGGTCTCGACCTTAGGAGGATTGCACCCGCCTCAGTTGACTCTGAGGCGGAACCGGGGCGTTTAAACAGGATAGGGAGCTTGTCTATTTCCGCTTTTATTAATTGAGGGCGGGCGACGATCTTTATTTGACGCGCGCATACGCATAGTGCGTCGTCGGATTCTGTTGTGGAGAATCGGTTCGGATCAGCAGGGTGGCGCCCCCCGGCTGACTGGTGGTCGTCGGCGTAACTTCTACCTCCAACTCTTTGCCTGGCCGGATCTCGCGGATTTCGAGCTTCACGGCTGCATTGTCGGCTCGCACCGAAACAACCTTTGCCGGGGTATCGTCTGGGACCACAATCCGAACCGTCTTGGGTTTCAGCTGGTCGCCAACTCGCCACAGGACGAACTCCGGCTGGATCGTAATCGCTTCGGGAATGTCGACCACGAGACGCAGAGTTGTCCGTTGAGATGGAACCCAGTCCGTTGTGACGACAATCCACTTCTCTTGGTGGCCGACGCGTCCCCCAAACTTAAAATTCGCATCAATCTCTCCGGATTCCCCGGGAGCATACTCCGTCTTTTGCAAATTCGCGGTCGTGCATCCGCACGATGGCCGCAGGTCCGTAATTTTGACAGGTGCAGTTCCGACATTAGTAAATCGAAACTTGGCGAAGACGACTTTATCCAGCGGTTTTGCGGTTAAGGTCTGTTCGGGATTCTCCCACTTCAACTGGCCAAATACCGGAGTAGCGAGCACCACGAGAAGAAATGCTATTACGTTCATGGGTTGACACGTGACTGAAAAAATTGAATCACAAAGTTGGCAGCATTCGCGAACCATAAAGTGGCCGCGGAGGCGGCATTCCTGAGTTTCAACAAGGTCAGGAAGCCTACGAGGCACTGAAAGAGATGATGAGGAAGCCGGGGCCGGAAGTCAACGAGACGATTCTGCTTGACTGCTCTTCCAGTGTAGAGACGGTTCACGACTCTGAAATCCATGCTCACGAAACCACGCAGACCCCTGATCGTAGCCGTCGTGGCGTCCCTGGAGGATTTTGAAAGGATTTCGAACCTGTCTAACGAAGAAGTCGACCTGTGCGAATTGAGAATTGACCTGCTGCCCAGGGATTCGGTTGAACTGCTTCCTTTGGCTCGCCGGTTGAAGCTTCCGAAAATTGTGACGGTTCGAGACCCTTCCGAGGGCGGAGCAAACACGTTGAGCGAGGAATTGCGTTTGCAGCTTTTCGAACAATGGTTGCCCGAATGCGACGGGATCGATATCGAGCTCAGGAATATTTTTCGCTTTACGAATTTGGCGGGAAATGCTCGGTCAATCGGAAAGGATGTAATTGTGTCATTTCACGACTTTGCTAAAACGCCTCCGTTTGAGGAGCTTATGGACATGGTTCACCGATCGGCGATCGTTCCCAATCGAATATTCAAGGCTGCCACGACGGTCGAATCTTGGGAGCAAATAGGAACCCTTATTCGCTTGATCGACGCTTGCCCCGAATTGCGAGTGGCTGTCGTGGGGATGGGCATGTTGGGCAAATTATCGAGACTCGTCCTGGCGAGGGCAGGCTCCTATCTCTCATACGGCTCGCTTGGGGAAGCTGTGGCTCCGGGACAGTGGCCGGTGTCGCGGTTACGTGCACTATTGGCCGAAATCTGGAACTGAGCGTAGAGAGGGCCGACGGCGCTTTGCCGATAATTCGGCTTCCTAGAAGATTTGATGAGGATTCTCGGTTCTAAGGGCGGCATGCAACTCGCTCAAGATGTTACCAACCAACGCAATCGGACGATTTTGATGATCTTGTGGTCCTGCTTTCTGGTTGCGCTTGGCGGCGTAAGCGCCTTTCTGCTCCTTTGTCAATGGTGGGTATCTACTGCCGGCGATAGCCGTGTGTTCAAAAGGGTCGATGATATCCCTGAAAACGAAGTTGGTCTGGTGCTGGGAACCGCAAAATGGGCAAGAAAGGGGAAACTGAATCGGTTCTTCTGCTACCGTATTGACGCGGCCGTCCGCCTTTACAAACGCGGAAAAGTACGTCGCCTTCTACTGAGCGGGAACGGAGTTGATCCGGGTCGGAGTGAGCCTGAGCAAATGAGAGAAGAACTGGTTGACCGTGGCGTTCCCGTCGACGCACTGAGCCTGGATAATGGTGGCATGCGTACCCTTGACTCAATCATACGCGCTAAACAGGTCTATGGCCTGAATCGGATGACGATCGTGTCGCAGGAATTCCACAATCGTCGAGCTTTGTTTCTCTGCCGCGCGTTTGGTATAGAGGCAGTGGGATTCAATGCGGAGGATGTCCCGGCTTCACAGGCGGTTCGGACCTTTCTGCGTGAGTTGCTTGCTCGAGTTGGCGCGGTGCTGGACGTCGCGCTGTTTCGCCAGTCGCTGCCGAAACGCAACGCTCGATTGAGATGACAAATTCAAATTAAAAGTTAGTTTCCCAGCCGTGTACATCTCGTTGGTAAAATCTAAGATTCATCGAGCCGTAGTCACTGGAGCAGACGTTAACTATGAGGGCAGTCTTGCTATCTCCGCCGATCTCGCCGAGTCGGTGGAACTCGAAGAATATGAGCGCATTCTCGTAGGGAACATGACAAATGGGGAGCGGTTCGAGACCTACGTCATCTACGCCGGACGGGGTAGCGGCACGATTCTTCTGAACGGTGCAGCCGCACATCTTGGAAAGCCTGGGGATCGTCTGACAATCATGAGCTTTGGGTTTTTTACCGCACACGAGGAGGCCAGGACCCACCGTCCAAAGATTATTGTTCTCGGCGAAAAGAACGAAGTGCTTCGTCATAAATAGTTTCTATGTTCTTTGCACGCTTCGCGTTGATCTTCGTCGCGGCTTCAGCCGCGATTTCTGCCGCCGAGGGCCAGGGAACGGTCAGTGCGAGTTCTTCGATTTCCAGGGTGGTAGTCTACCTTGATCGCGCCCTGGTGACGCGCGCTGCCAATGCCAGTTTGCCTGCGGGATCGTCTATCATCGAATTCGCGGGTCTCCCCGCGGCCCTGGACGAAGGTTCTGTGGCGGTAAGCGGAAGATCTGATGGGACACTGACTATTGAGGGGATCGACCTGCGCCAGCAGTTTTTAACGGAAAGTGCCAACCCCAAAGCACAGGAGCTCGAGCGCCAGATTCATGAATTGCAGGACCAGAAGAAGTCGCTTGCGGCACAGAAAAACGTTCTCGAGGAGAAGCGGGAATTTTTCAAAAACCTGAGTTTGGGACTTGGCAAAGGGGAGAAAGAAAGCACTAACCTTGATGATATCCGCAAGCTCTACACTTTTTATGGGGAGGAGCTTTCGAGCTTGGCGGAAAATGCTCTTTCGATCGGCCAGTCTGATGCCAAGCTTGATCTTGAAATAGACCGGCTTCAGAGAGAGCTCGATGCGCTGCGCGGCGCCACCCAGAAAGCGCAGCGAACGCTTCTCGTTAGCGTGAAAACGGATGCTGCCTTAAAGGCGGAACTCTTCGTACGCTATACGATAGGCAACGCTTCCTGGAATTCGAGCTATGACGCGAAGGTTGATTCGAGCTCGGGCAAAGTGACGTTGGCCTACAACGCCCTGGTGCGCCAAAAAACGGGCGAGGACTGGAACAACGTTCGCCTCGGGCTGTCGACTGCGCAGCCCGGACGCAATGGGCAAATGCCCGAACTTGAGCCATCCTTCCTGGATCTGGAGGCCGCTCATCCGGGGACTTATTCGATGGCCAGAGAGCTCCCGGCGCCGGCTGCTGCCGAGGTTCAAACCGCAAAGGGTAAAGACGAGTTGGTGGAGAGTACCGAAGCGCAGGCCCAGATCCAGCATACCGGTCTTTCGGTAAACTACGAGGTCGGATTGCCAGCGACGATACCGAGCGACGGGCAGCCGCATCGCACAAATGTAACTTTACTCAATCTTGCGGGGCCGCCGCAATACGTCACCACACCAAAACTTGATCCCGCGGCTTTTTTGAAAGTGCATCTGACAAACGAGAGCGAAGCGCAATTGCTGCCCGGACCCCTGAATCTTTTTCGGGACGGAGAATTTGTCGGCAGCGTCCCGATGAGCCTCGTACCGCCCACATCGGAGTTCGATCTCTACCTCGGGCGCGATGACGCGATCAAAGTGGAGCGAAAGGAGGTCATCAGCAAGAGGTCGGAGACAGGTTTGTTGAATCGAAAGGAAGTGGAGGAACGCAAATACCAGATCACTCTGCAAAATTTCAGGTCCAGACCGATCCGCATACTGGTTTATGATCAGATTCCTGTTTCGAAAAATGCAGATATTGTCGTAAATCAGGGCGCTTTTTCGGACAATCCGGCGGTCGCAGACAAGGATACCGGCAAGCTAAGCTGGGAAATGGAGCTTCCACCGAAGGTAAAAAAAGTAATCGAGTTCGGCTATTCGGTCGAATGGCCAAAGGGGAAGAAGGTTAGCGGCGCTCTTTGAGTTTTGAACCCAGATTTTGAAATTGGAACCGCAGATTCCGCCGATTTCAGAGATTTTGCTCAGGTTTTCAAGAACAAGGCGGCAAAGGCACCATCAAAATGGTCCTGGATCGGCATATAACCTTTCGAGCATACGAAGTTTAACTCCGGTACTTCGCGGTCGATATCCGCGACGACGCTTTCGTTCTCTTCGGGTTCAATGCTGCATGTACTGTAGACCAGGCGGCCACCGGATTTGAGGAATGGTACCGTCGCCTTGACAATTCTCCATTGAATCTGGTGCATTCGCGAAAAATCTTGCGGGGTAAGTCGCCAGCGGACGTCTGTGCGCCTGCGGATAACCCCGGTGTTTGTGCAGGGTGCATCCACCAGAATCGCGTCGAAAGCTTCAAGCCCAAACGGGGCGCAGTGTTGGAGCCAGTCCAATAGGATGACGGTTGAGTTGCTGACGCCCAACCTGCTGAGGTTTTGCTGAAGTCGATCGAGCCGGACCTTATCGTAGTCGCACGCGACGAGGCTGCCTTGATTCTCCATCTGCTGCGCCAGATAGCCGGTTTTGCCGCCAGGCGCCGCGCAAGCGTCGAGAACCACATCTCCGGGCTTTGGATCCAGGATATCACAGGCAAGGAGGGTGCTGGGGTCCTGCACGTAGGCTACCCCTGAGGAAATCCACGAATGTGGCAGACGGGTAACCTCGAGGCAGTCAGGGTGCATAGCAACGGATTTAGCTCCAGGGAAGCTTTCGACGAGTTCTCCCGGCGTGACTCGCAGCTGGTTGGCGCGCACATAAATTTTGGCCGGTTCATTGTTCCAGGCGCAAAGTTGTTCAGCTGTTTCACCGCCGTGGCGCGATTCCCATTTCTGCCAGAGAAATTCGGGATGCGAATATCGTATATGGACCGGCGCTCCTTCGATCTTTTGCAGCACATCAGATTTGTCGGCGATCGCTCGGCGCAGAATTGCGTTAACAAGCGTTCGCGCAGGTCCCGCGATGTTTACCGTTTCATAGACGGCTGCATGATCCGGAATCCGCATTTTGTAAAGCTGATAGATACCTAGCCTCAACACCTGTCGCGTCGGTAGATCCAGGCCGGACGGGCGAAATTGCTGGATGACAAAATCAAGATAAGAGCGGTTCCTGATTACCCCGTAAAATGTCTCAGTGACGAACGATCGATTAACGTTGTTCAGCCCGGAGTGCTGGAGTGTTTGATGAAGAACTTCGTCCGCGAACTCCCTGCCTGTTTCCCACCGTTGCAGCGCCTTTAAACAACAGAGACGCGGATTTTTGCCAGCCATAGAACCTCTCCAGGGTCCCGCTCTGATTGTGCTCTGGAGTCACAGCAAGAAAGTTACGGGACGATCCCTCAAGATCTCACAAATCCGCCCAAGTTCTAATTAAATCGCGACTAGAGGAGTTGGGTCTCAGCCGACAATACCCCGGCCAATTCCGTGATACGTAAACCCGAGCCGTCTCATGGTGCGCGGATCGAAGAGATTTCGACCGTCGAAGACAATTGGAGTATGCATGATCTTACGGACTTGCTCGAAGTCGATCGCTTGAAATTCTCTCCATTCTGTTGCAAGGACCAGCGCCTCGGCATTTTCCGCGGCCTCAAGCGCCGACCTGGTAAGCATCACCCCTTCGCAGAGTTTTAGCTCCACCACCTTTTCCATTCCCTTTGGATCGTAGGCGCGGACGATCGCGCCCTCGCTCAAAAGGTCATTGACAAGGTCGATCGCGACGGAGTTGCGAACGTCGTCGGTATCGGGCTTGAAGGTCAGTCCCCAGACCGCGATACGTTTGTCCTTAAGCACCCAGAGGGTGTCTTTGATCTTTTTGATGAAACGTTCCCGTTGCAGCTTGTTTACGCGCTGGACTTCCCTCAGAAGCGCAAGCGGGGCTCCCAACTGCTCACTTATGGCGATGAATGCCGCAACGTCTTTCGGGAAGCATGATCCACCGTAACCGATCCCCGCATTGAGAAAGCTTCGCCCGATTCTTTTGTCCGCTCCAATCCCCTCAGCAACCATTTCCACGTCAGCTCCGGTCGCTTCACAAATGGTCGAAATCGCGTTGATATACGAAATCTTGAGCGCCAGAAAAGAATTCGCAGCGTGTTTGATCAATTCGGCACTGTTAATGTCGGTGACCATTATCGGCGCCATAAAAGGTTCATAGACCTTCTTCATCAACGTCAACGCTCGTTCGCTATTTGACCCGATCACGATTCTATCCGGATTCATAAGATCGGAAACCGCGCATCCTTCGCGCAGGAACTCGGGATTGCTGACAACGTCAAAGTCGATTCCACCTTTGTTGTAGCGCCGGATCGTTTCCGCTACTTTTTCACCGGTCTTAACGGGCACCGTACTTTTATCGACGATGACTCGATAATCCTTCAGGACTTCAGCAATCTCTCTTGCGACTCGCTCGATGTAGGTCAGATCCACACTCCCATCCGGCTGAGGAGGTGTCGGAACCGCAATGAAAACGATCTGAGAATGGCCTACGCCATATTCGATATTGTTTGTAAAGGCCAGCTGACCCGCCGATACGTTCCGATGGACGACCTCTTCAAGCCCCGGTTCGTAAATAGGGATCTGCCCGCTTTGCAATGCATCGACCTTCCGCTGATCGTTGTCCACGCAGATTACGTGGTGACCGACATCGGCGAAACACGCGCCGGTAACCAAACCGACGTAACCAGAACCAATGATAGAGATATCCATACTTGCTGTCAAAGAGACGAGCACTCCTGATAACCAGGATCAGGCGCTTGTCTAGCAGAAGGTACGCCGCCAGATGCTTTGCTATTGCCCAAGAGCGCTTCCGACGTCAAGTCTCAATGGGAAGCCAAACCGGGGCAAATCTTTGAGCGTAAAGGAGAGAACGACGGCGATCGACTCTTTGCCCGATCCATTGTTCTTGATATTCAACCCAAGAGCAGCGACCCAGCTGCTCAAGTCTCGATGGATCGTGTAGTTTTGCTGATTCAGCTTGCCTGCTTTGAAGTCGTAGTCTTCGAAGATACTGAAGCCCCAGTTGTCGTTGAGGCGCAGGTAACTGTAGAGGTTCGCCTCGCTGCCATCCTGAAAGAAAGGGTTGCTTTGCAAATATTGATGCCCGATCCGCACCTCGATATTAGGAGTCACCAGCCAGTCGAAATACGTGTTAATATCCCAAAAACCTTTGTTCAGAAGGGGAAGTTGCGAATCGACTGCCAGATAAAACCAAGGAACCGGCTGCAGCCGCACCTTATTGAAAACATTTGAAAAGAGCTGCCGCGACGGGGCTAACGGATTTGAGCGCGAGACAGCTGTGACTCCGGGCGGAATTGTCTGGGCGAGCGGATTGTCAAAATTGACGTCGAAATGGCTGTCAACGTCGAGCCAGTTAATGGTTGAACTATCACGGCGAGTTTGCAGCCTGTTTCTCAGGCCGAGCCGCAAGATCGTCCACCGATCAAGCGAGTCGCTTGAGACGAACTCCGGAAAGTCAATCGGCTGCCGATCCGTGTTCGGGATGTATTGATCAAAGGGAAGGATATCAGAGGACTTGACGGTCGGCTGGGAAACCCAGGATAGATCAGCGTAAGGCTGGATGACGTGCCGAAGTCCGTCGAGGCCAAGCCAACGCTGTTGCACGCCTTCGTAAGCCCGGGATAACTTGAAAGAAGCCTCTACATCCGCGTTAAACGCAAATCTGAAACGCGCTCCGCTCTCGCTAAGGAGTCCGCGAGGAAGCGGGTTGCTGACGTCGGATTGCACGAAAGTTCCAGTGCGATTGTAATAGGTACCGCGGATTCCAACGCCCGGGACCAGTGACAAAAAGCCGAAATAGGTGTGCGGGAAGACCAATTGGTGAAACGTGTCGAAACGGAAATTTTGATAGTCGGGGTTTAGGGCGCCATTTTGAATATCGAGGTTCTGAATGCCGGTGGGCGCTTCAAATGCCCGATGCAGCAGAGCGCCACTGGTTGTCGCTTCGTAAAAGATGGGTCCATTGAACAACGGCGTCCTGGCAACTTCCCAGCTGAGGTCCGGGAGCCTCTCGACTGTTTCCTGGAAATTGTTTACTTGAGGACGCGTGAGCACTGTCAATGTGTATGCTTCGCCGCTTTTTACGAGTTCAGTATAGGTGTCGGGTTGAGGATCGTAAGTGAACAACCCTGGATAAAAATCCTGCAGGAAATACCGATCGCTCAGCTTGTTGAAATCGGCGACGGCCGACAAATCACTGGCTAAATAGGTTTTCGATTGATAAAGAATGCGATATCGTCCGGCGGTGATTGGCGCTCGATCCAACGCCGTTTCGTTGATGTTGGGATCGAGATCGTTCAAGCCGTAAATCTGCAGTCGACCGGTAGCCTTCCCATCACCGAAATTGTAATTCACATTTAAACCGAGGGCCGGTCCGCGCTTGCTTCGCAGATCGAGTTCCACGGTGCCGCTTACATTTTTCGCGATCGGAAACGTGATTGAGGTGTTGAAATATGCGCCCCAGGCTGAGTTGTAACCAGGTTCAAGATTGTAGCTGAACTGGTTGTTCAGAGATTGGTAGATATAGGGAAACCAGAAAACAGGTGTTTGCCCAAGAAATAACGTAACGTTGGAGAGGATAATCCTATCGTTTCCGTAGATCCGCATGTGCCTGGCACGCAACTGGTAATCCGGCTTTGAGGAATCGCTGGTGGTAATAAAACCGTTAAAGATCGTGTATTGATTCTCGGTCACGGACAATAAATCGTCGCCTACGACTTCGAAAGGCTGCTTCGGTCCGCCGAAGTCAGCCATCTTAAGCTCCTTAGTCAGGGTATTATACACGGCTCGGTCGGCGAAAAACGCGTATCTGTCTCGAAAAAACCGGACATTGCCTTTCAGGAAAATGTCATGAGAATCGGCATTGTATTCGGCATGGTCGCAATACATTGTGGCATCGCCGTAGCGAATAACGACATCGGTATCTGCTATGGCGATACCGCCCTCGTAATAGGTATTTACGGAATTGATCTCCAGGGGAAGTTGGCCCCCCTTCGCTCCGCTGGTAAAAGGCAGCAACGGACCGAACTCGGAGGCTTTTTGCTTTGCCTCCAGGGGCGCCGGCGTCGGTCTCTGTTGGGCAATTAGACTTGTCGGCAGAAAAACCAGAAAAGACAAGCCTAGTATCCATAGCCTCATGACAGATCTTTAGACGAGATGAAACGAGACAAAAGCCAACATTTGATGATGTGAAAAGCAAGGAAAAATGCCCCGTGTCAAGGTGCCGAATCTAAGCTAGTCCTGATAGCCCGCAGGGTGCGCAAAATGCCACCGCCAGGCGCTCTCGACGATTGCTTCGATGTTTGCGAACAGAGGCTTCCAGCCGAGCGACTCCCTTGCTCTTTCGGATGAAGCAACCAATCGGGCCGGATCGCCAGCGCGCCGAGGTCTTTCTATCGTTGGAATCGCATGCCCGGTTATTTTGCGACATGCGTTGATTACTTCACGAACAGAAGTGCCGCCCCCTGTGCCAAGGTTAAAAAATCCACTCCTGTCCGCAGAAAGCGCCAAAATATGGGCCGACGCAAGATCTTGAACATGGATATA
>Ga0306921_10002631_pt1 | contig 18031 bp, 25 predicted proteins | sample sta12Cox44000080_FD_203760 | JGI IMG/M metagenome (GOLD analysis project Ga0306921, IMG submission 203760) | Lab enrichment of tropical soil microbial communities from Luquillo Experimental Forest, Puerto Rico - statoxic.12C.oxic.44.000.080 (v2)... | ecosystem: Environmental > Terrestrial >... | reverse complement strand
TCGCCCGACGGAGGACGGCTTGCCAGGCAGTCGTGAAGCTGTGCCAGTTGCGACGCGACCGGCACGAGCTTCTTGGTCTGCCGTGAGACAGCGGACATCCGACATCGCCGCGATCACCAAAGCCCGCAGCAGTCGCATCATCGCTTGCCTTCTTCGCGCTTCACACCTCCTCTGGAAATCAAACAAGCATCTCTTAGAAACTGCGGGTTTGCCTCGCGGAGAAGCTTACCCACTATGAGTAATACATAGGAGAAATTCAGGGAATTCCCTTCTTGTTGGGGTCACCTTCGTCGGCGTACGCAAGCGAATATGCAGCCTCAAGTCCCTGAGGGTCGCACGACCCAGCCGACAAATCACTCGGGGTTCCGCGTGTTCGCCTTCCGTCTCGGCGGTCGCGGAGTCTTCTGACCTCTGAACCACCTCGCTCGATTGTGCGGGTCACGTGCTGGCCCCCATTCATGTCAGGAACGGACGAATCTAGCGGAGGCGGATATGGGAGAACTGATTTTCGTTGTGTCGCGGACCGCGCGCCAAACGTACTTGTATCTCAAGAGCGCCTTTGCCGATGAGAGTCGGCCAGTGGTTCTCGACCGTCGCACGAGAGAACGTCGCCGAAGCCAGAGGCCGATCCCGACCGAGCGACGCCTCTCGGATCGGCGCCATCGTGACGTGACGGGGGAACTCCAATCAGCGGGATGGGCCGTGGTAAGGCATGTTGGAAATCGGATGGCCGACACCGCCCGCTGTGACGAGCCGGGTTGTCGGGAGGAAGGAGTCGTCGGCCTGAATGGTGCCTGGCTGTGTCTAACGCACTTCGACCTTCGGGTCGCGGCGATGAAGGCCTCTCGGCCTTGAGCAGCGGCCTGCCATGCCACCCGTGCAAGAGTCTTCCGTTTCACGCGAGTTACTGTGCTGACTGTCTCAGCCAGCTCTATGGCGAGCCAGTCGAAGCAATCGGGGAATACCTAGTCGAGACTGGAATCGTCGGCCACCAAGCTCATTGTCGCAATTGCGGCGAGCATAAGGATACCTTCGGGGTGCGGCGCTCGTCCCTGGCCTGATGCGACTACGGCTTCCGAGCACTTCCCACGCCGCGCGGAGCGCGCAGTATCCTGCGCCTGTGCGGAATCCAGCGCCTCCCATGCGGCACGCTGCGTCGCATGCATTGGCGTGCCCGCCCACGCAGTATCGGTCGCGCTCGTAGAGCGTGGCGATCACGGAAGCCGTCGCAGTGCATCATCGCTTGCCCTCCTAGAGGTCGCTCGCTCGCTTCACGGTGAGCTGCGGGTACCCGCCCGACGTTCGGATGTCGGTGACGCCCGGCTCGCCGACCCGCTGTACGCAGATGCGCGCGTTCTTGCCGCTGGCTGTCGTAGCCGCCGACGAGAGCCGGCAGGGGATATGGGCCAGGCCACCCGCGACTAGGTCGGCGTCCATCCCTGGGGGACGGAGTCGTATCGCAACCGCACGCGTCTCACGAGACCGGCGGCGAGGTCGTAGATGTCGCACTCGTCATACGGCCGAGAGTAGATGTGGAGGCTGACCGCGTCCGCGTCGAACTCCTTCGGATTCTCGACGGCGTGGAGATCGGCGGGACCATCTAGGTACCCGGGCCCGCCCTCGAGCGCGCCACCGACGGGCAGGACGTGCAATGGCACCCTCGATGTCTCGCGGTAGTTGGTGAAGCGGAGACGGCCCCGCTCGACACGCGCCCAGCAAAGCTCACCCTCGTGGCCATGAACCGGCGCCCGCGAGCCGCGGGGCCAACACAGGACGAGGAGCTCGACGTCACTGCTCTTGTAGACGAGGTGTCGAGTGTACCGCCCATCCTCGAAGCTGACATGCTGCGCCAAGGAGGCATGTTCGATTCGCGTTTCGGCAAGGAATCGATGAACGTCCCTCCGGTCGAAGCCGTGCTGAACCAAGTCCTTGATCTCGTCCGTGAAGGCAGCCATCGTGATGAATCGCGCCGGCGTCATGACAGTCGTCTCTTCCTGACTGCGTAGCTCTTCAACGTCTCCCCCACCGCCCGCTGCGTCGCGTGCCACGGCGTGCGCTCCCGCGCGGTGCCGGTCGCGCTTGTTGGCGAGTGGTCCATGCTCAGCGGCCGTCGCCGTAATCGGAAGTGCGACCATCGCATGTCGTCCGTGCCGTAGATCCGCGACTACGCCGTCACGGCTGAGCTGCTGAGGACGCATGTAGATGGGCCAGCTTCCACGTCTCAGCCTCCCGGACGAAAACAAGTGTGCGCCGCTGCACCGGCAACTGGCGCCCGCCAGCGGCCAATAGCCCGTCTAGCATGAATGTGACTAGCCCTACATCGCCAAAGCGTTCCGCCCGGAGGTCGCGCGGCTTCAGGTGCAGATAGGGCGGCCCGGCTCTGCGTGCGCGGGCTTCATCGAAGAACCGCCTCCAACGCGTCTCGACCGCTACCTGCCCGATCACACGGTCAGGCGTATCAGCAAATGGGAAGAACACGGTCGGCTCTGACGCCCAGCTCGCCCGAAATGCCTCCCAGTCAAGATCGTCCAGTGCGCGCAGGAATCGCTCGGCCGCCGCCCGGATCCCTGCAAGTTCCCCCGGTGGCGTCGACTGCGCGGCAGTTACTGGTGCCTGCGCCAGCGCAACAACAACGGAGAACACCAAACACGTTGCATGCCACCAGTGTGCCTGCAGCCGCGATGTGGAACGCATAGTCTCCCCTTAGCATCGGTAATCGGATGCGACGCCGGTCGCGCTCGTCGGCGAATGCTCCATGCCGGTCGTGTGGAACGTCGCGCGCCATCCTCGCTCGTCGTACTGAGTCAACTGAAGGTCGTAGCCTTGGCGGTGCATCCCCACAGCGACGTGGCCGATGCCGGGGCAGGAGTCGAGCCACGTGCGGAGCACCCACAGCGGTCGTATGAGGGCATCGAGCAGCCGGCGAATCCCACGGCGGCACGGAGGAGTTGGCCACGTTGGTCGAGCGCGGGCTATTCGATGACCTGAGTCGCCTGCAAGAGCAGCGTCTGTGTGATGGTCAGCCACGATAACGTCCACCTTCAGACGGACAAGCTCGGCGGCAAGCCCCGGGTATCGCTCAATCTGCCCGCTCGCGAACCGATACTCGACGGCGATGCTCTGGCCCTCGATGTATCCGAGCTCGCCAGGCCTTGCCGGAGGCGTCGATTTCTGGCGAGGGCCCGGGAGATCCATAGAAGCGAGCGGCGCCCCCAGCGTGAGCCCGCAGAGGAAAGTGCGCCGGTCGATCACTCGATGACCTGGTCGGCTCGCAGCAGCACAGACTGCGGGATCGTCAGGCCGAGTGCCTTCGCTGCTTTCATGTTGATGACCAGTTCGAATTTAGTGGGTTGCTCGATGGGCAAATCGCCGGCCTGGGCGCCTTTGAGAATTTTGTCGACATAGCTCGCGGCGCGCCGATGAAGGTCGACTAAATCGGGACCATATGCAACGAGGCCCCCGGCCGAAGCGTCCGCGCTCGACTTAAACATCGAAGGCAAGCGTGACCTCATCGCGAGGTCCACGAGGGACACGCGGTAGCGACTGAACACCGGATCTTCCCAAATACTGAGCGCTCCGGCCTGAGCCTTTACCATCATGGCGAAAGCGGCAGGGAAGTCCTCCGGCTTCCGCGCTCGAGCCACCATTACTTGGACGCCAGCGAGCTTTGCCGCGGCCTCCGCATCCTTGACGTCATGGAGCGGATTGTCTGGGTTTACGAGCACGGCAATACGGTTCAATCCTGGAACCAGTTCAGCGAGAAGCCTGAACGATTTGGCTTCGGATTCCGGGAGGGGCATCGCGAGTCCCGTCATATTGCCGCCCGGATGGCTCAGACTGTCGACGAAACCCAGCTTGATGGGGTTACCGACGCCGGCCATAACTATGGGGATTGTGGCGGTCACTCGCCGCGCGGCGTGTGCAACAGTCGACGGGCCAGCGACGATCACTTGCACCTCAGAACGGACAAGATCCAGCGCGAGTGCCGCGAGTCGTTCAGTATGACCGTCGGCGAATCGCGCCTCAATTAGGACGCTCTGTCCCTCAGCCCAACCGAGGGCCTTGAGGCCCTCGCGAAACGCTTCCCCCGCTCGGTTGGGAGCGGCTGACTCCGCACTGAGGACACCGATTCGGTAGGGCGTGCCGGTCAGTTGCGCAGTGACGGCAGACGCGACGCCGAGTGCGAACGCGAGGCCGACGGCGAACCCGATCAACAGCATCGACATCTCGGTTGGGGTGGCTGGCGGGAGTCTAACATCTGACGTGCTTGGAGCGCCTGCCCGGCAACCGCACGCGCGTAGGAATGTCGCAACACCGGTACCATGCGTCACGCCACGGTCGACCACCATGCCATGCTGGCCGAGGTTCATGACGGACCTGCGGTTCGATATCCGCGGCGTGGGCCCGCGCTCAGAAGCGCAGGTTCACCTTGCCGACGATGAACCAGCCGTCGCCGATGTCGATCCGGTTGTCATGACGGTCAGAGTAGCCCTCCCCCTCGAAGTAGAACCGGTTGAATGCGTAGCCGCCCGTCACCTCGAAGCCGATGTGCCGCAGGTCGAAGCGCAGGCCCCCGTAGGCGCGCATCTCGCGATAGAAGAGCTTGTCCTTCTTGTCTTCGCGGTCGGCGCGATAGAAGTGGTCGCTGTCCCACTGATAGCCGACGTATGCGCGTAGCGGCTGGAAAACCTCCCAGGTGGCGCGCGTTCGTACCGTCCAGAACGGATAGTACTCGGCGTCGAGCGTCAGGCTTTCGATTGGCTTGTATCGGATCATCGAGAACGGAAAGCCGATGACCGCCGTGAATTTGTCCGACGGCACCCACGCGTATGCGAGGCCGGGTACCGGAATGGTTTGGCCGAAGATCTGCTCGTCGCTCGCGTAGATCAAGCTGAAGAGCCAGGAATTATTTTCACCCTGAGGCACACGCAGTAAGCTCACCAGCCGGACGTACATCTCGTCTATGCTGTTGAAGGGTTTGTCGCTGGCGGTACCGACCGTGATCGCCACGCCGCCCGTCCAGGAGTTGTCAAACTTGTGTCGATAGCTGATGCCGGCGCTGGCGTCCCAGAGCTCACTCGGAAAACGACCGCCCACATCGGGGAACCGCGCGCGCGTGTCGATATCCTGATAGAGCGTCTTGGCGGAGAACGCCCATTCGTTTTGGGAGTCCTGGTACAACGGTGCGAACAGCGTCACCCGGTGCTCGGTCAGGCTGAAGTGGGCTTCCTGGTGCTCGACGTCGCGCTCGGGATAGAACGTGTACCGGTAGTCGGCCCGCGGGATCTGCTTTCCCATCTCCGGAGTCAGCCACATCTGCAACTCGGGCTGGGCCGCGACCGGAACCGGTCGGATCGCCAGTGTGGCCATGCCGAGCAGCAGCACGCCCATGAGCCGAGGGGCAGGCATCCGGTATCCTCCACGGCCGGCCTCAAGTGGACTGATTCGGTGACCCAGTGTACGCACCTTGACGAACAAGAGCCGCGCCGATGTCGGCACTCAGGGTTCAATCGGCCAGCCGTCCGAGCCCGACACCTATACAAGTGCCTATGGCGAGTAGCATGAGCCAGATCCACCGCATGGCCCCTGGTGTGACAGACGGGAACGACGATTGATGCACGGACACCTCGGCGCTCCTGCGCGAGCAGCCGTCAACCGAGAACGTCCGCCCCGGCCGCCGGGTCGAGAACGTTCATCCAGGATGCTGGGAGACAGTTCGCCGCCATCCCTGATATTCGACCAGGTCACGCGGACCTTCGGCGCGTGGTACCCGTCCTGCTGATCCGGGTCGTGCCCCACGTCGCGCGCATGGCCGTCTTGGACCGCGACGGGGAAGCGGTTGGCCCGAGCTTCACCATCACCGCGAGCACCGACGGAGTGGCTACGCTGCTGCGGACGTTGACCACCCACGCCGCAACGGCAGCGCAGACCCTGATCGGGCCCGAGGCCGCGGGCTACCAGTGAGAAAACGTGGAAGCGGCGCTCGTCGGCGCGGGTTACCGCGTCATGGTGCTGAATCCGCTGCAGACCGGGCGCTACGGTGACGTCGTCCGCCGCAAGGCCAAAACGGATGACATCGATGCCCACGTCGTCGCCGGCCTGCCGCATGCGGGAGCGGCCGAGGCCAGTTACATTTACCCAATTCCGAATCGTCTGCACAATCTCACGGAAACTCTGGTCCCCAGGAATTCCGGTCCCACACGTCTTCGGCGGCCCGGCGTTCCGTCACGAGACGCTGATACGCGGCGTATTCTTTTGAGCCGCCGAGGTACACGCACCGGCAGTAATCGGGATCGGCGTAGGTGTACTGCACCGTCCCGTCCTTGGTGCGGCTCACCAGCCGGTAGGGCGGCGTCGCCTCCAGAGGCTTTGTGTCGGTGGGGTCGACGAGCTGTTTCTTGAACCCAGCCGCCGTCAACAGCTCCTCGGTGTCGCGCGCCTGCAACCCTCGGATCGTCGCGCAGGCTGTCAAAAGCACCATGGCCGCGATAGTCAATCGCGCGATGTTCGTAACGGAGCCTCTCTCCAATATCCTCGTCCCGCGTTGCGCTATATGTGCTGCGACGACAAGACGAGCCGACTGTTCCATCGACCTAGTCCCGCGCGGCGTTAATAGTGCTCACAGATTTTTGTGCTGGCACGGGAGACACTGCATGCCGCCCTCCGGAGTTTGTGCCGGTGAAGGTCAGAACCGGTAGGGCGAGACTAGATTGTCGGCTGCCCCCCGGTCAACTCGCGGCGCTACCTCGACCTCGACCCGACGGGGGAGTGGGCGACGATCAAGGGGAGCATCTCTCGGCGGGGCAATGCGGTAGGCTGCCCCGGCGCTTCCTTCCTTAGCATCGTGATGGATGAACACACGTCCCGCGACTGTGCCTCCGCCACGCGCGGCCGACGGCGACTCGTCCTGATTATTGCGACCGCTGTTGTCGGGCAGATACGACTCCCCGCAACGCAGTGCGGCCGGGCACACTGCCCGAGAGCGAGACACGGAACGCGCCCAATTCCCCGCATTTCCTGTCTTTGAGACCTGGCACGGTACCTGCTCTTTAACTGTTGCATGGGATCGCGCCTCGCGTGGGGCCCGGGAACATTTCAAATGCGCAGAGAACGCGTGTGGAACTCGGCGACCGAGCGCACGAGTCGCCCCGTTCGTGGGGCGTATCGTGCGAGCCCGCGTTGGGCCACCTTCAATGACGGGATCGTGGTGGAGTGCTTCCTCGCGCTTGTCGGGCTGGTCGTGGTCAGTGGCCTGTTCATGCTGCTCTCGTGGGTCAGCACCACGCTCCCTGCGAACACGACGATCGCGTGCCCTCAACAGCCTGGTTGTGAGGCGTCAACACCCGACGAGACACAGTTGATTCTCGGAGGCGATGGGCGGATCCGCGAGCTGCCGACCCCGTAGCGTGGTCTCTGGGCAGATGTCCATATCTGCTCACGCGATGGGGGGTTCGGATCCTTAGAAACGGCGGCGGCGGCCAGCTGCACTTCAGAATTAGCGCGGCCGCTGCCGTCGTTTCGGTGCAATTCTCCCGTTCCTTCTCAGACTTCTTGAGCCAGAAGTGCATGTTCATCTCACGCTACATCGTCGTCGCGGTGGTGAGATGTTCCTACGCCTGCTCGCGCTTGCCGGTGCGCCGGTAGAGCTTGCCGAGGCCGCGGTGGCACTGGGCGACGAGGGGGACCTGCGAGAGCCGACGACCGGAGCTTCAGCAACGGAATCTCCAGCCTATTCCTTCGGCGGCACAGTCCTCAGATAGGCGACGATCGCATCGAGATCCTGCTGGCTCATGCGCGCATACCAGGCGAAGCCCATCGGCGGCAGCAGCTTGCGACCATCCTTGCCGACGCCCTGAGCGATGGCGCAGCGGCGTGTGACGCTCTCATTCTCCTTCAGCGCGACCATAGTTTTTGGCGGCATGCGTCGAGAGTGACAAGGAAAACATCCTGAGCGAACTGCCTCAGGCTTGCTGACACGTCTGCTCGGCGGATTGCTTGCCGTTGCCCCAGTCGCTGCCATGCCGCAGGCAAATGCTGGCGGTGGTTGACCATGCCGCCCCATGCGTCCTCGGCCAGAAATTTCACCGTTTGTACCCCCGCGGCCAGGAGACGGGCAAAACACATCGGACAGGGCTCGATCGAGCTGAGCAGCGTGTACCCACGCATCGTGTTCACCTCAGGATGCTGATCCTCAAAGGCATTCATAACCACCATTTCCGCATGGAGATCGCTCCGGAAGCGAGGGTAGAAGACAGCGTTCTGACCTTGCGATACGACCGTGGCATGCGGATCAACGAGCACGGCGCCCACTCCGTAGTTTCCGCGCACCGCCGCCAGTAGCGCCTCCTGACAGACGATCAGGCCCAGTTGCTGATCTTGGTGGGAGACTGGCTCGGTCTTTATGCCGGCAAACCGAGCTTCCAGGTCCTGAAGCGTCACAAAATGTTCCTCCTGCAAGGACGCACGCCGGACCTAGCTGGACGATGGAGATTTCTTGCTGCTCAGTTCAGCCCGGCTCGTTCTCAGCCGTTTCACGAGTTCGTAGAGAGCGCTCTTCCCGCCGCGATATCCGGCGAGCTGGACTTGCCGCAAGATTTCGGCACTGGAGATGTTGGCATTCTCGCGGAGCCACTCATTGATCTGAGGCGCGAACGGCGCGGCCACGGAAGGGCGACCGCGAGATCGCGAAGTCCCATTCTGGCCTCGCCCCTGGAGACTTGCTGACTGCTCCATGGCAGTACTCCACGGCAAATCTGATACCGGAATTGAATCCTAGAAAGATCAGTAAGTTCTGTGGAGCTGTGCAGAAGCAAGCGTGGCGAGTTTCCGGCCGGGCCGACCATTTCTGAGCCAGTAGGTGTATCCGGAAATTTCTAAAGCTAGGACGGGACGTCAGTTCAGCGACGCCAGACCACGTGGATCGGCGTCAGCATCTCCAGGCGCTCGAAGCTTACGAGGGACTGGGGCGGGTGGCGCACGAGCTGCAGGCGGGCAGTCGGCGTGGCGTGACGCGGTTCGTTGGCCGCGACGCTGAGTTGGAGCAACCCCGTCGGGAGACGCGCCCATGTGCCGTCTCGCACGCCGGGTGCCGTATTTCGTCAGAGCACCGCCTCGCTGGTTTTGTCCTACGATCCGCGGATCGAGACGTCGTCGCGGAAGTGCGCGTCGCGCTGCCACGATCGCCTCGATGGCAAATCCTTGCTCCGCCCCTTGGCCTGGCCCGGTCCCTGCACCTTGCGAGCCCCAGATCATGGCAGAGGCTCAGTCATTCCTCGAGCGTGTCGCCCGCGTCGCGCTGGCTCCGGCCGTGCCGCAGCCGGGCGAATCACTTCCCGGCTCCGCGCCGGCTCTATCAGCCCGCCCTCTGATCGGGACTAACACCCCGACCGACAAGCCCTGGGCTCAGCTCCGATCATCGCTCCTAGCCTCGCACTGCGAGGGCGCAAGCGCCGAGGTCTTTGCCGCGTGCGCCGGAGGTGGAGTGCTGACGGCGTGGGCGCTCCAACTCGGCGCGAGCCCGCTCGTCATCGGACTTCTCGCGGCGCTTCCCGTCGCCTCCAACGTCCTCAACCTGCCGGCGACCTGGCTCACGCACGTCGTCGGCCGTAAGCCGCTGGCGGTGGCCGCCATCGGAGCGTCCCGCCTCGTGTACCTGCCGCTCGTCGCCTTTCCCTTTCTTTCCCTCGGCGACGCGACTCGTCTCCGTCTCTTCATTACGCTCGTCTCGGTCACCGCGGTTCTCGCCGTCATCGGTAACAATGCGTGGATCGCGTGGATGAGCGATCTCGTGCCGGCTTCGGTGCGTGGTCGCTTCTTCGGCCGCCGAACGATGTTCTTGACACTGGCCGGGGCTATTTCCTCGCTAGGGGTAGGACTAGTTCTCGACGCGCTAAGCTCACGTGGGTTGAAAGGCGAGGCACTCGCGGGCCTGGCGGCGGTCGCATGTCTCGCGGGGCTTGTGAGCGTCTGGTTGCTCCTGCGTCAGCATGAGCCGGTACCGGTTACCGCGAGCGCCGAGTATGATGGCTGGTCTGCCGTCACGGCGTGCCTCGGCGACCGAACGACGCGCTCCTTCCTTTGGTACCAACTCGCATGGAACGCCGCGGTCGCTTCGGTCGGCGGCTTCATCTCCTTCCACATGCTCGTGAACCTAAAAATGGGATTCGCGCAAGTAGCCGCTCACGGTGTGGCGGTGGCCGTGGTGAGGATCGCCGCCGCCCCGCTGTGGGGCCGGGTCGTGGACCGGTTCGGGGCCCGTCCCGTGCTCGTGCTGTGCTCGTTCGGTGTCACCGTCGTGCCAGTGATCTGGATGCTGCCCACGCCCGACCAGTTGTGGCCGATCGCGCTCGAAGCGCTTATCTCTGGGCTGCTCTGGGGTGGCCACGGCATCGCCTTGGTCGATCTGTCGGTCGCGCTCGCGCCGCGCTGCGGCCGACCCTTCTATCTGGCGGCCTTCGCCACGGCCGGTGGACTTGGGTTCGCCGTCGTCTCCGTCTGTGCTGGGCTGTTGGCCTCGCTTCTGCCGGCGCGGTTTGCCCTGCTCGGGTTCAGCTGGACGGCGATCCACATCTTGCTCATGATCTCCGCGTTGGCTCGCGCGGGCGCCGCGGTGCTGGCGGTCCGCATCCAGGAAGCCAACACTTGCGGAGTGCCCGAACTGCTCCGCACGATGACCCGCGAACTGCCGAAGGCAGTGACAGTGAAGCGGCTGCCGGTCCCGAAGCCGTGGGCGGTCTTCCAGCTGACTCTCCGCAACGCGACGGCGCGCGGACGCCGCGGGGCGCCAGCATCCGTCCAGACACCCTAGCGTCGCCGGTACAGGTACTGATCTGCTCCCCGATTCGCTAGACAGATGGGGGCGTGAGTTCACCGCTCGCGGATGCTAGTGCCCGGTAGTCGGCCGGGCCCGCATGCCGAGCGCCAATGCGGCGCCTGGCGGTTGTAGTCCTCGATCCAGTCGCCGAGCTGGGCGAGCACGCTCTCGGCATCGCGCATCTCGTGGACGCTCACGTAGTCGCGCTTGAACGTGTGCACGAACCCCTCGGCGAGGCGATCTCGATCTCCATCTGCTTCTTGCCCAGTAGCCGCTCGAGCTCGCGGATGCGTTGATGGGCCTCGCGCAGCGCGCTGGCAGGGACGACATTCTCGTTCGCGGCCACCGCTGTGCTTGCGCGGGCGTCGACTCGGCCGCGCCACCTCCGCGCGTTGACTGTGACGGTGGGTGTGGCACCCCGGCTATTGGATCAAGCGCTAGAATCCGAACATGCAGTGGTGGAGCACATCACTTCTCGAAGCTACTCAGCTCTGCCCAATCCAGGCCGCGGTCGCCTTGCTGATCATGATGGTGGTGCTGGTGGTTGTCGGGGTTCGGTGGGCGCGACACTATCATCGGCAGACCCTGACTCTGTTGCGCAACGTGGCGTTCCACATGCTCCAGAACCGACCACCGACCGATGATGCGACGCGCCTTCAGGAGAATCTGAACTGGTGGGAGACTGAAGTGTTGGGCATCTTACCGAGAGCCGGGGCAAAGTCGCGTGAGATCGCCCTGTTCGCACGGTTCGGAGCGCCCGGGAGCATCTACCACCGGCCCATGATCTCCGAGAAGATCGCACGCCTCGATGCGGTCATAGCTCGGCTGGAAGGAGAAGCCTAGAACCAGAGAGAGTTTGAATCGTCCTCAAAACCGCGCTTGCGGTCGACGGAGCAGGCGCGCAAGCGGCTCTCGTTCGACCACGGTAGGCGCATTCGCAACCCGAGATCAGTCCTCGCGCAGGATGATGCCGGTCACTATAAAATCGGTGTCGCCGGGTCGGCCAAATACTGTCACCAAGTCACCCGGGCGCAGCAATCTCAGGATGGTGGCACTGATGCCACGCAACCGCATTGTGGCCTCACGGCCGTCAGTTGCCCGAACCACGACAGTGGGCCCGGACAGCGAGCCAATGCGGCCGTTGATGCGTTCGGACCGCACGGTCGGTGCAGGGAGAGCCGCCGCAACGTCAGCTGGATAGATCACCTGAATTGCCACTTGATCAGGGCGCGCCCCCTCGAAGCCGATCAAGGTGATCGTGGCTCCTCGCTCCAGCACTGGAATGCTGGAGACGGCGCGGAGGTCGGCATAGTAAACAGTCCCATCGTCACCCTTGAGCACGAGAGCAGTCACGCCCGAACCAAGCGTCGCCGGGTGGAGGAGAGTTCCCGAGATAACACGGAAGTCGTTGGCCGCCGCGACGGCAGAACAGGGCAGGAAAAGCCGAGCAGCGATAATTATGAGGAAGACGACCATACCTCTCATCGCGCACTCCCAGAGGCATGCCGATAGACAATCTATCGTTCGAGCCAGTCTAGTCGAAAATCATCGGCGCAACCATCTGATTAAACAACAGTAGATGTTCCAAGAAGCCAGAGGGCATCACGCCCCCAGCACACCGGTTCGGGGACCCCTGAATTTCGCCAAGTGACCAACCTTAGCCGAGGGGAGTCAAGCCTTGCCGTCAATGACCACCTTTCGATACACGGCCTGGGATCAATCCTCTGAGTTGTACAAACCTGCTGCAGCTCGATCCCTGGACTCAGCAGTCCGGTGACTGGACAAGATTCGGCTCGCTGACAGACAGTGCGCATGATCACTCATTTGCAGCTCAAAAGGGGGCCTCCACGTTAGGGTCTTCGCGGTCCGCTCCAGCTGCCGTCGCCGCGTCGGCGGTTGCCGTCCTCACATCGGCCGGTCGGTCGGGAGGCCTTCGAATACCGCCCCAGTCGGATCCCTCGTCGAGTAGGGGCACGAGAATGCTGAGACGCTCCACCCACATTCCACCTCAGTCAGGCGTGGCGTGTCGCCGGAGAGGACATACATGACGCTACAGGATTTGGAAGCTCGATTTGCCGGTGTGAGCGGCGAGCCCACGGATTACGAAGATCAGCAGCTTGGCATGGTCGCCTGTCAGGAGGCGCTACGGGCGGCGTTGCGCGGGAACTACGGGGTGGGCGCCGTCCTCGTCGACCCCCAAGGCACTGTCGTGGAGCAGGGTCAGAATGCCGTGTTCTACCCACACTTCCGGAGCGATCTCCACGCGGAGATGGTGGTCATGAATGCCTTTGAGGATCGACATCCTGAGGTGGAGACAACGCGTGGGTACGCGCTCGTCTCCTCGATCGAACCCTGTCCAATGTGCTTCGCGCGCCTTCTGGCCGCAGGAGTGCAAACAGTGAAGTTCCTAGCCGAGGATGCATGGGGAGGCATGCTTAAACACCGACAGCATCTGCCGGACGCCTGGCAACGACTGGGACAACGGCAAGCAATCAGTCAGGCGGACGTCTCAGAAAGTCTGAGGCAGTTCGCTCGGGACGTCTTCCTACTCACTCTCGACCTGTGCCGCGAAAAACTATGGTCGCGCTAAAACGAGAATAAGATCCTCCGCGTCTGTCCAGCCCTTCTGCTTCACCTTGAGCCACCGGCGCGTCGGCCCGGCCTCGTAACGCTCCTGACTCCTTCGTATGAGGGCACGGAGCGCCCGGCGAATCGTGCTGCTGCGCAGAGGAGCTGACCGCGTGGGCGAGCACGGTTATTCGATCACCTGGTCTGCCCGGACCAGTACGGCCGGCGGAATCGTCAGCCGAAGCCGCGCGGCCGTGCTCACATTGATGACCAGGTCAAACCGTACGGGTTGTTCCACTGGCAGGTCGCCTGGCTTGGCTCCTCTCAGAATCTTGTCCACGAAGGTCGCGGCTCGACGCCAAAGCTCGGGACGGTTCGCTGCGACCTGCGCGATCTGAGGCGAGCATACGTTGATCAGCCCATCCTCGAGTACCACAAGGCTCTCCCGACCTCTGGCGATCGCCAGCAGAGCGTCGTCGACGTCTGCGGGGACCAGTATCTTCACGTGTTGGACACCGATCCCCAGCGCCTTGGCGGCTTCTTCGACCGATTTGACCACCGGCCCATGGACGGTATTGCTCGGGTTCCAGACAATAGCGACACGGCTGAGAGCCGGAATCACTTCCTTCAGAAGTTGGAGGCGCTTGGCAGCCATCTCCGGGAAGAAGAAGGACGCCCCCGTGAGGTTGCCACCCGGGCGAGCGAGATTGGTAACGAGTCCGGCGGCTACCGGGTCGCCCGTGACTGTCATAACGATCGGTATCGTGGTCGTCGCTTGTTTCGCCGCTCGGGTTGGCGGTGTGCCTTCGGTGACGACTATGTCGACCTTGAGTCGGACCAGGTCGGCAATGAGGACCGGGAGCCGATCGTAGTGCCCGTCCGCATATCGGTACTCGATGGCGATGCTCTCGCTCTCGACATAGCCCAGGGCGCGCAGCGCTTGCCGAAAGATCGCAACGTAGGGCGCGACAAACGATTGGGAGCTGCCGATGAGGAGCCCTATACGGCGAGCCTTTGCCGATTGCTGCGCGGCCACGACAAGCGGCCCTGCGAGAATGTTCCCGCTGACGAAGGTGATGAACGCCCGCCGGTCCATCAGTCTTCGCTCACTGGTTGATCTCGTCGGCTCGCAGTCGCTTTACTCGAGGGCTATGACCGCCATGCCACGCGCCACTTGGATCGCGCCCGCGAGATCATCGACCCCGAGCACGATGTGTCCCCTGGTGGTGACGTACACCGAGTCGATGTTGATACCGGCCCTAGCCAGCACAAGCGCCAGGTCGCCGAGCATACCCGGCTCGTCCAAGACCCTGACCACAAGTACCTCTCGTTTGCTGTAAGCAATACCGGCCGCATCGAGGGCACCGGCCGCCTTGTCCTCATCGTTCGGCACAAACTGGATGAAGCCCTTTTCTTCGCGACTTGTTCCCTGGATCGCTTCGATATTGACTTGGGCCTCACCGAGAATCATCCCAATACGAGCTAGCGTGCCCGGCGTGTCCTGCACCGTCACTTTGAACTCAACGGCCATTTCCTCACTGCCTCGGCGCAAGCTAAAGCTGGTCGCGGAAAGAGTCAATGGCCGATGTGGTGGTCAAGGCTCGCCTACGGCCGGAGATTCCGATAGACGGCCAGCAAGAACACGCCGAGCGCGGACAGACAGAACCCTGCCATGAGCGCGGGCCACGGGTTCTGGATCGTGTTCGCGGTGATGACGAAGGCGGCGATAGCGGGCAGGATACCGGCGACGAAGCAGCCCCATGCGAAGGCTCGCATCAGCGCTCGGCTTCGGGCGGCGTCCCGACGACACGGTACATCCAGACGGCGCCCTCGCGGAAGAAGCCCGTCGTGGATGCGGCGAAGCAGTCCAGGTGATAGACCCGCTCGCCGGCTTCATTCTCGACCGTCACGTACACCGCTCTCGTGCCCTGAGCAACCTCCGTTGAGCAGAGGGCGCACGTGGCGGACGGGTTATCCCGCATGGCGGAACAAAGAATGCCATCGGGGGCGCCGCTGGTAAAGACCTTATCGAGAGGAATTTGCCTATGAGACGACCGAGAGGATGCTGCCGTGGATCGCGTAAGACCTGCGGTCATCGCCGCCCACGTCATCCTCTCGATGGCGGCGACGGCCTACGCCGAATGCGCGTGGGTCTTGTGGAGCGGGCCCGTGATCCTGCTAGCCGGTTACGCGAGCCAGCAAGAACGCGAAGCCGTGCGGAATGACGATTATGAGCGCGAAGGAACGGTAAGTCCTAAAGGTACTGGCCGGGGCCGCGCCGCTCCTCGTGGCCTTCCGGCGAGCCCGGCGGCAGCCCGCGACGGCGCATCTCCTCGAGGCCGGCGCGCGCCTGCGCGTGCTGCGCCCACAGCGCGGCCTGGATGCCGTGGAACAGCCCTTCGAGCCACCCGACCAGTTGCGCCTGCGCGAGGCGGATCTCGGACTCGCTCGACTTGGCGTCGAGCGGCAAGGTGAGCGTCTCGAGCTCCTTCTGGAGATCTTCCGACAGGCCTTCCTTGAGCGTGGCCAGCGCCTTTTCGTAGATCGCGCTCAGGCGCTTGCGGCCGCCTTCGTCGGGCGAAGACTTGCGCACTTCTTCCAGCAGCTCGCGGATCATCGCGGCGATCCGCAAGAGCTTCGCCGGCTGCGAGACGAACTCGCCGCTGGGCCGGCCGTCCGACGGCATCAGGATTTCAGGCTCTTCGTTGGCCATGGTTGGTCTCCCGCGCGACTGCTCGGAGCGTTCGGGCTCAGCGTACCACGCCGACTGCGCGGCGACCTGCGCTATCATGCGTCGGGCGCAAAACGCGGCGCCAGAGAGGACTGCTGACATAAGATGTTCCGCATCGTGTCCAGCGCGGCGTGGCCCCGGCTCGTGCTCTGCACCATCGTCGTCGCCGCGGCCGCGATTCCGGTGGCGGCGCAAGCTCCGGCGAGCCTGCGCGTGACTCACACCGTCGACAAGGCGGGACCCACGTCCGCCGAACTGTCCGGCCGCGTCTTCAACGATGGCGCCGTCGACGTGATCGACGTCTACGTCAACGCCTCCGCGGTCGATGCGTCCGGCAAGGTCCTCGCGCAGGGCATTCCCTTCGTCGGTACCGTGCCGGCGCGCGGGAGCACCCCCTTCAAGACGCGCGTCCCGGTGGTGGCCGGCACGGCGGGCTATCGCGTCGGCATCAACAGCTTCCGCTTCGCGTTCGGGCGCGAATCGCCCTGATCCACGCCCCACCGGCGCCCCAGCGCACGCGCGATTGCGCGGCGGTATAATCGCTCATCCGTCGAACGGGTCGGTTCGCCACCCAGAAAGGAGAGGGTGATGACCGCTCAGACCGGCGCGACCACCGAGCGTCCTTCCCAGATCGAGGAGTCCTCGCGCGACGTCACGCGGCTCTACCAGGAGGGCCTGATCGCGGGCCTCGTCGGCGCCGCCACGGTGGCCCTGTGGTTCCTGATCATCGACACGATCCAGGGCCGACCGCTCTACACGCCCACGGTCCTCGGCGCCGCGCTCTTCCATCGCGGCGCGACGCCGTGGCTCGACGCGGTGCCGAATCTCGAGATGGTGCTGATGTTCACCTGGGTCCACGGCCTGGCCTTCGTCGTTATCGGCGGCATCGTCGCCCGCCTGCTGGCGCTCGCCGAGAGTCAGCCCAACGCGGGCTTCGGCATCCTGATGCTCTTCGTATTCTTCGAGTTCGGGTTCATCGCGGCCGCGATGCTGTTCGCGGCGCCCGTGCTGCAGGCCCTCGCGTGGCCGGCGATCCTCGTCGCCAACCTGCTGGCGGCAGCGGCGATGGGCGGATTCTTCTGGCTGCGACACCCGAATCTGAAGGTGCAGCCGTAGGTCGGGTATACTGACGCGGCTGACCCCGTCGTCTAGCCTGGCCTAGGACGCGACCCTTTCAAGGTCGAGATCGCGGGTTCGAATCCCGCCGGGGTCACCAACGCTTTTGTACGTGGGAAGTGCACGGAATCCTTGTCCGGCACCTCCGGTGAACGCCAACCCGGAGTCCGGACCATCCCGTTGAGAATGGGTCCCAGGGTCGCTCGGCCCTCGAAGCGGTAGCAGCACGCCGGATGCCCGGCTACGGGCGTGAACACCAGCCGATCCCGCAGCAGGACTTTCAGCAGGGACCTCGCCACTTCCGGCTGCCGTCTGAGCGTCGCGGACGGCCCGAGTAGCCGGAGAGCGAAGTAGTTCTTCATATGCTCCAGGTCTTTCTCGTTCAGCGGTGTGGCCGCGTCAGCGTTAAGGCGCTCGAGGTCAAGCCTGAGGGTACTAAGCCGAGCTACGCGGATCTTAAGAGCGTCAACCAGGGCGGGGATATCCCCGCCTTTAGCGACCCCTTCGGTAAGGTTCTTGACCTGAGCCTCGACGTTGGCAATCTCGGCCGTTACCGTCTTCCGCTTGTCACGGCTCCTCGAGTCAGCGCGCTCTTGAAGGATCTGAGCGGCGTAACGATCGAGCACGTATTCAAGCATGCTGGGGGTGGTGAAAATCTCCTGGATCTTATTCAAGACGGCTGAGTCGGCGGCCTTCATCGGCACGGCAGCCCCGTTCTGGCACGTGCCACGCAGGTGACGGTTGGCGCACCGATAGATGTACTTGCGACGCCCCCGCTTCATGTCGCGGCTCCAGACCACCAT
>Ga0306921_10002630_pt1 | contig 18034 bp, 14 predicted proteins | sample sta12Cox44000080_FD_203760 | JGI IMG/M metagenome (GOLD analysis project Ga0306921, IMG submission 203760) | Lab enrichment of tropical soil microbial communities from Luquillo Experimental Forest, Puerto Rico - statoxic.12C.oxic.44.000.080 (v2)... | ecosystem: Environmental > Terrestrial >... | reverse complement strand
CGAGGTAACCGGCGATACGGATGACCTCCAGGCGGTCCTGCAGGGATCGCGGAATCCGCTCCAACGTGTTGGCGGTCGTGATGAACATCACCCTGGAGAGGTCATAGTCGCAATCGAGGTAATGGTCATTGAAGGTGCAATTATGCTCGGGGTCGAGCACCTCGAGCAGGGCCGATGATGGGTCGCCGTGGAAGTCAGTCGACATCTTGTCGACCTCGTCGAACAGTATCACGGGATTGCCCGACCCGGCCTTGCGCATGCACTGGATGACCTTGCCTGGCAGCGCGCCTACGTAGGTGCGCCGATGGCCGCGAATTTCCGCCTCGTCGCGCACCCCGCCCAGCGAAACCCGTACAAACTTTCGCCCGATCGCCCGTGCCACGGATTTGCCGAGCGAAGTCTTGCCAACGCCCGCAGGTCCAACCAGACACAGGATCGGCCCCTTGAGCTTGCCTGCCAGGGTCTGGACAGCGAGATACTCGATAATGCGCTGCTTGACCTTCTCGAGCCCGTAATGATCCTCTTCGAGGATGCGCTCGGCTTCCTTGATGTCGAGCTTGTCTTCGGTGTATTCGAACCACGGCAGAGCAAGAAGCCAGTCGAGATAGTTGCGTACGACCGTCGTCTCTGGCGACATCGGGGACATCATCTTCAGCTTCTTGATCTCGCGCTCGCATTTCTCGAGCGCCTCGGCGGGCATCTTCTTCCGACGCAGGGTGCTCTCCAGCTCCTGGATCTCATTCTTCAACTGGTCCTTTTCGCCGAGTTCCTTCTCGATCGCGCGCCTCTGCTCATTGAGGTAGTACTCCTTCTGAGTCTTCTCCACTTGCTGGCTGACCCGGGAGCGGATGCGCTTTTCGACTTCAAGGATTTCCAGCTCAGAACGCATGTAGCCCAGGATGCGTTCGAGGCGCTCGGCCGGAGTTGTGCATTCCAGCAGCGATTGCTTGTCTTCGGGCTTGAGGCCGAGGTGGCCAACGAGCTTGTCGGCCAGATACGCAGGATCGTCGACAGACGCGATCGACATCGCTGTCTCTGGCGAAATCTTCTCGGTGACACGCACATAGTTGTCGAAGGTTGCGTTGACAGTGCGCATCAACGCCTCGACCTCGGTCGTGTGGTCGCAGAACTCCTCGATCTCCTCGATTTCGACCTGGAAGAACTCGTTCTGGCTGGCATAGCGCACGACACGCGCACGTTTCTTGCCCTCCAGCAGCACCCTGATTGTGCCGTCCGGCAGCCTTAGGAGCTGAACGACCATACCCAGCGTCCCCACCGCGTGGATGTCGTCCGGGCCGGGCTCAGAAACGCGGACATCCTTCTGGGCGGCCAGCAGAATCGGTTTCTTGGCGGCTTCAGCAGCCTCCAACGCCTTAATCGACTTCTGCCGTCCGACTAAGATTTGATAGATCTCGTGGGGGAAAACGATGAGTTGACGTAGCGGCAGCAGCGGCACGGTCTCGTTGGAGGGGTCGCGATGGTCTTTCTTATCATTGCGGAAAAGCATTTCCGTTGATCCCAAGTCTCCTGTTTAAGCGGTTTCTGGTCTTCGCGCAGACCAATAACGGCTGTCCCGTTTACGCTACAACCTCCTCCGGAGAATTTTCTTGATATTGCGCTGTGATAAATTTCAAGATCCACCACGAGCTTTCCAGTATAACATGCAGGCCGCCACTGGAGTGCATCGCGCGCGATCGTACGCAATGCCCCGGGTGAACGTGGCTACACTGACAAAGGCCGCGTTGATCGGCTAACGCAACGCGTGAACTTGATAGCCGGCACATACAGTTCTAGAGGTTCGGCATGGCATGGTTTGGGCAAATGAGAATCCCAGCATGGCCTGGCGATGTCGATGCTTTGAAATGATCGACGACTGGCACACGAGCCATCGCACAGTCCAGTTACCCTTCCAGCTAAAACCTTGTGCCGTTGGGCCCGCTTTTCATAGCTCGTTTTGCCGGACTCGCACCCTTGCTCGTCCGTCAAACCCGGCCGGCATAAAGAGTTTCCTGTCCGCGGCTGTTTCCGAATAGTTGCCAATGTTGTAACGTCTACCGCTTCAGCAGAAACTTGCCTTTTGCTGAGTGTTTCGTTCGGTTGCTTTGCCACACCGATGTCTGGATGCCGCCAGCAATCAGGACGAGTGGACACCTGGGGTGGCTGTTAACGAAAGTGATGGCTGTACGCTTACCGACAAGCACTTACCGGCTCCAGTTCAACCATAACTTCACGCTGAAGCAAGCCGACGGTCTAATCGACTATTTATCTGACCTCGGAATTACCGATTGCTATGCGTCGCCTTTGACGCTCGCGCACCCCGGTAGCCTCCACGGTTACGATGTTACCGACCATAACATGATCAATCCGGAGGTCGGCGGCGAAGAGCAGTTCGTTGAATTCGCTCATAGGCTTCGCCGCCGCGGCATGGGGCTGATACTCGATAGCGTGCCCAACCACATGGGTATCGCGCATCCGTCCAACCGCTGGTGGGCGGACGTTCTGGAGAACGGGCCCAGTTCGCCTTTCGCCCGGTTTTTCGACATCGACTGGGATCCGCCAAAGGCTGACCTAAAGAACAAGGTGCTCCTTCCGGTTCTGGGTGATCAATTCGGCAAGGTACTCGAGAATCAGGAAATAAAGATTACTTACGAGGGCGGGACATTTGCGCTGCACTTCTATGAGTTCGCGCTGCCGGTCGCGCCGCGAACCTGGACCTTGCTGCTGGAACCAGCGGTAGAAACGCTTCGCACTGTATTGGATGAGTCGGATTCGGCGGTCGTAGAGCTGGCCAGTATAATCACCGCCCTCACTTATTTACCGCTGCGTACCGAAACCGACCAAGCGCGAGTAAAGGAGCGGCTGCGAGAGAAGGAAGTAATCAAGGGTCGGCTCTCGACGCTAACCGAAAGCCGTCCCGATATACGAGCGGCTATTGATGCTTCACTTAAGGAAATCAACGGGATCAAAGGTGCCCCGCATAGTTTCGATCGCCTAGAGCGGCTTCTGGAGGAGCAGGCTTATCGCCTGAGCTTCTGGCACGTCGCCGCCGACGAGATTAATTATCGCCGCTTCTTCGATATTAACGAGCTGGCAGCTATTCGGGTCGAGCAGCCGGAAGTTTTCGATGCAGTCCATCGGCTCCCGCTCCGACTGCTACGGCATGGATTGATAACCGGGCTCCGTATTGACCATGTCGATGGTCTGCTGGATCCGGGTCAGTACCTGCGTTTGCTGCAGAATCGATGCGCCGAGGCACAGGCCGGCAATATCGAGCACCCATACAACGCAGTCAATAGCGGGCGCGCGTACCCAATTTACGTAATTGTGGAGAAGGTGCTGACCGGCCCCGAGCGTTTGCCCAAACATTGGATGGTGTACGGCACGACTGGCTACGAATTCCTTAACATGCTCAACGGCGTGTTTGTCGAAGAACGAAATGCCGAACAATTCGCAGACCTGTATGGACGATTTACCACCGCGCAGCGCGATTTTCGCGACCTGGTCTATGAGTGCAAACGGCTCGTCTTACGCGCATCCATGTCAGGTGAGCAGAACATCCTCGCGCGCCGACTCGACCGCATCTCAGAACAACACCGCTGGTCACGCGATTTTACTTTGAACAGCCTCGGCCGCGTTCTGGCCGAAGTCATCGCCTGTTTCCCGGTTTATCGTTCCTACGTGACGTCAGCGGGCGAGCTGACTGATGACGATCGCCGCTACATACACTCCGCGATAACCAGCGCGAAACGCCGTAATCCTGCCCTCAGTGCATCCGTTTTCGATTTTCTGGAATCGGTGCTGTTGCTCGAACATCCGAACGGTCTGGATGAAGCCGCCCGAGCGGAACGGCTTCAGTTCACGCTGCAATTTCAGCAGTTAACCGGCCCGGTGGACGCTAAAGGATATGAAGACACCGCACTCTACCGTTTCTATCCGTTGGCTTCACTCAATGAGGTCGGCGGCGACCCAGCCTCGTTCGGGCTGGCAGTGCAGGCTTTTCATGCTGGCAATGCGCGGCGGCTCGAGGAATGGCCGCATGGTTTATCTGCAACCACAACCCACGACACCAAGCGCAGCGAGGACGTGCGCGCGCGAATCAACGTGCTGTCTGAAATCCCTGATGAGTGGGAGCGCGCGATCTGGCGATGGCATCACCTGAACGAGCCCCTACTCCAGGAAATCGAGGGTACAGTAGTGCCGGATCCCAATGAGGAATACTTATTGTACCAGACGCTGCTTGGAACCTGGCCGACCTCTGCATCAGATTCTATCCAGTACAAGCTCTACGTCGAGCGCATCCGGGATTATCTGCTCAAAGCTTCCAAGGAGGCCAAGCTTAAGACCAGTTGGATAAGTCCCAATCATGATCACGACCGCGGACTGGTAGGATTCGTCCAGGCTGCGATGCGGCCTGGACCTGACAACCGCTTTATCGCCGACTTCGCCGCATTCGCGAGTCGAGTCGCGACCGCAGGCATGCTCAGTTCACTGTCGCAGGTGCTGCTCAAGATAGCTTCACCGGGCGTGCCCGATTTCTACCAGGGAAGCGAACTGTGGGACTTGAGCCTGGTCGACCCCGACAACCGCCGTCCAGTAGATTATACCATCCGTGAGTCAATGCTCTCCCAAATCACATGCTCAGCGGCGAGCGACCCCCTCGCCCTTAGCAGAGAGCTATTTGAGCGGCCCGATGACGGCCGGATCAAAATGTATGTCATGTGCCGAGCACTCGACTGGCGCCGCAAGCACGCTCGACTCTTTCGTGAGGGCGCGTACGTTCCTTTAGAGGGCGCCGGACGACTAGGACGCCATCTAATTGCATTCGGCCGCGGCTGGAGCGATCATCACGTGATCGTCGCTGCCGGACGCTTTTTCACCGGCTTCGGCATGTTGCCGCAAGGCGCGGCCGGTGAGTCAGCGTGGTCTGATACTTTCCTTTCCGTACCTCCCGACCTGCTACAGAAATGTTATGTGGACCTTTTGACTGGCCAGACAGTTCGGGCGTATTGCGAGCGCGATAGGCAACAACTCTGCATGAGCGAGATCTTCACGCATCTGCCGGTATCGATGCTAATCCCATTAGCTGACGCGTGTCCCGGTTTTTCCGTGACCAGATCTCCATCTAGAGTCAGGCCCCAGAAACATCAGTTTGATTGATTGACAGGGCGGGCGAGGTCGTCCGCAGCTTTGTAAGGGTCTTCACGTATGAAAGGATCCCGCGCCAGTATCTCACTTAACTGCATCGAGCCGTTGCACCCAAGTCGGTCATGACTTCTTCTGCTTAGAAGCGATCAACGGACTAAAGCCTACTCCGCCGGGGTCAGTGGGCAAATGTGGTGGGTTAAACGAGACCAAACGCTTGGACAATACATGTTCTTCAAACTGATCGATCTTACGCACAGAGGTCCTTCACTCGAATTCGGTTGAAAACAAATGTCGCACCCGAGCGTATAAGATTATTGTTTATGAACGACGTTTCCCGCGTGCTGGCAGCACTTGCGATCATCACCACTTTATTTGCAGTGGCTGGATGCTCGGCCAACACGGGCTCGTCCTCAAATACGAGTACTCCAACTCCGACGCCAACCGCCCTCCCTAAACTGAAGGTAGCTCCGTTCGAGCCGAGCTTCTAAAACACAGTTCGTGCCCATCCGGGATGATGAGGCGGGGACCGTGACCGGTAGGCGCCCAGACTGATAGTTTGATCTGTTAGACTTCTCCCTGCGCGAGTCCACACAAATCATAACTCGAAAGAGAGGTGCCCGATGGTGTCGACGATGCGCCGAATAAAGGAACAGAAGCGGGCCATCATTCGTCGGCATGTTCAGGCCGATAATGTTAAAGGATTGACGCAAGTTCTGACGACGTTGACGTCCCTTGCGGTCCTCTGGTGGGCTGCTGTATTGAGTGTCGCCGTTTCCCACTGGCTCACCATCGCCGCGGTGTTGCTGATCAGCTTGTTCTCTTTGCGCGTGTTTGCGCTGATGCATGAATGCGGCCATAGCAGCTTGTTTCGCACCCATAGGCTCAATCGCGCATTCGGGTTTCTGCTGGGCGTGGTCTCCGGCATGCCGCAATACGTGTGGTCGCGGCACCATAGCTATCACCATGCCCATAACGGCAATTGGGAAAAATACCGCGGATTGTACACTACGCTATCAGTAGATGAATATGCGGCAATGACCGACGTGCGCCAGCGCTTATATCGACACAAGTGCAGTATCGCGTTCGCTCCTTTTGCTGGCCTCATATATGTGATTTTTAATCCGCGCCTTACTTGGCTCAAAGGCAGTGTCGGCCTTTTGAGCCATATCGTCAAAAGGAAAATTGCACAGCCAAATCTATCGATGAAGGCGCACGCCGCTAGTTTTGACACTCGCTATTGGCGATCGGACAAAAGAGTACTGGCATATGTTCTGGAACAATGTCGTGCTGCTCAGCGCGTGGGGGGTGATGTGCTGGGCATTCGGTACGGTGCTCTTTTTTTCGATTTATTTAAGCAGCGCAGCGCTCGCCGGCGGTGCTGGCGTTGTGTTGTTCACGGTTCAGCACAATTTTGAGCACTCCTATGCGAGCGATGGCAGACACTGGGACTACGACACCGGCGCAATTAAGGGAACCAGTTTTCTCATTTTGCCGCGCTGGCTAAACTGGTTTACCGCCAATATTGGCTATCATCACATTCACCATCTATCCGCCAAAATTCCCAACTATTGTTTGGTCAGCTGCCACAACGAAAATCGCCATCTCTTTTCGGATGTCACCCGCGTGAGGTTATCCCACATTCCCAGAGCCTTGAAATACATTCTCTGGGACACACGCTCACAACGGATCATTTCGGTAGCGGAGTATCGGCAGCAGATGAACCAAGCGCGTTACGCTTAATTAAGGCCAGTCGACGATGCTGCCAGGCATATCCGGGTGAACGCTCCGATTATTGAAACGGCGATACCATCTGAGATGAGCGTGCTGGCGCGCGCTCCCTGACCCTGGCTCAGCAAAGCCAAGCGCTTAAGATAGCCAATTAGAGTGCTTCAATCTCTCGCGCCGGGGGTCTTCGAGCATGCGAAGGAAGAGGTATCTCGCTTTGTGAAGAGGTGAGCAGGGTGCTGGATGGAGTGGCGTCATGAAGAAGCGATGCAAGAATCCTCACGCTGTGGCCCTGCAGGTCCGGTGGCTTAGTCCGGAGCGAGGCCAAGAGACGGGCCAAACGCGAAAACGGCCGCAGGCTGGCCTGGTCAAAAGCCGCAAGAAGAGAATTGCCGCCCGCCGAAATGCTGGCCGCTCGCAGCGGAGGAGGCGCCGGAACAAGAGATCGTCTCGATTCGCGCCCGCTTCGGATACCGCGATATTGGCTCGGGTTATGGCGGGATCCGCTCTTCCGCCGTGCACTCTGCTGAATCCGAGCTGCGGATGGACTCATCGAATTGGGTGCTTTGGTCCACTGAGGAATCAAGAGCGTGTCCGGATCCTACGTGTTAAACACGCTCGTGAGGTTTGATCTTATGGCGGCGCGGCAGCTTCCGCGGCGCGCCCGCCCGGAGCAACAATCCGAACTCGAAACGACCTTTTAATACCTCACGCTTCGACCATGATAACCCCAAGACTATCTTGAATTTAGCACTCCGGTCGTTCATCTTGTTCAATATTGACAGGTGTTTGGGAGGTGGAGGATGACGCAGACACAAATGACGGCTTACCTGGCGGACAAGATCGGCATCACCAAGCGCCAGGCCAAGTCCACACTCGACGAACTCAACGAGTTAGTAACGCGCCAGCTCAAGAAAGAGGGCTTGCTGCGCCTGGCGGGCCTCGGGGTGTTCCGTAAGCGCAAGCTCAAGGCACGCGTTGGCCGCAACCCTGCCACCGGTGAGCAGATCAAGATTCCGGCGCGAACCCGATTGCGTTTCACGCCTGCCAAGGCGCTGAAAGATTCCGTACTCGGCGCGCACTAGCCTCTCCGATCAGGCGCCAGCGAACATCTCTCGCTCTGGCCAAATGATCGGGGTGCCAGGGCCAAAGGGGCTCTGTCGGAGCGCGATGTCTAGTTGTCCTCTCCGCATGGAGCTTAGCTGGGGAGAAATGCACATGGAGCCTCCACCACAACAAACACGTGATTTTGACAATACAGCTTGGCCCACTTTGGAGTGAACCCCGGCAGTTGGACAAGTAGATAGCTCCGGATTGGACCAGCCGAGCCGGCTTATAGGAGAGTAAGCCATGGCACCCATGTCCGAACGGTTAGGGAGCCCATTGCCGACCCAGTTGCGTATTGCGATTGGATTCATTTCCAGCGGCCGGCGCAGCAGGATATAGGCGAATGCTGGGATAATCAGTGCAGTGAGGACCGGCATTTTAGATCTTTATACGGCCCGACCTGAGTGAGTCTAAAGACCTGATGCCGATAAAAGTCGCAGCGATTCTAGCAGGCTGTTGATGAAAGAGTGTGATTAGTCAGTTTCATAGCTGGTTAAGCAGAATCTGGGCTAGGTTCAACGCTTGGAGGCGATGGGAATCATTGCGTGAGGGCCTGCAAACCCAGCTTTCGGCGTGGAGTTCATGCAGGCGCCGGGCTGAGCTTAGCGATTCTGATGAGGTTATACGCAGCCGCCACGATGTATGCATGCATCTGCACTCGCGCGCGTCCGCGATAGCGAGTTTGGCGCAGACCGCCGACCGTCTTCATCCAGCCAAACGCCTCCTCGACCTGCTTGCGGATCCATTGACTGAGCGCGTAGCCGGGATGGCGTACGGTGCGCGCGTCGAGCGCCGAACCACCGGGCCGCGCATCATTCTGGGCGATATGCGGAGTGATGCGGAGCGCGCGGCAGGATGCGACGAAGTCGCGGGTGTCGTAGCCCTTGTCACCGCCCAGGGTGATTCGCCGGCCGCCCGGCAGCCGCTCATCGGCCATCGCGATCGCGGCGCGCCGCTCGGCAGTACCATCAGCGAACTCGACCTGAAAGTCGAGCAGCAGAGTGTTGCGGTTCTCCATCAGCGCATTGGCCGAGTAACAAAGCTTGGCCTCCTTGCCCGCGCCCTTTTTGGCCAAGGTGGCGTCCGGATCAGTGGTCGACTGATGGGTCGCGTTGGAGCGGCGCTCGCCGTGGAAGTTCACGGTCGGATTGCCCGGATCGTCAGGCGGCGGGCTCGGCTTTGCGTCCTTGCGCTTGAAGCTCTTGAGCGAAGCCCAGGCCTCGATCAGTGTCCCGTCCACCGTGAAGTGCTCGTCCGAGAGCAGGTTGAGCCTGCGCGCCTGCTGGACGACTGCGCGCAAGAACTCACCCGCGACCTCATGCTCCAACAGCCGGGCGCGATTGCGCGAAAAGGTCGAGTGATCGAAGCTCGCCTCATCCATCTCCAGATCCAGAAACCAGCGGAACAAGAGGTTGTAGTCGAGCTGTTCGCAAAACAACCGCTCGCTCCGCACCGTATACAGCGCCATCAGCAGGGAGGCTTTCAACAAACGCTCGGGCGGAATCGACGGCCGCCCTACCGCGCTGTACATCTGATCGAACACCGGCGAGAGTTGGGCCAACGCCTCTTGCGCCAACAGCTTGATCCGTCTCACCGGATGATCCTTTGCCACCCGCTTCTCCGGATCGATAACCATCAGCATCGCTCGCTGCCGCCGTTCCTCACCGCGCATCCGCCGCTTCCTCCTCCACCACGATTGCCTATTGAGACGAACTATATGCGAATGGAATTCAAGCGTTTATCAACAGCCTGCTAGGCCATGAACTGGTACACGCTGCTGTCGGGGTGGCAGCTGGCCACCGGAAAGGGTTCCGCCGGGTTGCCCGCGGAATTTGGTCTTGTAGACCAAATGTCGGCGACTACACCTGGGCCGGAATTCGAGGAGGCGTTGCGGCCGATACTGCAAGACGCAGGGCTGTTGCCGCACGGCAGACTCAGCTCGACCATTGGCGCCAGCAATCATTCCAGCCGCCGTAAAAGGCCACACTCCAGCCGGGTCAGGTGTGTGTGATACTTGTGGCTATGTGGCTACGCGCAGATGGCTTAATTCAGCGGGCGCACCGCTTTGCCCAAAGCACGGTCAAATGAACGTGCAGATAATTGAAATAATTCTTAGACCACATCGCTGTATACTCACCTGCATCACTGAGGCGGAGCTTGACCCTTCTGCGATAGTAAGTCCACTCCTTCAAAATAGTCGAAAAAGGTGCCACTGTGAGGTGAAGGACCGATTCCTGAAAACCAGAATCCTCGCCTCAACACATGTTCCTCGAGGTCAAATTCTAGATGAGTTCTTTGGCTACATGACGAGACCGCTATGGTCGAGCAAGAAGTCGAGTCTCACAAGCAGCAGCTGGAGGCCTTGAAAAAGCGACTGGAAGGGCTCAAGCGGGCAGCTGAATTATTCGAGTCTGAACAGGGTGCGATTTCAGAACTGCTTCATGCTGGCACAGCTAATGGCGGCATTATCGCTCGGCAGGTGACGGTTTCGTCAGCCGCCACCAAAGCGCCAAGAGCTACAACTAGTCCAAAGGCAACTGTTGCGCAGGGACGGCCTGCACCTGTTGGGCGTAGCAAGACGCCAACAGCAACAAGCCGTCGCAGTGCGAGCCAGAATGGCGGACTCACCCGGCTCGACATGATAGTAGCTGTTCTCAAGCGTCATCCGCGCCGGACGGTGCGTGAATTGATTGCACTACTCAACAAAGAATACCACTGGAAGACCACAGAAAGCGCAGTGACCGGCCATCTCTACACACGCCGTGACAAGTTCGTCCATACTCCGCCGAACCGTGCGGTCAATCGCCCGGTCACTTGGTCGTCAAAATAGGGACGGCATTCGCAGTGCGTGCGATGCGCGAATGGCCGTTAACCGTATCAATTGGGGAGGACCTCAGCGATGGCTGTTACAGTGAAAAAAGCGGTTCTTTGGCGTAAAGAGATCGAAAACCGCCCTGGTATGCTGGCCAATACGCTCGAGCCACTCTCCGAAGCAGGAGCCGACCTGCAAGTCGTCATGGGGTATCGTGACCCTGGCGGAAAGGATACGGCCGCCATCGAGCTACACCCGGTTTCCGGGAGGAAGTCCACGGCGGCGGCAAAGACAGCTGGTCTCGCCCCGTCGCCGATCCCCACCTTGCTGGTCGAAGGGGACAATCGCCAGGGGCTCGGCCACGCTCTCGCAAAAGCGATCGGTGATGCGGGGATCAATCTGAGCTTCGTGATGGCACAGGTTGTGGGACGGAGATATTCGGCGGTGTTCGGCTTCGAGAACGACGCCGACGCTGCTAAGGCCACGGTCCTGATCAGGAAAGCTGCTGTACCGATCCGCAAGAGATAATCGCTACATCCGGGAAGTTGCAGTCGATGAAATCACAGGGAGGCGATCCGCACCCTGAGTATCATCGCTATATCTGTCCTGGAGTAAGCAGTTAAACTGGCACAGGTGCTGTATCATGCCGAGAAACGATCCGACACGAAGTCCAGGGCATCCGGCCAGCCAACCGCAGCCCGAGGTGCTGGCGATTAAGCGGGCAGTTGAGAAGGCCCAGGGTGATGAAACAAAGGCGATCAAACTGATTTGCAAGCACTTTCGGGTGAGGAGCCTGAATGCGCTGCCCCATTCACTACGCGCAACGGCGGCGGCGGCCCTCGTAGGAGGGGTTCGAGTAGCAACGGAACAGTTTTACTAGGTAAGGCCCTTACACCCCGTCGTCGAGTGCACCTGGATTTCTGAGAGGGCGTAACTCCCCGCGCGCAATTCGCTGCGGCAAAGTGAAGGTGTAACGGCCAAGCATGTTGATGTGTTCATGGCCGAGAGGCGATAGCCGAGCTACGTCTTCGTCGCTGACATCGAAGCTCCCCTGACGAAGCTGCCGGAGTGCAGCGTCCATGTAAATCGTGTTCCAAAGCACGATCACGTTGACGATCAAGCCGAGCGCGCTGAGCTGATCTTCCTGGCCCTGACGATACCGTTGCCGGAGCTCGCCACGCTTGCCGTGGAACACAACGCGCGCCAGCATGTGCCGCGCCTCACCCCGATTGAGTTGGACCAGGATGCGACGCCGATAGCCTTCGTCATCGAAGAAATTGAGCAGATGAATGGTCTTGATGATACGTCCCAACTCTGCCAATGCACGCGCCAGCCGTGTCGGGCTGTTGTTGGTTTGCAATGTGCGGATCAGACCGGAGGCCTGCACCACGCCAAGTTTCAGGGAACCGGCAAGCCGCAGGAGGTCTTCCCACTGCTCGACGATGAGCTTGGCGTTGACGCGATCGGAGGCCAGACGATTAAGTACTCCATAATCGGCGGCGGGATCGATGCGCCACAACCTGGCCCCGCCTGCATCGGCGATCCTCGGGCTGAACTGGAATCCGAGCAGATAGAAGATGCCGAAAATAGCGTCAGTGTAGGCGCCAGTATCGGTCATGATTTCGAACGGCTTCAACTCCGTCTCTTGCTCAAGGACCACGGAGAGCAGTACGAGACTGTCGCGCAGAGTGCCTGGCACCACGACGCCGTTGAGCCCGGTATATTGGTCAGAGGTCATGTTGTAGTAAGTGACGCCGCGCTCGCGCCCGAAGTAACGCGGGTTCGGGCCAGCGTGGATGGTGCGGATCGGTACCACGAAGCGCAAACCATCGGCCGAGGCGACTTCGCCTGAGCCCCATGCGCGAACAAGATCGATGCCATTCTGCGCGGCGACGAGCTGCGCATTCGCCGCCGTCAGCGTGTCGGCGCGAATGTAATTCTGGTTCACCCAACCAAGACGTGATCGGGTCAAGGAGGGAATCTCCGGCCTGATCATGGGTTCCAGCCCGGTATTGCAGGCTTCGGCTACAAGAACAGCGCTGATGCTCGTCGCCAAGTCCTGTGCGCGTGCCTTGGCCTCGCTGGCGTGACGGAACGCATCCGCAAATCCGGTTCGGGCGTTGATCTCAAGCACCAGTTCGGGCAGATCGACACGCGGCATGCGAGCATCAATCGCGGCCCGAAGAGCCGTGAGCGTCGATGGTTCTTCCAGTTTATCGAGCGGCGACAGCACCAGATCGGGATTGCCGCCGACCTCTTCGAGCCGCAGCTTCTCATTCTGGGGTAGGCCTGCTGCCGTGTGGCGAAAGGCTTCATCGAGCCGCTGGCTCAGCCGATGCATCTCGTCTGCCGCTCTGCCCGACACACCGAGAGCGCGGCACACGGCCGGGCGCGATGCCTCCCACGCGGCACCATCCAGCAATCCTTTTCTCGGATCGGCGTATCGCAGGCTCGGTGCGACAAAGATGTCCCGTCGGCGAAGGGCGGCGCGCATGCGATCGAGCAGGCACAGCCGATAGCCTGTCATGTCAAGGGCGTTGTTCTCGGTACGCACCTGACGCCTCCAGGCTTCAGGCACGAATGTCATAGGAGCCGGACCCGGGCGCGGCTTTTCATCGACGATGGTGCGCAGATATTCGATGGCGTCCAGGACCGGCCGCCCGGCCGGCGCCGCGTTGAACGGGATAGTACGCAACAAAGATGGCAGAAAGCGCAGCCGCCGATGCTGGGCGCGCAGCTCTTGGAAATATTGATCGTCCTTTGGCCGCGCCAGATTCTCGATCCGATCCATGGCGTCAGTTAAATCGTCGCGCGATACGAGAGCGAACACCGCCTGGCGCACGGCATCATCGGGAGTGCCTTCATCGAGAATTACAGCGCAGGCTTGGCGGAGCTTAAGGGCGGCGGCATCCAGCTCACGAATGGACCCGAGACGTTCCTTCTGCCCATCATACTTGGCATCAGCAAACAGGGCCGTGATCACGACATCAAACAGGTCCAGCACGTCATCCTGGGCGCTTGCTTCCAGCGTGCGGATGTAAGCCAACAAAGTCGCGATCCGGCGGTCCTCGGGCAACCGCGCGACGGCTTGCGCCTTGGCCGCTCCCGCAAAGCGGGCAAGACTGACGATGCGGCTTGTCGGAAGCCGATCCAGAGAGGGCAGACCGACGGCCAGTGCTTGCACCTCCTGCAAGCGCTCGACAGCACGTCCTAACTCAGCAGGACTTTGGAGAACGGGGCCGTCCCGCAAGCGATCCAGCACACTGATCCGCACGCCGTCGGGCACCACCAAAAGGGCTTCGAGCCGCCGGCGCTGCTCGACCGTGACCTGCTTGGTCAGGCGGTTCCAAAGTCGTTCGTTGGCACGTGACCGCACACGGGCGACGGCTCGTTCGAGAATGGTCAGTCCCGGCAGCACGACCTTGTTGGCAAGCAGCCAGGCGACGGCACGGTCGAACAAAACACTTGGCCGGTCTGTGCCCGTCCAACACAGAGCATAGAGCCAGCGGTTCAGGCGAAACACCACCTTCGGTTCGGTGAAGGCTTGATAGCCGTATCGCCGCCGGATCTCGCTTTCGTGCTGCCAGCGCCATTGGCTCGCCTGATAGGCGGCGATTTTGGTGTCGGGTTTGATGCCGATCTGCTTGCCGACGAAAGCCTGAACACGCGGCGGTGTCGCGCACAAATCGTCGAGGAAGGTGCCCAGAAAGCGTATGGCGCCGAGTTGTACGGCCACGCCAAGTCGCATGTGATCGCCGCGGCGTATGCGAATAAAGGCCTTGTCGGTGTCGTCGAGGTGAAAGTAGCGCGCGAGATGATCCGGCGAAGGATCTCGCGTGAATCGACCATAACGGCGCGTTTGTTCTTCAGTTAAAAAACTTACGGGCATGGGGGATGATGCAAAAATTGTTCTTTATCTAGCTGGCTCTAAACTGTTTTGGGCCAGTCGCAATAGCCTGCGCAAAACCCTTGTAAATTGGGGGGTTTGCTGCAGGCCGTTTGGGAGGGGTTTTTGGCCAGGCAGGAAAAAAGGCGAGTTGCTCTCTATGCGAGGGTCTCCACGCATGACCAGCAAACATTGCCCATGCAGCTCGCGGCCATGCGCGCCTACGTCAAGCGCCGCGGTGCGCAGGTCGTCCTCAAGGTTGAAGAAATTGGTTCCGGCGCCAAGAGCCGGCCGCGCCGTGAAGAACTGCTCCGTGCGGCAAGGCGCAGAGAGATCGATGTCATCGTGGTCTGGCGCCTCGACCGCTGGGGGCGGTCGCTCGTCGATCTCATCACCACGTTGCAGGAGTTGATAGCGCTGAAGGTTGGCTTTGTTTCCTTGAGCGAGGCCCTTGATCTGACAACACCGAGCGGACGAGCCTTTGCCGGCATGCTGGCGGTCTTTGCCGAGTTCGAACGGGACATACTGCGCGACCGCGTCAGGGCGGGCATAGCTCAGGCCCGCAAGGAGGGGCGACCACATGGACGCCCGGCGACGGTCGCCAGAAAGATGCAGGAGATGAAGAAACTCGCCAGGAAAGGCCTGAGCAAATCCGCTATCGCTAAACAACTCAACGTCGGCCGCACGTCCGTCCGCCGTTTGCTGGCAGCGACATGAACAGCCTACCACCCGATGGAGAAACCTGGCTGGTCACCCTTACCTAGTAAAACTGTTCCGTTGCTACTCGAACCCCCGATACAGCCGTTGATCGTCGAAGTTCGAAAACCATACTGTGCCACCATTTATGACGTCCGAGCCGCCGCCGTGCTCGTGGACACGCGTCCGCGCATTGAACGGCGCGGGCGTCACGTCGACCGTGCCGCCATCCGGGCCACGTCTGACCAAGGACGTAGCGCCCGCTCTCGCGCGGCCGCATCTCGAGCCAGTATGTGTCGCCGCCGTCGATGCAAACCCCGCCAAGCCTGATCGTCTCGGCGACGATCAGGTCTGAAGTGATCGGCGATTTCCACGAGCCATACGAAGCGACCGTCGGATTCGCCATTTATTAGTTTCTTAGGCAATCACTACGTGCCGGTGGCTGAGCGCGCGACTAACGCATTTCAATGAGTGGCCGGAACTTGGGATCTCGTTCGAAGTTCCATGGATTTTTTCGAAGGAATCCTTAGCGTACTAAACAGGTCCGTCAACGAGGCCCCCAACACGCGCCTCGGTATGCCAGATAACGCTGACGATTCTACGCCACTTAATTCTGGAAAGTGACAGTAGGGTGGGGCTTTTCGGGACTTCTCGCTCGGCGAGAGGCACGAGTTATAGGCCGCCTGAAATGATCGGCTCCCGGCCCGACGCTTCTCACTTTCGCCTATCGGCTGCCCGCCCCAGCCAGTGTGTAAGCGACCAAATCTAACCCTGGGATATCCTCGAAATCTGCCCTGTTCCTTGTAAGAAAGCGATAAGAGTGTTGAATCGCCAGACTTGCAAGCCAGAGGTCCTGAACTCGATGGCGTGGCTTACGCGCTGCGGTTTTTAGCTGCGCAGCAAGTTGCCCGAATATTTCACCGGTGTCACCATCGATTGGCAGCAACGGCTTGCGCCGCAGCCGCGCGAGGGCGCTCAGGCGCTTCTGCCGGATTCGCGCATCCGCGGCGACTTCGGCGCCGAATTTAAGCTCCGCGATAGTGACCGGCGAAAGGTAGACTGGCTCATCGCCGGTGAAAGCCGCAACATCAGCCGGAGCCAACACTCCACGTTCAACGTCAATCCAGACACAGGTATCGATCAGGAAGCCCACGGATCACGCACCCCTTTTGGCAGCCGTTCGCCGCGCAGACCGAGTGCGCGGCTGTCGGCCTCCCACGTGGCCCCAGCGTCCTCGGGTAAGGTGCGATACAGATCGGCTAGAGCCTCGAGAGCCGTCAGGCGTCCAGGGCCTGGTATAAGGCGTGCGATCTGGCGATGGTTGCGTTCGATCACGATCTCTTCGCGCTCGACCGTCAGGCGGTCCAGTATTTCGCTAAGGCTGCGAGCCAGCTCAGTCGCAGTGATCGTTTTCAAAGCAGATCTCCAAAAATCTGATATAATCAGATTATACGATGACCAAAACATCGGAGAAAGTGGCGACCAAACGGCGCGGAGCGGTTGGAAGATTCTAGCTTCATTCTTATCCGAACGGCCTGCGTACGTACCTAATCTCGTTTCAGTTCGCCGTCATGAAAGCTCACGCGATTGCCTAACCCAACTGGCTGCCGCAAATATCATGGCGACCGAATACCAAACCGGAGAGAAGATTCCGCCGAGGCGAGCTCTTTGATCAACCCGTTCGACCCGTCCTTTTGGCGCGACCCGTATTCTCATTACCCGTCTTTGCTTGCCGGGCCAGCGCGGCTGCTTCCGCTCCTTTTACCTACTGTCTTGGTGGCGCGCCACCGCGACGTCGTCGATGTTCTACGAGACTACGAGCTATTTTCGAGCAGTTCGCCTCAATTGTCTCTTCTTGGCAAGCTGGACCCATTCGCAGGCTCCCAGATAATGCTGTTCTCGGATCCGCCCGTGCACACTCGGCTCAAGCGCCTGGTTACGCCCTACTTCAGGCGCGGACGCATCAATCTCCTGACTCCAAGGATTCAGACTCTTACCAATCAGCTGCTCGACAACATTGAAAGCAAGGCAGAGTTCGACGCGGTAAGCGATCTGGCCTGCCCGGTAACACTGGCCATCATTGCTGAAATACTCGGCATATCGATAGAGCATCAACCGATGCTCAAAGCCTTGGCCGACCGGGTGTTCTCGTCGGTTCGTGAAAGCCTGATGCTAGCGGGCGCATTTCTGACCGGCCGTCCCGACACGTCAGGATCAAACGGCGCCACCTGGAGGCACGATTTCTTCCCCAGCCGCGCCATCGAATCGTCGGTCCATGATTCCAGCGCAGATGCTATCGCGACTCTGCGCAGCTACTTTATCGAGGAGATCTCACAACGCCGCGCCGGTCCAGGCGACGATTTGATCAGTGTTTTGGTATCAGCACAGGATGAAACAGATACTTTGAGATTAGACGAACTGCTCGCTCTCGTCCTGCTGTTGCTGTTCGCGGGCGACACGACTACCAATCTGATCGCCAACGGCTTGCTCGCATTGAGCACTCACCCTGACCAGCTAAGACGCCTTGGGTTAGCTACAGAAGTTCTGACACCGAGCGCCGTAGAGGAGGTCTTGCGCTACGACAGTCCGGTCCAAATGGTAATGCGCTTCTGCACGCGGGACACTCACATTGGCGAGACGGCGGTTCCGGGCGGCGCAGTCGT
>Ga0306921_10002629_pt1 | contig 18037 bp, 19 predicted proteins | sample sta12Cox44000080_FD_203760 | JGI IMG/M metagenome (GOLD analysis project Ga0306921, IMG submission 203760) | Lab enrichment of tropical soil microbial communities from Luquillo Experimental Forest, Puerto Rico - statoxic.12C.oxic.44.000.080 (v2)... | ecosystem: Environmental > Terrestrial >... | reverse complement strand
GGGCTTCTGCAGCACCTGGAAGGGCTCGAAGGCCAATTGCTACCGCGTGCAGAGCGCCGGCGACAACAAATGGTCGGTGGTGAAAGGCACGACCACGATCGCCACCTGGACCAAGTGAGATTGACCATCAGCATCGGACGGCGGGAATTGATGGCCGCGTTTGGCAGCATCTGGTGTGTCTCGCGCGGCGGCCTGGCTGCCGGACTCTTCCTGGCCCTCGCATCGGCTGGTGCTGCATCGACCGCGTCCGCAGCCACGGTGCTCAATGTCGGCAAGGCATCGTCGAATGCCTCCGCCATCATCCCGGTAAACGTCGGCGACAAGCTCGGCATCTTCGCCCGGCACGGGCTTGACCTGAAAATCGCGGACTTCACCGGGGGCAGCAAGCTGGCGCAGGCGATGACCGCGGGCGGCATCGATATCGGGGTCGGTGCGGGAACGGAGATGGCGCTGGTCGCCAAAGGGGCTTTCATGCTCGCCGTCTGCAACGCGGCGCCGTCAATTCCCTTCATCGGCATCGCGGTGCCGTGGGATTCGCCGATTACGACGGTGGCGCAGCTCAAGGGCGCCAAGATCGGCGTCTCCAGCCCGGGCTCGTTGACGGAGTGGCTGGCGCTGGAGCTTGCGCGCCGCGAAGGCTGGGGGCTGCAAGGGGTCACGCCGGTTTCGATCGGTAATGCCGCCGCCAGCGTCGTGGCGGCGTTTCGGGAACATCTCGTGGATGCCGACGTCGCCGTGACGTCGCTGATCTTCGACATGGAGGAGAAGAGGCTCGGGCGGCTGCTCCTTCCGGTTTCGGATTATGCCGGCAATCTTGCCGCCGGTGCGATCTTTGCCACCACGCAACTGACCAAGACCGACCCCGACGCGATCCGCGCCTTTCTTGCCGGCTGGCTTGAGACCATCGCCTTCATGCGCTCGCACAAGGAGGAGACGGTGAATATCGAGAGCGCCGTCACCGGGTTCCCCCCCAGCGTGATGTCCAGGGAATACGATCTTACGATCGGCATGTTCAGCAGCGACTGCAGGTTTGACGCGCAATCGCTGGCTACGCTCAAGCGCTCGTTCATGGATTTGCAGCTCCTCAAGGAGGCGCCGGATATGTCCAAACTCTATAGCGAGACGTTCCTGCCGAAGTGAGGGCGGCGGCGCCACCTGTCGACGGCAAATCCGAGTTTTGCAAATGCTCCATCGCGCCATCGACGCCCGGCAAGGGCGCGCTTATATTTGGTCCCATGGCAAAGGCGCAAATCACTCGCGACGCCCGCAACCCGCCTGCGGCGGCTGTGGATCGTCTCGTATTGGCAGCTGTGAATGCTCCGTATAGGCGCGCCATCGATGCCACAACACTTACCGGACTTCTAGCTGGTGGCCAGCCAGGCGATTGGTCAGTCCACCTGGCTGCCTTCTTCACGGATGTCCACCCCAGTCTGGTGTTCGCGTTTGCCGATGCTCACGGCCTGTCCGGGTCTGAGCTTGCCAAGGTCTATTTGGTAACAAAGAAAAAGACCGGCGAGCGTAATCCGGATTTGGAGGCCGACTTTGTCCGCATGGCAACTACTGCTTCGTAGGACCGTAGACGGGCTCTCCCGCCCTCGCTCCGCCGGTCATCCTGTTCCAGGCTGGGTGTTGGGCGGAGGCACCGGTCTCATGCTACGCGCGCGACATCGTATCAGCAGGGATATCGATGCGTTCATCGAGGATCCACAGCAGCTTTCCTTTCTCTCGCTGCGGCTAGCGGGCGAAGGCCTGTGGGCTTGCGAAGCGTACGAGGAAAGCTCGAATCACCTCAGGCTCATCTTTCCGGAAGGCGAGACGTTGCTGCAAGGATCACAGGGCTGGAGAGCGAACTTCAAATCATCGACCTAATCGAATTTGCGGTGTCGCACGAAGTAGAAGTCGAGCATCCGGTAGAGACTGCTATCAAGAAGCTTGCCTACCGTAGCACGCTGCTTAAGGTTCGCGACATGTTTGATATCATGGTCGTGGATTCGCTTTTCCCCGAGCTATTGCGTGCCAATCTTTCCCATATCGCTCATCTCAAGCAGGAGATTCTTACCCGGCTTGATAATGTACCCGAGGACTACTTGCGCCTTGAAATTCACGAGCTTGACATTGCCGACCCGTGGCGTCGGCGAGCGCTTGCATGCCGAGACCGCGTGCGTGAAATGATAGCGGCCGTTGTGACGTAAGCGCGCCATAATTGACGGAACGGCAAGTGAGCAGCGACAACGTCACGCGTGCACTGACAGATCGCAGATGGTCGGACGCTCGCCCGAAAGCGGATTGGCGGGATCCCACCCATAGGCGAGCGTCTCGAAGCGCATGGAACGAGCGTCCAGCATGATGAGCCGCCCGACCAGGCCTTCCCCGAAACCGACGATCTCGCGGATCACTTCGAGCGCCATCAGGGAGCCGAGCACCCCGGTGAGCGCTCCGAGGATTCCGGCCTCGGCGCAGGCGGGAACCGTCCCCGGCGGCGGCGGCTCCGGAAACAGGCAGCGATAGGTGGGATTGGGCGTGCCGTCCGCACCTCTCTCGTGGGCGCGCAAGGTGGTGAGCGTGCCGTCGAAAGTGCCCACCGCGGCGGTGACCAGCGGCTTCCTGGCGAAAAAGCAGGCGTCGGACACGAGATAGCGCGTGGGAAAATTGTCCGACCCATCGGCGACAATGTCGTAGCTTGCGATCAGATCGAGCGCGTTCGCCGCCACCAGCCGCACCGCATGTAGCTCGACCTTGACATGCGGATTGAGGCGGCCGATGGCGGCAGAAGCACTGTCGACCTTGCGGCCGCCGATGTCGGAGGTCGCGTGAATCACCTGCCGCTGGAGGTTCGACAACGCAACCTTGTCGTCGTCGACGATGCCGATGGTGCCGACGCCCGCGGCCGCGAGGTAGAGCAGCACCGGCGCGCCCAGGCCGCCGGCCCCCACCACCAGCACGCGCGCGCGCTGGAGCGCAGCCTGTCCCGGTCCGCCGACCTCGCGCAGGACGATATGGCGGGCATAGCGTTCAAGCTCTTGCGCGCTGAGCATGGAACATCACGGCTCGCGGTTGCCGCATTTCGCCCAATCTTTCGCGAAAAGCGCAACTTTGCAAATGGAGTCCTTGTTGATCGGGCACAGGCCGCGATTGCGCGCGCCCATTGCCCGGGAGTAGATTTGCATGCGGGGCGACGCCGCCGCTAGGAGCCTTCATGCGGATGCTCGGCGCCGTTTTTGTTGCTTTTGTCGCTGCACATCCCGCCGCGGCGCAGACCGATAAATCTGCTCCGTCCGCAGCAACGACAAGGTCGGCCACGCAGACCGGGAAGTTTCGCAGGCCGGGAATTCGCCCGCCCACGTTGCGCGCGCGCGTCGGCGCCCGGCGCTTGCGCGCCCCGGGCCAGGCGCTTGAGGCGAGCCCGCCGACGGAGGGTGCAAGCCGCGCGGCTGGCGTCGCGCGCAAGCGCGTACCGCCCGCGCCTGGTCGCGAGGGATCGGCGCTCGCCGAGCGCCTCGCGCTGCAATTCGATCTCGCCTGGACCGGTGACTATACCGGCCTGGTCACGGGCGAGGCCGGCGAAAAGACCGGGTCTGCGATCAAAGCCTTCCAGAGGAACCGAAAGTTCAAGGAATCCGGCACACTCAATACGCAGGAGCGGGCACTGTTGGCCGCCGCCGCCAAGGCGAAGCAGGCGCAGGTCGGCTGGAGCATGGTCGATGACCCAGTCACCGGAGCGCGGCTCGGCATCCCGGCGAAGCAGGTGCCGAACAGGTCACCTACTAAAACGGGGATCCGATGGTCGTCGGCGCAGGGACAGGTCCAGGTCGAGACATTCAGGATAAGACAGCCCGGCACGACGCTTGCCGGCGTCTACGAGCAGCAGAAGAAGGAGCCTGCGACCCGCAGGCTCGAAGTCAATCTGCTGCGGGGGGATTTCTTCGTGCTGTCCGGGATGCAGGGCCTCAAGCGGTTCTACGAGCGCGCCGAATTCAAGGACGGTGAGGTGCGCGGGATGACGGTGCTCTACGATCAGGCAACCGAGAACATCATGGAGCCGGTGGCGGTCGTCATGGCGAGCGCGTTTAGCGGATTTCCCAACATGACCGCCGTGGCGCAGGCCGGCGATGCGCTCAGGCGCAAGGTGGAGTACGGAACCGGTATCGTCGTCAGCAGCGCGGGTGACATTGTTACGGACCGCCAGCTGACTGACGGCTGCAACGTCATCGTGGTGGCCGGATACGGAGACGCCGATCGCGTCGCCGACGACGGTGCCAGCGGTCTTTCGCTGTTGCGAGTCTACGGTGCTCCCGATCTCGCTGCGGCCGCCTTTGCAGATGACGGCGCCAAAGGACCCGAGACCACGCTTGTCGGTATTGCCGATCCGGAAAGCCAGGGCGGCGGAGCCGCGGTGTCGGTCGTGACCGCGAGCTTGCGGGGCAATGCGGTCGAGCCCGCGCCCCAGATCGGCTTTTCCGGCGCTGCCGCGCTCGACGGACAGAATCGCCTCGTCGGCGTGGTGGCGCTCAAGACCCCGGTCGTTGCTGCGCTCGGCGCGTCCACGCCACAGCCGCAGGCCCTGCTCATCCCGGCTTCGACCGTGCGCGCGTTTCTCGATGCGCAGAAGCTTCCACTCGCCACCGCACCCGGCGGGCTCGAGAGCGCGAAATCCTCAGTGGTACGGGTGATCTGCGTGCGGAAGTGAGCGAGCTCACCTGTTCTTGAACGCAGCCGGGCGTTTCGCGATGAAGGCCGCCATGCCTTCCTTCTGATCCTGCGTCGCGAACAGGGCGTGGAACACGCGCCGCTCGAAGCGCAACCCCTCCTCCAGCGAGGTTTCCTGCGCGCGATTGACCGCCTCCTTGGCCGCCATTACCGACGGCAGCGAAAGCGCGGCGATCTGCTCGGCGATCTTCATCGTCTCGTCCAGCAGATGGGCCGCCGGCACCACGCGTGCGACCAGGCCTGAGCGCTCCGCCTCGACGGCGTCCATCATCCGACCGGTCAAAATGAGATCCATGGCCTTGGCCTTGCCGACCGCGCGCGTGAGCCGCTGGGTGCCGCCCATGCCGGGAATCACGCCGAGCTTGATCTCGGGCTGCCCAAACCTGGCGCTGTCGGCGGCGATGATCATATCGCACATCATCGCCACCTCGCAGCCGCCTCCGAGCGCAAAGCCGGCAACCGCGGCGATCAGCGGCTTGCGCAGGCGCGTGAGGCGCTCATACTCGGCGGCAAAATCGCCGGCAAAAACTTCGATGTAGGATTTGTCGACCATCTCCTTGATGTCGGCCCCGGCGGCAAAGGCCTTCTCGGAGCCGGTGATGACGATGCAGCCGATCGCGCTGTCGGCATCGAAGCGCTCGGCCGCTGCAAGCAGCTCCTCCCGCAGCGTCGCGCTGAGCGCGTTGAGTGCCTGCGGCCGGTTGAGCCGGATGAGACCGACGCGGCCGCGGGTTTCGACCAGTATTGTCCTGTCGCTCATGCTCTCCCCCGGTTACCGCCGCCGCAGTGCTACTTCTGACATACCGGGCAGAAGAAAGTCGATCTGCCGGTCTGCACGATCCGCTTGATGGTGCCGCCGCAGCCCGCCCGCGGGCAGGGCATGCCGGCGCGGTCGTAGACGCGGAACTTGTTCTGGAAGTCGCCGAGCGCGCCGTCGGTGCGCCGGTGGTCGCGCAGCGAGGAGCCGCCGGCCTTGATTGCATCGCGCAGCACCGCCTTGACGGCCTTGACCAGAGTACCCGCGCGCTCGTTCGGCAAACCTGACCGCGTGGCAATCGAGGAGGCGCGCCGCATGGGAGAGATCCGCGCACGATGCAGCGCCTCGCAGACGTAGATGTTGCCCAGCCCGGCCACGATCCTCTGGTCCGACAGCGCCGCCTTCAGCGATGTTTTCCTGCCTTTGCACCGGCGCGCCAGCGCCGCGGCGTCGAATTTCCCGCCGAGCGGCTCCGGCCCGAGCGCGTGCAGCAGCGGCTCCTTATTGAGATCGGCGCGCCGCACGAGCTTCATCATCCCGAAGCGCCGCGGATCGTTGAAGGCAATGAGCGCCCCCGACGACATGTGAAACTTCACATGGTCATGCGCGAAAAGTCTCGGCCGCGCGTGATAATACCGGCCGGACGCATGCGTGCCGCCCTCCTGGGCAACGTGGAACGAGCCGGACATGCCGAGGTGCATGATCAGCACTTCGCCCGACGAGAGATCGGCGAGCAGATATTTTGCACGCCGGTTGAGCCGCTCAACGCGCTGGCCTTGCAGGCGTTGCACGAAATCCTTCGGCAGCGGCCAGCGCAGATCGCCGCGCTGCGCCTCGACCTTGGTGAAGCGCGCGCCTTGCATGACCGGCTCCAATCCGCGGCGAACGGTCTCGACTTCGGGCAGCTCGGGCACGTTGCGGCGCTCCTTGGAAGCACAGACATAGCGTCCCTGCCATGCGCGCGCTATGGTCCCGCCAAGTCAAGGACATTCCCCATGCAGCGGGGCAGCGCAACCACGCATTTCGGCTTCCATCAGGTGCCGATCGACGACAAGCAGGCGCTGGTCGATGACGTATTCCGGAACGTGGCAGGCCGCTACGATCTGATGAACGACCTGATGTCCGGCGGGCTGCATCGCGCCTGGAAGGACGCGCTGGTCACCGCGGTTAATCCTCCAGCGGGCGAACGGCGCTTCGCGCTGCTCGATCTCGCCGGCGGCACCGGCGACATCGCCGCGCGGGTGATCAAGGCGGGCGGCGCCGGCACGCGCGTCACCGTCCTCGATATCAACCCGGAGATGATCGCAGTGGGCCGTGCGCGCGTGCAGCAGCACGCTCTCGCCGTCACCTTCATCGAGGGCAATGCCGAGGCGCTGCCGCTGCGCGATGGCAGCTTCGACGCCGTGACCATCGCGTTTGGCATCCGTAACTTGTCGCGGATCGAAACCGCGCTTGCCGAGGCGCATCGCGTGCTGCGCATCGGCGGGCGCTTTCTCTGCCTCGAATTCTCGACCGTGGACGTGCCCGGGCTCGATGCGCTCTACGATTTCTACTCGTTCAACCTGATCCCCGCGTTAGGCGGGGTCGTCACCGGCGACGCGCAGGCCTATCGCTACCTCGTGGAATCCATCCGCCGCTTCCCCGCCCCCGAAGCGCTCGCACGGATGATGCGCGAGGCTGGCTTCGCGCGGGTCTCGTTCGAGCGCATGACCGCCGGCGTTGTCGCGCTGCACTCGGGCTGGCGGCTGTGATCGCTGCCGTCTCCCACGTTGCTCGCCTGGGGCGCGCCGGATGGGTATTCGCGCGCGAGGGCGTGCTTGCGCTGATCGACACGGCAAGGCTCCCCATAGTTGCGCGCACGGCCGTGCGCCTGGCGCGATTGGTCGAGCGGCCGGCAAGCGCAGTTGCCGCAAACCGCCTGGCCGCGGCATTGACCCGCCTCGGCCCGACCTATGTGAAGCTCGGCCAGTTCCTGGCGACCCGTCCGGACGTCGTGGGGCCTGTTCTGGCGCGCGATCTGGAGACGCTGCAGGACAAGATGGCGCCGTTCGCGCAGGAGGCGGCGGTACGCACCATCGAGGCGGCGCTCGGCCGGCCGCTCGACGACCTGTTTGCATCGTTCGGCCCGCCGGTCGCAGCCGCTTCGATTGCGCAGGTGCACCGCGCCACGGTGACCGGCGCGTCCCCGCAGCATTCGGTGGCGGTGAAGGTGCTGCGTCCCGGCATCGAGCGGCGCTTCAAGAGCGACCTTGATTCCTTCACCTTCGCCGCCCGTCACGCCGAGATGATATCCGCCGAGGCGCGACGGCTGCGCCTCGTCGAAGTGGTCGACACGCTGCGGCGCACGGTCGCGCTGGAAATGGACCTGCGATTCGAGGCGGCCGCGCTGTCGGAGATGGCGCAGAACACCAGCAACGATCCCGACTTCCGCGTCCCCGCCGTGGACTGGGACCGCACCGCGCGCGACGTGCTGACGCTGGAATGGATCGACGCCATCCCGCTCTCCGATCGCGCGCGGCTCGAGGCCAAGGGGCTCGATCTCAAGCGTCTGGCGTGCGCCGTGATCCAGACGTTCCTGCGCCATGCCTTGCGCGACGGCTTCTTCCACGCCGACATGCATCCGGGAAATCTGTTCGTGGACGATGCCGGAAATCTCGTCGCCGTCGATTTCGGCATCATGGGACGGCTGGGGCCAAAGGAGCGGCGCTTCCTGGCGGAGATTTTGTACGGCTTCATCACCCGCAACTACTATCGGACCGCCGAGGTGCATTTCGAGGCAGGCTACGTGCCGCCGCGCCATTCCATCGCGAGCTTCGCGCAGGCGATCCGCGCCATCGGCGAGCCGATCCACAATCGCACCGCGCAAGACATCTCGATGGCGAAGCTGTTCATGCTGCTGTTCGAGATCACCGGGCTGTTCGACATGCGAACCCGGCCGGAGCTGCTGCTCCTGCAGAAGACCATGGTGGTCGTGGAGGGGGTTGCGCGCTCGCTCGATCCGCAGCTCGACATGTGGACGGTTGCCGAGCCTGTGGTGCGGGAATGGATGGAGCGCCATCTCGGTCCCGCGGGCAGGCTCGAGCATGCGGCGGAAGGGGCGATGGAGGTCGGCCGTTTCCTTTCCGACGTCCCGGAGCTGCTCGCGCGCGGAGCAACGCTGGTCGAGCGTCTCGACGCCATGACCGAGAACGGCCTGGTGCTCGATCCCGCGACCGTTGCCGACATCGGGCGCGCCGAGGCGCGCCGCGGTCGCCTTAGCGCGCTGGCGCTCTGGGTCATTGCGGCGCTCCTGGCGTGCATCTGCTACATGCTGCTGCGCTGAGGTCGACCCCCTGTGAATGCATTGATTGCAATGCAATCATCGGGTAGGCTGTGGCGCATGGCCAGCATTACCGTCCGCCGCCTCGATGAGGGACTAAAGAAGCGCCTGCGGCTGCGCGCTGCGCGCAACGGCCGCTCGATGGAGGATGAGGCGCGCACCATCCTGAGCGCCGCGGCCTCCCGCGGCGACGTGCGCCCCGACAGCGATGCGCGTAGCTTTCCGGCCCGCGAGCCCCTCCCGCAGCGATCGCCGCTGCCGACCGAGGCTCACGCGCAGCCGGGCAAGCGCGTTCTCCTCATCATCGGCGGCGGGATCGCGGCCTACAAGGCGCTCGAGCTGATCCGCCGGCTCAGGGAGCGCGGCATTGCTGTGCGCTGCATTCTGACCAGGGCGGCGCGGGAATTCATTACGGCGCTCTCCGCCGGTGCGCTTTCGGGCGAGCGGGTTTTCACCGACCTGTTCGACCCCACCATCGAGCTCGACATTGGGCATATCCGGCTTGCCCGCGAGACCGATCTCATCGTGGTCGCGCCGGCCACCGCCGACCTCATGGCCAAGATGGCCGCCGGCAGCGCCAACGATCTTGCGTCCGCGGTCCTGCTTGCGACCGATCGTCCCGTGCTCATCGCGCCGGCCATGAACCCGCACATGTGGTCGCATGCGGCCACCCGGCGCAACCTTGCAACGCTTGCGGGCGACGGGATCGTTGTCATCGGACCGATGGCGGGAGAAATGGCCGAAGCGGGAGAGGCCGGGATCGGACGCATGGCGGAGCCGCCGGAGATCGTAGCGGCGGCGCTGCCGTTTCTCGCCGCCGCGGGAAGCGCCAATACGCTCGAGGGCAGGCGCGTCGTGGTCACAGCGGGTCCGACCCACGAGCCCATCGACCCCGTGCGCTACATCGCCAACCGTTCCTCCGGCAAGCAGGGCCACGCCATTGCTGCCGCCGCGGCTGCGCTCGGGGCGCAGGTCACGCTCGTTTCCGGGCCGGTCACCCTGCCGGACCCCCCCGGGGTGGCCACCGTCAAGGTCGAGACGGCGGCGGAGATGCTGGCGGCGGTCATGCGCGCCCTGCCGGCCGACGTGGCAGTGTTCGCGGCCGCGGTTGCGGACTGGCGCACGGCCGAGCCGCAGAACAACAAGATCAAGAAGGAGGCCGCAGCCTCTCCGCGCCTCGCGCTGGTGGAAAATCCAGACATTCTGGCGACCGTGGCGCACAAGACGAGCGGCCGACCCGCACTCGTCATCGGCTTTGCGGCGGAGACCGAGCGCATCATCGAGCACGCCAAGGCAAAGCTCGCCCGCAAGGGCTGCGACTGGATTGTTGCCAACGACGTGTCGGCGGGCTCCGGCGTCATGGGCGGCGATCGCAACACCATTCATCTCGTTACCGTGCAGGGCGTCGAATCCTGGCCGCCGCAATCCAAGGAAGGGGTGGCGCGCGCGCTGGTCGAGCGCATCGCCGACGCACTCGCGGGAGGGGGCCTGTGAAGAACGTCCAAGTCGAGGTGGCGCGGCTGCCGCACGCAGTGGACCTGCCGCTTCCCGCCTACCATAGTGAGCTTGCGGCGGGGCTTGACCTGATTGCGGCGGTGCCGGCCGATGCGCCGATCCGCATCGCTCCCGGCGCGCGCGCGCTCATTCCGACCGGCATTGCGCTCGCGCTGCCCGCGGGCATCGAAGGGCAGGTACGGCCGCGCTCCGGGCTTGCATTGAAGCACGGCGTGACCGTGCTCAACTCCCCTGGCACCATCGATGCCGATTATCGCGGCGAGCTCAAGGTCATCCTGATGAACGCAGGCGCCGAGGCCTTCGTGGTGGAGCGCGGCGCGCGCATTGCGCAACTCGTTTTCGCCACGACGCTGCGCGCGGTCGTTTCCGAAGTTGCGGCCTTAAGTGAAACCGCGCGCGCGGCCGGGGGTTTTGGCTCGACCGGCGCAGGCCCGGGAAGCAAGGCCGAATAGCCCGGTTGCGCGAGGACGATCTAGGCGCGCACGACGCCTGGCCGGCGTGCGGCAGGTGCTGCGACTGACGCCTCCTTCATGCGGTCCCACCACGGGCACACACCGGGCATGCGATTGTAGTTGCCTTCGATCACTTGCACCGGCCGGCGCTGGCCGTTCTCCGCCGCCTCGATGCAGAGGCGACGGGATTCTTCCTTCTTCTCGGCCGACATCCAGCGGCGCTCATGGCCCCACAGGCTCGGACCGAATTTGCGCTCGAACGGCCTCCAGGTGCGGTCGTCGATCAGCTGTCCGCCCCAGCCGTACTCGACCAGAAAACCCGACGGATTCCAGGTGTAGAACGAAGTAACGTAATCGCCGGAATGGCGGCCGAGCGTGACGCCGACGCGCTCGGGGTCGCCGAGCGCGAGATCATAGCCCTGCCCCACATCGTCGAAGCTGTAGAGCTCGACCATCATGTGATGGATCATGTTGATCCCGCTCTCGACGAAGGCGATGCTGTGATGGCGCGGATTGACGTGGAAGAAATACGCGGGAAACGGCCGCAGCCAGTAATCGCTGAGCTTGAACTCGAGAACATCCTGGTAGAACTGCATCACCTCGGCGATGCGCTCGAAGTGCATCACCACATGCCCCATGCCGAGGGGGCCGGTGCGAAAGCCGGAAACGTTGCGCCCGGGCCTGAACGGCTCGGCGGTCGCCTGCGCGCCGTGGAAGGCTTCGAGCCGGTTGCCGGCGGGGTCATCGAATACGATGAGGTCCGCGACGTGGCGCTCGTCGGCGAGCGCGCGGGAGCCGCGCGTGACCGCGGTTCCGGCCTGCTCGAGCTTCGCGGCAAGCGCATCGAGCGCACCACGGTCGGCAACCTCCCAGCCGAAAAAGCCGATGCCTTGGCCGCCATCGGCGTCGACCACGAGGCGCTGCTTCCGGTCATCCATGCGAAACGCGAGCGTCGAACGGCTCTTGTCCACGCGCTGCAAGCCGAGAAAGCGCGTGCCGTAGGTTGCCCAATCGTCCAGTTCCTTGGCGCGGACACCGATATATCCCAATGCCTCAATGCCCATGGCGATCCTTTACCTCCGCCCGTCTCCTGCAACCGGGATAGACCGTTGTCGGAGAAACTGCCAGCCTGTTGCGAGGCGGCGCACGCCCGTTCGCGGCAGTTGCCCGATCTCAGCCCACGATCCAAGGGGGCGCTCTATTCGCTGAGTGCCGCGCGGACGGGTGGCCCTTTGGGAGATTTTCAGCGGGATGAAGATTCGCCTGACGCTTGCCGTGATCGGCGCGATCAGCGCAACGTCCCCGACTGTCCGGCAGCAGCGTAACCGGTTGCGCAGCCTTGCTCCTTCGCGGCTGCCTTCGTGATCGTCAACGCAGCGGATCGATTACCAGACCGGTTCCACCGACTGTATGGGGAGGTGTGAACTGGGCGCGAGGTTGTACGTCGTCAATCCGACCTTTGGCCGGATCGCGTCCGCGCTGGTGGCGACTACACTGGATTTGACCCAGAAAATCATGGCCAGGCCCAACATCGTGGCGACAATTGCAAAACTGGTGTTTTTGCGCATGGGAGCCTCCGATCTCGACCGAAGCGATTCGCGGCGCAACGGTCCATGTCAAGGTAGCTGCCCTTGCCGGCCGCGACTGTGATCTGGATCACACCGCGGCGATTTCGCCTGCCGACATGTGATCGAGATCACATTGGGCGCCCGTGAGACGGGTTGCGGTGCGCTGGGACGAGCCGCAATCGCACCCGGCGCCGGCGCGGTCAGAACCCCACGCCCAATCCCGGGAGCAGAAGCTGCAAGATGCGCAAGAGACAAATCAGCCCCACCAGGAGCTTGAGCAGCCTGGCCAGCCGTCCGTCGCGAACGAATCTGTCGATGGCATAGAAGCAGATCGCACCGATCACGACGACGATCAGCACGTTGATCAGGATGAAAAGCATTGAGGGCTTCCCCGAGTGGGTCGCATGACAAGACGATGAACTATCTCATGGATACCTGCCGAATGATACCGCGGTCAGAAATGCCGCGGCGCGCACACGCGCGCCATCGGCAAAAAGGCGGGACGGCGAAGGCTCCATTGTTTCGTGCCGGACCCCGGCGTAGCATTTCCGCCCGCCGCCGAGCTCGCCGACAAGAGGTGCCGTCGTGAAGGTCTGCATGTTCCATCTGATGCCCTATCGCGACCTGCCGGCCGACTTCGACCGGCGCTATCGTTCGGCGTTCATTGATCCGGTGTGGTTCGACGTCGCCGATTCGAGCAAGGTGGGCGAGTATTACAACGCGACCCTTGACGAACTGATCCATGCCGCCAAGTCCGGCCTGCATGGGCTGTGCACCAACCAGCATCATCAGAACGTCTATGGCTTCATGGCCAATCCCAGCATCATGGGCGCGGTGCTGGCCAAGCAGACCAACGGGCAGGACGTCGCCATCGTCCAGCTCGGCTCGACGCTGCCTTCCACCACGCCGCCGACGCGCATTGCCGAGGAATACGCAATGCTCGATTGCATCAGCGGGGGGCGGCTGGTCGCGGGGTTCCCCACCGGGCTGCCGACCGACGCCACAATCTCGAACGGCGTGGTCCCCGTCGAGCAGCGCGAGCGCTTTCGCGAGGCGCTGGCGCTGGTGACCAAGGCGTGGTCGGCAAGGGAGCCGTTCGCGTGGAACGGCAGGCACTATCAGCTGGGGGTGGTCAACCTGTGGCCGCGACCGATCCAGCAGCCGGCGCCGCCGATCTGGATTCCCGGCTCCGGCATCTCCTCGACCGCGGAATATGTCGTCGGCCTCGACCACTGCTTCTGCCATCTGAGCTATTACGGCGCGAAGAACGCAACACAGGTGAGCGACCGCTACTGGGAGCTGGTCGCGCGCAAGGGACGGGATGACAATCCCTACCGGTTCAGCTTTCTCCAGCTCATTGGCGTGGCCGAGACCGATGCCGAGGCCGAGGAGCTCTATGCTCCGCACGCCGAGTACTTCTTCCACAAGCTGCTCTATACGCCGACGTATTACCAGGCGATCCCGGGCTGCCTCGAATACGAGGCGCTGGTGCAGGCGCTGCACCACAATCCGCGCGCGGAGGTCAAGCTGCGTGAGCTCAAAGCCAAGGATTTCTTCGCCCGCGGCTTTGTCGTTGTCGGAAGCCCGAAGACCGTGCGCGAGCAGCTCCTGGAGGGCATCAAACGGCTGCGCATCGGCCACCTGCTGGCGCTCCTGCATTTCGGCTCCATGCCGACCGGGCTGTGCAAGCGCAACATCGACCTGTTCGCGCGGGAGGTGCTGCCGCATCTGGAAAGCCTCTGGGACGAGAGATACGAAGACCGCTGGTGGCCGCAGCGCCTCAGGGCGAAGCGCCCGCTTGCCGCCGATGCCCCCGGCATGGCCGCCGCCGCATCCTGAAAGCGGGGAGGGGGCAAGCATGGGCGCGCCCGAGGTGCGCAGGCTCCGGCTGTGGCAGGGCCGGATCGAGACCGAAGTCGAGATAGCGGGCCGGGGGCCGCCGCTCGTCTATCTGCACGGGCCCTGGGGATTAGGCCCTGACCGCGCCTTCGTCGGCCGTCTCGCAGATCATCATACGGTCTATGCGCCCAAGCATCCCGGCACCAGCCGCGGCGATCCGAACGCCGTGCACGCGCTCGACGGCTGGCTCGACCTCGTGGTCTATCACGGCGAGCTGCTGGCGGCGCTCGATCTCGCGGCGCCGGCGGTGGTCGGCCACTCCTTCGGCGCCCTTGTCGCCGCCGAGCTTGCGGCGGCGGCACCGCAATCGGTCGGCGTTCTGGTGCTGATCGATCCGGTCGGCCTCTGGCGCGACGACCTGCCGGTCAAGAACTGGATGATCCTCAGCGATCAGGCGCGCGCGCCTTCGCTGTTCGCCGATCCCGAGGGCGAGGCGGCGCGGCGCTTCTTCAGCGTTCCTACCGAAACCGCCGAGCGCATCGACGTGCTCGCGCAATTCATATGGGCGCAGGCCTGCACCGGCAAGTTCGTATGGCCGATTGCGGAGCGCGGACTGCGCAATCGCGCCCACCGCATTGCCGCACCCACGCTGATTGTCTGGGGCAAGGCCGACCGCATCATCGCGCCGGCCTACGCGCAGGAGTTTGCCGGTTGCATTGCAGGCGCGCGGGTCGAGCTCATCGATGCGGCCGGCCATCTGCCCCATCTCGAGCAGGGCGAGATGGTAGCGAAAATGGTGCGCGGATTTCTCGAGGAGTGACGCTCGGCCGAAAGGTTCAGGACTGCGATCAATATCGCGAGATGGCGGGCACGGTGGCGCCGCCGAAACGATAGTTCACGCCGAATTTCATGGCTTCGACGGTCTGGGTGGTGTTGACGCCGAAGGACGGAGTCGGGTTGACGAGATCTCCGGCGAAAGCCAGGGTCGTGCCGTTGAAGCTGTAGTAATCGGCCTCCAGGAACGCCGACCAGCATGGTGCCAAGGCGAACTCGATGCCGGAGCCGATAATCCAGCCAACACGGGTCGTCTGCGGGGTGCCGTCAAGGATGGCGGTGTTCTCGATCTCGAATTTGTTGTGCGCCCAGGCGACGCCCCCGCGCCAGTAGAGCAGCGCCCGATCGACGGCAAACCCGACGCGGCCGGTGATGCTTGCCAGCCAGTCGTTCTTGGTGCGCAGCGTCCAGGTGGAGTTGAACTGGTCCATGTTGGTGCCGGTGATCGACGCCGCCGCAAACGAGCCCTCCAGACCGATCACCCAGCCCCGGTTGATCTGGTAGTCGCACCCGCCCTGAGCGCCGTAGATGGCGCCGGACATGTCGGTGTTGGCGGTTTGTCCCGCCATGGTGGCATCAATCGTTCCGAGCGGCAGCGCGTCCTTCCATGTGGTGTGCCCGGCGGCGAGGCCCGAGTGGCTGCCGACGTAGCAGCCGCTCCAGCTGAGAGCCTCGAGCGGGATCATGCCGGGAGGTGGGTAGGCAAGATCCGCGGCCTGCGCGCAACCGGCGGCCGCCGTGAATGCCAGCACCCCAACAGAAAGGATAATCCTCATCGGCGTCCCCCCGGGAGCAGCAGGAAGTTAAGACGCCGTTAGGGTTAACCATTGATTCTTGAATTAAGAATTAAGCCAATGATTCGAAGTGATCTAAATACTATATATTATTCAATGCTATAGATTGAAAATATTCCTCGAAAAATCGATTGAATCCGGCTCTGGGCAACATCCTGGGCAACATTTTGCAAATTTCGTTCGTTCGACTCCGCCCCCACACCGCTCCTATGAAACGGCCATGTCGTCGCGTCCGCGTAAGCCGTCCAATGCGAACCCCCGCGCCATAGCATCCCGATCCTGGCGTGCATCGCTGATCCGCAAGCACGGCCAAGTCCTCGGCAATGTCGAAGCGCCAAGCCGGGAAGCGGCCGAGGCCGAAGCGGTGCGGACGTTTGGCCTAACCCCGGAGCAGCGCAGCCGACTTGTGGTGCAGCAGCGGGGCTGAGCTCCCCGAAGCCCGTAAGGTTAGAGCCCTTCTAGTGCGGATAGGACAACTGAAATTTCTATCGCGGAACAGCGTGTCTTAATTCGGTGCACGAGCCCCTTGGCTGCTCGAATCATCTTGGCCATCGAATTTCTCCCTGTTGACGTGGAAAATCCTTAGCGCCACAGCGGGGCATGCGATGTGACGGCTGTCACGAAACATCTCTTTTGTTTGGGATATTGGACGGAGTTAGTGCCCCGACCCGCCAGACGGAACACAACGGGCCGGGGCTGCCACCGGCACCATGGTTGGCGGGGCGGTGCCGATGACCGCGCGACATAGCGACAACCGACTGCGCATTCAGCGCGGCTAACGGACGCATGGTCTCGGCCGGTGCGACGCCTGCTAGTTGGACTTTGGGCGCGTGCGTTCCTTGTCTGTCGTGGGATGGTGGTTAGCCAAGCCAACCGCGACCAATGCAGCCGCGACCGATGCGACAACAGCAATAGCAAACAACAACCACATCGGAGTTCATCTTCCTCCTAGGGGGATAATTTACTGCTACCAGCCGACTTGCTGCTAGGCCCCCTGCAGGCTCGCTCGGCCCATAGACCAACGGGCGGGCCACCTATGGGGCGGTCGGCGCCGGACGATTGCGTGAAGCCAACGTCGCGAGCAAGGCATCGATGCCATCAACGGCCTTATTGTCGGCCTTGCCGTTCAATGACGCCTTATCCGAACCGGGCGCAGTGGCTGCACCGTTGTGCGTTGTCGGCGGCGGCTTCGGCCCTGCGGTTGCAGGGGCAGGCTTGCGCGTCGGCTTGGCGCGTGCGGATGATGGTTGAGCGCCGAACCCCAGGTATGGAGAACGGAGAGGATACCGATGCAGGCGGCTCCCGGTCTCAAATACAAGGCGGCGCTGAGCGTCGCCTATGCGGCGGGGCTGCGGGTCTCCGAAGTCGTTGCGAATGCGGGCGCCGAGGTGCTTGGGATCGGCCGCGATGGTCAGCATCGTCTCCGATGACGCTTTGAACAGCAGGTCGTAGATTGTGGCCTTGTTCTGGTAAGCAATGTCGGCGATCTGGCGCGGCAGGCTGAACACCACGTGGAAGTACGGTGCTGGCAGGAACTCCGCCTCGCGCTCGGCGAGCCACTCGTTCGCCGCGGCCCCCTGGCACTTCGGGCAATGCCGGTTGCGGCAGGAGTTGTAGGCGATGAGCGTGTGCGAGCACTTCTCGCAGCGCAGGACGTGCCCACCAAGCGCCGCCGTGCGGCAGTTCTCGATCGCCGCCATCACCTTCAATTGGTTGAGGCCCACATGGCCGGCATTGGCCGTACGCCATGCTGCTCCATGGTCGCGGAAGATATCCGCGACCTCCAGCGCCGGACGCGACACGCGACCGTTCGTCAGGCCGGCGGCTTGGGCGGCTCGGGTGCTTTGATGGTTTTGAGGAGATGATCGAGCGGGCTTACCACCTCGCGGATCGTATTCGTGGCGACGCGCGTGTAGAGCGCGGTGGTGTCGAGCTTGGCATGGCCCAGCAGGACCTGGATCACGCGGATATCGACGCCGTGCTCCAGGAGATGGGTGGCAAAGCTGTGCCGCAGCGTGTGCGGAGTGACCCGCTTGGTGATCTCGGCGGTTTGCGCGGCCATGTGACAGGCGCGCGTGAGTTGACGGGTCGTCATCGGCTGCACAGGGTCGCGGCCGCCCGGGAAAGAGGGTGTCCGAAATAATGTGTAAGCAGGTTTCTGTGAGTTTACCTTTGATAGGAGACTCACATGACGACGAACTCGACGATTACGCCTGAACTGCTCGATCAACTGCTTGCTAACTATGAGAAGC
>Ga0306921_10002626_pt1 | contig 18043 bp, 13 predicted proteins | sample sta12Cox44000080_FD_203760 | JGI IMG/M metagenome (GOLD analysis project Ga0306921, IMG submission 203760) | Lab enrichment of tropical soil microbial communities from Luquillo Experimental Forest, Puerto Rico - statoxic.12C.oxic.44.000.080 (v2)... | ecosystem: Environmental > Terrestrial >... | reverse complement strand
GTCAGCTGCAGAATTCCCATCATGCTGTCATCGCGATGTACGAGCGCTACCGCCTGCCCATCCTGCGATAGCATCGGGCCATTCGACACGTTCACCAGTTGCAACACATTCGGGTTATAGAGAATCTGCAGCGGCACGGAATACACATTCTGCCCACCCGCCAGGTTCACATTTACGGTAAACGTCGTTCCCACCGCCTGGCTCAACGACGGCGGATCGAAGCTCACCAGCGCGCTTCCCGCCGGCGCCGCCGCCACCCCCTGATCGGTTGGCTGGGTTTCCGGTGCCGGAGCAGACGATCGGTTCGGTGTAGTCCCAACCGGCTGGTCCGGTGCCGGCGGAGTCGTGCGATGCAGCGTGATTGCGTTCGCCGTTCCTACATCAATCGCCCGCGTATTCGAAATGTCCACTTCCTGTGCCCGCACGATATGCGGGATCAGCATGAACACCAGTTCGTTGTCCTGCCGCTGCTTGTTTTCGGTAGAGAAGAAATACTTGAAGAAGGGGATCGACGCCAGCCCCGGAATTCCGTTGATCGACTTACTCTCCGTCTCTTCCAGGATTCCGCCCATGATGTTGGCTTCGCCTTCGCGCATGCGGATCTCATGCTCGATCTTGCGCTGCCCGATCACCGGCTGCTGAATGCCGCCAATGGTCTGGAACGAATCCACCGCCGAAACGTCCATCGCCAGCTTCAGCGTCACCTGGTCCGTCCCATGCACGCGCGGCGTGACATCGATGTTCACGCCGACGTCGATGTAGTTGAACTGCGTATTGACCAGGGGATTAATGCCCACGCCGCCGATACCCGGCTGAAACGAACCCGTTGCCACGGGCACGCGCTGGCCAATCTTGAGCGACGCCTTTTGTCCATCCAGCGCGCGAATCTGCGGCTGCTGCAGGATCTTCGTGGTGCTGTCGGTGTACAGGAACGACGCGGTGGCCGGCGGGACCGTCACCTGAAAATTCGTCGCGTTGATGTGCGCCAGGCTGTTGAGATTGATGACCCCCGCCGTGCTCCCCGTCGTGGTCGTGGCCGTGCCATTTCCGGTGCCGACATTGCTTCCCGTCGTTGAGGTCGACGTAGTGGTGTTATCAATCAGTGCAACCGAAACGTTGGTCGGCGGAGTGATGCCCAAGTCGCGTAGCTTGTTGCGCTGCACCTGCATAATCACCACGTCGACCACGACCTCGGGACGCGACTTGTCCAGATCGTCGATCAACTTTTCCGCTAGTGCGATCTGGTCAGGCGTGCCACGCACCACAATCGCCTGTTGGGAAGGGAACTGCTGCAATCGCTGCGTGTCCAGCAGCGTGCGCAAAATGTTCACCAGGTCCTGCAGCTCGTTCGGCTGCGACAGATTGGTCAGGTAGAACGTCCGGATAACGCTTTGCTCCAGCTCCTTCCGCTTCGCCGGAGTATCCGCCGCCACAAAAATCGTGTTCGGAGTTACGGGCCGCCAGAATGTCTTCGACTCCAGCGCGGTAATCTCCAGCGCTTCTTCCAGCGTCACGCCGTTCAGCTCTACCCGAATGCGCCGCGAAGTGTAGTCGGGATCAAACAGCACATTGATCCCGGCCAGCTTTCCGATGGTCTCGTAAATAGTCTTGGTGTCCTCACTCATCTTCAGAGTGATCGGTGCATTGGCAATCGGAGCCAGTTCAACGGGCCCGCCCGCCTCCTCCATTCGCCTATGCAAGGCCGATTGCGCAGCTTCGTTCGGAGGCGGCTGCGGCGCCGGCTCCAACGATTCCTTCAGTTGTCGCGAAATTTTGTTGATTTCCTGCTGGGCAATGAAGCTCGACGGATCAATCGCCAGCGCCTGCTCAAACTGAGTGAGCGCCTCCTGCAGCTTTCCTGACTTCTCCAGCAACTGCCCCTTATGGACATGCGAAGCAGAGGCCAGAAAACGAACCCGCTCGAACGACGCCCGGTACTGAATATCGGTAGGTTTTAGTTCGTATGCCTGATGATAAAAGCTATAAGCCCCCTCGTAGTCCCCCCTGACTTCGGCATCAAGACCCTGCTTGTACAGCACCTTAGCCTTATCGGTGGAGAATGCGGGAAGCGTGCAGAAGATCGTGCAGATAAGGAACAGGGCCAGTGCCCGGGTAAGCCGTTTCATCAAAATCCTTAGGATCAGGTCTTCCGGACGCCTCTTCAGTATTCCCGAATCGCGGGTGCCCCACCATTATCGCCCTTGGCGTTAGGGTGGAGAATGAACCACTCTGAACCAGACTATCCGGTACGCAGTTCTGACTTCCGCACGAGCCAAATGTGAGCGACCGCTTCGAACTCGAAACGCTCTTCGTCACGCGCACCACAGCCGTCAGAATTGGCGCGATTATAGCATCCCGCTCACATGCACATGTGTGATTTAACGGTGTGTTAGCATACGAGTTTCGTGCCCCGGGAAATTCGTCGTCATGCCACGCCCTCCGCAATCCACAGGTCGTCCCGAGAAGGAAAAGAATCCCCGGCGTGATCCAACTGCCAGCGGTGAGCGCGATGCGTCCGTCAACCGCGCCGCGTCCCACAACTACTTCCTGCTCGAGAAATTCGAAGCCGGAATCGCCCTCCGCGGCACCGAAGTGAAGTCCATTCGCGGCGGCCGCGCCAACCTCAAAGATGCCTACGGCCTCGTGAAAGACGGCGAGCTCTGGCTCATCAACGCCCACATCGGCGTATACGAGCACGGCAACATCTTCAACCACGAGCCGCTGCGCACCCGCAAACTTCTGGTCCACCGCAGCGAGCTGAGCAAGCTCATCGGCAAAACGCAACAAAAAGGGCTCACCCTTATCCCCACGCGCATGTACTTTCGCAATGGACGAGTCAAAGTTGAACTCGCCCTCGCCAAGGGTAAGCAAATGTGGGACAAGCGCGAAACCGAGCGCCGTAAAACCGCCGATCGCGAGGCCCGCGAGGCTATCGCCCGCAACCGAAAATCTGGAGTCGTTTAGCAGCGTCTTGTCATCCTGAGCGAAGGCGTCGCCGCTTTTGCGACGCCGAAGTCGAAGGACCCCTGTCCGGCGAATCACTACCCGGGATGATTATCACGAGGTCCTGTGGCGACCGAGCGATATGCGTTTGCTGACAACTGGCGATGGGCCACTGACGACTGCTTTGCCCCTTCGACTCTCTCCGCAATTTCGCGGTAATCTGGATTCCAACATCATGAAGATCACACTTTCCACCTCCGCTCCCTCCCAGCTCGAAACCGAATGTCTCGTGGCCGCCGTTGTCGACACCGCCGAAGCATCTGATAACGACACAGCAAAACCGCAAGTGCTGACCGATGATGCTGCGATCACCAACGCAGCCGCCGACCTGATCGCCTCCGGCGAAGTCACCGGCAAGGCTATGGAGACGACTCTCCTCCACAAGCCCGCCGGACTCAAAGCCAAGCGCCTGCTCCTCATCGGCGCTGGCAAGGCCAAGAGCTTCTCAGCCTCCGACGTCCGCAAGATCGCCGGAGCCGCTCTCCGCACCCTCAAGAGCAAAGACCTCAAAACCTTCGCCATTGCCGCGCCCGTTAATCCGGGCATTGACGCGGAAGAGGCTGCCAAAGCGATCGTCGAAGGCGCCTGTGTCGGCAGCTTCGATCCTGACTACTACAAGTCCGACCGCAAAGAGCAGAAGATCGACACCATAACCATCATTACCTCCCCAGACTCGGATACCAACGTTGTCCAATCCGGCATTGACATCGGAACCATCATCGGCGAAGCCCAGAACTTCACCCGCGATCTGGTCAACGAGCCCGGCAATCGCATGACGCCCACCATCCTCGCCGACCGCGCTAAAAAGATGTGCGACGAAGTAGGGCTACAGTGTGAGACCTACGGCCCGGACAAAATCAAGGAGCTGAAAATGGGCGCATTCTGGAGCGTCGCCCAGGGCTCCATCGAAGAGCCGCGCCTCATCGTCATGCGCTACGAACCAAAGGGCGCGCCCGAGAAGCCCGTCCTCGGCCTCGTCGGCAAAGGCATTACCTTCGATAGCGGCGGCATCTCAATCAAGCCTTCCGACGGCATGGAGAAAATGAAGTACGACATGGCCGGCGGCGCGGCCATGATCGGAGCCATGCGCGCCATCGCGCAGCTCAAGCCCGACGTGCGCGTCATCGGCATCGTCTGCGCTACGGAAAACATGCCCTCGGGCTCCGCTCAAAAGCCCGGCGATGTGCAGATCGCCATGTCCGGCAAGTCCATCGAGATCATCAACACCGATGCCGAAGGCCGCCTGGTTCTGGCCGACGGACTCCATTACGCCAAGGAGCTCGGCGCGACCCACCTCATCGACGCCGCCACTCTCACCGGAGCTGTGGTCGTTGCCCTCGGCATGGTTAACGTCGGTGTCTTCTCCAACGACGACGATTTCTACAACCGCTTCAACGCCTCGCTCAGAGCCTCCGGCGAAAAGATGTGGCGCTTGCCCGTCGAAGACGACTACCGGGAGATGATCAAGTCCAACATTGCTGACATCGTCAACAGTGGTGGCCGCTGGGGCGGCGCGGTCACCGCCGCAATGTTCCTGAAGGAGTTCGTCGGCGACACCCCCTGGATCCACCTCGACATCGCTGGGGTCGCCTGGATGGAAGACGCCAAACCCTGGATTGCCAAAGGCCCCTCGGGCATCCCCGTCCGCTCCCTCGTCGAATTCGTCCGTGAACTCGGAGCGCGGAACTAGAAGAAGTCCAATGGGTCTTGTGTTGACTGATGACCGACAACTTGCGGGTCGATCCTGAGCGAGTGCGGACGCCTCGCGTCCCCACGACGTCGAAGGACACCTTTTATTGCGGACCACGCGGAGCACGACGTGCAGGTTGTGGTGACCGAGCAGGGACTGGCCGATTTGCGCGGGCAGTCTCCGCGGCAGAGAGCGCGGCTGGTCATCGAGAAGTGTGCCAGTCCGGACTACAAGGGGCGCTGCTGGATTACTTGAGCCGGGCAGAGAGGCAGCATGCGGGTGAGGGAGGAGCTTTAACCGCGGGCCAGTGTATCACTGAGGCATTTGTCATAGAATCTCGAAAAAAGGAATTCTATGCGCCTGTTCTATTGGGTACTCGCCTTTTGCTTCTCTTGCTCATTGTTGGGCTGGTGACAAAACGCGCCCTTGGTCTTGGTACAGCGGGCAGCAGAAGTTTCGGATATTCGAAGTCCCGGAGGGGCTCCTTTTCGGATGAGGGCGAAGGTGCGGACGTATGAGAAAACGCCCGACGAGGCGACCTATGAACTCACGTGGGTCAGCCCTGATTAGTGGCGTGAAGAGATCACAATCGGCCCTGACAAAGCCATTCGAATAGGCGGGCCGGGCATTGTGTCACTGAAGAACGACAGTGCGGAGGCCCAATCGGTTCGGTCTCGCGTGCGTCGGCTGATCATCCCCGTTACTCTAACGTTAAGGCCGGAGGAATCATTCGGTGATGTCAAGCGCCGGAAAATGGATGGAATCGCTCTGCAGTACATCACGCGAAGAGGGAAACACGTATCTGAGACCGAGCTGTGTTTCGATCCGGACAAGGAAGTTCTTGTGCGCGAGGACTACGTCGGATCCGTTTCACAGGGATCTGTGGTCATCTATTCGAGGTACACAGCCTTTGGCCCAAAGCTATTTCCGGTAAGGATAAAGACATACTTCTCCAACCCAGTAAAGACTGACGTCGAAGTGATCTCTCTGGATCAATTGTCACCAGTCACGGCTTTCGCCACAGGGTCCGGGTACATTACGATTCCGGGATGCGAGAGCCCAATCGCTCCGCTCGCAACCGTAGCGCCAGACCCGCAGTACCCGATAAACCTTAGGAAGTAAGCACCGCAGTTTGTCAAATTATCGGTACTCGTCGATCAGTCCGGAGCTCCAAAAGAACCTAAAATAACGGAATCGGGAGGGGCATTGGACCAAAGCGCTATCGATGCGGTGAGTAAACGGAAATTCTCTCCCGCGATGTGCGGAGCCCAACCCGTGCCGTTTCCAGTAAATATTGAGATTAAGTTCAGAACACAGTGATCGAGACTTCAAGAGTCCTGTGTGATCGACGCCAATTCTGCCACTGCCCTGACAGCATCGCGTTCTCGGAACTCACCGGCGACCGTTTTTGCCCGCCGCGTAGCACCGGCTCTACTTCAACCGCGTAAAGCCGTCTGCGCTCCAATCGTCGCTGCCGACGCCGTTGTGTACAAAGAATAGTCCGTCGGGATCGTACTTTTTCTTTACTTCTTTCAGCCGAGCATAGTTTGATCCCCAATAAGCCTCTCCAAAAGAGCGTTCAAAGTAGTTGCTTTCGGAGACATAGGCTCCGCCGTTGGGCGCGAGCTTGCGAATCTCGTCCATGGATTTCGCGACGGCGTCGGACTTTTTGCGCGCGGTGGCAAGATCGGGCTCGCGTCCAGGAAGACCGGGGTAAGCGTGATCTTCGCCGGCGGCAATGATGGCGAGTGCGAAGGCGTCGAGCACGGCTGGATTGGTCGCGGTATCGCGGGCAGCGCCTACCGCTTCTGCCGGGGCACCCGCCAGCCCTTTGTTGAAATGCAGTCCGACTCCCCGATGGCGTGAGGCGGCAAACAGGGCATCGACCAACTGAGCTTGTGTGCTTTCCTCGAGTAGCGAGGCTGGCATCCAGAGCGACTCGAACGCGTAAATGACCCAACCCACCTGGTCGCCATCCCCGTCCCACCAGACATCACCGGGACGTGCGTTGGGACGCGGATCGGCGACGAAGCCTCCAATGTCGTGCTGCTTGCGCCATTCGGGGTCCCACCAATAGCAGGCGGGCATGCTGCCGATGATAGGTGGCGCGGCGATTGAATAGTCGGCAGACGATTTTGCGATCCAATCCAGAAATGGCTGCCAGATTTGCTTGCCCTGGCCTGTCGTAAGCCCGTGGGAGACCATGGAGATTTCCAGCGAGTTGTCACCATTAACGTGGGCTTGTTCGCCCCAGTGATCGTTGAAGAGACTCGTCTTGTAGAAAGCGATGAACTGCTCGAGCAAGCGTCGGAAGGCAGCATCAGACGTTGCCTTCACAGTGAAGAAGGCTCCGCCGGCGAATTCGGGAAGCGCGTGAAGGCGGAGGGTGATTTTACTAATCACGCCGAAGGTGCCTCCGCCTCCGCCTTTAAGCGCCCAGAAGAGATCGGGATTCATGCAGGCGTTGGCGATGCGAACCTTGCCGTCCGCAGTGACGACCTCGGCCTCAAGCAACGAAGATGCAGCTGTGCCGTAATGTTTGGAGAAGCTGCCGAAGCCTCCGCTCTGAATGAGGCCAGCGACTCCGACGGTGGTACAGCCTCCGCCTTGCACGTACTTGCCAGCCCTGGTGGTGACGGCATCGTAGGCGTGCAACCAGATCACGCCGGCGCCCAACGTAGCGGCAGGCTGCGGCTTCGCATTCGCACAACCTTGCGGCACGAAGGCATCATGAAGCGTGATTTCGTCCAAGTGGCGAGTCCAGATGAGCAGGGAATCAGCGGCGTTGGAGGTGCCTTGATAGCTGTGGCCTCCGCCCTTGACGACGAGTCGCAGGCGGTTGTCGCGAGCGAAGTTCACGGCGGCGGCAATATCATCGGCGTTGCGCGCGGGGACAGCATAGACGCTAGGCTTGGTCGCCCAGGCATTCGCCCAGCCCATCGTTTGTGTAAGCCCCGGCGTATCGCCAATGAAGAACGGGTTGCTAAGGTCCTTCCAGAGAGCTTCGCAAGCAGGAGTCCTTGGCCCGGATTCGCAGGCTTTGAGCGGGAAGTCCACTTGGATGAGATTGCCGCCGACCTGTTGCTTGAGCTTGCCCCAGCTTGCGGCAGTGGGCCAGGCAGGATCGCCGGGACGGACGCGAGACTTGCTTGCAGGTGTTGCCGCGGCGAACGAAATGCAGGGTTCGAGCGCCGACAGAAGGGGCAGAGAGGCTAGGTGTTTGAGAAGAGTCCGGCGATTCACAAAGAGTGCACCTCAAGAAGGGCGTTAGAGGAGGATCGGCAAATCATAACGCCGGACTTGCGTCGGAAGAAAACGGCGAAAGCTTCCCACAATTACCAAACGCTTTCGATTACTGTCTGGTCGATGTGGGCAACTCGAACGAAATTGCCGCGACTATTCCGCCCCCTTCAACAGCAATTGATCAGCGGCAGAAAAGGCGTGCGCCTGGATCATGGTTGTGCTCAGCAGGGAAGTGAGCCCCGACGAAGCCAGAATCATCGCGATCACCACAAACTGGTAGATCGCCGCATAGAGCGGCTTAGCGCCCGACAGCAACATTCCCGTCATAAGACCAGGGATCCACACAATACCAAGCGATCGGAGATTGTCGATGGCCGGAATCAACGAAGAATGAATGCTGTTTTCGGCATATCGACTGATCGTGGCTCGCGGAGTAGCTCCCAGGGCCAGGGCAGTTTCAATCTCACCGGTGTGCGCCAGAACTTCCGATCGGAAGCGGTTCAGCGCCAACCCGTTCGTATTCATCGCATTCGCGATGATCATGCTGCCGACCGGTATCAGCGACGTGACCGCCGTGTCGATCACGCCGGCCCACGTCATGATGGCAGTCACCAGTCCTGCCCCCACTGCGATAGAATACGTCGACACCTTCATTACCTCTGGGATGTTCTTCGCGCGCTTCGCCGAGATCGAACCGGCCGCCAACACCATGCCCGCGAGCAGGAACACGCTGCTCCACCGCGGCGCCTTCAGCAGCAGCACCAGGATTGAGCCTACAGCGACGATCTGCACAATGCCGCGCAGCAACGCGATGCTGGCATCGGCTTCCAGGTGAATATTGCGCCGCCGCGCCAGCAGCACTACCGCCAGCGCCATTGCGGACGCGATGGCGGCCTGAGCCAGCCCCAAAGCTATTTCTGAGTGAAAGAGCGTCTTAAGCACCCAGCACCTCCACTGCGGTTCCGCTCTGCACCAGGCGTCCCGACTCCAGCAGGATTACCCTCTGGCACATTCGCCTCGCCTGGTCGCGATCGTGCGTGACCATTACGCACGTCAGTCCGTGATCGCGCACCAACGACACAATGAGCTTCTCGATGCCCATTTTCGACGCTTCGTCCAACGCTGACGTCGGCTCATCGAGCAGCAGCCCTTCCGGCCGATTCGCCAGTGTTCGGGCGAGCGATACTCGCTGCTGCTCGCCGCCGGAAAGCACCGACACGTCCTGTGACGCGAAGCCTGGCAGTCCGACCTGCTCCAGGAGTTGCGCAATTTCCTCGTCCGGCACGGTCTCTCCACGCTGTGCGGGGCCAAAGCGCAGATTCGATGCTACGTCTCCGGGAAACAGATACGGCCGTTGTGTGACCATCCCGACGCGTCTTCGCAATTCGCGAGGCGGCAGTTGTCGATAGTCCTGGTCGTCGAGAAAAACTGTGCCGCTGGTCGGTTCGTCGAGCCGGTTGAGCAGCCGCAGCAGGGAACTCTTTCCTGAGCCACTGGCGCCCACAATTCCCAGGAGCTCGCCTGCCATCACAGCAAACGATATGTCCCTGAGGATGACTTTACTGCCGACCGTGCGCCCCAGTTCCTCTGCACGCAGTACCGTTCTCACTTGCGCACCTTCTGCGCGAGTATTCATGCGGTCAGATTGGCAAACGATGCTAAGAACTGTTTTCCCGCCTGCCGCATTGCTCGATTCGGCTCGACTCCAATGACTTGATTCCCGTTTTCCAGGAAGATTTTGGCCAACAGTCCGGTGCCGCAACCCACATCCACGATCGCGTGCTCAATTCTCAACCCACAGACTTGCTGTAACGCCTGCACCACCTCCGGCGAATAATGTGGACGGTTCCTTACATAATCCTCAACGCGGTCAGAGAAGCGTTCGGTCGGGGCGGACTTCATGGCGGGCATGGGTTTATCTTATCGTGAGCCTATGGCCAGAAAAGCCTCCAGCAAATTGCCCCTTACTCTTGCCGTAGCAGCCGTTATCCGCCGGATTCCTCGCGGCAAGGTGAGCACCTATGGCGCGGTCGCCGAAGCCGCCGGATATCCACGGAATGCGCGTCACGTGTCGAAAGTGCTGAATCAAGTGCCCGGACTGCCCTGGCAACGCGTTTTGGGCTCTGGAGGGCGCATCTCACTTCCCGGGGAATTCGGCTTAGAGCAGCGATTTCTTTTGGAAGCAGAAGGCGTCCGCTTCAGGGGGCGCCGCGTCGACCTGGCAGCGTTCGAGCATAAATTTCCGGCACTGCGCCTGCCCCGATCCTCCGGCAAACCCTGATGCCGCTCTGCCTCAAAAGTGGTAGAGCAGGCACCAGAACACCCTCTTCCCATGCCGGTTTGGTTTCCCCTAAAATCAGGAACTGGGGTGGTTTGTGGGTTGCAGTTTTATGATCTCCCGATCAATTTGGCGCGTTTCATTTACAGTTCTGTTACTGCCATTAGGCCTCGCTGCCCAGCGATACACCGGACACGACCACGCTGTGTTTCATCGCGCGCCTCAACCGCCACCGCCGAGCGCAAAGCATCAGTCTCAACCGGCTACAACTTCTACGGCTACAAGTTCTACTAAGACATCGCCGAAGACGAGCCAGGAATCAACCTCTGGTCAACCTGCGTCACATGGGACTGCGAGCCCAAGCCGCCAGGAACTCAACGTGAACCAGAATTCGTCCCAGGCACCCACAGAGAATCCGCCGCGCTTCTAGCCGGTTGGCGCGAACAAGAGCTCCTTCCGCCCGGTGTGACTGAAAATTAACACTCCCGTAGCACTCCGGACGAGTAAGATACAACTCTATGCAGGAAAAGCCTTTGGAGATCGAGCGCGTTGAAGATGCAGCCGGATCAAGCGTGGTTTTCCGTCTGCACGGGCCCCTGTTGTTGGGCAATTTCTTCAGCTTTCAGTCAATGGTTCGAAATGACCAGTCGCCATTGTTGATTGTCGACCTGGCCGACGTCCCCTATATCGATTCAGCCGGCATTGGCTGCCTGGTTGGCGCACATGTATCGCGCGAGAACTCGGGTCGTAAGCTCGTGATCGCCGGGGTCTCCGAGCGGCTTTTGAACTCTCTCAAGGCCACCAAAGTCGACCAGCTATTCACCTTTGCTGCCACGGCCGCAGACGCCCGCGCCCAAGCATAAGTGTAGACAGGTGCATGCGCTTCGGTGACGCTCGAGCCCACTGGTGGTCGACCGGTGCTCGAGCTGTATCACGGTAGGAAATTAGCATCGTTACGGACGCACGGACAGCGCTTCTCCGGTATACGTCACCGCTTTGTCGGCTTGTGCGGCAGGGTCAATCCCCGCCCCGTGGTTCTCGCTTACGAACACAATCCGAAACGTTCGGCTCTCCAGCATGCCCGGAAACTTCCCCTCACGCTGGCCAATGGTTAGCGTCTTGGAAGTCTCATTCCACTGGATGGGGATCGTCGCGTACACGCCTTTCTCATAGTTGTAGCCGTCGTTCTCGTCCTCGTAGAGGGTGAACCCGCCATCCGCTCCGCGGTATACGCGCAACTCGATTGGATCGGCAGGCTTTTCCGCAGCGTATTCGAGGTCGGGGCCCATGGGTAGAATCGATCCTGCCCGCATAAACAGCGGTATGCGATCGAGCGGAGCAGCCGAGGTGATCATCGCGCCACCCGCTTCGGAGCGCCCCGTCCAGAAGTCGTACCAGGTCGTCTTTGGTAGATATAATCGTCGCGTATCCGCGCCGGGCTCAGTCACCGGCGTTACTAGTATCGCCGGCCCGAACATGAATTGATCACCCACATTCAGCGCTCGCGGATCGGATTGGAAATCCATGGCGAGCGCCCGCATCGGCGTGTAACCAACGCTCGTAACCATCCGGGCCATTGAGTAGATGTACGGCATCAGGCGATAGCGCAGGCGATCGTAGCTCGTCAGGATCTTCTGCGCGTCAGGACCGTACGACCACAGCTCGTTCTGATCATTCGTGCGCGTTCCGTGCACACGGAAAATCGGGCTGAACGCCCCAAACTCGAACCAGCGAATGAACAGCTCGCGGTAAGCTGGATCGTCGGGATTACCAGTGACAAACCCACCAATGTCGGTCGTCCAGTAGGGAAGACCGGAGAGTTCAAAGTTCAAGCCCGCAGGGATTTGCCGCTGAAAGGTGATCCAGTCGGAGTTGATATCGCCAGACCAGGCTGTAACTGCATTCCGCTGGCTTCCCGCAAACGCCGAGCGCGAGAGGATGAACACACGTTTCGAATCAGTCGTAGCACGTTGTCCTTGATACACGGCTGTCGTCGTCATAAGAGGGAAGAGATTCACATATCGATTGCCGCTGCCGATCGCGAGCTTGTGGTTGAGCTGGATGTTCTCTTCGCGTCCCTCGGTTTCAGGCTCGGTTGTATCCAGCCACCAGGCGTCGATGCCCAGCTGGAACAGCCCGTCATTCACCAATTGCCAGTAGTATTTGCGCGCGTCGGGGTTGCTCGCGTCATATACCGCCATGGCGTTCTTGTGGTACGGAGGCTTGGCCACGACGGTCTTGTCGATGAACCAACCGTTCTTGTCCATCGTCTCGTACGCTGTCGATCCCGGCTCAAAGAATGGCCACACGGAAATCATCAGATGGAAATGCTCCGCGTGAAGTTGATCGATCATCCCCTTCGGGTCGGGATAATTTTCGTTGAAGACATGGTCGCCCTTGCGGTTCCACCAGAACCAGTCTTGCACCAGGTTGTCGATGGGGATCTTCAGCTCGCGATACTTCTGCGCCACCCCCAGCAACTCCACCTGAGACTTGTACCGGTTTTTGCACTGCCAGAAGCCGTAGGCCCACTTGCCGAACATCGGCGCCGCGCCCGTCAGCTCGCGATATTGCGCAATGACCTTGTCCAGCTCAGGCCCGTACAGGAAATAATAGTCGATGCTGTCGGCGATCTCCGACGACACATACAGCGCATGCTCAAAACGATTGTTGAACCTGCTTCGCGACGTGTTATTCCAGAACAGCCCATAGCCGGCGCTCGAAGCCATCAGCGGCACGGCAATACTTGTGTTGTCCTCTGACAGATCGATCGACTCGCCGCGGTAGTTCCAAACCCCCGCCTGATGCTGCCCCAATCCGTAGAGCGCCTCTGTCGAACCGTAACCCGCCAGCGTCATATAGTCTTCCGCGCGATAAGTCTGCTCGCCATTGACCGTTACAGGCGTCATGGTCTTCGAGTCGTCGTGCAGCAACACCTTTCCATCGGCGCCGCTGTAGGTAACCGCACCGGTCTTTCGGTCAACGGTAACCTTCAGTGCCACAGTGACAACGGCTACAGTGTCGGCGCTGCTTGGCGCTGACCATTCCGTAACCGGCCAAGTCGAGCGGATGATCGCAGGATTCGGTGGGTCCACGAATGTCGCCGAAGGCGAATACGTCAGGCGAATGATCGACGGTGTACACACCTCGATCCGCATTGTTCCGCGCTGCAGGTGGAAAACGACACCGTCGGCCTGCTTTTGAAAACTCTCGACCGGATTAGGTGCCGTCCATTGCGCGTAAGTTGGCACGACCGAACAGGCGACTGCAAGGAGAGACAAAAAACTGCGAAGGATAGGCGTGATTCTCGTCGAAGGGCTCACCCAGTGATCTTAGAACAACGGAAACTCGGGGCGGGGAGACCGAATTGGTCTCCGCGAGGTAAAGAGGCTTAAGTTGGAGCCCTACTTCAGCGTGATCGCCTGCTCGCCGTGTTGCTCGTTCATCAGGCGGTTGACCAGCTTCTTGAGGCTTTCGCCCGACTTCGTCAGCACGAAGTCATGCGCCTTCTCCGACCAGTCGAGCTTAAAGCTGGTGGAAAGCGCCGAGATCCAGATCTGCCGCACCGGCGCGTTGGGCGAGATGACAAATTTCCCCGGTGGATCCTCGAAGTTGATGTGCAACGCTCCCGCGTTGTCTTCCACCTCGAAGTCAGCCTCGCCTTCAGCTTCGTACAGGCTGCGCTTTAGTTTCTCCAGCGATTCATCAGACAGGCGGCGAAACTCCTGATCGTCCATGCCAGCGATTATATGCTGGCTTGGGAAAGCGCAGGCGCTAGCCGAGGTATCGTACGAACGCCTGCGGTGAGTTGTTGAATCCCGGGAACACCGCATTCAGGTTGTGATTTCCCAGGTGACGCGCAACGCCTTCGCCCATGACAGTGCGGAAATCTGTCGTCAGGGCCAGGTCTCTGCCTTCGTGCAGTTGTGGCGCCTCGAGTCCAGGCCAGCGCCCATACACTCGCCCGCCGCGCACCGGGCCTCCCAGCACGAACATCACGTTGGCATGTCCGTGATCGGTGCCGCGATTGCCATTCTCCCGAGCCGTGCGACCGAACTCCGACATCGTGATGATTACCGTATCCTCGGCGAGATCGCCAAGGTCGGTCCAGAACGCCGCGATCGACTGCGCAAAGTCCCGCAGCGCGTTACCCAGTTGACCCTCCACAGCGCCTTCGTTGACGTGATGGTCCCAACCTCCAATATCAGTGAACGCGATCTGGACGCCCACGTTGGACTTCATAAGCTGGGCGGTCTGCCTCAGCGAATCGCCAAATCGGCCCTTCGGATAATTTGCTCCCGCTGCGGGCGTGTATTTCTCGGGGTCGGCCGACTTCAGCATTTTCACAGCATCGAAGGTCTCGCGCCCCGTACCATGCAGCACACTGTCTACCGACTGGGCATACATCGCCTCAAACGTGTTGGCGATGGGCACGGCTGCCGCGTTACCTCCGGCAATTCCGAATCCGTTCAAATTGCTCACCGCCACCGCCGGCGCCGGACCAGCAAGAATGCGTGGCAGGGAAGTCCCCAGCGCGACAGCCCTAAAAGGACTGTCACTCGATGTGTGCTCAGTTTGGAGCGTGCGGTTCAGCCACCCCTCCTGGGTGCTCTTTAGCCCAGGAGTACCCGACTCCATATAGTCCTGCGCATCGAAGTGGGACCTGGTTTCATCGGGCGAACCGGCAGCGTGGACAATCGCCAGATGTCTCTGGTCCCACAGCGGCTTCAGCGGCGCAAGCGAAGGATGCAATCCGAAAAACCCATTCAGGTCGAGAACCTGCTGTCGCGGAATGCTGATACTCGGCCGCATCTGGTAATACGCCGGCTCCGCATGAGGGACAACGATATTGAGTCCGTCGGCAGCGCCGCGCTGGAAAATCACCACGAGCCGCTTGCTTTTGGTGCTTGACTCTCTCGCACCCAATGCTGCGCGAGTCAGAAACGACGGGATGGCGGCCGTTCCCACCACCGCCATCGCGCCGCCCTTCAGAAATGTCCGCCTGGTTATGTTCATGATGCTCTCGCTTTTCGCGACACAATGAATGTATCCGTCATCGACGCTGAAACTCTGGTGACCCCAGAAGCAAGGCAACTGTGGTGCTCGCAGGCGGCAATCGATTCGGCACAGATCCGCTACTTGTCGTGTTTACAATCTCATGCTCGATCGTCTGGTGCGTTTGCGGTGAGACCTCTCCGTCCAACAATATCTGTTCCAGTCTCGCCTGACTCGCGTTGGGATCGCCAGACTGTCCCGAAGAGTCGCTGGGGACTTGTTCGGGCAGAATTCTCGTCACATCGAAGTGCGTACCGCCGATCCTATTATTCGCAAGCGAAAGCGCGAAGTTCATCCGGTCCAGCAAGGCGGCCGAATTGACCCACGTCTCTGCACTGGTGGAATACCCTGTCGGAGGCTGCATACCGTAAATCGGCATTCCCATCGTATTGAGCTGGTTCAACAGCGGCTGAGTCTCCGTCACATCCGCATCAGTCGCGCGCAAAGCCGACACCACATACTCGAACGGAGTCTTCACCTTGGCGCGATACGAGGCCGGCGCCCAGAACTCCTCGGACTGCAGCATGGTTCGCATCACTTCGCGCAGGTCGCCGTCAGTTTTGCGAAAAGTCTTCGCCATCGCATCCACCAGGGCAGGAGGTGGATCGTCAGCGACGAAGCGCTTTGCCAACTTCAGCGAGATGAAGTGCGCTGTCGAGGGATGATGTGCGAGACTATCGAGGACCTGCAGGCCTTCTTTCTCGCCATTTTCGTTGATCTTGTGCCCCAGAACTTTTTTCGTGCCCGGCTCATGTAGCTTCGGCTTGAACACGAAGCCTCCGCCGTCGCGCGGCTCCTCGAGGGTCCAGCCGGTAAACACGCGCGCGACTTCCGTCACGTCCTGTTGTGTATACCCGCCGTTCACCCCGAGTGTATGCAGCTCCATGAGTTCGCGAGCGTAGTTTTCATTCAGGCCATTCGGTCGCTTCGGTTGATTCGGGTTGGCGCCATTTGTTGAGGCCAGCGGCTGCGGTCGCGAGCCCGGATAGGCTACAGGCCGCGGTCCAACCGGGCCATTGATTCGTCGTTGCTGCGGACCTGTCTGTGGCGGCCGACCTGTCGCTGCCGGCGAGTTCGGGCCTTCGCTCTGCCAGTTGTCGAGGTAAAACAACATCGCCGGACTCTGCGCTGTTGCTACAAGCAAGTCCTTGAACTTTCCGAGCACATGCGGCCGGATGACATCGCGCTCATAGGAGATGATCTGGTAGCGATCTGCACCCTTGCCCATGTAGACATTGAAATGGTTGAACCAGAAGTCCGTGAGCACTTCTTCCAGTTGGCGGTTGCTATAGACGGCGCGCAACAGCTTGCCTGACTGCGCCTCGTAGCTTACGAGTCCCTGAGGGTTATCCAGCGCAATGACTGTCTCGCGCTGCTCCGGTGTGAGGCCCGCGAGCAACGCCTGTTTCTTAGGGCCCGGAATACCCTTCAGCAGCATCGCCTGTTCGGACGCAGGCAGGGACAGAATACGACGCATACGATCGTCGGGCTGGAGCTGGGTGAGCGAGTCGACCTGGTTGTGTGCATCACGGCGATCCTGCTGCCTGCCTATGGCGGGCGACCCAACCGAGGGGGTCTGCCCGGTACTCGCCGGCACCACCATTGCCGGGTTTGCGGTCGCCTGACCTCGGATGCCCGCTTGCTTCTCATTCGGCTTGTCATGGAGCCTCGCCATCCCGGCCACGTAGATGGCATGCCGGTAGGGATCATTCGGGATGGCGATCTTGCCCTCCATCGCGGCCTTAAGTAATGGATTAGGAGGGAAGTCCGTCACCATCTCACGCGCGCTCATCCGGAGCGCGCGATATTGCTCCAGCCGCGCCTCGATCGCACTGTCGTTGATCTTCTCCGGATCGAGCTGCAACTCGATCCATTTGTCGACCCCCATGGCCGAGACAGTGTCGGCGTTGCCGGGGCGGGAACCGAACGTCAAGCGATCGAGCGCATGTACTGCGCGCCGATGCTCGTCGGCTGCGTTGGAGGTCTTAGGCTTGTTCTTGGCGACCGTCACCACCGCAATCGACAGGGCTGCCAGGACTCCTGCCACCCATAAGCGGACTCGCGTCATGGTAACGACTCTCCTACGTTGTGGCGGCTGGAATCTATAAACCTTCGAGTTAGGGAAAGTTGCTGAATTTTGCAAGGCAGAAGTTTGTTAGAAAAGATCGCGCAATCCCGCGAAACTCTCCACCCGCAACAGCCGCCCATCGTAAGAGCTACGCCGCAGTTCGTCGCGCTCGAGCATCCAGGTATTGTCGTGGGGAACGAATACCCCGTGCAGACCTGCTTCCAGAGCGGGGTTAATGTCGGACTTAGGGCTGTTTCCAATCATCCACGTGATGTCAGGCACCAGGCCGAACTTTTCCACAACCGCCCGGTATGTGCCAGCGTCTTTCTCCGCGACCACCTCGATTGCCGTGAAGTACTCTTTCAGTCCGGAGCGCTCCACTTTGCCGGTTTGCTCGGCGAAGTTGCCTTTGGTGACCATGAAGAGCCGGTGGCGTTCGGACAGTTCCGCCAATGTTTCCGGAACGCCGGGGAGCATTTCCATAGGATGATCAGCAATCTTGAAGGCAATGTTCCGAATTGTTTCGTGTAGCCTCGGCGTGACAGGCTCTTCTGACAGCTTCTCGAAGCAGATCACCAGGGCACCAGCGAAGCTGTGCATCCCGTAGCCATGCTTCAGGATGTTTTCCCGCTCGACGTCATACAGAACATGGCGGACCTCATCAGGAGTGTAGTGGCGATGGTTGAGAAACGAGATGAAGTCGGTA
>Ga0306921_10002625_pt1 | contig 18044 bp, 16 predicted proteins | sample sta12Cox44000080_FD_203760 | JGI IMG/M metagenome (GOLD analysis project Ga0306921, IMG submission 203760) | Lab enrichment of tropical soil microbial communities from Luquillo Experimental Forest, Puerto Rico - statoxic.12C.oxic.44.000.080 (v2)... | ecosystem: Environmental > Terrestrial >... | reverse complement strand
GTGCGGAAAAGCGGAGCAGGGCCCGTGTTGACTTGGATTCTCTCGGCGGAGGCGTCGGGGCTCAGGGGAGATCGGTCTCCAAAGGAACAGTTCCGAAGTCATCACTGTAGCAGTAATTGTGCGCGTGGGTAGAGGCGGAAACACAAGGTCCCTCGACTTCGCTCGGGATGAAATTCGATGGTGTAAGCGACGTTGCAAGGGATGACTTCCTGAAAAGCGGGTAATTCTTGAAGCGACGGTGCGAACAGGGAGAAGGGGGCCTGGGCGAGACGCCCCTTCGGCAGGCTCAGGGCAAGTTCCCGCGACAGCCGACGAGACCTAGGCCTCGCTCTGGGCATGCTGTCGGCGCCACTTTCGGCTAGCCGCGCACGGTGAGCACCGGGCACTTGGCGTGGCAAACCACCTCGTACGCGATTGCCCAGGGCAGGTGTGAGGAAGCTCGCGGAGCGCCCTTATGCACACCCATGACAATCAAATCGGCGCCCTCAGCGTCTGCCGTGTGCAAAATGCCTTCGGCGGGGAATTCAAAGCTCACCAGCGTGGCTGGTTGGCACCAGTCCGTGGCGTCTGGCGGAATCAATGCTGCTAGGTTTTGCTTGGCATGATCCTCCGTCCAAAGCTGATGCTGCACCGGGACCATCGGCCGAACGTGCAGCAAGGTGAGGTGGGCCTGGCTGTCCTCGGCGAGCGAGAGCGCAAAGGGCAGGGCTGCAAGGGAGCCAGCGGAGAAGTCCGTCGCGAACACAATGCGCTTGAAGGTGGCCGTTTCGACGATCGGCAAAGGAACTTCCGGGCCGACGGTTAACACTGGGCAGCGGACCTGACGAAAGATCTGTTCGGCTGCGGAGCCGAGCACCAGCTTTTTCAGTCCGTGCTTGCCGTGGCTGGCGAGGATGATGAGGTCAATCGAATGACGCTGGGCCACATCCTGTAAGACATTCCATAGTTCGCCACGTTCTAAGATCCCAGCGTGCCGCGTGTCATCGAGCAATGGCGAGGCCAGGGTCCGGTGCATGTGTTCCTGGGCCTCCTGCCATTCCGCGTCAAAGGCCAAGGGGACCGGCTGCATCGGGAGAAACACCGGCGGATGGGGTGTGACGGCGTGCGTCACCAGAATTCGTGCTCCATAGCTCTTCGCGAAGGCGCGGGCATAGGCAAAGGCCTGAGTCGAGGCACGGGTAAAATCGGTGGGAAGAAGCACGTTGTCGAAGATAAGACGGAGGTTGGCCTGGACGGTCGGCATAGTTACCTCCCGGAAAACCGATTTCCAAATTCTGCTATTACGCTAGCGCAGAGCGACCGGCGGTACAGTGATCCCAATCACATCCACAGGCCAAGGTAGATTGTCATGGAGAATTCATCCGCCGGAGACCTGCCTGTAACAATTGTCCGGTAGCGTCACTGCATCGAGGTGGAACAGACCACGAAGGGCCCGCGGTTCGAACCAGAGACGGGGTTCAGATCCGGGCCCTTTGGTATTAGTTCGAAGCGATGGCTTCGGGGTTGCGCTGCCGCTGCAATTCGGCCACGAATTGATCGCGCTCCAACGAGTGCCCATTCCGGAGGAGTTCCAGCAGCGGGTCTTCGAGGCGATCTTCAGGCGCGACAGCGGTGTGGTCGAACTGCGTGGGATCGGCCATCAGAGATTTTGGAGAGATCAACAATTCCGGTACCGTACCCGGCCGGCTGGTCAGAAACTCGATGAAGTTGGCGACAGTCTCTCGTTGTTCGCTGGTGTGGCTGGGAAACTCGACGCCCATGCCGCTGCCGGGATGCATGACTCGAACCATCCCATCGGCGTGAATCTCCATTTCCCCAGCTTTCAAACACAAATCCACAAGGGCATGCTCGGGGAAGGGAGATTCAGTTTCTACGTAGCAGCCTCCCAGACTCAGATCCGTGAGCTTGCACACAGAGACTGGCTCTGCTTCTTCGAGAGGGGTATCGGGAGTGTTGGCCAAAACCCAGGTTTTCAAGTTCTGTATCTGATCTTCGGGCATATCAAGAAAGCGCATGCCAGATTGGCCATTGGGATTAGCCCAGGCAACCTCGCCATGGGCATCGATGTCGGCGCTGCCGTCAGGCAGTTGGAAACGGACCCCGATCACTGCGGATGGGTGGAGGGGTTGTGCCGCGAGCACGTCCATGCCGGTCTGGCTGAGATCGAGCATGATGCCTTCGACGGGTTCTCCGCTGGGGAACGCCAGTTGCACCGCGGCTTGTACTGGGACACGAAAGGAGCGCCGGCGCTCGCGGCGAAGCATGGCAGTCACGGCACGCAGGGTGGCGTCTGCCTGCTCGTCTGCGAGGGGCTTCCGCAGGATGAATTTCGCACCACCGCGCAGGACCTTGCGAACGTCGCTCTCGTGGCTCAACAGCGCCATCGGAATGATGACGCCCGGTTTGCCGTTAGGAACGGTTTCCAGCAGATGTCGGGCAATTTCGGACTCATCGAAATCTACGATCAGGCAGTCAAAACGCTGCTCAGCGAGACGCTCGAGAGCGATTTCGGGTTCGCTGAAGCGTTCCACCGCCACACCGAAGCCGGCGAGCACACGGCCCAGCACATCGGCCGCGTCATCGTCTTTGGATACCAACAAGGCTTGAAGGGTCATACAGCGCTCACTCCAGCGGCAGCTGCGTGGGGTCTCTAGGGCCAGCGCGGTGCCACCGGACGGCTGGACTTCGCCGGAGCCGGGCTGGCAGAAGTTGCCGAAGCCTTCGCAGCCATGGCGCTGGGCTGGGCCGCATCGTCGTCCATTTCGGCCAGCACGACGTTATCGTCTTCCTCGTTTTCCGCCAGCAGAGGCGCGACTTCCCGCAACTTTTCTGCAGCTTGCTGCAGCGCCTCGATCTGCTTGGCCAGTTGGGCGTACTTCGCCTGTTTACGGCGCAAAACCTCGTGGATGTCCTTCATACAACCCCCTGCAGGCGAATGTAGGTTCGGGCCCGGACAGGGTCAACACGAATCCCCCGTCTGCGGTTACGGCAGTAATCGTGACCCTCGCCCGTTTGGCCGTATAGGTAAGCAGAATCAAGAAGATAGGGATATGTCCGATGTGGAAGAAGAGCAGCCACATGCCGGAAGGCAGGGTTACCGAGGGGGCTTGAGTAGAAAGCAAAACAAAAGGCCCCGCGTTTAGCGGGGCCTGGAACCACGCTAGGAGGAAGGTCGATTAACCATTCCGTTTTCTGCGTAAGAGGCCGCCAAGTCCCAGCAAACCCGTGCCCAGCAGACTAAGCGTGCCCGGTTCGGGAACCGCTGAGATGCTGGTATCACCACTTTCGAGGGCGACCGAACCATTGAAGAAGCCCTTTCCGGTATTGACCGTGAGCTGCGAGGTGCCAGCAACCTGCCCACCCATGGTGACAATCCCGCCGCTCAGAGTGTAGTTGTGGGTGCCATTGGACAGTGTGACTAGCTTCCACGTCAGCGGATCGGTCGCAGTCGACGTAAAGGTGCCACTAAAAAGAACGCCATTGGGAACTCCGCCGGTGCCGTTGCCCGTGATCGTAAACGAGCCACCAGCCGCCAACGTGCCTCCCATTTGTGCGTTACCGGTGAGGAACGCACCTGTAGAGAACGTTACCGTACCGAGGTTCGATCCGACCGCGCTGCCATAGGCAATCATAACGGAACCCGAAAGAGAAAGTCCCGAGTTATCGCCCATGATCGTACCGCCCTTATTGGTTACGCCGATTGTGCTAGCCCATGTCGCTACGGGTAGTGCCAGAGCCAACAGCGTCAGTAGTACTACTCGTTTCATAACAAGCCTCCTGAACCCAACTGCAAAAGAGCCCTAACTTCCATTGGCCTCGGGGGATCGAGGCCTTCCGAATGGTCTAATGACCTACACGCCACAACGCGGTAACGGGAACAGCACCTGTGGTGCCAAAAGTAACCATTGCTGTAACCGATTTATTTTCTATGCTTTGCATGGTTTTCAACTGTTCGGAAAAGACTGTAGGAATGCAAAGAGCTGCATAGTAAAACCCAAAGCTTTGCGTTTGGGGATTTATCGTTAAGAAGATGTAAAGCCACGTTGCGCCTCGGACGTATACAGGTAAATCAGGATTGCACCGTCGACAACGACGCGCACGACGTGAAGGGGGCGATGAAGCAAGCTCAGAAGTCCGATTAGCAGCGCCAAGCCGGTGAGGACGATCGCGAGGGATCTTCCCTAGCCTTTCAAAGGCCAGAGGCCAATTCCCGCGGCCAGCCAGAGCCCGCCACCAGCAGGGCGGCGGGACCGAGTATTTTGCCCACCGTGGAAAGCAAGCGCTGGACGAAATCTCCACTGCCGATGGCCGCGACCAGGCGTCCGCTAAGGTGGCCAACGGCGATCAGGACGGCCAGGGGGCTAATCAAGAACACGCGCAACCAGTTCAGCAAAGCTACGATGGCCACATCCAATGGCCGCAAGATGACCTCCGCCGAGTCGTCGGCAAGCTAGCAAAATGGCAGAATCGAGTCAAGCAGTGCCGCGGAAGGGCGATGTGCAGCGAGTTACTTACGATTCGCCGGCTGATATTCCTGCGGAAAGGCCACGTGGCGCTGAATGATATGCTCAACCCTTACCCTGCAAACTGAGGCTGTAGTCTGCGCATGTCTAAATCGAATCCTCCGGAAGCGTCCACGCCCAACGAGCCCACAGAGTCCTTCGACAAGATCCTCAACGAATTCGAGAGCAGTCATTCCCGAGTGAAGACGGAAGCGGGGCGGCAACTGGAAGGCACGGTGGTCGCCGTCACTCCCGATTCGGTGTTGCTCGATATCGGCTTCAAAAGCGAAGGCATTCTGCCCCTCGCGGCTTTTCAGGCGACCGGGGAATCGGTGAAGCCGGGGGACAAGCTGGCTGTGTCGGTAAAGGGGCGCGATCCTGAGGGTTATTACGAACTGACCCGCTTCCGTACGGAACAGCCAAAGGACTGGTCTTCACTCGAGCGTGCCTTCGAAGAAAAGGCGGCAATCGTAGGAACGGTTACCGGCGTCGTCAAGGGCGGAGTCAGCGTGGATGTGGGTGTACGAGGATTCATGCCTGCCAGCCGCAGTGGAGCCCGTGATGCCGCGGAACTGGAGAAACTGGTTGGGCAGGAAATTCGCTGCCGGATCATCAAGCTCGATGTGGGCGACGAAGATGTCGTAGTCGATCGCCGGATCGTGGCCGAGGAAGAAGAACGCGCCGTCAAAGACCGCCGTTATACGGAGGTTCGCGAGGGAGACATCGTGCATGGCACGGTGCGCAGCCTGGCGAGCTACGGAGCGTTCGTCGATATCGGGGGAGTGGACGCCCTGCTGCACGTGAGCGACATCAGCTGGAGCCGCGTCAATCAACCCGCAGATGTGCTGGCCGTGGGGCAGGACCTCGATGCCAAGATCCTGAAAATCGATCCCGAGAAGCGCCGCATTTCGATCGGCATGAAGCAGCTACAGCCGCATCCCTGGGACGCGGTCGCGCAGAAATACTCCCCGGGACAGAAGATTCGCGGAGCTGTGACGCGCGTGGTGGAGTTCGGAGCCTTCGTGGAACTGGAGCCTGGCATTGAAGGGCTCATTCACGTGACCGAGATGTCATGGGGCAAGAAGGTGCGCATCGCCAGCGATATAGTCCGGCCGGGAGAGACGGTGGAGGCTATCGTACTCGGGGTGAACCCTGGTGAGCGGCGCATCTCGCTTGGCTTGAAGCAGGCGATCGGGGATCCGTGGGCCGATGTCGTGAAGAAGATCGCGGTGGGCTCGGTGGTGGAGGGTCCGGTAACGAGCCTGACGAAGTTCGGAGCGTTCGTCCAGCTGGCCGAAGGCGTGGAAGGCATGATCCACGTCAGCGACCTGAGCGCGGAAAAGCGCGTAAATCATCCGGCTGACATGCTGCGTGTGGGGCAGATTGTGAAGGCTCAGGTGCTGGCGATCGATCCGCAGAAGCGCCAGCTGAAGCTCGGTGTCAAACAGCTCGTGCCCAGCGGCCTAGATGAATACATTGCCGAGCACAAAGAGGGAGACGTCGTAACCGGACGCTTGATGGGGGCGTCGGCCGGCGGGATGCAGGTCGAACTCGGCGACGGTGTACAGGGCACTTGTCGGGGAGATGCGAGCGAACCGGGTTCAGGAGGTTCAACGAGGAAGCAGGAGGGCGCTTTCGCGGCAGCTCCGGCCGATCTCAGTTCACTCAGTTCGATGCTGCAGGCGCGGTGGAAGAGCGGGCCCTCTGCAGAGTCAGCAAAGCAGGAACCCGCGCGCGCGGGACAAGTTCGGAGTTTTCGCATCACTAAGCTGGATGGGGGATCGAAAATTATTGAAGTAGAGCTCGCCTGATGCCAGTACGTTGTTGCTCGGCGCGGCTGCCTTCTGCGATTTTAAACGAATTTCTTGACGGCGCGATTCGCACGATTGCTTGGTTTGGCTCGGTCACCCTGCTTGGGACGGACGAGATCCATTCCGACGATCTAAAATCCGGCGTCACCATTGACACGGATCGTTGCGACTGAGTAGGGAGCAACGACTGCCGTGGTTACACTTGACCCCTGTCCCCCCTTCCAAAACGTCAATACGGAGAAGGCCCCGAAGTGGACAGTGTCGATGGCAAACTATTCCACAAACGGACCGTCTGCCTGGACGACAAGCAATTCACAAACTGCAGCTTTGAGGAATGCTTGCTCGTTTACGGCGGCAACCGATGTGAGTGGGAAAACTGCATATTTCAGAATTGCCGTGTCTTCCTGGAGGACCACGCCAGCAATACCATGCAGGTGGTTCTTGGCCTGGGATTGTAGGAACTCACAAAATCCGATGTCGTTCGGCTTTCGCGACCGGCTAACCAGCCACGCTAGAGAAACGAAAACGGGCGGTTAATCTTTTGTCGGGAGGTGTTTCGTCCATGCATGGTGCTTCCCAGTGCCAGCCCGAAAGGAATTTGTTTGACAGTATCTGAGGCGAGCGTGTGTTGCCAAAGCTGCCGGACGACCCGAGAAAACGTCACTCGAGATGATGGATCGTAGACAGCATTCACCGATCCCTCCTGCTCCCCTTTGTCCTCGCCAGTTCTCCCAAGACACGATGAGATGTGGTCCCGATTCTGATTAGGCAGGGGCGCCCAGTATTCAGCGTCTGTGGCTTGGCGGTGGTGGGGAGGGGAGGTGGTAATCCATTGTTTGTTCTTGTCCCTCGGCCATCGCTCTCGCAACTACAGTCTAGGCCGTAGTCTGGGTAAGGTCGGTCAGGTATTGTCCCCAGCGCCTGTTCTTCGCTAGTTTCGCGATTGATCGCTCATTATCTCAGCGATCTGAGATTGTGCGGTGGCAGGGACCAGGCAGTGTGCCCCGCCTCACTTCGGGCCGAGCCCTTTTTTCGTGGCACACGCGATTGTGGAGGATGATGCTCTGGGGGAGCACGACATTCTGGCCATTTGTGCCCGGGCTCGGCTGATTTCAGTACCTATCTGGCAGAAGGGGAGGGGCAAAATCCACGAGGTGACTTGCTGAATATTTCCTTGTTCTCGTTCACTGGTGCCGGATGACCATGATTTTCCAGGGATCCCACTCGGTCGCCGGGTCAGTCTCCGCAAGGGGAAGGCTTGCCTCGTGCACGCGCTGCTGCAAGTGTTGCTGCTGAAACTCTTTGATTTCCTTCTCAGCAATTTGCGAATCGAAATCCCTTTTCGCTTCCGCTGAGGCATGAGCCAGATCGTGCCCGTTCGTCGCGCCAACATTCGAGCCGGACGTCACTCTGTTATCGATCGCGTCCATGACTGCCTCCCGTTCTCGTTACACTTTCTAGATAAGTTATCGCAGCAATCGTCCGTAAGTTGCCTGTCCGTGGGTACCAGGGTACCCAGCGGGCAAGCGGATTTCGCCATCCTCGCGAGGGAGCACGCCTGATTGCTGCAGCCATGATGGTTAGGCCATGCCTGAAACCGATGCTGCGCGCCCGAGCAAGCGCATGAACTGTGGGTGAAGGTGTTGAAGATCGGCAGATCCGGACCATCGGACCGTACGCGGATCGGCCAACCCCTGAGTGCTAGAAAACCATTGGTGCGGACCTGGTCGCCTGAAGCCTATTGTTCGTCATCCGTATCGGGTACGAACTCTAACCCGTGCGGACCATTCAGATTGCTGACGAGTGGGGTTACGTGACCCGTGTGGATGTCGACCACGGCAAGTTCTTTCAAACTGCCGATAGAGGCGAACAGTGCGCCGACCGGAACGCGATCCACCTCAATCTTAAGGATCCGGTTGTTGCCAGTATCCGCCAAATAAAAGATTCCTTTCCTGGCAGCAGCGAAAACCGCATCGTCTAAGCCGGAAACGTGGAGGCCGGTGGCTGGATCAAGCAACGTAACGAAGCTGACCGACTGATCGGGTCTTCCCGGCTTTTCCACAAAAAGTAGTTGACCGTCATCCCCGCTGGAGAGCATGAGGTCCCCGGTTGGCGTCAGTTTCAAAGAGTCAGGGTCGTTTTGGGTGACGGGTTGGTTCGCTTGTCCGGTCGCCAGATTGGTACCGGTCGCGCCCATCAGCAGGATCGGCCTGACGCCCAAGGGATCAGAGCCATTCTTCAGAAGCTGAATGATCGGATCAGTGGGACTCGCTGGGTTGGTATAGCTCATGAATACCTGATTCAAGCGGAAAACAACGTCGTCGTAGCCTTCTGTAGCCGATTTGACCGCGTAGGGAATTGGGCCGGCGACGGTGTGCGTTTTCGGATTGATCACACTCAGGGTGGAATTGCCATCCTGATTCTGCAGGGCCCACACGTGCCCGTTTCGTGGATCAACTTTAAGGCCGTCAACGGAACCGGCGATGCTATACGTGTGGCGCACTTCGCCATTCAACTTGTACTGCACGATTGTGCTGCTGCCGCTAAGGCCGGTGCTGTCAGCTCCGTTGGTGTAGCTTACCCACACGGAATTCTTGCTCAAAGTGACGGAGTCGGGTCCGGTTGCATTCACAGCGGATCCGGTCGCGAACGTCGTCATCCGGCGGACTCTCTGAGCATAAGCGGACAAGCCCGCAGTCAGCACAATTGAAGCGATGGCAATCCGGGAGACTCGTCTCGCAAAAAGGTAGTTCATATTCCCTCCGGCGCAATACCCTAACAGCCACGTATTAAAGCAATATGACAGCGGCGGTGGGACATGGTGCTTCTGGAGCGTTGCTGCAGGGGTGGCATGTCGAACATTCAAGCGGGGCTGGATGACGCTGGCGTTCCAGTTCGTGGGTAGAACGAGAGGCCGGACCTTGCTTTAACACTACATTCACATTAGTTCTTGACCCACGCGTTACAGTAGTCCGACAAAAACGTAAAGCGTTTTCTTGGACGCTTGGACTCAGCGATACAGCCGATCATCCGTAGACACGATTGCGTCCTTTGGTCGACATTATTGCTTTAGTTTCACGGTTCTGCAGTCTTGCCTTCGACCACTGCCTTAGAGAAAAGGCAGACGCTGGCACTCTCGGACGAGGAGGGTTCATGGAGAGGTTCGTCCAAGAACTGGGGCTAGGGTTACTGCTGCTCGCGATCTCTGTAAGCAGGGGGTTTGCCCAACAGGCACTGACGTGGCCGGAGGTTCGTGCCAAGTTTGAGGCCGCGAATCCAACGCTGCGCGCCGGGCAGATCGGGATCGATGAGTCCCGAGTCCGGGAGATCACCGCAAACCTGCGGCCGAACCCGACCCTTAGCATTCTTGTTGATCAGATTGACCCGTTCAGCGGCGGCCCACCCCATGGGCCGTTCGCGTACCTGCTTACCTCAGGGAGTGTGAGCCAACTCTGGGAGCGCCAACACAAGCGCGGGTTGCGACTGGAGAGCGCGCAGAAGGCGACCGCCATCGTGGCCTCCGAACAGGCGGATCTGGAAAGGCTTCTGTTGTTCAATCTGAGAGGAGCATTCATACAGACGCTGCAGGAAAAAGCCATTCTCGCTTTGGCGAAAGAAAACCTCGCTTATTACGACCACGTGCTCGACGTGAATCGAGAGCGCTACAAGGCTGGCGGGATTGCGCAAGTGGATCTAAAGCGACTCGAGTTGCAGAGAGTCCAATATCTTTCCGACTTGCAGACGGCAGAAGTAAATCTGCGAACTGCGAAGATTCAGTTGCTGATGCTCTTGAACGAGCAAGCTCCCGTTGAGCAGTTTGATGTAGTTGGACCGTTTGATTTCGCGGAGCAAGTCCCTCCCCTCAATGAGGTCCGCCAGACGGCACTCGACACGCGTCCCGACTTAAGGGCAGCGATCCAGTCTATTGACAAGGCGAAGACCGATCACCGCCTGGCTTTGGCCAACGGATCTACCGATCCAATTCTGGGCTTCGATGTTGGCCGCAATCCTCCCATTGACGAGTACATCGGTTTCAGCGTGACGATCCCGCTTCGAATTTTCGACCGCAACCAGGGGGAAAAGCGCCGCACGCAACTAGACATTGACCGCAGCGACAGGCTGGCAGCAGCGACTCGGGCACAAGTCTTCAACGATGTCGACTCCGCCTATGCCACGGTTAACAGCGCGGTGATCCTCCTCAAGCCTTACAAGCAGCAATACCTAGAGGAAGCTTCGAGCGTGCGGGACACAATCGCGTTTTCCTATCAGCACGGCGCCGCATCACTCCTGGATTTTCTGAATGCGCAGGCTGACTACCGAGCGGTGCAGGTCAACTACCTGAACCTGGTCGCATCCTATCTGAATGCGGCCAGCCAACTGAACCTTGCCGTGGGACGCGAGGTGATCCAATGAAGCGCGGGGATTTTGCTATCGGACTCTTGCCGCTGATCGCGGCCTCGCTCCTAGTCGGTTGTAGCGATGGGAAAAGTGACCCTCAGGCAGAAGCGCCGCCTCCCCTCAAGGTGGAACGCGTTGAGGACCGCAACGTGTTTCGCATCGATCATCCCGAGCGGTTCCAGTTAACTCCGGCGGTAGAACACATGGCGACACCTGAGTTGCGGGTTACGGGGACTGTGAATCCGAACATATTGCGGGCGGTCCCGGTGATTTCCATCGCCACCGGCCGAGTGGTCGAGATCGACGCTCGCCTGGGTGACACGGTCAAGAAGGGCCAGCTGTTGCTCAAGGTGCAGAGTTCCGACATTGCCGGCGCCTTTTCCGACTACCGGAAGGCGGTGGCCGACGAGCAGTTGGCCAAGACTCAGTTGGAACGCGCAAAGATTCTCTACGACAAAGGCGCAATCTCCCTGAACGATCTGCAGGTGGCTCAGGAGACGGAAGACAAAGCCAAGATCGATGTTGAGACCTCTGCCGAGAAACTCCGGGTGCTGGGCAACCAGTCACTGGACAAACCAAGTGGCATTGTTGAGATCCGTGCGCCGATCTCGGGCTTCATCACCGATCAGCAAGTCACCAATGCGGCGGGTGTGGCCGGGCTCGGCTCGCCGAATCCATTCACCATTTCGAATCTGGAATACATCTGGGTCCTCTGCGACGTGTACGAAAACGATCTGGTCAATGTGCGCCTGGGGGAAAAGGCTGAAGTCCGCCTGAACGCCTATCCAGACCAGGTTTTCACAGGAACCATCGGGAACATCGGGCCGGTCCTCGATCCCAATATCCGGACCGCAAAGGTACGCATCGAAATGCGAAATCCAGGACTTATGCGCCCCGGCATGTTCGTAACGGCCACCTTTCACGGCCGGCAGAAGCAGAAGCGAGCGGCCGTGCCCGCGACGGCAATCCTGCACTTGCATGATCGGGACTGGGTCTACGTCCCGGTGCAAAACAATCAGTTCCGCCGGACCGAGGTGATGGGCGGCGAGATGTTGCCCAATCACATGCAGGAGGTTGTTTCAGGAATTTCTCCTGGCCAACAGGTAGTGGCGAATGCGCTCGAATTCCAGAACACGGCGGAGCAGCAATGATTCGCGCACTCCTCGATTTCGCTCTGAACAACCGCTTCGTTGTGCTCAGTGCGGCATTGCTTCTCTTCATTTGGGGCATGATCGCGTTCCACAACCTGCCTGTCGAGGCGTATCCCGACGTGGCGAACACGTGGGTGCAGGTGATCACGCAATGGCCGGGAAGGGCGGCCGAGGAAGTCGAGCAGCAGGTCACCATCCCCATCGAGATCCAGATGAACGGAATTCCCCATCTGGTTCACCTCCGGTCGGTGTCATTGGCGGGCCTCTCGGTAGTGAACCTGATTTTCGATGATGATTCCAGCAATGACTGGGACCGGCAGAAAACGCTGGAACGGCTTGCGCAGGCCACTCTGCCACCGGGGGTTAGTGCCGGGATCGGGCCTGACTACAGTCCCGTGGGGCAGGTGTACTGGTACACGCTCAAGAGCGGCAACCCTGCCTATGATGTAATGGATCTTAAGTCCCTGCAGGATTGGGTCATTGCAAAGTACATCAAGTCGGTGCCGGACGTCGTGGATGACTCATCCTTCGGGGGCATCACTCGCGAATACCAGGTGCGCCTGGATCCCGACAAACTGGTCTCCTATGGCCTGAGTATCGCGCAGCTGGAAACTCAACTTTCCAATAGCAACGCCAATGCTGGAGGCAGCTTCATCGAACAAGGTTCGCAGCAGATCAACGTGCGAGCAGTTGGGTTGGTGCGGGATGTCAAGGATATCGAGAAAACTGTAATTAAGACACAAAACGGCACTCCCCTTCGCATCAAGGATATTGCCGTGGTCACACAAGGGCCCAAGATCCGGCTGGGTCAAATCGGAAAGGCAATCCACCGGAATGACGGGGTGGTCGAAGACGACAACGATGTGGTGGAAGGCATCGTGTTCCTGCGCAAGGGCGCCGATACGGCGACCATGTTGGAAGGACTTCATGCCATGGTTCATCGCCTCAACACCCAGGTGTTGCCTCCCGGCGTGAAGATTGTCGCGTATCTCGATCGCGATGACCTGGTGCACTTCACAACTCACACGGTCCTGCACAATCTGACCGAAGGCATGATCCTGGTCATGATCATTCTCTTCATTTTCTTAGGGAATATCCGCGGTGCGTTGATCGTATCGTTAACCATCCCTTTTGCCCTGCTGTTCGCCTCCATATGTCTGGACATGCGGCACATTTCTGCGAATCTGCTGAGTCTCGGAGCCCTGGACTTTGGGATGGTGGTGGACGGGGCGGTGGTAATGGTGGAGAACATCGTGCGCCATCTCAACCGCCCGGAGGAAGCTCCGCTTACACTTGTGGAGCGAACCCGGGTCGCGGCGCATGAAGTGCAGAGACCGGTCTTCTATGCGATCGCCATCATTATTACCGCCTATCTTCCGATCTTCACTCTACAGAGAGTAGAGGGCAAGCTGTTCAAGCCGATGGCGTGGACGGTGGCGTTCGCTCTGCTGGGTGCCTTGATTTTCTCCATGCTGGTTGCGCCGGCGCTGGCAAGCTTGCTTTTCCGGAGCGATGCCAGGCAATGGCGAAATCCGGTCATGGAATGGCTGATCGTCCGATATCGGGAGGATGTTCACTGGGCGATCCGCCATCGGTGGATCACGATTGGAGCAGGTGGCTTCTTGTTCCTCGTGGCCATCTACCTGGCATTCAGCGGTGTGATCGGCTCCGAATTTCTGCCGCACTTGGACGAAGGCGCAATCTGGTTGCGCGGTACGCTCGCGCCCAGCACCGGACCGTCCGAGGGTCTGAAGGTCGTAGACCGTGCGCGTGAGATCTTGGCTTCTTTCCCCGAAGTGCCCCAAGTAGTTACCCAGGTGGGACGTCCCGACGATGGAACCGACTCTACCGGCTTTTTCAATACGGAGTATTTCGTCGATCTCCTGCCCAAAGAAAAGTGGCGGCCCGTCTTCCGTCAAAACAAGGAGCGGCTGATCGCAGCCATGGACCGCGAGCTGGAGAAGATTCCGGGAGTGATCTGGAATTTTTCTCAGCCGATTTCCGACAACGTAGAGGAGGCGGTGAGCGGCGTGAAGGGCCAGCTCGCCGTCAAGATCTACGGCGATGATCTGAAAACTCTGGAGGCAAAGGCGGACGAGATTGTCGAAGTCATGCGAGATGTTCGAGGCGTGGAGGATTTGGGGGTGTTTCGCATTGTCGGCCAACCCAATCTGGACTGTCGCGTCGATCGCGATCAGGCCGCCCGCTATGGAATTAACGTGTCGGACGTGCAAGACGCGATCCAGACCGCGGTCGGCGGCAACGCCCTTACCCAGGTGCTCATCGGAGAACAACGATATGACTTGGTCCTGCGCTACCTGCCGCAATATCGAGACACTCGCGAGGCCATCGAGAGGATACGCTTGCTGGCGCCCTCGGGTGAACGCGTTTCGCTGGCGCAGTTGACGAATCTCAATGTGTTGGACGGAGGTTCAGAGATCTACCGGGAGAGCAATTCCCGTTACATTGCCGTCAAATACAGCGTTCGCGGCCGGGACTTGGGCAGCACGGTCGAAGAAGCCATCAAGAAAGTAAATGCCCACGTCAAATTACCCGTTGGCTACACTCTGGACTGGGCCGGTGAATACGAAAGCCAGAAGCGCTCGGAACGCCGGTTGCTCATGGTATTGCCGCTTACCGTCCTGCTTATCTACATCATTCTCTATACCATGTTTAAGTCCGTGAAGTGGGCGCTGCTCATCCTGACTAACGTCGCCATGGCCCGGATCGGAGGCCTGCTCGCGTTGTTGCTCACCCACACAAACTTCAGCGTTTCCTCGGGTGTTGGCTTCTTAGCGTTATTCGGTGTCTCCGTGCAAACCGGCGTGATCATGCTGGAATACATTAACCAGCTTCGCGCCCGCGGTTATGACATTGAGGAAGCGGCGGTAGAAGGGGCTGTCCTGCGCCTCCGGCCGATCATGATGACCATGCTCGTTGCGACACTGGGACTACTGCCCGCGGCAGTTTCGCACGGCATCGGGTCCGATTCGCAGCGGCCGTTTGCCATCGTGATTGTAGGTGGCCTTATCTCTGATCTCATAATGAGCATCGTTTTGCTACCGACTCTGTATGTGTGGATCGCCCGCAGCGACGACAAGCTTCCCGAGGCGGATACGAGCGAGGCGGTGTGAGCCAGTTTGCGGATGGCGTGAATCAAATCGAAGTGTGGGGGGACTCCTGGACCATGAAAAAAGATGAAGTGTGCAGGCGCATCAGAGAGATCGGAATTATTCCGGCCGTCCGGGTGTCCTCGGGCAGGGACGCGCACTTTGCAGCGGAGGCGGTAACCGGCGGTGGCATACCCGTTGTCGAAATTACTATGACAGTGCCCGGAGCTGTGGAATTGATGGCCCACCTCGTGCGCTCCGACCCGTCCATCATAGTCGGCGCCGGCACGGTCCTCGATACTAAGACCGCAGACTTGTGTCTCGACTCCGGCGCGAGTTTCATTACGGCTCCGTCATTCAATCCAGCGATCGTGGAATTTGCTGCCAAACGGAATATTGCGGTATTGCCAGGAGCTTTGTCGCCAACCGAGGTAGTTACTGCCTGGAGTGGTGGCGCCGATTTGGTGAAAGTCTTCCCCTGTGGCCCGGTCGGCGGTGATCGCTATATCAAGGCTCTGCACACTTCTCTACCGCAAATTCCCCTGATTGCAGCCGGTGGGGTGAACCAGCAAACCGCGGGTCATTTCATTCTCTCGGGAGCCACAGCGATCGGCGTAGGAACCGAACTGATTCCGACTGAATCGATTGAGAGAAGACAAACCCAGCGCATTCACGAGTTAGCGCGCCGCTTCCTGAAGCTAGTCAATGACGCACGCCAACAGCTCGAAACCTGGAAGAAGAGCCAGGTCGTGAAGAAATACACCGAAGCGGAGAAGTGTGAGGCTCACCAGTGAGGGCGTGCGGCCAGCCGGGAACCTGTGGAAGGCCTTCTGGCTTTGTAAGGCTCTGGATCTCTGAAATTATGGCGCGCCCTGAGAGATTCGAACTCCCGACCTTCTGGTTCGTAGCCAGAAGCAAAAAAACTTATCTCATTGATTTGCATACGCTTAGAGTCTTTCAGGGTGCTTTTATTTGTCCCCAAACTTGTCCCCAAACGGCTTTTGCCTTTCCTTCACCTTCTCTGCACGCTGTTCTGAATCGCATCGTGGTCATCGTCAGAATCGTTCAGGCGCGATTGCTGGCATCAGGGTGAGCCAGACTCCACCCAGAACCGGGTTGTGAGCGTGATCGCCTGTTAACGCCATTTGGGGCTAACTCTCAGCGTAGAATTAACGATTCCTTAGTGAGATTTTCTGGATCGAGTTGGCTGCGTTAGAAAGGGTAAAACTATGGCAAACCTCATACTGGTTACCGGTGCCGCAGGCCGCGTCGGCGCGGTAGGACGGACGGTCACCGAACTGCTGTTGAACCAAGGCAAAGCGGTGCGTGCGATGGTGCGAACCGAGGATGAGCGCTCCCAAGCATTGCGCGACATGGGCGCAGAGGTTGTGGTTGGCAATCTGCTCGAACTCGATTCGATGCATAGGGCGATTGCCGGCTGCGAGACGATGTATTTCAGCATGTCGGTTTCGGATGCCTATCTGGCCGCGACGGTCAATGCGGCGGCGGTGGCGAAGCATCACGGCGTGAAGGCGTTCATCAATATGTCGCAGATGACGGTCTCACAGATGAGCGTTACCGAAACTACTCCGAGCCCGCAGCACAAGCTGCACTGGCTCGCCGAACAGGCGCTGAACTGGTCGGGTCTGCCGGTTGTGCACGTGCGGCCGACAGTGTTTCTCGAAGGCTTCTTCCTGACTTTGACTCCGGATTCAGTCAGGGAATCCGATCAGATCAGGCTACCGTTCGGGGAGGGTAAGACTTCGCCGGTGGCAGCGGAAGACGTTGCGCGCGCGATTGCCGCGCTGCTCGCCAATCCGCAGCCGCACATCGGCAAGATCTATCACCTGACGGGTCCGCAGTCCGAGAACATGCATTTCTACGCGCAAGAGTATTCGAAGGCGCTCGGTCGCACGATTACTTATCAGGACATCCCGGTCGAGCCATGGCGGGAAGAACTACTCAAGCGCGGCTGGCCGGTTCACCTAGTGAACCACCTGGCGGCATTGGGCGATCTGCATCGCGCGAGGCGCTTCGATAGGATGTCGGACGACGTGCGCACACTGACGGGGCAAGGGCCGCTGAGTGTGCAAGATTTCGTCCGAAAGAATGCGGCGGCATTTACCGCATAGGTAAAAGCGGCTTGAAATGACTGTGCATTCGACTGAATTGACGTAACATCGCCATTGAACCTTGCCCGCGCCGGGAGGGTGGGTCCGATCCTTACAGTTTTCATCGTCAGGACCGCGTGCCGCACTGCTTCAAAAATCTGTGAAAATTGAAAAATCGTGTAGGTCGGCTATGATTTCTGGCCATGCGAGGGCGAAAACCAAAACCGATCTCGCTGCAGATCGCGGAAGGCGACCGGCGCAAGCGCGGCAGACTGAAGCTGGCGACGAAATCCTCTCCACAGCCTGCGCATGGTCTGCCAGCCTGCCCACACTATCTTCGTGGACATGCACGGTCCGCGTGGAATGTCTGGAGCGCTGAGCTGCAGGCGATGGGACTGGATTCTGCTGCGGATGCCCAGCTACTCGAGGCCGCGTGCGTGAATTTTCAAACTGCCGTCAGAGCCCATTTGAAAATCGAGAAACAAGGCGAGGTGATCGACGAGCCGATCATTTCCCGCGATACCGGGCAGATCATCGGTCACCGCAGCAAAAAGAATCCTTGGGTCGCGATTCGTGACCATGCGCAGCGGCTTCTGCTGTCTTTCTGTTCAGAATTTGGCCTCTCGCCTTCAGCCAGAACGCGCCTGAACATCACCGCGCCTAGCCATTCCGACGCAGATATTGAAGCCCTGCTTAACGGACCGATGCTGACGGACGATGAGAAGCAGAAAATGCACCAGTGAATCGAGAGGAAGGGTCGTAATCCATGGCAATCTCACTCGGCGATGCGGTTCTGATCTTCAAGGGTGATCAGTCGGATCTCGATGCTGCCTTTAGGCGAATTTCACGTCAGTGAGCGTAATTGATTAGATAACAACGTCGGCTCCTCCCCAGAGGCCGAGTAGACTTGGCAGCGCAGACTGACCAAGACTCGGAAGGAAAGGAGCCGAGTATGTTGATT
>Ga0306921_10002622_pt1 | contig 18049 bp, 20 predicted proteins | sample sta12Cox44000080_FD_203760 | JGI IMG/M metagenome (GOLD analysis project Ga0306921, IMG submission 203760) | Lab enrichment of tropical soil microbial communities from Luquillo Experimental Forest, Puerto Rico - statoxic.12C.oxic.44.000.080 (v2)... | ecosystem: Environmental > Terrestrial >... | reverse complement strand
CGTCGCGCTCGGCCGCCAACCCCTCGTCAACGACCTGATCCAGTCGGGAGCGCTGGTCGCGCCGTTCAACAAGGCCGTGGTCGGATCGCGGGCGTATTTCCTGATCGAGTCGCCCGCCGCGTCCGCCAAGCCGCAGGTTCGCCGGTTCTGCGCGTGGCTCATCGAGGAGGTCACGCGCGACTCCGAACGCGAGGAGGCGCGATGATGCCGGTTCCTTTGCGCAGCTCATGCGGTGAGGGTGTCCGCCAAGCTGTGTCAAATGCTACGGTGAAGACCGAAGCATTGCGGCGCCGGCGCCCTTATTTACGAAAGGGGCGCTTTCGCGATCGAGGAGATGGAATATGGCCAGTAATGCCGCCTTTGCGGAGATCGCAGCGCTTGCGGGTGATCCCGCGCGCGCCGGAATGCTGCACGCGCTGATGGACGGACGCCGCTGACTTCCTCGGAGCTTGCGCACGTCGCCGGCGTCACGCCGCAGACGGCGAGCGGTCATCTCGCGCGCATGACTGCAGCCGGCCTGCTGTGCGTGGATCAGCAAGGCCGCCACCGCTATCACCGGCTGGCATCGGCGGCGGTGGCGCAGATGATGGAAGGCATCATGCAGGTGGCCTCGAATGCGCAGTCGACGCGGCGGGAGCTGCGCGTCGGGCCGCGCGATGCAGCGCTGCGGGCAGCGCGCACCTGCTATGACCATCTTGCCGGGCGCCTCGGGGTCGCGCTTGCGGATGCGCTGGTCGCAGGCTCCTACGCGGAGCTGACCCACGATGCCGGGCTGATCACGGATAAAGGCATGGAGCTGCTCGATCGCATCGGCATCGATGTTGATGCCCTCTGCGCTCGCCGCGGCAGCCGGGGACCCCGCATCCTTTGCCGGCCTTGTCTTGACTGGAGCGAACGGCGGCCGCACCTCGCGGGCGCCGTCGGAGCGGCGCTTTGCGCGCACGGGTTCAAGAGCGGCTGGATACGCCGCATCAACGATACCCGCGCGGTCGCGGTCACGCCGAAGGGGGAGCGCATCCTGCGCGAGCAGCTCGGGGTTCGCTTGTAGGCTTTTTCGAAATAGTTGAGCGTGGACGACGCAAACGGGCGCGCCGGGCGGTCCCAGCATTTCGCTTCCGCTCAATGCGGGCTACGCCTCCAGCGCCGTCTATGGGTGCACGTCCTGGGTGAACCAGTCGGTGGGCAGCTCGTGTCCGAGCCCGCTCTCCTTGGCCTTGCGGTACACAACCGCGCCGGCCGCGGCGAACTGGTAGCCCATCCCCAGATTATTGATGAAGCACGTCACCTCGTGCCTGGAGCGCCGGCCCGTGACGGCGCCCACGATCAGGTCCGCAAGCACCGGCGTCTTCTTGAAGTCGATCGCCGCGCCCAATGCCCAGCCCTTGCTCGCGGCGGTTTCCGGAACGGTGACGTCCGTGGCGACCACGTGGAACGGCTTGTCGTCACGGGTGTGGATCACCAGCCGGTCGGCGCGCTTGATGGCCGCAATCTCGATCTCGGGCAGCTTGATGGAGCTCAGGTGCATGCCAGGCTCGATCCAGCGTTCGAAGAAGATATTGTCGATCGAGTTGCTGGCGCACATGACGATGTCGGCCGCTGCGATTGCCTCCTCGGGCTGCGCGACCGGCACGATCTCGATCCCGAGCCGGCTGCTGGTCAATCGCGCAAAAGCGCTGCGATGCTCGGCATCCGGACTGAAGCAGCGGATGCTCTCGATGTTGCGAACGGCGCAGGCGGCCATGAGCTGCGCGCCGGCTTGCCAGCCCGACCCGAGGATGCCGACCGATCTTGCATCCTCGCGTGCGAGAAATTTGATGCCGAGACCGTTGGCGGCGCCGACCCGCATGCGCTGCATGACGCCGTCGGGCATGATCGCCAAGGGTTCGCCGGTGGTGGACGAGAACAGGAGGACCAAACCGACATAGCGGGCGCCGGCTGCGGTCGGCACCTTAACCCGGCGCATGCTGTTGCCCCGCTTCGGCCAGGTCACGATATCGGAATCGATGCGGACCGCCCCGATGCCCAGTTTCGGGATGACCCCGTCCATCGACTTGAGGCTGTACAGCGCATCGCCATGCCCGGAGGGGACCAGGCAGTCCGAGCGCACGCGATTGACGCCGCGGCCCGCGCTCAGCTCGGCGTAGGCATCTTCCAGCGCCTCGATGCATTCGCGCATGCTCAGGCACTTCTCCACGTCGTCGTTGGAAAGGATCAAGGTCACGGTCGCGCCGGTGCCCACTCGTTTCTGGGGTCCGGAAGCTAGCACGCGCGGTGCTCCCGCGCAGCGCGGCCGGTGCGGGAACCGGTTGCCGGGTCACTGCGTTGATGAAGCGACCGGAGCAAATCATCCGCGTTCGCGACCGCGTGCTGCTCCCAGCCAAAGACCCCGGACCGTCGCGGCCGGGGTCTTTTAATTGCCGGATTGGGCAGCTGGCTGCGGAACGCGGCTCAGCTCGCCTGCTGAATGTGAGCGTGCGTGGTTTTCTTCGGAGCCAGGAATTTCGCATCTTCCCTGTGCCAGAAGTGCTCGCATGCACAGAATGGACAGAACTTTCGCGCAAACGCGCCAGAGCGTCCGATGAACTCCTTGGGGTCGGCCTCCAGTCCCATGAACATGTAGTGACCGGTCAGCCTGCACCGGGTGATGACCTGGGCCATCGTATCCTCCAGCTCGTCTCCGCCGCGAACCGCGAACGGTTGCAGGGACAACAATTGCGCCCTGACAAGGTTCCCAATGCGGCCGTGAGAGAAACCGGCGCGCGCGTCAGCGCGGTGCGTTCGCAGCGATCTCGGTAATCAATTTCTTGAGGATGGCATCGGCAAAAGTTTCGTAACTCTGCGCCGCAACCACGAATGCTCCCGGACCGCCGATCACATTCTCGTAGTAATAACGATCGAGATCCGGCTCGAGCGCGAGGATCGGCAGGCCGTTGATGCCGATGCCGGCGGCCACTGCCTCATCGCGGGCGAGATTTGCCGGCCGGCCGCGGTTGTTGGATCCGTCGCCCGATACATCGATCACCCGCCGGCTCGTGCGAAACGGGCTCTCGCGCAACAGCGTGCTGCCGTAGTCGATCGCGCCGCTGATGGAGGTGCCGCCGCCGAACAGTGAACGCGGCGCATTCTCGATGGCGGCCGCGAACGCGCCTGGCGTCTCGCCGGCACCGATCTTCGTCCATCCGACCACCTGCACCTGGAGCGCCGGTCCGGTCCATTGCACCATGGTGGCTGCGATTGCCTGGTTGGGGCCGGACCGGATCGCCTCCAGCACGCGCGGATGGCGGAACGCGGCCACGTAGCCGCGTTTCTGGAGCGCGAAGCGGAACGTGTCGACGCTGCCGGAGGCATCGACCGCCAGCACAAGCGCAAGGTCGACTGCCGTCTGCGCCGGTGCCGGCGCCACGCCGCCGACAACCAGCAACGCGCCGGCGAGCGCAAGCCGCAGCCGCCGGCAATGGCGGATCAGCATGCGCGTCGTTCGAGCTCGCCGCGTCTCAGATCCGCTGCAGGGTGCATTCGGTTTCAACCGGGATCTTGGGATCGTTGCTCGGTGCCGAACGCCGCACCACCCGCAGCTGCCGGTAGCCTGGCTTGTCGCACGAGACCACGACGTCTTTGGGATCGACATCCTTGCCGAAGCCCGGGACCTTGTAGGTGCCGAGCAGGTCGGTGCGAGTGACAATGCCGCCCCGGTTCTTGACGCCCACGGTCACCTTGGCATCGGGGACGGTGGCGCCGCCGGCATCGCGCACGAACCCGAAATAGGAGGGCCCTTCCTCTTCGCTGTTGTCGTCGTCGTCGCCGAAGCCGGCACCGCCTGCCCAGGCGGTGATCGCAAGGGCGCACGTGAAGGCACAGGTGGCGGCGAGCAGCTTCTTCGTTCTCATGACGGACATTCTAGCCCTGTAGCGCGCATCAGCGTAGCACAATCCACCGCTCCCGAGTGCAGAGTGCGGGTTGCCGCACACACGCACCTGATTTTAGCGGGTGAAATAGGGCGTGAGATAGTACGTTGTCACGGTTACGGCCCCCAGCGGGATAACCCACATCCAGCCCGGCCAGATGCGCTGCATCCGCGCCGACGGCGCCAATATGGTGACCACCGCCGCCACCGCCAGCGCGGCAATGCCCGACCATGAACGGTCCTTGAGAAAATCAAGCTCCATCGTTGCCCGGTCGTAGATCGCGAGCGCCCCCGTAGAGGTGATCAGATAAAGCACCGCAAACGCGGCTGCGAAAGTGATGGCGCGCTGGACCCACGGTTCCGGCAGGACGGTCGCGATCAATGCCAGAGCAAGCGCGCCGACGAGGGCGGTGAGCATCCAGCCGTACCAGTACATGGCGGGTCCCCTTCCGGGAGGCTGATAGAGAAGGCCGAAGTCGCCGGTCGCGGGATGATAGGTGAAGAGAGGGAGGTTCACCTCGGTGCAGACCACGTAGAGGGCGCAATAGGCGATGCCGAACGCAATCGCGAAGACGACGCCCTTGCGCGATGGGGTCACGATCCGAAGCCGCGGCCGTTATTGACGATATGGCCGATGAGAAAATTGGCCCACACCAGGATCGCAAGCAGCAGCGTCACCTGCTTGCGGGCGGCGGCATAATCCGGCGCAAGCGGCTGCCTCCAGAAGCACCAGTAGGCGGGCAGCATGACCATCCCGATCACCGCCAGATGCTCCTTCACCTCGAACGCCCCCACCACCTTGAAGAAGCGCAGCTGCTCGAGCGCAAGCCGGGACGTATAGCGATAGTGCGTGTAGATCCACGCCCCCAGCACGAACGTCAGCAGGTAGAGCACGACGACCGCGCTGGCATAGGAATGGCTCGGCACCGCCCGATAGCGCCCCACGAAGCTGCCGGCCGTCGAACGCACGGGCATCCAGACCGATACGGTCTGATGCGTGATTGCGCCGAGCAGCGTGACCGCCAAAAGTGCATGCAGGATGAGCAGCGTGGTCCAGAAAACCATGGATTGTCCCGTCGGCTGCGCTCCCGGTTCCTCTCATTCGGCCCTGATGTTGGCATCATGGACGACCTTGCCCCATTTCGCCATCTCGGTCCTCAGGCGCTCTCCGAATTGCTGCGGCGCATTCGCAACGGGCGCAAAGCCCAGCGTCTCCAGCCGCTCACGCACCTCCGGCGTGGCGACCATGCGGACGAGTTCGTCGTGCCAGCGCGCGATGATTTCGTCCGACGTGGCGGCGGGCGCCACAATGCCGGTAAGCGTGTCGCTCTCGAGATCGGGGACGCCCTCTTCGATGTTGGTTGGCACGTCCGGCAGCGACGGCGAGCGCGCGGTTGCCAGCACCGCAATCGCGCGCAGCTTTCCTTCCTTGATGTTGCTCATTGCGGGCGGCAGCGCCGTGAACGCGATCGGGGTGTGGCCGCCGATGGTGGAATTGACGGCCAGTCCCGCGCCGTTGAACGGCACGGTGACAAGGTCGAGTCCATATTTCTGCTTGAACAGCTCGCCGGCAAGGTGAGGGGTCGAGCCGGTCGCGGGCTGCGCGAAGCTGTATTTGCCGGGATTGGCCTTGATCAGCGCGATCAGCTCCATGAGCGTTTTGGCGGGCACTTCCGGATTGACGGAGACGACATTGGGAGAAGCGGCGACCAGCGTAATGGGTGCAAAGTCCTTGATCGGGTCGTAGGGCAGCTTTGCATACATGCTCGGATTGACGATGAAGCCGGTGCTCACCACGAGGATGGTGTACCCGTCGGGCCGGGCCCGCGCGACCATGCCGATTGCAGTGTTGCCGCCGGCGCCGGGAATATTCTCGGTGTAGACCTGCTGGCCCCACGCATCGGTCAGCTTCTGCGCCACGATGCGCGCGATTACGTCGGTTGGCCCTGCCGCTGCGAACGGGACGACCAGCCGGACCGGATGAGCGGGGTAGCTTTCGGCTGCTGCCGGCGGCGGCGCGGCAACCGCTGCGATGTTGATCAGCGCGCCGGTTGCGAGCGCGCGCACGGCCATCATGACGTCCTCCCTTGACCTTCGAGCCGATGTTATCATTGTCTGCGCGCGCGGCGCAGCCACGATCCACCCAGACCATCCAACCGCCGGGGAGCCGTTACATGACGTCGAAGAAAATCACGCGGCAAGACCTTCGCGACGCGGCGGAGAAATACCGGAACTGGGGCAAGTGGGGCCCCGACGACGAGATCGGCACGCTCAACTATACGCAGCCCGAGGACATCGTTGCCGCGGCCCGGCTCGTGCGCAAAGGCAAGGTGATATCGCTCGCGCTCAATTTCGACCATACCGGGCCGCAGGGCGCAAAAAGCAACTATCCGGCGATGGGCCGCACCAATCCCATCCATACCATGATCCGCACCGGCACCGACGCCTATTCCGGCGTGCTCGACAAGCGCGGCATTCGCGCCGCCGACGATATGGTGACCATGCCGCTCCAGTGCGGCACGCAATGGGACGGGCTCGGCCACGTATTCTATGAAAGCTCCATGTGGAACGGCTACGACTGCCGCGAGGTCACCTCGGCAGGCGCGCAGAAATGCGGCATCGAGAAGACGAAGAGCAAGATGGTCGGCCGTGGAGTCTTCCTCGACGTGGCGCGGGCGCTCGGCAAGGACTCCCTCGATGACGGTTACGGCATCACCTGCGCGGATCTCGACCAAACCGCGAGGGCGCAAGGAGTGACGATGCGGCGGGGAGACTATGTCGTCGTGCGCACCGGCCAGATGGAGCGCTGCCTCAAGGCCGGAAGCTGGGACGGCTATCCCGGCGGCGATGCGCCCGGCTTTGCCTTCGAGACGCTGGAATGGGTGGCGCGCACGCAGCTCGCGGCGCTCGCCAGCGACACCTGGGGCTGCGAGGTGCGGCCCAACAACACCGAGGCCGGAATCAACCAGCCCTGGCACTGGATCACCATTCCCATCATGGGAATGACCATGGGGGAAATCTTCTATCTCAAGGACCTTGCCGAGGACTGCGCGGCGGACAATATCTACGAGTTCATGTTCGTTGCGCCTGCCATTCCGATCACCGGCGCGGTCGGATCGCCGACCAACCCGCTCGCGATCAAATAGCGGCGATGAATCCCTCCCCAGCCCAAGTCGGATTTATCCGACTTGGGCCCGCTTAAAGTGCCGAACTCGGGCAAGCCCGAGTTCGGAAGGGGAGGGTGGCCGAGCGAAGCGAGGTCGGGTGGGGGTGGCGCAGGGCGTACTCGATCAGGCTGAGGACGATCTTTCGAGGTTCAGAACGCACAGCTTCACTGTCTTGCGCAGCCATGCTTTTGCGCAGGTCGCGAGCAATCTCGCTTGCCAAGAGCCCCCACCCGGCCGCCTACGCAGCCAAGTTTACGCAGGCTGCGTAAACTTGCCTGCGTGCGGCCACCCTCCCCTTCGGGGAGGGATGACCCCGGAGAGCTGCGATGAATCTCGCCATCAATCCCGCAATCGCTGCTGGCGTGCTCGTCTCGACCGCCGTCACCGATGCAGCCTACGTGTTCTTCAACGCCGCGGTGGTGAGCCGAAGGCGGTTGCGGGCGGCGAACTGGAGCGCGATCTGGTATCTGCTCTCGGCATTCGCGGTGATCAGCTACACCGAGAATGCGACCTATGTGGCGTTTGCCGCGCTCGGCTCATGGCTCGGCGCGTTCTCTTCAGTGACCTTTCTGCACCGCACCAGCCCGCCGCGTCACGATCCGCCGTAACGGCTGCATTCGCAGCTCGGCCATTGATAGCCCGCATTGACCGTTATTGAAATGTGGCACACGGCTTCCCGGATTTCGCTGTCGCTCAATCCGGGCTACGGTTGCTCGGATTGTAACGCAGCCGCAAAGGCCCGACATGCTCGGACACAATCGAAGAATGAGCGGGGCGGAATGCCTCGCCGACATGCTCAAGGGTTACGGCGTCACGCACGTCTTCCATGTGCCGGCGGTGCTGCGCAAGACCTTTGCCGTCATGGAGAGCCGCACCGACATCAAGCGGCTGCACGTGCACGGGGAGAAGGCAGCGGCCTACATGGCGGACGGCTATGCCCGCGCGTGCGGGCGGCCCGGCATCTGCATGGCGCAGGTGATCGGCGCGCTCAACCTCGCCGCGGGGCTGCGCGACGCCGCGCTCGCGCATTCGCCCGTCATCGCCATGACCGGCGGGCGCGAGCCGAAGACCAAGTTCCGCAACGTCTATCAGGAGATCGACGACGTGCCGGCGTTCGAGCCGGTGACCAAGTTCAACGCCACCATCGATGACGTCGCGCGCTTTCCCGACATGGTGCGGCAGGCGTTCCGCGTGGCAACCTCAGGCAAGCCCGGCCCCGTGCATCTGCAGTTTCGCGGCAACGAGGGGCAGATCGACGCCGAGGAGGCGGAGATGGAGCCCTTGTGCGAGCCGCAGTTTTCCCGCGTGCCCGCGTTCCGTCCCCGCCCCGACGATGCGAGCGTAAGGGCGGCGCTTGCGCATTTGCAGGAGGCGGCGCGTCCGGTCATCGTGGCCGGCGGCGGGGTGCGCGCCTCGGGCGCCGCGGCCGAGCTCGTCGCGCTCGCCGAAGCGCTGCAAATTCCGGTCGCGACCTCGCTCAACGGCAAGGATGCCATTTCCGGCAACCACCTGCTGTCGGTGGGGGTGGTCGGGACCTATTCGCGCGAGAGCGCCAATCGCGTCGTCAATGCCGCGGACCTCGTCTGCTTTGTTGGGACCGAGACCGGCGGCATGACGACGCATTTCTGGGCGGCGCCGCGCATCGGCACGCCCGCGATCCAGATCGATATCGATCCGGAAGCGATCGGCCGCAATTATCCGGTACTCGCGGGCCTCAACGGCGATGCCAAGGTCACGCTCGCGGCCATGCTCGCCGCCGCCGATCGTTCCAGCGCCGGCAAGCGCAAAGCCTGGGTCGAGGAGGCGCAGGGAATGTGCCGGCAGTGGTCGGCGAAATACCGCTCAGCGCTTGCCTCGGACGCCGTGCCGATCCGCCCCGAGCGCATCTGCGCGGAGCTTTCGCGCCACGTCCCCGACGACGGCATCGTGGTGGTCGACACCGGCCATGCCGGCATGTGGATGGGCGGAATGTACGATCTCACAAGCCCGCGCCAGAGCTACATGCGTAGCGCCGGCCACCTCGGCTGGGCCTTCCCTGCCGGACTTGGAGCGAAATGCGCATGTCCTGAGCGGCCGGTGATCACGTTCACGGGCGATGCCGGCCTCTGGTATCATATCGCCGAGATCGAGACCGCGGCCCGTTGGGGCATCAACGCCGTCACCGTGGTCAACAACAACTCGAGCGGAAACCAGTCGAAGCGCGGTTTCGACCGCGTCTATGGCGGCACTCAGACCGAGCAGGCGCGCGAATTGTGGACCTTCAGCCGGGTCAGTTTCGCGCGCATTGCCGAGGAAATGGGCGCGCTTGGGATGCGGGTGGAAAAGCCCCGCGACATCGCACCGGCACTTGAGCAGGCGCTCAAGGCCGACCGGCCGGTCGTGATCGACGTGGTCACCGATATCGAGGCGTTGGCGCCGCTTGCAGTGGTATAGGGCGAGGGCGACAGCTTTGCACCGCAGCGTGGAACGGTCACCCTAGGCGGCGGGTTATATATTTTGCTTGTTGGGGTGAGGCATAGCGCGTCGGAAGCCGCGCGGAAAATACGCTGTCGTCTCCCCTGCAAGGGAACAATGGGAAACGCACCGCATGCATGTCGATGAGATAAGCGTTTGGTCGTGGGTGGCTGCATCGGCTTTCGCCATGACCGCTCTCGCTGCGGCGATTATTGCGACGCAAGACAAGATGAATCCGTCGGGTGCGCCAGAAATGCCGTTCGCACAACCGGCCATCGTGCCGCCCGCATTGACGACGGACGGACGCGCATAGTTCGCTCGTCAATCTTCCCGCGTGAGCGGGCGGCGCACACCCCACTGCTTCAGGACGCCGGCAAGCTCCTCCGCGATGAAGAATCTCGCACTTTCCGGGTCATAAGCGTCCTGTAAGAGTTCGTCATAATCCGTGAAGACGTGGCGTGCGTAGGCAACGAGCGACAGCCATGCTGCTGTTTGCGGCGCAGCAACACGCAATCCAGGACTGGCGAGCGCATGGTCGAGCACAGCCTCGAACTCGTGTGCGGGGATGCGCGGAGCCAGCTCCCGCAGCGCACATGCGATCTCGCTGCGCGTGCTCACATTCCCTTCAGGGCAGGGTGAACACAATCAGCTGGTTGGTGACAGCGCCGCTGCCCGGCTTCAACGAGCCGCCCGCGAGATAGACGTGATTGCCGTCCGTGGCTGCGCTGGTCCCGTGCCGTCCGGCCGGCATGGGCGCAAGCTCACGCCAGCTGTTGGCTTTCGAATCGTAGGCTTCGTTCTCGGGAAAGGTGTGGTCCGGAGGCAACTCCCCGTCGAGCACTACGAACAGCCCCTTGTACGACGCTCCGGCAAGCCCGCTGCGCGGCGTCGGAAGCGGCGGGGCCGACAACCACGTGTTCGTGGTGGGATCGTACACATCGTGCAGGCCGGTGCGATCGACTGGGCCGGTGAAACGGCCGCCGGCAATGTGGATTTTGCCGTCGATCACGGCCGCGGCCGTGTGGTCGCGCGCCTTGGGCAGCGGCGCCAGCTCCTTCCAGGTGTTGGCCTTGGGATCATACACTTCGTGGGTTGCGACCGTCGTCCCGTCGGGAGCGCGTCCGCCGATGGCATGGATGCGGCCATCGAGCGCGACCACGGCAACCGATCCGCGGCCTGCCTTGAGCGGGCTGAGAATCCGCCACGTATCGAGCGAGGGGTCGTACTCGAAAGCGGTATTCTGCCCGTCCTTGTGCACGCCGCCGCCGACGAAACCGCCGATGGCATAGATTTTTCCGTTCAGCACCGCGGCGCCGATGTGATCGAGCGCGCGCGGCAGTGGAGATCGGGCGCGCCACGTGTCGGCCGCTGGGTCGTATTCCTCGTGATAGGGCCCGGTGAAGCCAAGCACGCTTCCGCCCAGCACGTGGACCTTCCCGTCGACGTAGGCGAGCGCCACCTCGTTGAGGGCGGCGGGCATCGCCGTTTTCATCTCCCAGCTGCCGGTCGGTTGCGCGTGAACGCTTGCGATGAGCGCCACCAGCGCCGCAGCGGCAAATGGCCACCTCCCGAAACACAGAGACATCTGAGCTCTCCTCATCAAGGCGCCTCGCCGATCTCGCGCAGGATTTCCGCGCTGTGCTCGCCGAGCCGCGGGGAGGAGCGTTCCGCTACCATGGGCTGGCCTGCGAGCGTGATCGGCGTGCGCACGCCCGGGATGCGGCCACCCTTCGCCGCCGCGCTCGGCGGATCGATCCGCATTCCGCGGTGGCGCACCTGCGGATCGGCGAACACCTGGTCGAGCGAGTTGATCGGCCCGGCTGGCACCTGCACCGCTTCGAGCCTGGCGAGCAGCTCGGCGCGTTGCCACTTCCTGGTCAGGTCTGAGAGGCGGGCGACCAGGCTGTCACGATTGGCGAGGCGATCTGAATTTGCGAGCCAGTGTGGCTCCTGCGCAATCTGCGCCTCGCCCAGAACCGCGCACAGCTTGGCGAATTGATTGTCGTTGCCGGTCGCAATGATGATGTGGCCGTCGGCGACCGGAAACACCTGATAGGGGACGATGTTGGGGTGCGCATTGCCGAGGCGCTCCGGCACCTTGCCGGAGACGAGATAATTGAGCGCCTGGTTGGCGAGCACGCCCACCTGGCTGTCGAGCAGCGCGGTATCGACCAGGCAGCCGCGGCCGGTGCGGTCACGCTCGATCAGGGCGGCGAGGATGCCGATTACCGAATAGATGCCGGTGAATATGTCGGCGACGGGGACGCCGGCGCGTTGCGGCTCGCCGTCGGGGGTGCCCGTGAGGTCCATGATCCCGCCCATGCCCTGCGCCATCAGATCGTAGCCGGCGCGCGTGGCCGAGGGGCCGGTCTGGCCGAAGCCCGTGACCGAGCAATAGATGAGCCGTGGGTTCTCCTTGCTCAGGCTCGCATAGTCGAGGCCGAACTTGGCAAGCCCGCCCACCTTGAAATTCTCGATCAGCACATCCGAGCGGGCCGCGAGCTTGCGCACGATCCGGCGGTCTTGCTCATGCTCGAAATCGAGCTCGATCGAACGCTTCCCGCGGTTGGTGGCGTGGAAATAGGCAGCCCCGAGATGGCCGCCGTCGGTCGCCTCGACAAAAGGCGGACCCCATCCGCGCGTATCGTCGCCGGTTCCCCTGCGCTCCACCTTGATGACGTCGGCTCCGAGATCGGCCAGGATCTGCCCCGCCCAGGGTCCGGCTAGGATTCGGGCGAGCTCGAGCACGCGTAGTCCGGCCACCGGCCCCGGCATCGATTGGTTCCTTTTCCGCTTACCTGCGATCAACGGTGAAGTTGTTAACGACAGCCGCTTGTGTCGCCTTTCAAACCCGCCTTGTCCATAGCTCCATCCCTCCCCGAAGGGGAGGGTGGCCGACGGAGCAAAGCGACGGCGGCTGGGTGGGGACTTACCCCCAACGCAAGCGGTCGAGACTTTGCACAAAGCCCCACCCGGCTCGCTTCGCTCGCCACCCTCCCCAGCCCAAGTCGGATTTATCCGACTTGGGCCACCTAAAGTGCCGAACTCGGGCAAGCCCGAGTTCGGGTGGGGAGGGATGACGCCTGGCACGGTTTGTGAATTTATCATAGGGACCCTATCTAATGTCCGGCGCAAAACCTGATTCGGGCACCAGTGAGCACAACCTTCTTCGGCGAGATGCTCCAGTCCATCGCGGAGCGCGGGCGGGCACTGATCGATCGCACGCATCGGCGCGGCGCTGGGGAGCAGCATTCCGCCAACCTCATCCAGCTGTGCGAGGACCTGCTCTCCCGCCGCGGGGAGGCTTCCGGCGTTGCGCTCGCACGCGAGATTCTCCTGCGCTATGGCGAGCTCAAGCCGGGTTCACGCATTGCGTTCTTCGAGGAGCTGGCGAGCCGGTTCGGTCCCGATCCCGTGCGGCTGCGCGCGGCTGCGTCCGCCTGGTTAAGCGTGCCGAGCGAAACCGCCGCGGCCAATCTGCACCGCGCCTCGGAGCCGCGCCGGCTCGAGCTCATCCGCCGGCTCAACCTCGCGCCCAACGGGACGCGCGCGCTGGTGCGCATGCGCGAGCAGCTCATGGACGCGATGGATCATCGCAGCGACCTCGAGACCATCGATGAGGATTTCCTCCACCTGTTCTCTTCCTGGTTCAACCGCGGCTTTCTGGTGCTGCGCCGGATAGACTGGTCGACGCCGGCGAGAATTCTGGAGAAGATCATCCGCTACGAGGCGGTGCACGAGATCCGCGACTGGAACGATCTGCGCGCGCGCATCGATTCGCCCGACCGGCGCTGTTACGCCTTTTTCCATCCCGCGCTGATCGACGAGCCGTTGATCTTCGTCGAGGTGGCGCTCACCCGCGGCATTGCGGGTGCGATCGAGCCGATCCTGTCCGGCAACGGGGAACCGGTCGATCCCGACCGCGCCAACACGGCGGTGTTCTATTCCATCTCCAACTGCCAGCGCGGATTGGCCGGCGTGTCGTTCGGCCATTTCCTGATCAAGCAGGTGGTGGAGGAAGTGCAGCGCGACATGCCGCGGCTGTCGACCTTCGTCACGCTGTCGCCGGCGCCTGGTTTTGCGCAATGGCTCAAGGCCGAGCGCACCGCCAAAACGTCGTCGGCGCTGGGCGAGGAGGATCGCGCGGCGCTCGCCGCGCTCGACAATCCCGACTGGTGGCGCAATGAGGAAACCGCCGAGGCGGTGCACGAGCCGCTCATTCGCGCAGCCGCGTGGTATTTCCTGCGCGCGCGCTCCTCGCGCGGGCTTCCGCGCGATCCGGTCGCGCGTTTCCACCTCGGCAATGGCGCCCGCCTCGAGCGGCTCAATTTTCTCGCCGATTGCTCCCCGCGCGCGCTCTCCCAGTCGCACGGCCTGATGGTCAATTATCTCTACGATCTCGATCACATCGAGAAGAACCACGAAGACTATGCGCAGCATCAGACCGTCATCGCGGCGGGCGCAATCAATCGCCTCGTGCGCGCGCCGGCGCGCGAAGCCGTGCCGGCGGGAGACTGACCAGGCACTATCGCGTCAGCGTCCAAACCCGGCGGCGGCGGCGACCCGCGTCCATTTGGCGAGATCATCGCGGATGAACGCGGCAAATCCCTCAGGGCTGCCGCCGATGATGTCGAAGCCCTGCACCTTGAGCGTCGCAATCACGTCGGGCGATTTTGCCGCCGCATTGGAAGCGTCAGCAAGCCGCTCGATGATGTCGCGCGGCGTGCCGGCCGGGGCTAGGAGCCCGAACCAGCCGGACGTATCGTATCCGCTCACGCCTGCTTCGGAGACGGTGACGAGGTCTGGCGCTGCGCTCGCGCGGTGAAGCCCGGTCGAGGCGAGCGCCACCAGCCTGCCCTCGGCGATGAACTGCAGCACCGTCGATGCCGGCGAGAACATCACTTGGATGCGGCCGCCCAGCAGGTCGGTGGCGGCTTGCGCGCTTCCCGTATAGGGCACGTGCACGAGCTTGACCCCCGCCATCAGGTTGAACAGTTCGCCGCTGAAATGCGAGGTGCCGCCTACGCCTGCCGACCCGTATGACAGCTCGCCCGGCTTCTCGCGCGCGAGCTTGATGAGCTCGGCGATGCTGTGCACGCCGAGCGAAGGATTGACGACGACGATATTCGGCAGCGTCGTAAACAGCGAGATCGGTGCAAAGTCCTTCGGGAATTCGAAGGGCAGATTGGGCGTGATGACGGGATTGATGGTGTTGGCAATGGTGCCTTGCAGCAGCGTGTAGCCGTCGTTCGCCGCGTGCGCCACGAAATTGGTGGCGATGTTGCTGCCGGCGCCGGTGCGGTTCTCGACAATGAATTGCTGGCCGAGCAGCCGGCCCAGCGCCTGCGCCAGCACGCGCGCGGAGATATCGCCCGAGGCGCCGGGGGCAAAACCCATGATGATGCGCACCGGCCGGGACGGATAATCTTCCGCCCGCACCGTGGGGAAGATCGCCATGATGCCCGCAGCAGCCGCTGCCAGACGCAGAAATCGCCGGCGTGGAAGCGTCATGGGGTTTCCTTATCTAATCCCTCCCCGCAGGGGAGGGTGGTCGAGCGAAGCGAGACCGGGTGGGGTCAGCGGCTTCGGGGAAAGATTGCAGCCCGTGACCAAGCTGCGCTCGATTACCACGTTAGCTTTTCCCGTAGACCGGTACGACGGCGCCGCGCGTGACGCGGTTTTCCGGTGAAGCCAGAAACAGGATGGTCGCCGCGACCTCCTCGACCTTGGCCCACGCGGTATGGTCGGCATTCGGCATGGCCTTGCGGTTGGCGGGGGTGTCCATGGTCGAAGGCGCCACCGCATTGACCAGAATGTCCGCTTTCACCACTTCCTCGGAAAGCGCGACGGTGAGGGCAGCGACCGCGGCCTTGCTGGCGGTATAGGCCGCCATGCCGGCGCCGGCGCGCCATTCGAGCGCCGGCCGGGTCGCGACATTGACAATGCGGCCGCCGTTCGCGGCGCGCATGATGGTCCGAACCGCCGCCGCGCAGCACAGGAACGCGGTGACGAAATTCATGTCGAGCTGCTTCATCAGCTGCGCCTTCGTCGTCTCGGCGACCGCGCTCATCGCAAAGCCGCCGGCGAGATGGATCGACGCCCACAGCCGCGGAACGCTCCCGTAGAGCCGCTCGACGGCGCTCTCCTCGGAAAGCTCGATGTTGCCCACGAGTGCCACCCTGGCATGGTCGCGCAAGGGAAAGCGCTGCGCCTCCGACGCATCGATGAATGGCACATGACAGAATGCGCCGGCCTCGATCAGCGCGCCCACGACCGCCTGTCCGAGCGCGCCGGTCCCGCCGGTGACGATGACATGGCGCTCCCGGTAATCCATCGGCCGCTCCGCTCCTTCTCGTGACGATCATCGCCGATCGGTCGATTTGCGCAAGACGTTTCGCTCCACCCGCTTGAGACCCTGCCGCAAGCCGCGCCATGCTGTGCCGAGGAGTAACCACCATGGACGGCCAAACGGCCGAGTTCGACCTCGCCGTCGTCGGCGGCGGCATCAACGGGACCGGCATCGCCCGCGATGCGGCCGGGCGCGGGCTGCGCGTGCTCCTCCTCGAGCAGGGCGACCTCGCCTCCGGCACCTCGTCGGCTTCCACCAAGCTCATTCACGGGGGGCTGCGCTATCTCGAGCACGGATGGCTGCGGCTGGTGCGCGAGGCGCTCATCGAGCGCGAGGTGATGCTGCGCATGGCACCGCACTTGATCCGGCCCATGCGCTTCGTGTTGCCGGTCGAGCCCGGGATGCGGCCGCGCTGGATGCTGCGGCTCGGCCTCTTCATCTACGATCATCTCGGCGGGCGAAAGATTCTGCCTGCAACGCGCAGCATTGCGCTCGACCACGGCACGCTGGCGGCCCCGCTGCGGCGGACCTATGCGGATGGATTCGAATATTCCGACTGCTGGGCGGATGATGCGCGCCTTGTGGTGCTCAACGCGGTCGATGCCGCCGAGCGAGGGGCGGTCATCCGCACCCGCACGCGCTGCGTCGGCGCCGAACGCGGCAAAGTCTGGCGCCTCGTGCTCGATGTGCGCGGCCGGCGCGACACTGCAACCGCCCGCGTGATGATCAACGCCACCGGCCCATGGCTCAAGCTGTTTGCAGATTCGGTGCTGCACCAGGCGGCGCCCGTGCGCGTGCGGCTCGACAAGGGGAGCCACATCGTGGTGCGGCGCCTGTTCGAGCACGATCGCGGCTACATCTTTCAGACGCGCGATGCCCGCGTGGTCTTCGCGCTCCCGTTCGAACGCGACTTCACCCTGATCGGCACTACCGACCGCGGCTTTGCCGGCGACCCCGATGGCATTCGCCCGACCCCCGACGAGATCCGCTATCTCTGCGATGTCGCGAACCAGCATTTCCGCGCTGCGGTCGAGCCGGCGCAGGTGGTCTGGTCGTTCGCCGGCATTCGCTCGCTCTTCGATGACGGATCGAGGCGCTCGCAGGACGTCACGCGCGACTATACGATCGAGCTCGATGACCGCGACGGCGCGGCGCCGCTCCTGACCGTATACGGCGGCAAGGTCACGACCTACCGGCGCCTCGCCGAGCAGGTCCTCGACCGTCTCTCGCACATTCTCAGGTGCGGGGCGGCATGGACCGGCGCCTCGCATCTGCCGGGCGGCGAGTTTCCCCACGACGGGCTTGCATCGCTTGTGGAGCAGACGCGCGCATCCCGGCCGTTTCTTGCCGAGCAGCACGTGCGACGCCTGGTGCGTGCCTATGGAACGAGAGTCGAGGGCGTGCTCGGTGCGGCGCGACGGCTCGAAGACCTCGGCCCTTGCTTCGGCGCCGACCTCACCGCAGCCGAGGTGCGTTATCTGATGGAGCGGGAATGGGCGCGGACCGAGGATGATGTGCTGTGGCGGCGCAGCAAGCTTGGCCTCTTGTTCTCGGCGCAGGAGCGGGAACAACTGGCGCGGTTCATGACCGCCGCAATCGGCGCGCCGGCATGACCGGACGGCTGTTTACGTTAATCGGACTTGCATGGGCGCAACGACGTGTCGTTGTCGCATCCGCTAAAGGTTTAGCGATCTCCTACACCAGCTTCTAAGCTGGAAATGTTTTGATAATCACGTTGAGGGGATTTGCTCCTTGCATTTGCGGAGCCGCTTGCGTGACTGAAGCTGACAGCAGCGCCTTGATCGGCCGCGCCAAGGTCCTGATCGTTGACGATGAATATCATACGCGCAAGACGATCCGTGCCCTGCTGCTGGTAATGGGCTGCACCAGAATCCACGAGACGGGCGACGGCGTCGGCGGCCTTGACGCGATCCGCACATTCTCTCCGGACGTCGTCCTGCTCGACTGGGACATGCCGGGCATGGATGGAGCGGAGTTCGTGAAGCGGCTGCGCACGCAGTGCGCGCATCCGCAATGCAAGGTTGCGATCATCATGCTGACCGGACACGGCGAGCGCTCACGCGTGCTGGAGGCGGTTCGCTCCGGGGTGCACGAATTCCTGCTCAAGCCAGTGTCGCGCGCCGCGCTCAAGGCGCGCCTGCTCTCGGTTCTGGG
>Ga0306921_10002618_pt1 | contig 18054 bp, 16 predicted proteins | sample sta12Cox44000080_FD_203760 | JGI IMG/M metagenome (GOLD analysis project Ga0306921, IMG submission 203760) | Lab enrichment of tropical soil microbial communities from Luquillo Experimental Forest, Puerto Rico - statoxic.12C.oxic.44.000.080 (v2)... | ecosystem: Environmental > Terrestrial >... | reverse complement strand
GAGACATTCTGCTGCCCCTGCGGGAGCGAATCGTCAACGAAGGACAGCTCTACTACAACGCGATGCAGATCGGGATCTTTCAGCTCTTGCGGGAGCGCGAGCAGCAGATTGAGACCGCTGTGGCCTACGTGGATGCGCTGCGGGAGTACTGGCTGGCGCGAACCGATCTCTCGCAAATTGCCAGTGGCCGGCTGCCGGCCACGAATGGCGCTCGAGGGAACGGCGCCGGCAAGCCGAGCAGGATGAATGGCCAGGACGGGCACTGATGAGGAGGGTGACGATGGCGAAGAAGCTTTCTCGGCGGCAGGTCCTCGGCATCGGGGCAGGCACACTCGCCGCGGGAGTCGTATGGAACAAGGAGGCACAGGGGACAACGCGCTATCAGCCGGCGGCCGCCCCGGCCCGGTCATCCAACGATCGTTCCTACTGGCAGAGGACCTACAGCGGTGGCCCGATTGACGTCACGCCGTTGCCGCCCGGTCTGCCCGGGCGGGATTACAAGCCTGTCGTGGTGCCGAGCGGCGCGGCGCTTCCATTCAGGATCGTCGATGGAGTGAAGGTGTTCCACGTGATCGGCGAAGAGATTGATCATGATTTCGACACCGGTCTCCGGGCCAAGTGCTGGGGATTCAACGGCCATGTGAATAGCACGGTCATCGAAGCCGTGGAAGGGGAGCGGGTGCGAATCTATGTGACAAACCGGCTGCCGGTGCCCACCTCAATCCATTGGCACGGCGTCTACCTGCCCAACGGGATGGACGGGGTGGGCGGATTGACCCAGCCGTACATCAGGGCGGGTGAGACGGCCAAGTACGAGTTCACGCTGCGCCAGTACGGCAGCTTCATGTTCCATTCTCACCACGACGAGATGACGCAGATGGGAATGGGGATGATTGGGATGTTCGTCATCCACCCGAGGAACCCGTCGCCCGACTATCGCGTGGACCGAGATTTCTCACTGATGATCAGCGAGTGGTCCATCAAGGCGGGGACCGCTCGCCCCAATACCCTGGAGATGACGGACTTCAACGTCCTGACCATCAACGGCAAGGTGTTCCCGTCGACCGCGCCACTCGTATGCAAGACGGGCGATCGAGTCAGGCTGCGCCTCGGCAATCTGGGGGCCATGGATCATCACCCGATGCACATTCACGGGCATCACTTCCGGGTTGCGGCGACCGATGGGGAGGATATCCCCCTGTCAGCGCAATGGCCGGAGACCGCAGTCCTGGTCGCGGTCGGGCAGACGCGCAATGTGGAGCTCATCACGGATTCGCCAGGGGACTGGGCGTTCCACTGCCACATGACCCATCACGTGATGAACCAGATGGGACACGAGTTCCCCGAACATGGTGGGGATGAAGCGCGGCGATGTGGATGAGAAGATCCGACCGCTTCTTCCGGCGTACATGACCCATGGTCACACCGGGATGGACATGGGGAAGATGGCGGAGGTCATGCCGTATCCCCCGAACACCATCTCGATGAAGGGGGCAACGGGGCCATTCGGGGACTACATCTCAATGGGAGGACTGTTCACGGTCATCAAGGTTCGCGACGAGTTGAAGAGCTACGACGAGGATCCAGGCTGGTATCGGCATCCACCGGGGACGGTGGCCGTCAAGGCTAGCGATGCCGAGCTGGCTCGTGACGGTATCGACGTCAACGAGCCGAGTGCCCGCCGGGGGTGACGACACGACGGGGCCGTTGACCGACCGAGGCCCCGCTGTGTCCCGCGCAGGATCTCAGCGATGTACAAGCGTCGGCGGAATAGCGGTTGCTGGGTGATGCAAGTGTTTGCGATCGCTCTGTGCGCGGTGGGGTCGATGTTCGACGCTTGGCCCCCGCCGCGAGTCCGACGGCGCCACCGGTGAGCCACGATCACCGGCACTGATCTCCTCATGGCCACCACAGATACCTACACTTGCCCGATGCATCCGGAGATCCGGGAGCCTACGCCCGGGACGTGCCCCAAGTGCGGCATGGCCCTCGAGCGTATCGCGCCCGCGGCCTTGCACGGGGCCATCGAGTACGTCTGTCCGATGCACCCGCAGATCGTCCGCAACGCGCCGGGCCAGTGCCCGATCTGCAGCATGGCGCTCGAGCCCCGCACCGTCAGCGGCGACGAGGAGAACACTGAGCTCGCGGACATGACGCGGCGGCTTTGGGTTAGCGTGATCCTGACCGCTCCTCTCCTGGCTCTGGTGATGTCCGACATGCTTCCCGGCGCGCCGCTCCGCCACGTGGTGCCGCATGCATGGATGCCGTGGATCCAGCTCGTGCTGGCCAGTCCCGTTGTCCTCTGGGGTGGCTGGCCGTTCTTCGAGCGCGGGTGGGCGTCAGTCGTCAATCGCAGCCTGAACATGTTCACACTGATCGCTCTTGGCGTTGGCGCCGCCTACGTGTACAGCATCGTGGCCACCGTGGCGCCAGGACTCTTCCCCACATCTTTCAGGAGCCATGGCGGCGAGATCGGCCTCTACTACGAAGCGGCAGCGATCATCACCGCCCTCGTGCTGCTCGGACAGGTGCTCGAACTCCGCGCCCGAAGTCAGACGAGTAGTGCGATCAAGGCGCTGCTTGGGCTGGCGCCCAAGACGGCGCGGCGCATCGAGGCAGGCGGCACCGAACACGACGTGCCGATCGAACACGTGCAGCCGGGCGATCTCCTGCGGGTGCGCCCCGGCGAGAAGATTCCCGTCGACGGTGTGGTGACCGAGGGCACCAGTGCGGTCGACGAGTCCATGGTCACCGGCGAGCCGATCCCGGCGGAGAAGACCGAGGGCAACCGGGTCACAGGGGGAACCGTCAACGGAACGGGCGGCTTCATGATGCGCGCCGAGCGGGTGGGGGGCGACACGCTACTCGCCCAGATCGTCCACATGGTTGGCGAAGCCCAGCGGAGCCGGGCTCCGATCCAGCGCCTGGCCGACACCGTCTCCTCCTACTTCGTGCCTGCGGTTGTTGGTGTGGCCGTCATGACCTTTGTCGTGTGGGCGGTCCTCGGGCCGGAGCCGCGCATGGCCTATGCCATCGTCAACGCGGTCGCCGTACTGATCATCGCGTGCCCCTGCGCACTCGGGCTTGCCACGCCGATGGCGATCATGGTGGGCGTCGGGCGGGGCGCGACCGCCGGCGTGCTGATCAAGAACGCCGAAGCGCTCGAGGTGCTGGAGACAGTCGATACCCTCGTGGTCGACAAGACCGGGACGCTCACCGAGGGCAAGCCGCGGCTGACGACCGTCATACCGGGCCCTGGGCACACCGAGGCCGACGTGCTGCGCCTTGCCGCGAGCCTCGAGCGAGGCAGCGAGCATCCGCTCGCCGCGGCCATCGTCGCGGGCGCAGAAGGGCACGGGCTCGCGCTGGCCGACACGCAAGACTTTCGCTCGATCACCGGCAAAGGGGTTGTCGGCCTGGTAGAGGGGCAGCGCGTCGCCCTCGGCAACCGCAAGCTGTTCGACGAGCTGTCGATTCCACCCTCCGCGGTTGACAATGAGGCCGAGAAACTACGGCGCGATGGACAGACGGTCATGTTCGTCGCCGTCAATGCCAAGCTGGCCGGCCTCGTCGGCGTCGCCGATCCGATCAAGGCGTCCACTGCCGAGGCCATCGAACTGCTTCGCGCCTCCGGTGTGCGCGTGGTCATGCTCACGGGCGACAACCGGACGACCGCCGAGGCCGTGGCGCGCACGCTCGGGATCGACGAAGTGGAGGCGGACGTGTTGCCGGAGCAGAAGGGTGCAGTCATCAAGCGGCTTCAGTCTCAAGGACGCCGTGTGGCGATGGCGGGCGACGGGATCAACGATGCGCCGGCTCTCGCCCAGGCTGAGGTCGGGATCGCCATGGGCACTGGCACGGATGTGGCGATGGAAAGCGCAGGCGTCACCCTGGTGAAGGGCGACTTGCGCGGCATCGCGCGCGCCAGGCGGCTGAGCCGCGCCACGATGCGCAACATTCGGGAGAACCTATTCTTCGCCTTCGTCTACAACGCCCTTGGCGTACCCGTTGCTGGCGGCGTGCTCTATCCGTTCTTCGGCCTGCTCCTGAGCCCGATCATTGCGAGTGCCGCGATGAGCTTCAGCTCCGTGTCCGTGATCGCGAACTCTCTGCGTCTCAGAAGGGTACGGCTCTGAACCGAGGCCGACAGGTGCCCCAGGAATGCAACAGCTGGGGCGGTAACGCCCCGCGCGCCATCCTGACTTCTCCCTTTCAGGGGGACGTCGCTGCACCGTCAAGCCTCTGTAATGCTTATCGTTTTGCATATAGGAGAGGTCGCCTTCATAATGGCAGGCCGATTGCTCGACAGATAGCAGGAGTCGAGGCATGAACCGTCAATCGTGGCTCGGGGGCTTTTGGGCGCGAGGCGCCGTCATCGCGATCGTCGTCCTCCTCGCGGCCGTCGGCTTCTGCCTGTTTGAGGGCGACCACGACGGCGAGCAGCATATGTCGTCCGTTCATGTCTGCTCGGCCATGGTGGTGAGCAGTCCCGTGCGCGCAGCCATCGCGCTGGTTGTGATCGGCGGGGCGCTCATGCTGTCCGTGCCCCGGGTCCCCGCCGTCACGCTCGGCGTTCCTGTTCCCCCTCCGAAGCTCACCGTCTCCCTGTAACCCGGCAGTTCTCGTCGCTCCAAGCCTGGCACGTGCGTGAGAGGGGAGTGTACCCGCTCACCCGTAGGAGCGACCGACCAGACACAGGGGAGCGGTGATGAGGAAACTCGTACAGAGCGTCGCGATGACGCAGGTCATCGCCACGGCGCTGCTGTTGATGCGGGCAGCACCCGTGGAACCCCGGTCCCACCTCGACGGGGCCCGCGTGGTACCGGCCATGGTGCGTCGGGTCCTGCCTGCTGTCGTGAGCATCACCACGCGAGAGATCGAGATCGACCAGTTCAACCAGGCGGTCCCGACACGCGGGCTGGGCTCGGGGTTCATCGTGGATCGGCGGGGGTACATCCTCACCAACAGTCACGTTGTCGAAGGCGCAGGGGAGATCAAGGTCACCCTCACGGACGAGCGCAGCTTTCGCGCCGCTCTGGTCGGCAGCGATCGCTTCACGGATCTCGCCGTGCTGAAGATCGACGCCAGCCGTCTCCCAGCCCTCACGCTCGCGGACTCGGGCCGGCTGACCGTGGGCGAAACGGTCGTGGCGATCGGCAGCCCGCTTTGGATCGAAGGCGGCCCCACGGTGACGACCGGGGTCGTGAGCGCTCTCGGCCGCTCGATGGAGGAACCGGGGCTACCGACCCTCCACAACATGATCCAGACGGACGCGGCGATCAATCCCGGAAACTCCGGTGGACCCCTGCTGAACCTCGCTGGTGAGGTCGTCGGCGTTAACACCGCCATCATCGCCTCCGCGCACGGCATCGGCTTCGCCATCTCGATCAACGACGCCAGGCCGGTCATGCGGACATTGATCGCGAAGGGCCGTGTGGTGAGGCCGTCGCTCGGACTGGCCGCCGTGAGCGTCACGCCGCAAGTCGCCTACGCGAACGCCTTGCCGATGGCGCGCGGTGCCCTCGTCACACGGGTGGAGAAGGGCGGCAGCGGCGCGACGGCCGGTATCCAGGAGGGAGACGTGATCACGGCGGTCGACGACCGGCCCGTCAAAGATCTCCATCAGTTCCATGAATCGCTCGCGCGACACAAGATTGACGACATTATCGGGGTCACGATCTGGCGCGCGGGAGAATCACTGACCGTGAAGCCGGTACTGGAGGAATACCGATGAGCACGCGCTGGCTCTTGACCTTGGCGGTGGCGACGTGCGCCGTCGCTCCGATTCCGACCCACGCTCAGGGTGTGCCGCAGGTCGTCATCGAGAATGACCGACTCGAGCCGAAGTGGCTCGAAACCCTCACCGGCGCCCGCGTCAACTTTATCAATCGGACCGGTCATCCAGTCCATCTACAGTTCTCGGGTGACATCCGTCAGCACGAGGTTGTCCAGATCCCCGCCACGGGCCCTATCTGGGCGATCTTCCATCGTCCGGGCACGCATCCCTACGTCGTGCATGTCTACAACCGTCAAACTCGGGCGCTTCCCGGCGTGGTCAGCGTGACGACCGACGAGACGCACAAGTGGGAGTCGGGAACCTGTGACGTGGTCGTGGAGGGCAACTGCATTGCGCCCTGACCGGCTCGGGCCCGACGAGGTGCGGCGTGGCCGCGGCAACATCAGCCGCTGGTCGATCGAGCACCCCTACATCATCACCGCCTTCTACCTCGGCGTGGCGCTCCTGGCCGTACTCGTCATCTTCTTCCAGATGCCGCGGCGGATGATGCCCTATGTCGAGAGCCCGATGGTCGCGGTCGTGTCCATGATGCCGGGGCTCTCGGCCGAGGAGATGGAGATCTACTTCTCCAAGCCGATCGAGGAGCGGATGGTGGATCTCAAGAACGTCCACTTCGTCCGCTCGACATCCCAAGAGGCCTTCTCGATCGTCACCGTGGAGTTCTGGTACGGCACCGACATGAAGAAGGCGCTCTTCGACGTCCAGTCGCTGATGAATGTCGTCCAGGCCGATCTGCCGATGACCGGCGCGAATCTCAAGCCCTCGTGGGTGCTGGCCATCGATCCGTTGAACATCCCAGTCTTGACGCTGGCAGTCACCGGAGAGGGCTATAACCCGGTCCAGCTCCGCACCCTTGTCGAGAACGAGATCGTCAACCGGCTCAAGGGTGTCAAGGACGTGTACTCGGTGGTGCCCTTCGGCGGGCAGAAGCTTCAGATGCAGGTGGTGGTCGACCGCGAGCGGCTGGCCGCCTACAAGCTGACGCCATTGGATCTGAAAAACACGCTCGACCTGCAGAACGTCTCGCGCCCGGCCGGCACCTTGACCTTCCAGGACCGCGAGGTGCTGGTGCGGAGCGACTTCCGTGCCCGCACGCCCGAGGAGGTCGCCGCGTATCCGATCGCCAGCATGGACGGGCGCACCGTGTACCTGCGCGATGTCGCGGACGTCCTGGACATGCCACGGGAGCAGCGGAGCCTCTACCGATTCAACGGCAAGCCGGCCGTGGAGATCTCGATCGTCCAGCAGCCAGACGCCAGCTCGGTGCGCGTGATCGAGGGGGTCAAGTCGAAGCTCCGAGAGATCCAGCAGGACTTCCCGCGCTTGAAATTCGATATCGCGTACGACAACTCCACGTTCGTCGGGTTCCTGATGGACAACATGGTCGAGGAACTGGTGCTTGCGGTGCTCCTCACCGGCATCGTGGTGCTCTTCTTCCTCGGCAACGTGCGGGGCACGCTGATCTCGGTCATCACGATCCCAGTCTCCCTCGGCATGGCGCTTCTGGCGATGGTGCCGTTCGGGATGACCCTCAACAGCTCGACGCTGATCGGGCTGCTGCTCTCCATCGGACGCCTCGTCGACGACTCGATCATCGACATCCACTCGATCGAGCGCCATCTCCGCATGGGCAAATCGCCGAAGGACGCCGCCGTCGATGGGATCAGTGAGGTCCGGTTGGCGGTGCTCGCGATCACCTTCATGCTCTGCGTGGCACTGCTGCCGCTCGCGTTCTCCGGGGGCATCGTCCAGTTCATGTTCGAGGGGATCGTCTGGGCGATCATCCTGGCGCTCCTGTCCTCGGCGCTGGTGTCCTTCACGCTGACGGCGCTGCTGGCCGCCAACCTGTTCCATCCCCACCGCGAGGAGGCGGAGACAAGCCGGAACCCGCTCGAGCGGTGGCTGCTCGATCCGTTCCAGCGGTTCCTCGAGGGGCTGGAGACGCGGTACCAGGGGAGCCTGGGGTGGGCCATCCGCAACCGCTTCACCGTGTTCGCAGGCGCCGCCGCCATCATCCTGGTCGGCGTGGCGCTCTACCCGCGTATCGGGAGCGAGATGATGCCGCTGGCCGACGTGTCCCAGGCGTTCGTCCAGCTCGAAGCGACGCCCGGCACGTCGTTCGCCCGGACGGCGGAGATCGGCGCCCAGATCGAGGAGCTGCTGCTGAAGCAGCCGGAGATCGTCAAAGTCTCGTCCGAGGTCGGGTTCGAGCCCGGCGGCACCTACTTCACCGGCTACAGCATGGGGTCAGTCAACTCGGCTTTCATGATGCTCACGCTCGTCGATTCCTCGAAGCGGAAGCGTGATATCTGGCAGGTGATCGACGGCGTGCGGAACGAGGCCATGCGGACGATCCCAGGGATCCGGCGACTCACGATCAAGGAGATGGGCGCCGACGTGATGGCCTCGAGCGCGGCCCCGATCCAGGTGATCCTCTTCGGGCCGGATCTCGACAAGCTCTCGGAGATGGGCGAGCAGTTGCGGAAGCTGGCCGAGCAGATCCCCGGCTTCCACCAGGTCGCCACCTCCTGGGCGCAGAGTCTCCCTCAGCTGCACGTCGTGGTGGATCGCGCCCGCGCCCAGGAGATCGGCCTCACGGTCGGCGACGTGGCGGACCAGGCGTACTACGCGCTCAAGGGGGGACTCACCAACGAGTTCTATCGGCTCGACAACAAGCGGCAATTCACCATTTTGATCCGCTATCGCGGAGACCAGCGTCGGGACCGGGTGGATCTCGAGCAGGTCAAGATCGTCGGCAAGAAGGGCGAGGTGGTTCCACTCAGCTCGGTGGCCCGGCTCGAGGAACGGCGAGGCCCGACGCTCATCGAGCACGACAACTTCCGCCGGGTCATTTCGGTGCTCGGCTTCTACCGGAAGGGCGGGCCGCCCAGCATGGACCTGTCGATGGACCTCCTCATGGCGGCTCAGGGGAAGGTTGATTTCCCGCCGGGCTACGGGGTTGAGCTACGCGGAGACATGACCCAGATGGAAGAGTCGTTCCAGCGCCTCCTCCGCGGGCTCTACCTCGCGGTCATCTTTATGATCCTGCTGCTCGTCGCGCAGTTCCGCAGCCTGATCGAGCCGTTCAACATGATCTTCTCGCTCTCGCTGATGCTCACCGGCATCCTGGGCGGGCTCCTGCTGGCGCATCAGACGTTCTCCACGGTCTCCATCCTGGCCGTGGTGATCCTGACCGGCATGATGATGACGGTCGCCGTCCTCATGATCGACTTGGTCCTGCGGCTGCGCGCCGAGGGGATGCCCCGCGACGAGGCGATCCTGACCGCCGCTCCCATCCGGCTCCGGCCGATCGTGATGACCTCGTTGATCAGCATCGTGGTGCTGATCCCGGTGGCGTTCTTCCCGCGAACGGGGATCGATGCCTACGCGCCGCTGGCGACCGTCACGATCGGGGGGCTGACAATCGGCACGGTGCTCGCGCTCTACGTGGTACCGGTACTCCACACCTACACCGATGATCTGGCCAGCCTGGTGCGCGCTACCGTGCGCCGGCTGCGCCGCAGGCGAGAGGCACCGTTGGCATGAGCCCACATGTGCGCTCACTGTCCATGGCCCTCGCGCTCGTCATCGTCGCGGCGGCCTACTTTGGGTATCAGTCGCGCGTGGAGCGGCCGGGACCCCCTCGTCCGTCATCGGTGCTCTCCGCCGCGCGACCGCCCACGTTGCCTTCAGCGCCGCCGACCGCGCGGGACATTCTGGACCGAGCCTGGTCCCTCGAACTCAGGCACGACCAGTTCATGCGCCTCCAAGCTCTCGACCGAGTGTGGAAGAGCGAGAGCAGCGGGCTCGAGGCGAGGATTCTGGAGGCCGAGCGAGAGTTCTCGCACTTCGCGGCAGAGGCCCAGGGAAAGAAGGCGGCGAACCTCCGAGAGCTTCAGCAGCGTTCGGGCGAGTTCAGCCGATTGAGTGCCGAGCTCAGGGAGCGACGGCTATACCACTCCGACGCGGCGCTAGGCGAACTGTACCAGTGGCAGCGCGAGCGGCTCAGTCACTTGAGACCCGTCGATCATCGAGCGGAGGGGCAATGAGGCTCGAACGAACCGAGAATGAGAGAGATCGGGAGAGCCGCGTACGAGACGCGAGCGGAGACGGCGGGCGCGGGCGAGTCAGCCAGAAACGGGACGGGTCGGTGTTGCTGAAGCTCGCGGCGCTCGTGGTCCTGATCGCGGCCGGCGCGTGGGCCCTGTACGCGAACCTCTGGCCGGCGCGGCCCGCGATGGACATGACGATGCGCATGACGTCGGGCGCCACGCCATTCCCCGTCGTGGTCGTCCCTGTGGAACGCGGGCCGATCACCGGGACGGTGACCTATACCGGCACCGTGGCGCCCTTCAACGAGGAGGACGTCTATCCGCGCGTCACCGGTCGCATCGTGGAGATGCTCGTGTATCCGGGCGATGCGGTCCGTCCGGGGCAGGTGCTGGCGCGTCTCGACAGCGTGGAGCTCTCTTCGAAGGTCCGGGAGGCCGAGGGCGGGCTGGCCGCTGCCCGCGCCAACCGCGTCCAGGCGGAAAAGGAGCTGGCCGCCGCGACTGCCGAAGCGGGCTATGCGCGAGCAGTAGCCGACCGGACGGCAAAGCTGTTCGCCACGGGCGCCGTGTCGCGGCAGGACCTCGAGAACGACAGCGCCCAGGCTGTCGCCGCGGAAGCCAAAGTGGACGCCGCCCGCGCGAAGCTCGAAGCCATGACCTCCATGCTGGCCCAGAGCGAGGCCGGACTCCGGACGGCCACTGTCGTGCGGGACTACGTCAACATCGCCGCCTCCACGACGGGCTATGTGGTCAAGCGGCTGGTGGCGCCCGGTGTGCTCGTCCAGCCGGGGATGGCCATCCTGAAAGTCGCGCAAATCGACAAGGTCCGCCTCCAGGCCAATGTCGGTGAGAAAGACCTGCCCTCGATCAAGGTCGGCTCGCCGGTGACCGTGATGACGACGGGCGGCGAACCCTTCACGGCCCGCGTCACCTCGGTCTTCCCCTTCGTGGATCAGGGGCCGCGCACCGCCATTGTCGAGGCGCTCCGGGATAATTCCGAACACCGGCTCCTGCCCGGCCAGTACGTGACGATGCGGTTCGTCACGGGTGAGCGTCCCGAGGCCCTCACGGTGCCTCGCTCGGCCGTTGTGCGATTGGGCGGCAAAGCCGCGGTGTGGGTGGTCGCACAGGAGCGTGCCGAACGGCGGGACGTGGTGACGGGGCTCGAGGGGGTTGACCGCGTGGAGATCGTGAGCGGCCTCCAGGCCACGGACCGAGTGATCGCCCGCGGGCAGGAGGGACTCTACGCCGGCGCACGCGTGAGCGATACGAGTGGAGCGACACCGACTCGCGAAGGAGCCGGACGCGCGCCCGACGGGATGTCCGGCATGCGAGAAGGGACGGGCGACATGCCAGGGGGGAAGGAGCCCACGCTTGCGCAGGCCCCGGCCGGCCCCGCCGCCAATCTCAAGATCAGTCTCTCCACCATTCCCACGACGCCCCGTGTCGGCGAGACACAGCTCCGCATGCATGTGACGGACGCAGCCGGCGCTCCCGTCCCCGACGCCAAGGTCGAGGTAACGGCAGGGATGGTGGGAATGCCGGGACCGAACATCACGGCCCGCGCCGGCAAAGAGCCGGGCGTCTATGAAGTGACCGTGAACCTCGGGATGGCGGGTGCGTGGACCGTGGACGTGAACGTGACGTCGCCCCGAGGGGGGACGGCGTCGTCGAAGTTCAAACTCGACGCCAAGTAGATGGGGAGGGGGACATGCCGATCACTAGGGCGTTCCTTGGTCGCGCGACGGCCGTGCTGCTTCCCGTGCTCACTCTGGCGCTGGTGTCGCAGGCCCGGGCCCAGTCGTTGCCTCGAGTCGAAGGGCCTCTCACCATGGACCAGGCGGTGGAGCTGGCTCGGGAGAAGAGCCTTCGTGTAAGAGCCAGTGACGCGGATTCCCGGGCCATGGACTCGATGCGGAAGGAAGCGCTGGCGCCCTTCTGGCCCCAGGCCTCGGCCAACGGGTACTACAACGACCAGACTCAGGCGCCGAACGTCTTCACCTCGGCGGGCACCACCATGGCCCGGAACTACCAGGTGTTCAACGCCAACCAGACCCGCGACGGAAACATGACCCTGATGTATTCGCTCTTCAGCGGCGGACGCGATTACTACGGCTACAAGGCGGCGGCGGCACGAGCGGACGCGGCCAAGCACATGCTGCAGGGGACCGAGCTCGACGTGGCCATGCAGGCGCGCCTGGATTACATCGCCGCCCTCCGCGAGACCGAGAACGCGCGGGTCACGAGCGACCTCCTGCGGGATGTGGAGGAGCGGCTCCGCGTGAGCCGGGGGATGTTCGAGGAGGGGCGCGTGCCCCGCTACTACCTCCTGCGCGACGAGACCGAGCTCGCCAATGTCGTGCAGATGAACACCATGGCGCAGAGCCGGGTCGAGCTGGCGCTGGTGTCGCTCAAGACCACCCTGGGCGTCGATCTCGCCTCTTCCATCACCCTGGCGGACAAGCTCGAGTTCACTCCTGCCACGCTGTCCATCGATGAGGGTATTCGTGAGGCGCGCGATCGGCACCCCGAGCTCAAGGCCGCTATCAAGCAGCGTGAGGCCGCCGCAGCGGAGGTCCGCGCCGCGTACGGCAACTACTTCCCTCAGGTGTCCGTCGGTTACATGTACGACTGGGCGTGGATGAAGAACAACACCTGGGTGTCACAAGCGGACGGTCTGCGCTCGTCGGGCAACAACTCCGAAGGGTACTCCGTCGGGGTGGTGGTGACCTTGCCAATCTTCGACGGGTTCGCGAGGGAAAACGCACTCAACACCGCTAAGGCAAAGCTCGACAAGGCCGTCCAGTCCGAAGGCCTCGTGAACCAGCAGATCGCCAAGGAGGTCAACCAGGCTGCCCTGATGCTCGCCGCGGCCGAGAAGAGCGTGGAGGCGAGCCGCAAGGGCGTGGAGCAGTCGGACGAGGAGTTCCGCATCATCAAGGAGCGGTTCGGCGCGGGACGTGGCATCCAGCTCGAGATCCTGGACGCGCAGGTGGCGCTGACGCGGGCGCGCTTCAATGCCGTGGCCGCTCTTGCGGACTACAACAGTGCGTTGGCCATGTGGCTCAAGGCGACGGGACGGGTGCGGTGAGCAATCGGCTCGAGCCGAGGGTGTGTGCCGGCCTGCGAGGGAGGCAGTGATGCGACGGATCCTATGTCTGATATTGCTGGTCATGCTCGCGCTGGGGCTCGCAGCGCACGGGCTCGCTTGGGCTGGTGCGACGGTCAAGGTCACCCGGGAGGACAACAAACCGGATCCGGTGGAGGTGAAGGTAGGGGAGGAGATCGCGTTCATCAACGCCACGGGTGGGGGCCACGCGCACGTCTCGTTCGAAGGCAACGATGCCGTGCAATCCAATGTCGGCCACGGCGGCGGCTACGTTCGATTCGGTAGGCCGGGCACGTATCGGTACACCGTGCACATCTCGGGAGTGAAGGCCCACGCACACACGGGCACCGTTGTCGTGAAGTAGCGCGGGGCGAGAAGGCAGGGGAGAGAGTATGGGACGAGTCGCGCGCACCTGGATGCTGATAACGGCAGTGGTCCTCGCGGTGTGGGCGCCGAGCGCTGAGGCGCAGGCGCTGGTGAAGGTGACGGTCCAGGACTTGTTCAAGAGCAACCACCAGATCGTCGTGAGTCCTGGCACGGAGGTCGTGTGGGCCGATCCTCACTTCGAGCGGGTGTGGTTTCCATCCGGTAGTGGAGCCCCACGACTGCGGCGCGACCCTGACGGATACCATGCCCTTTTCACGGCGTCAGGCACGTTCCGCGGGACCTTCAGCGTGACTATGGGTCACGCATCTAACGAGATCTACCAAATGACGGTCACGGTGCGAGAGACGAAATGATCGTACAGGGGTCCTCTGTCGAGTGCCGCCAAGATGAGAACGGGAGGCTGAGATGGGGATCGAGCCTCGTGAGAAGCGCTGCTGGCAAACCCGCGGAGGTATCGCGCCTCTTGGCTTTGCGGCGATCGCGAGCTTCATCCATGCTTCCGGCGGCAGCCGTGCGGGTTGAACTTTACGCTGATCCCGTCGTCGATACGGTGCCGTTCCGCGTCGTCATGGGAAGGGCTGGACCGTGAGCGAAGCCCCGGCAGGCGAGATCTATCGTGTCATGGTGCCGCCGGCGCTCCCGGCCGAGCACTATCCTCCTCGGGTCGTCGCGTTCCATCCGGTGACTCGCACCCCAACTGAGGCCCCGCTCGTGCGCTGGCAACGCTGAAGCTTGGAGCGAGAAAAGAGATTCAGAAGGGAAGGAGGTGAGCACAGTGGACAACCGGAAGGTGCCGTTGTGCCCTGCCGGCTGCGGGTTGTGCCCGGAAGTGGAATTCACAGGCGATCACGTTCGAATCGGCGAGGCCGGCAATCTCGCAGTTCTCACCAGAGACGGTGGAATGTGCTGGTTGATCTGATTCGGTCTGGTCAGCTCTCTAAGGTCTGAGGAGAGGAGTCAAGGGGCCGTCTGTGGGCTGGACAGGCGGCCCACGAATCATACGGATCATGCATTTCCACACATGGTGGCTGACCATGCACCCGCAGAGGGGGCGCCGATCGTGATCGAACGCGCCATGGTCGTGGCGGCCCACCCCGACGACGCGGAGACGGGCGCTGGAGGCACCGTTGCCGTGCTGGTGCGGCAGGGTGTGGAAGTCACGTATGTCATAGTCACCAAAGGCAACGCGGGATCACAAGACCGCGCCATGACCGCGGACCGTCTTGGCAGTATCCGCGCGGCCGAGCAATACAGGGCGGCAAAGACACTCGGGGTCACACACGTCGAGTTCCTCGGATACGCCGATGGCGAGGTCGAAGACACGCGCGACCTCCGTCGCGACATCACCCGCCAGATCCGACGGTGGCGGCCCGACCTGGTCATCAGCCAGAACCCCCACCGCACGCGGAGTTTATTCGCGTCCCACCGGGATCACCGCATCACAGGCGGGGTCGTCCTTGACTGTGTTTACCCCCTTGCCCGCAATCACATGGCCTTCCCAGAGCTGTTGCCTGACTACGAGCCGCACAAGGTGGGCGAGATTTACATCATCAAATGGCCAGAGGATGACCACGATCTGGCCGTGGACATCTCGGAAACGATGGAAGTCAAGCTCAAAGCGATTGCGTGTCACGAGAGCCAGTTCCTGGACTTCCCGAAGATGGAGGGCTATGTGCGGGCGCGTTGCGCGGCTCTTGGCAAACCTTACGGCCATAGTTACGCGGAGGTGTTTGATCGGATCCTCCTCTCGCGGTGGGGTTGTCATGGACCACGAGGAAGCTGACGCCAAGGGGTAACCCCGCGCGTCGATCCGGCCCCTATGTGTGGGGCCGTCGTCTCCGGCGCGGTAAGGCAGCGAGTTTCTCGGCGGACGTCCGACCGTTGGAGGGCCGCCTTAGAAGAGCTCGAATCCCCCCTGAATCAGGAGCGCGATTTGCTGAGCCTCATAGAGCTGGGCGGGTCCCCGTGTTGCGCTGCATGCTGACCCAAGCATAGCCCTGCAGGTTCGCCCAGCGTGCAGCGGAATTGGGGGCCTAGTTTAGGAATTCAAAGTCGCGTTCAAGTCCCCGTCCGAAGAAACGCCCCGAGCGACGATTGAGTTGACCAACGGGACGGGTGTCTGCTGGTGGACCGCGGATCGCCAGTCCGCTGATCAACGATCAGATAGCTGCGGCCACCGTGAGGTTCCCAGGCCAGAGTGACCTCGCGTGTGAACGTGTTCAAGTGACCTAGGCGTCCCTCGAAGTGCTGAAGGAGCTTCGAAATCCTAGTGCCCAGGGAGGCTCGACAGTTCATGGAAATCGGCACGTCTGCCTCCGAGGAAAGCGTGTGTATCCGGCCGCGTTTCCAGGCCAGCGGACTGGGTTCTCGTATATTGCCAGCGAGTCTAGCAGAGTCAGAGGATGTCAGATTACTTTCCGGGAAACGACTACCCTGATCCTAAAGATTTCCATGCCGTGAGAACCAGCGCCCGCTTCATCAGCTCCTGGTCCACCGCGACGAACTGGCAGAGATGCAGAAGAAGTACAAGGATGGAAGCTAAAATCGATGCGTCCTTCAGCTCATAGAGAAATCCCACCCCCTTTGCTCTGGGTCATCAGATAGCCCGCCGTCCGTTGCATAGCCTGCTCTAGGTCCCGCTTGCTGACGATGTCGTACCTATCGAAGATCGACCTAGTTCTGTGTCCAGAGATCTCCATCGCTACCCGTTCCGGCACCCCGGCCCGCACCATGTTCCTCACCGCACTCCGACGTAAATCATGGAACAGCTTCTCGGGTACTTTCCGCTCCTGCCCGTTCTCATCCTTGACGACGTAGAAGAGTCCCGCCTTGATGCAGGCTTTCACCCACGGCTTCCTGAAATCTCCAATGGGCCGCCCGTGCTTGTGGAAGACGTGGTCGACCACCTTGACTACCCCATCCTCTTGCTCGACCAAGCGCGCTTGGAAACGTCGGTCCATCAGCGCCTGTAGCTCTTCACCTTCGATGGGCACTGACCGGGGCCGACCGTTCTTCGCCCGATCCCCCGGGAGACGAATTAGGTTCCCATCGCGATCAACATCGTCCCAGGTGAGCCCGAGGATCTCGCCGCGCCTCCAGCCAGTGAAATAGCCGAAGGTCACCACATCTTGAAGGTGCGGGGGCAGCGCCGCTACTAGCGCATCGACCTCATCCTTTTCGAGGAAACCTTGCCGGGTGTTGTCCTCACGCAAGTGACGGATCGATGGGACCGAGGTGAGCTTGTGGCGGGACACGGCAAGGCGCATAGCTTGCACAAGAAGTTGCAGGCTGCGATTGATCGTCGCTGAGGCTTTGTCATCTTCCTGCTGAGCTTCAATGAACGCGTCCACGGCCTCGGCCGTCACGTCGAGTGCCCGCCACTCACCGAAGTGCTCCAGGACGGGCTTCAGATGAGATCGGACCTGGGGCAGGGACTTCACCTTCCGGAGCCTGAAATCTGTCTCCAGGTCAGCAAAGATCTCGCGGATGGTCACCCGCTGCACCATCGGGGGCAGGAATCGCTTGTATCCTTGCCGGTCGGCAGCAAGCTCGTCGAGGCGCTGGCGATGGATCCGCTTTGCGAGCTTCAGGTCGGGGGTCCCCGTGCTCTGGACACACTCCTTGCCTCTGAGGCTGTACCGTGAGTGCCAGTTTGCGCTGCCATCGAACTTGATGAGGCTGCCTTGCCCTCGTGACCCGAATCGGATCGTCTCGCCCATCACGCCCTCCTCAGAGGATGTCGTCTACCTCGTGGCGTGTAGGTATAAGTTCCTCTCGGTGGAATCCCCAACCCAAGAATGAGCGTCAGGAGGATCATGTACGTCGTGCCTTCCGCTCGATGTGGCGCTGGATGGCCCTCAACGAGAACTTCACATGGCCGTCGTCGTCGCGGTACCCGCCGAGCTTGCCCCAGTGCCTGTACAGGTAGTCGCGGGTCATGTGGAGCTGCTCGGCTGCCTGCTTGAGGCCGACTGCCTGATCCGGGATGGGGGCAGCTGCAACTGCGTGTCTTCGTCCGAGGAGCTTTGCCCGAAGCGTTGCCTCGACGGCTGCGGCTTCCGCATAGATGGCGTTCTGAGCCTCCTCGACCAGGCTGTCGAAGACATCTAGGTCCTGGAGAAGGTCCCACAAGGAAGGGGCAGATCGAGTTTTGAGGGTTTTGAGGGTGGTTCCACCGGGCTTGTATGGCTGATGCTCGACCGACTTTTGCTCAAACATGCCTACGTACATCCACCCTCAAAAATCTCGAAATTAGTGCTGACACGGGAAAATGTCTACGTAGGCTCAGCCTCAAATACCTCAAAACGATCACCACGGCACTTCCTCTTCTCCGGGCTCGGGCTCTTCTTCTGCCTCTGGCTTGACCCGTTGGACCTTGGGGTTGACCTCGTAGATTACGGTCGGCCTCCCCCGACGCTTAGGCTGCTCGTCAGCCCGTAGCCAGTTCAGGTCGACCAATTGATCGAGTGCTGCAGCAACGGCAGCCCGATCCGTCAGGCCTGACCAACCAGATTGGGTGATCCCTCTTGCTCGGAAGTGATCGCCGAGCTTGCCAGTGGTGATCCTTCTGGCGAGGAGGTGCACAGCTAGGCCACTGCCGGCGGTTACACTCTGGTAGATGCGTCGTGCGTGAGCTTCAAGGAAGGCGCACCAGCTCAGAGCCATTTCCAGAGCCTTGAACTGCACAGGCGAAGGTGTTCCTCCTTCAG
>Ga0306921_10002616_pt1 | contig 18065 bp, 20 predicted proteins | sample sta12Cox44000080_FD_203760 | JGI IMG/M metagenome (GOLD analysis project Ga0306921, IMG submission 203760) | Lab enrichment of tropical soil microbial communities from Luquillo Experimental Forest, Puerto Rico - statoxic.12C.oxic.44.000.080 (v2)... | ecosystem: Environmental > Terrestrial >... | reverse complement strand
GTAGGCAAATTTTGAATTGAGCGTGCCTATGACCCACGGAAATTGCAGGCCTGAAGAAAATGTGCCCTTCAACGTTGTGAAGAGAGACACGCCGTAATTGGAATGCAGAGCCGGTGTCGGCACAGTTCCAAGCGTGTTGTCCGCATAAATCTTCAGATTTCCAGGACTCGTATCGTTGGCAAGGCACGTCGGCGAGATGACTCCGGCCGCGTTGCGACAGCCAAACGTCCCAAACACAACGTGCGGCGTGTTGATCGTTGTCGCCAGCGACGCGGTCGCGAACTGCGACGGGCCCACGTCATCATACAACCCAAATGACGCATTGCCGGTGCCGAGATGCTGAAGCGAAACACCGCCGAACTCGCCGGTTGCCAGCATGGTCACGTCACCAGTCGCGCTGGCGCGCTGGTAAGACGCAAAAACTGTCAATTCCGATGCCTGCCGAACCGGATTGAGTCGTCCATTATGATTGTTCGCATCGAGCAATCCGCCATAGATGCCGAATGAATTGATATTGGCATGGACAAGCCCCGGCGTTGTGTTCCCGAGGCCGGTCGGATTGTAAGACGTTGTCGAAGCACCTGTGCATAGAGTGGCTACGCCAGTGCAAAACCAAAGATCATTCAGCCTTTGTTTATGGGTTCCACACAAATCTTCGACTTTAGTAACGATGCCGCTGATGTTTTGCACGACCCCGAAATGCGGGTCCGACCACGAGATGCAAGCATTGTGCATCCCTTGCGCGGTCAGCAATGAATCGGCCCCATCGAGATAGGTGCGATCGATCGTCACCGGATCGGCGCCGTCCAAAAGCGCGCGTGTGATATGCTGGTTTACGAAGGCCGTTGACGAGCTGACGTAGGTTGACACCACGGTCGAGCCCTGCTCGGCGCCATTGTTGAGGTACACCAGTTTGAAGTACATCACTTGTGGCGTCTGCAAATTGGGCCTGTAGGTCGTTGACAGCCCGATTACATCGCCGACCAGGAACGGCTGCGATGCGGCGCTGAAGCCGTAATACAGCCGATAATTCTGGGTTGGCAACGAACCGTTCCACGATAGGGAAACGAGATCGTTCGCCGCACTGACACGCACCCCCATAGGCGCGCATGTCGTTGCCGCAACCGGATCGACGATTTCGCTATAGATATCGACCAGCTGTTCTTGTAGCGCTCCAACGCCGCTGTTGTAGGTCGCCCCCGTGTTGAAGCCGAAATTGTTAGCCGACATAAAATATCCGCGCACCGCGTAGTAGGTCATGACCCCACAGTTGAGCGAGGCGTTTACATCCTGCAAGAATGTCGGCCCCGGAAAGACGCCAGCATAAGCATTGGAAATTCTCACTGGGGCCGGCGTCCCCAATATGTTCATCGTGGTGATGCCATCGACCGCCACCCGATCGACGTACATCCCGCCGTTTGGGATATAGATGCACAAAGCGTCCGTTGCCGGATTGTAGCAGTTGATCGATCCTGCCGTGCTGATCGCGGCACCGCCGCAAGTGTTTCCGATCTCAAACGTGTCCGTCGTCAGACCAGCTGCCAAGACGCAGTATTGGACGCCCGGCAAGATCGGTAACGGCAACGTCTGGAATGAAATCAGGGTGTCGTTGTGAGTTGCCGGGATGCTCGTATGAATTTGCGTCATGCTGTCAACGGACAGCACCGTAGTTCCCTGCGGAAAAGACGTGAGCGGTAAGTGAGTTGGGGAATTGGCAATGAACCCAGGATAATTGACAACCATGCCGGGTTGAAGCCCTGATGTATCCATAATTCCCGTAACAATGTTCGATCCGGCGGTTATAGTCGCGACGAACGTGTTGCCGCTGTTGACGACCGAACCTATTGCAATTGAGGTTACAAACGAGACAAGCTGTCCGGCTTTGTATCCGTGCGCGGTCTTAGTGACTACCGCCGGGTTGGCATTAGAAATTTTTACGTCTCTCGCATCTTCAAGAGCTGGCACCCACACTTGGCTGCCGATCGTTATAGGGTCCCAAGCGTGAAGATTGATGACTCTGGTCCCGATCCTGTAGGTGGTCGGTATGCCTGGCGCCGGAGGATCGGCTCTCGTAAAATCAAGACCATTGGTGCCGGTAATCATTCCAGCCAGAGAGCGATTGCCGTTGCTGTCAATCCCTGAGTCACCAGGAGGCCCCGTAAGACGGTTGCCAGATCGATAGACCGTGGACGAATACGACACCCAATTCCCAGCCGAAATTCTTGTAGGGCGCTGGAAGCTTTGAAAATCATTAGGGAAATATTGGGCGAGGACCGGTCCATACATGAACCATAACGCACCAGGACTGAGGTCATTAGTACGCATGGCTCCAGGATAATGACCAATCAAGGCGTTAACCTTGAATGTTAGCATTGAAGAACCGGTGATCGTGGCCGCACTCGTAATGGTTACCGAGCTTGTGTTATCCACACTCAAAACGAAAGTGCCCGCAGGTATTCCCGTTCCCGTAACGGTGGAACCGACATTGACGCCGCCGCCAATTAAGTTCGCCGTACTTGAAAGGCCGTCAACGGTCGTATTGCTATGCAGATTGCCAGTGAGCGCAAAGCCAGGGCCAGTGATGCTAAGGTCAGTGTATTCATTGTATACGTGAAACTGGTTTCCGGTATCTTCCGGCGCATAAACCAGAAAACCAATGTGGTACGCACAAGCTGGATTGGTAGTATACGTATTGGTAACACTGCTCGCCGGGCCGCCGCAAAATTGCATTATTTGATTGTTCATCTGGGCAGGCATCGTTTGCGGATCAGCAGAAAAACCGCTTCGATAATCCAGGCCGTCGCCGAAATTTCCAGTGCTGGATGTTGGATGGTCTGGTGTGACTATCCATAAGTACCTACCGTATTTGGCAGCAATAGCCTGTCCTGTTGCCCCCATGGCGTTGAGATCATACGCGCGCGGCCAGTACCACCCGTCGCTGCCATAGCACGATGACGTACTGACAGACTGCGCAGCTATGCCGGGAACGTAATATTGCGAAGGATCGACCGTGTTGGGGACGCCGCAGACGTTGGTCTGGCGCAAAAGAGGGCCGCCACCAACCTGAATGCTCCCTGACTGAGTCACAACGCCATGCGTCCACGCCATCGCCTGAGAGACGAAAAGCAAGACGAAGAGAAGCGCGAGCTTAATATTTGTCATAGTACACCGTGATGTCGCCGAGGACTGTTGTACCAGCCGAGTTTACGCAAAGCGCATTGGTGGTGCCTGTGTTGATGCCGCGATAATAAGGTTGCGCTGCCAGTTTTGGCGCGGTCGATCCGGTGCTCCCCCAAGCTTGAGCGATCTGAAATGGAGCCGTGCACGCGTTGGCTGCCGAGCTTTCCAGAAACAAGGTCGTTGTGGCGTTACCGAATGAGATTTCATAATCACAAACATAGATGTTCTGTGCGGCTGTGAGGGTGACGAGGTTTGTGTCAGTGGCAGTGGTCAAGTGCGCTCTCGCTTGCAGACCACATACGTGCAGTTTGGTATCCACATTGTTCGTGTTGACCATACCGTTCGTGTTGCCAATGACGGTTGTGCATGGAACCTGCCCACACGGCGGAACGGGAGCGGCCGTGTTGGCGTTGATCGAGGTCAGCAAGACTTCGGACTCGGTCGGGTTCTGCGACCTCGACGAAGGCGCGACCAGCATCAGGCCGGCAACGACGCCGGCCATGAACCACCAGATAGGACGCATGGCTATCTCCAAGAGACCGTGAGATCGGGCGGCTGCGTGGTTCCCGTCACGACGACCGTCAGCCCAGTGCTAAAGGTTATATCATACAAAATGGAGGTAATTTGACTGAGCGTATTCAGGACGGCAAGCACGGTTCCACTGCCGCTCAAACTGTCAAAGACCGTGCAAGTGGAACTGCCCTGTCCGGTCTGGTTGATCGCGATCAAATGCAGGAAGCCGGCGCCGCTTTTGATCGTCGTCGTCCCGACTGTATTCAGATGCGTGGGGTTGTACCCGTAAAGCGTGTCGATCGTGCTGACGTTGCCTGTCCCCGCATCAGGCACACCGTTCGTGACGTGTACCGTTAGCAGGTTGGCCATGATCAAAATCCATAATACGGGTACGTCGGCACACGGCGCGGTCCGCCGCCAAAGAGTGGCCCAAACGGGGCGACTATAAAGCTTATCGCCAACAACGTAAGCATCACTCAGCCGCCTGCAGGAACGACTTGCGTCGCAACGCGTCGACTACGTCGGCAATGACTTCACCCCAAAAGTGAGGCCGGTTGAACTCATGCTGCCGAAACACTCGAACCGACGGGTACCACAAGCTTCGCTCGTTCCACGGCGCTCCTGGACGCCAGCACATGAAATGCCAGGACGAACCGTCACGCTGCATCATCACCCACACCGGCTTGCCCATGGCGCCCGCAAGATGCGCGATGGCCGTGTCTACGGTGATCACCAGATCGAGGTTGGCAACTAGCGCCGCTGTATCATCCCATGTCGGGTCGTCTGGCAACAAATCGCGCACCGCATCAGCAGTATTTTGCGTTCTCTCCGGTCCAACCTGAAGAGAAACCACGTCGTGGTCTGCTGTCAGTTCAGCGACCAAAGGCTTGAGCAAATCGAAATGCATCGACTTGCGCAGACCATACTCGGTCATCCATACACCCTGCTCCAGACGGATGCCACTAGACCAACAAAGGCCCACAGACGGGCGAGTAATTGATTTGGAGAATTCGCTGACCTTGGTTTCATCAGGCACAATGTACGGTCCCGGCCATGGCACCGTTTCAACGGTTGTCTTGAACGCGTTCTGCAATGCTCCAATCGGACAGTGACAATCAAAATTGGCGACGCCAACAACGCCAGGATAATCAGGAGCCCTTTTGACAACATCGACTGACGGAAAGCTGCGCTTGATCAGATCATGCAATTCATCCTGCGCCTCATAGCGCACCCGGAAGCCTTGCTCAGCCAGCAATGGCAGGTAACGCACCATGGCAATATTGTCACCAGCTCCAGACTCCGCATGCACATGAATCGTACTTGGAGCCAATTGCGTGCCGTCGAAAAGAGGAGCCAAAAAGCGCACCATGGGCGTCGATGCAGCAATATCGCGACAGTACGTTCGCCAGTTGCGTTCACGGAAAGCTTCCGGCCAACGCCCTATCGCTTCCATTGCCATGCTTTTGTGCCAATGAACACGCGGACAATTGAGCGCTTCGGCAGCAATAGCCTCATCGTACTTTGCAACTGCCTCCTCGTGACGGCCGAGACGATATAGGGCCATGCCCTGTACATGCAACGCATCACCGTGACGTTCGCCGCCCTCGGCCATCTTTGCCAGCTTGAGTGTCCGTTCCGCGTCTCCATTATCACAATCGATCAGGGCCCGATCAATAATCAATGTATGATCGTCAGGTTTTATCTCCAGCGCTTTATCAAGTTGAGCTGCGGCCAGCTCCATCTTGCTGTCTTCATGATACATCAGCCCTAATGCACGTTTCGCTTCCACGTCGTTCGGATCAAGCCTAGTCGCACGAATCAACTCGCTAATAGCCGAAGTCATCGCCCGCAGCGGATATAACGCCTTCACAGCCATTTCAACACGATATTCCACCGCACGAGGATCGGCACCCAATGCCTCGCGATACCATTCAATCGCAAATCCGAGACGTTCATGTTCAACCGCCGTGCGAGCAAAGAAAACGCAAGCTTCACCACGCGCTATTCGCGCAACGGCAGAGCGCCATGGTCGCATCGTCAATCGCAGAATGGCCCGGTATAATTGATTGGCCACCGTCAGATGATTGCTTTCAACTGCGGCACGGGCGCGGGCGATCAGGTCCTCGATGTTCTCAGGCGCCCGCGACGCCTTGCGGGCCATATCAACCCAGCCTGCCTGATAAGTATCGCCGCCAAACACCATCTCCGCGCCAATAGAATTGGCGTACCTAGCCACCAATGAACCTTTTCCGTGAATTTCAATATTCGGGAACTCATCAATCGTGGAGGGGCTGTCGTCTACTGCAACCAAAGTGCGCTGATGCAGCAGCGGCATCGCAGCGAACAATTCGGACAAGTGATGGTGAGCTGACGGCACCGGATCGTGCCATTCAAAATGCGAAGCGTCCAAATAAAGCAAATCAGCCTGTTGCTCTGTTGCCGCCCAGGACTTCAGACATTCAACGCTGTCACCGCAAACAATCGTTGTCGATGAACTTGCAAGGTACTTGCGAGCTTTGTCCACTTTGTGGACATCAATGTCCACAGAAAGTACCACCGACCCTGGACGACTACGAGCGTAGCGGTCGAACAAGATTGTCGAGCATCCATTGCCACCCCAGTTGTCCGGGTCCTCTATGCATCCAGTCTCGAAAATACGTACCGGATGTTCAAAGCCATCGAGATGCTCGAACATCTTCCGAAATGTGCGCGATCTGTCGCAAAATCCGCTTTTAGATGCATAGTCATCAAACCACGGCCAGAAATCTGTCATCTACTTTGCCCCATTGTCGCGTCTGATCTCTTACGTTCCATAGCCTTGATCGCCTCGATGCCGCCGACACTCTGATCTTCGATGACCTCTGTTGCTGCCGGCGGTTCGAGCTTATGGCCGCACTGCGGACAATTGCCCCACCGATAATCCCGGATCGGATTTGAGCATTTCGGACACGGAGGATGCTCTGGTCCCTGTTTTGGATGACGGCGTGTCTTCTCTTCGCCGATATAACCGTCTCCGTAATGACGCACCTTCCCAGTGCCACAGCATCGTCCGCATACTGTCGTCGTCATAAACCCAGGGCTCGTTTCAACTCCCCAAGATGCCTTCCCTTCACAATCTGGACACGTACCAGCCCAGCAATGATGCCACGGTTGCTGTTCCGGCCGATGCTCAATAATGACGGGCTCGGCGCCTTCGCAATACTCGTTGCAGCCAAACGACTCCTTCGTCAGAACGGCGAGGAGAGTGCATCTGCCCTTACCAAGCTCGGCCCGCCAATCGTCGAACGATTCGCCGTTGCCATAGATGCGCGTTCGCGCCACCTTCCAACGTGAGCAGCTGCAACAATTGCCCATTTTTCATTCTCAGTAACAGCCCCACGCCTGCCGATCGAGCGCACTACGCAAGCGATGCTCGCGCTCGATTCGCTCGGCCTCTGCCTCCTGCGGGCGGCAGGGCTGACCGGCGCACCGCAAGCAGATCAGCTTCATGCAGCCGCGGCAGACGACAACATGATCGTTGATGGTCCGCATCGAGGAAATTTCCGTGATATGAGCGCAGTGACAGCATGTCGACGCATAAGTTTCACGAACGAGATGGCCTCCTTTTGAGGGGAGGCCACCTTCGAATAGCTGCCCGATCCCGCCTGGGCTTTGCCTTTTGTAGCGCAACATTCTCGATGCTAGCGCTCGATGAAAGACAGGCTTCCGATGGCCGAGGCATTGAAGTTGCTCGACAGCACCCGCAGCCCAAGACCGAGCGGGTTAGTCGCGGCGTTGATGACGTTGTCGCCATCATCAAGCGCGCGCCAACGGTAACTACCGCGCTGATTGATCGCCCACACCTTCAAATCAAGACCAGTGCCTACCAGGGTATAAGTCGGCTCCGCGGTCTGCGCATTCATGAACTGCGTCACCGCCGCCACGTCGGCCGGGTCGAGTAAGTCCGCACCCACAGACGTGCCGGTCATCGTCGCCGTCGTGAAGATGCGCGACAGATTCCAGTGACATTGGCAATCAACGCTGGTCGAGAGGGTACCGGTTTGACCGAACTCCACCTCGTAGAGTTGGAACCGGCGGGCCGTCGCGCCGACCCACAACGCACCGCTGGTCTTGAAGGTGGTCGTGGTCGCCGAAACCAAGACGGGCGCGGTAAAGCCAGCCATCTGCTGAATCTGCAACGCGAGTTCCCACCATACCCGCGGCTTTTGCTTCTGCATCTCGTAGCGCATCGCGTGCTCCTCTTACTATCCGTCCCTACGGACAGTTATCCAATATCGCGCAGCGCGCGATCAATGTAGTCTTGGAGATCGCAAAGCTTGCCCCGCATCTGCTGGACATAGTCGCGATCGGCTTTGGTCCGCGCTTCGAGCCTGTCAACGGCGGCCTCGGCGAGCTTGACCTCTTCGTCTGCCTGCTTGGCAGAAACCATGAGGGCATCGGCTTGGGCCTTGGTCTCGGTCGCCGCCTTCATCAGCGCCTCGGCCTCGGCCGTCATCGCTGCGGCGTTCTGCTGCGCCTCGGAAATCTTGGCCTCGGCCTCTTTCGTCGCCTGCTTGCCGATCTGCACCGCAGCCGCGGTCCCCTTTTCCTCGATCTCGGCGCCGCGCTTCTGGGCATTGGCCAGCGTGCGCTCGGCCTCGGCGAGCTTCGCCTGCGCTGTTTGGTTGGCTGTAACGACATCCTGCCCCAGGTTCAAATCGGACAAAGCCTGCTGATGCCGTTCCGCGGCATCGTCATGCAATTCCTTGGCATCCGCGAGTTGCTCCAGCCGGGCCGCGAAACGCTTCCCGCCGCCCATGGCAATCTCAAGATCGCTCGGACCTCTCGCCGCGCCGCCGCTGGTGCCGACAGGTTCGCTCATTCGATGATCCAATTCGCCCCGTTGCAGGTCACGCCGACCGTCACCGCTCCGGCGCCAGCCACGACCGCCAGCGCAACCGGAGCCGCCGCCTGATCGGTCACCATGTACATCTGGCCGCGCTGGGCGGCCGTGCAGGTCGTGCCCAACACCGCGACCGAGCTCGTGGGACGGATGGCCAGCGTCGTGTTGGTGCCGATCGGCTGCCCGCGCACGTAGGCTACGAACCCCAGAATGACCAGCCCCGCCATGACGGCGGCGACAACCAACCCGATGATATGTCTATCCATAATCATCATCAGGCTCCCGAGGCACTCAGGCCGGATTCGATCCACTGCCCGCGCACGAGTCCCGTCCCGCTGTTTACGGTGAGACGCACCGCGGCGCAAGGATCATTCATCGGGCCATCGAGCGAACCCGTCTGGCTGTTGAGCGTCGGATGATTGTACACCGCCGGGAAGGCGATGCCCGCCGGCAGATTGTTAGGATCGTCGTAGGTGTACTGCCAGGACCAGTTCACCGTGACGCCCGTCAACACGTAGCCCGACAACTCGATGTTGAACGGCATCGCATGCCAGTTGACGAGCTGCCAGGGCGTCGAGCCCACGGTGTTGGTGCCGATAGTGACCGTGGTGGCGACCGAGCCCGTGTGCGTCACGCTCGTAATGGTCTTGAAGTCGAGGTTCGACTGCGCCGCCGCGCCGCTGGCGCCAGTAAACGTGTCGCTGATCGCGTTGCCGTTGTCGCCGGCCCCGTTCACCGTGAAGGTGATCCCGGTGTCGACGCCGCCGCTGGTGACGATAACGCGGCGCTGCGTGTCGAGCGTCGCCACCGCGGCCGTGATTGTCGCCGGAGACACCGCGAAGCCCGAGCCTCCGGTTGTCCCAGGCAAGCTCAAATTCGCAGCGCTGACGCCGAGCGTGTCGCTGGTCAGATAGCCGGTGCCGGTCTGCGGCACGCCAAGGAGCGCGGCCGCCGTATTCGACGAGATCGAGACCGATTGAACGCCGCCGCTCGCGTTCACTATGAAATTCGCCATGGCGCCGGTTCCGGTGCCGCCCGTCAAAGGCACATTGCGATAGACGCCTGGGGAGTAGCCCGAGCCGGCCGTGACCGCGCCGAACGACGTGATCGCACCAGCGCCGGCAGCCGTCGCGCCATTCAGCAAGATCGCTCCGGCCCCCGGCGACTGCGATAGGGCTATATTATTGGCGCTCGACGCAGCCAATTGCTTTGTAAGCGAATGAGGTAAGCCCATGGCTCAGCCTCGCTTTTCTACATAGTCAGCAAGAGACTTAGACGATCACCCCGCCAGACACGCCGGAAGCCCGCCAGGGCGCTTTACGCCCGGGGCGCTGTGGGACACCATCCGGCGCGAAGAACGCATGGGCGAGCTTCCTACGTGGTTTCCTAGCCGCCGCTCTGGCCGATACCGGGGAACTTGCGGTGCACGGCTGCCCTGACCTTGGCCTTCTCGGCCGAACTGCCGTGCTGTGAGACGCGGGCCAGGGCATTCCTGGCGTGGGACTTGTCCGGGATAGGATAGGACCCGGCGCCGGCGCCCTTTGGTCCCTCGCCCTTCCCTGGGAGCGCAAAACTCGACTTGGGGAGCGACTGCCGCCTGGCCGCCGTCAACCGGCCACCGCTCGCCCTGCAGTACTCCGGAACCCCTGGTCTATGTCCGCGTATTTCCTGGGACGCCTCCCTCACCGTTCCCGGTGGTGCGCTCCCGGATGGGCCGTGTGCTCACTTACATGCCCGCCTCGGGCCCGACGCGCCTTGCCGCCGCGCTTGTAGTGATGGTGCTCCTCGTGGTGCTCGATGTCGCCGTGGTGCTCGTGGTGGTGTTTGACGCCGCCGCCACGCTTGAACGCGGACAGCCCGCCCTCTTCGGTCTTGGGCTGCGGCCCCTCGTTCTCGCTCGAATAATGAGCCTCGGTCAAAGGCGACTTGTCGGCACCGACGCGACCGCCGCGTTTGCGCCCAGGACGATCGAACCGATGGCGCATATGCTTGCCCTCGACGGGGCCGCCGCGCTTGCGCTTCACCTTGCCGCCGCGCTTGTGCTTCTCGGCTTCCCTGATGACCGGCGGGTTGCCGGAGACAACCGGGATGTTCTCGTGCTCGCTGACGCCGCCTCCACGCGCGCGCCTCATATGGGCGGCGTGGTGCTTCTCGTGGGTCTTGCCTCGCATCGGAGAGGTCCTTTCCTTACGCCTGCACGACGCCTACGAGCGGCACCGGATTAAGAGGCGTGGCGAACAGATCATTGTAGAGCGGCACGGTCATAGCCATCAACAAACGCGTTGTCGTGCCATTGCTCGCCGCCCCGCCGCCGCCAGTCAGCGTCCCGGCGGACCCGGTCTGAAACGTCCCGCGCACGTCGCCGGTCAAGGTTGTCGCAGGGCTGGTCTTCACTGCCGCGACCCACGCATTGGCCCCGGTCGTGAAATAGGTCCCGTTCCAGAACACCTGGACATATTCGTATCTGTCGCTGCGCACATTGAAGCCAAACGTGTCGGAAAGACCGACCGAATAAGTGTGCGTCGTGTCGGTGAAGGTGCCACCAGACCCAACCGAGGTCAGATATTTCATCGCCTTCGGGAAATAGACAGTGGTCGCACCGACAGGACCATTGATGGTCGTAGTCATCGGTTGGCCAAAGACATCAAAGCCCCTGGCGATGAAAATATTGCCGGCGCCACCGACGCCGCCCGCGACCCCAGTGACAGACAGGCAGCGAGTGACCGCTTCTGGCGGGTTGAAAAAGTTTCCCAGACCGCCATTGAGGTACGGCTGCACACTGTTCGGTATCGACCCAAGCGGCTGCACAGCACCGTCCGGCCCCGCCATGTTGCCGATCGGCGCGTTGGTCACCGCGGCCGCGGCGATACCATTGAGCGAACCACCAGCCATCGTGATGACGTTGGTGGCGATATTGATAGCCGAAACATACGCCACCATCGGCGCGGTCTTGCCGGCATTGCCGGCGCCGCCGACTGCAACCCATTGGCCGGGCGAAAACAGCGTCGCGTCATTGACGGTGATATTTGCCGAGGCGGCCGTGGTTGTCCCAGTCGTGAAGCCGAAATCGAGCGCCAGCGCCGTCGTCGGCACTCCCGTCCAGTTGAACGAGCCGATAGGCGTACCTGCCGCCGTGGCCTGTACCAGCGGCACAAGAGGCACACCAGGAGCCATCGTTGGATTGCCGGCGGTCGTTCCGTTCGCTTGCGCAAGCGCACCCGCGGCGAGCGTAAAATTGGTGTTGATGCCAGCGAGCGTCGCCAGCGCAGCGATGTTCGCCGTACCTGTCGCCTGCGGGATATTGTCAGCCAAAACAAAATAAGGGCTGTTGAGAAACACCGGCACGCGACCGGCATACAAACCGTCCTTGCGCGAGGGCCAAAACCGCGGATCAGGCAGACCATCGCCCTGGTAGGTCAGGCCCGGCCCGTCCATCACCTCAACGCGACCGTCGATGACGGAGCCAATGGAGTAGGCCGGGCCGCGAAAGACTGACTCACCCATGTCTTATGCGTCCTTTGGCTGTCATCTCGGCTCAGTTGGTCGGGAACGAGAAATACATCACGCGGGGGTCGTTGTAAGCAAATACGTAGCGTTCATAGCCCTTAACCAGCAGATTGTCCGTGATGTTATCGACCCACATGTCCATCTCGAACGGGATGCGCAGAATGTGCAGCAATCCTTCGATGTTGGTTTTGACAAACCACGCGAAGTTCGAGGTGAGGAAGTCCAACGCTATGTAGCCCTCCGGCAGGCCGCCTCCGGTCGAGAGGATAGCGTTGACATCGTTGTCCGCCGAACCGGGCCGCAGCTCCGTCTTGAGCAACCGGATCGCAACAGGCTCCAAAGCCGGCGGCACGATGAGCTGTCGCGCCCTGGCCAAAATCTTGACGTTGCGCTCGTTGACGAAGCCAGTGCGGACGTTGACCTGAGCCTGCAGAAGGCTCGCCTCATTGAGCGAAGCGTCAACCGCGAAACGATTGGCATAAGTTGCGCCGTCAACAGGATGGGACACCGAGGCGAACGGCACGTTGTCGCCGCCGAGCCCTGGGATGACCACGGTCGCGGTATTGAGGACCGACGCCGCCTGGATTTCTTTGAACTGGGCAAAGACCTCCTGCATTTTCAGGTTGGTCGGATTGAATTGGGCCCGGTATAGATTGTCGTCGATGACCTTGCGCGTCATCGCGTAGCCAAGCCCGACCTCGAAGGCCTCGATATTCCACGCCCAGCGCTCGCCAGCTTGATTGTCGAACTGAGTGGCTGCACCCTCGCCTTTAAGGAACGGCAACCCCAAAAACGCCATCTGGGTCGAACGTTCGACGGCCATGTTCGACCGCCGAGTCTTGTAAATTTTATCCCACTGCCGCGGGATCATGTCGTATGAGCCGCGAACGTCGAATAGTCCCGGCAGGAGTTCGCTGCGAAGGGCACCAAGGGCGATAGGCATGGGTCAGTTCCCCGCTTTATATGCCGGTTAGATGCCGGTTAGATGCCGGTCAGCGACTTAGAGTCGACGTTGTTGAACGTCACGATCGCCATGTTGAAGTTCGTGTTCTGGTCGGCGCCGTTGAACTGCGTGCCGCCCAGCGCCGGGTTGCCAACGACCATGTCGTCCGAGAACAAGCGAACGATTCGGAACGGTAGCGTTGCCGTCGTCGCCGGCTGGCCGCCATTGGTGTTGGCTGAGTCAAGCAGCGAGCCGCTGATTTGGTTGACGGTGTTGCCCTGGCCAGAGCCGGCGACCGGAGCCGTCGAGCCGCCGGTAGCAATGAAAAAGCCGACGTTGTTGCCTACGCTAGTCAGCAAAATCGGGATGCCGTTCGCCTGCGCCTTGAAATACGCACCGGCCGCGTCGATGATATAACAGTCAACGTCGAACTGCGCGTCAGACCCCGGCCAATACCAAGATCTGATTTTCCTTTGCTGACTGACGCTCACATATTCGCAGCTCTCAAAAACACCGGCGACCTGCACCGTGTTCGACGACGCCTGGGCAATGTAACCGGTGCTGAGCGAGACGACCGGATCGCCGTGAAAAATCGGGTTTGTATTGCCAAGCGCGATGCGGCGCTTACGAAAGCCGTAGGACGGCGTGACGCCCTCCATATAACCGACGTGCTGGAACCCAAAGGGCGTGAGGACATTCGCCATGAGCGAGGGCTCCCTGTGTTGTCAGGGTGCGTCCTCGCCGGTCGAGCCTCCGCTCGGGTTGGACTATCAGAGGGTGGTGCTCGACCCGGCATCGTGCGGGTCGACTCGCTCGGCGCATCGCGCGCTTATGAGCGGAGGAGCCACGTCTACCTGTCACGCCGCTCGGGCAGCGCCTATCGAGGTCAGGCTGAATTGCCCTTTACCTAATCGCCCCTACGCCTGTCAAGCGCGCATGTCATACGGTTTCATAAGAGGGCGGGTCGATGTCGGCCGGCATCCGCTCAATGGCGCGCTTCGCCGTCAGCCTCGTGCCGCGATATCGATCGCTCCGGGCGCCCGGCAATCCCTTCGGCTCGAACTGCTCATTGCGGACCCGAATGAGGTCATCCGCCTTGCGCCGATCGTGATCTTCGGCATCGAGACTCAGCACCTTGGCCCGTTCCATGAGCATCAGCCCGTCGATCACGATCGCCGCGTCGCCTGCGCTCGCAGGCGCGAACCGGCCAGGATAGCGTGATGCCGGGACCATCTCCCAGCCGTTGGCCAAATAACTGTTCATATGGCCGAAATCCCGGCCAATGACGTTCAGGTCCTTCCAGTTGTAATCCCATCCATCCGGGATTTCATCACGGTCAATGTGGAACTTGTCCATCCCATCCGACTGGGTGCGGCTGACCACCTGACCGGCGCGGTTGAGAGCGGTGACCCGCCGCGGTTCAACGCGAGACTCGACCCTCGTGGGACCACGGTAGGCAGGCGCCACCTTGCCGTCCTTACCGATCAGCCCCGTCTGGCGCAGCACGCTGAGCATGCGCTCCTCGATCGAGGTCTCCTTCTGCGCCGGCTTCGGTGCCGGCGCGGGCCTCTTACGAGGACGCTTGGCCTTAGCCAACTCCGCCCGCCGCGCCGCCGCCTGCGCGCGCGTCAGCCCCTGCGGAGGCATAGCTGCCGCGTTCTCCGGCCCACCGTCGCCGATGACCTTCGCCGCCTGCGCGGACTCCGGCGGAGCCGTCGCATTGCCGTCGATGTCCAGTCCCTCACGTTGCACCGCCTCACGAGCTTCTTGCTTCGCCACCTTGGCGGCCCGAAGCGCTGACATCTTTTCGTCCATTGTCATAGTCATCGCAGCACCTACGCATAGGGCGTGTTGTAACGCCCTTCCTTCATCATGATCGCCTTACGCCGGGCGTACTCCCGGACACCGATCGGATCGCCCTTCTTGAACTTCTTGTCAGGATCGTCGTAGTTCCAAACGAGCGTGCCATCCGTCGCCCGCGCTTGCTCGGCCTCGTTCAGCGACACCCTGTTGTTGTCGCCGCCCCCACTGCCGTTGCCAGTGGTGCCGCGCGATACGGGCGCCGATACCGGCATGCGCCTCTCCTCTTGCTGCTGCTTGCGGCCGCGATCGTCATCGGTGCCGCTCCCGTCATTGGTGTGGCCGAGCTTCTCGTCGAGAAACCGATAATAGGCATCGCTGTCGAACACATAACCGTCGGCCTGGGCAAAATGATGGGCCCGCATCAGCAACGCGCGCTTGTTGTCGTCCTTGACGTATTCCGGATGATCGCGAATCCAGCGCTCGGCGCGCGGCGGCAGCCGCATGTTACGTACATGGGTGTCGAACGCTTCCTGTTCGGTCGGCTGAACATCATTTCTCGGAGGAGTCCTTTTCGCTGCCGCCTCTTCGTCCTCCAGCGCCTGCTTGCCGGCATTGAGCTGGTGGAGTTGCGCCGCCGCCTCCGCCATCATCCGCTGCGCTTTCGCTGCGTCCATAGCCTTGCCAGCATCGAACGCCGCCGCATAGGCCGCCTCTGCGCTGTCGAGCGCCGCTGTCGTCGTCGCGATCGCGTTGTCGAGCGCCACCCGCTGCGAACCGGCGCTGTCCTTGCGCGCTGCATCGGCGTCGGCACGAGCTTGCGTCGCGGCCGCGCGTTCTCGGCGTTCGCGCTCTTCCGCTTGCCGCCGGCCATCCGTCTCAGCCTGGACACGCTTGCGATCGTCTTCGCGCTCACGCGTCAGCGTCGCAATCTGGTCCTGCAGCGCCTTCAGGCCTTCGGGCGGGCTAGACTCCTTCGGGCGCGGCGCCTCGTTGCTGTCCGTCACAAAGTCGTCGGCCGGAATCGTGAACGTCATCTCAGGCATGAGCCGTCACCATACGTAATCGGGGCTCGGTATCCGCATGCGGATGTCTTTTTCGGTCATCACGCGACATAAGACATGATCCTTGGGGCCATCACCACGAACCAGCGTGATGGGCCACCCGTCGCTGGCGCGAAACACGATCCAATCACCGACATTGACGCTCATGCCGGCGAAATCCGTGTCATCGCCCGGAACAAAAGCACTCGGCCCCTTACCGATAACGAGACCGACCTTGCCTTGATATTCGTCCTCCTTTCGCGTCGAGTCGGTCAGCTCGAACTCTTTGCCGCCGAGCATGACCGTTTTAGGCCGCAGATAGATCGCTACCATAACCGCGTTATGGAACAGCTCATGGTCCGAAATGTCGCCGACCTGCTTCATCAGGTCCTCGCGCGGGTCGGTCTTATGGACGGCACGGAGCGCGGGCATCAGGACGGATTTCCTGCAGTTGCGGCCGCCGCTGTTGCTGCTGCTTCTGCCTTGGCGGCTTGCCCTTTTTGGTAGGGCATCCATTCGCAATACGACAGCGCGGTCTTGGTGCTATCCGAATTGATGACAAAGGGCGGCTCATCGCCGTCCTGTATGATCTTGACGCCTTGGGCCCCCAGCACAGGCTCGCCGGCCGGCCCAATCACCATCACATTGACGGCGCCGTCCTCATTGACGTGGGCGACATGGGCCGCGAACGGCGGCTTGTGTGCCTTGAATATGCTCGGATGAAAGTCCGGGCCGGGCGTGAACCATACGACCCGCCCAACAGTCGGCTCAATTGTGCTCATGCTTTCTCCTCTTTCTCCTCTTTGGGATGGCGACCAACGCGGGCCGCAATGTCGTCGAAAGACTCCCCCTCCGTGACGACGCCGGAGACCGAGCGCATCAATGCGATCTCGTGCAGCACCTTTTCGAGCAATCGGCGTGATACGAACACCTCGTCACCGGCAGGCGCCTGTGCCAACACGTCTTGCAGCTCGTCCTCAATTAGTTTCATGCAACGTTTCTTTCCCGTGGGTCAGGATGCGACAACGACTTTTGCGTGGCGTCCATCAAGTCGATCACATAGGTCAGTGCCTTCATAAACTCGACTTGTCCACGGTACTCGGCGAGGTCCTGGGCCTTGCCATCAAGCAGCACAGCCGTCCGGCGGATTCTCTCCGCCTCGATCTTGCCGTAGAGACGCCGCGCGAACGTGCCGTCGAAGTTATTCATTACGGCGCAGCTCCGCGTGAGGCCATATGAGCCTTCTCCAGCCGGCCGACGCCTGACTTCGAGCCAGCCCTCATATGCGGCACTTTAGGCGAGACCTGTTTCTGCCCGTAAGCTACGATGCCGCTCCCCGTCACAGGCGCCGACATTGGCTTCGCCGGCTTTTGTCCATAGGGCACGATCGGGCCACCTCGGGCCCTGGTGATGACCGGCCCGCGCCCGATGTCCTTGCCGTCCGTCTTGCCATCGGTATGCGCAACCCGTGTCTTGCGCTTCTCGCCCTCTCGCCATCCAGGCGGCTGCTTCGGCATCTTGTCCCCAGGACCTTGATCGCGAACACCGTGATCGCGAACACCGACGCGCCCGCCTTTAGCTCGAACCGGCACAGGGGGACCGCCAGGAGGAAGCATCGGCGGACGCATCGGCATCGGTGGACCTCCGGCCGGCAAACCAGGAGGCGCCGCCGCCACAGGCGCAGGCATAGGCGCGGGCGGCGGCAAGTTGGGAGCTGGTCCGAGCCCCTGGGAGAGTCCTGGATGTCCCATGGATATGTTGACGGTGGTGTGACCCTTCTTGCCCCCAGCACGCCCACCACGGGCCCGCTTAAGCGCCCCAGGCTTGACCATGCCCTTGATCATAGCGCGGTCCTCGGCCTCGTCACCGTGCTCCGCCCGGCCACCACGGGCCCGTCTGGCGCGATCCATCCGGTGTTTAGCGCGCTTGCCGTCGGCATGACCGCCGCGCTTGAGGTGCGCCTTGGCCGTCAGCTTGCGGTGCATCTTGTCCGAGGCAACCTCGCGGTCGCTCTCGTGGCTCGCATCCTCCTCGCCGGAGGGAACGCCACCACCACTGGCATACTTGAGCTTGCCCCCGGCAAGACGGCGGGCACGATCGTGCTCGACTTTATGCGCGCGATGCGCGTGGAATTGATGCGCCATAGTCTGCCATCTCCATTCGACAGTACGATGATAGGCGTGCGGACCAGACTCCC
>Ga0306921_10002615_pt1 | contig 18075 bp, 24 predicted proteins | sample sta12Cox44000080_FD_203760 | JGI IMG/M metagenome (GOLD analysis project Ga0306921, IMG submission 203760) | Lab enrichment of tropical soil microbial communities from Luquillo Experimental Forest, Puerto Rico - statoxic.12C.oxic.44.000.080 (v2)... | ecosystem: Environmental > Terrestrial >... | reverse complement strand
ACTGACTGCCGATCTCTTGGGCGAGTTGGGGAGTGATCTTGTGGCCGGGAAGGTGGCGACGTGCTCGGCTTTGACGCTGAGGATGGCCTGCCGGGAAAGCTGTTCATACAGGGGTTTGAGGACGGCTTGCGAGCGGAATACCAGATCAGTGGCGTACTCGACCTGCATGAAACTCCAGTGGTACGACTGAGCGAAGACGTCGAGCACTGGACAGCATTGCGGGGCATAGCGATCGAGGATGCGATGCAGATCGGCGGGCGACAGGTGATCGGCGAGGGTCTGCGCCCGCTGCCAGTCATCGATGTGCAAGAAGGCGTTGTCGGGAAGGGTGAAGCCGATCTCGGCGGCGGTGAGTTGGCGGGCCAGCCAGCTAATGTCCGTTGCAATAGAACTGCAGGCGGAACGGGCACCAAGTCGGCACGCGCAGATAGATCAAGCCCAACTCGGCGTCGATGAAGTAGAAGTAATAATGCAGGCATTTGCCGCTGTCCGACCGCAAGAAGGTGCGATGCGTGCGTCTGTCGTGCCACGGCTTGTAGCTGTCACAGGCTTCCATCGCCGAGATGAGATGCACTAGGCCGGGATGGTCGCCACCGACGGCAAGGACCTTGCCGACGACGTCCTCCTTGCGGACATGGCTCTTGGCAATATGTTCGATGGTCACGCCAGCAGCACTGGCCAATTCGGCAGCCCGGTCGCGGACGCGATTGCGGAGCGGTTCAGCCAAATCGCGGATAGTCGAAGATGCGGATCTGCCGCGCCGACAGAAATGCCGTCATTCCCTTCGCATAGCAGGCCCCTGGCAGCGTGCCGGTGATGATGATCCGGTCGTAGCAGGAGAGCACCCCGGCGAGGCCCTCACGGTAACGATCCGTCAACAGCTGCCTCAACCTTCCCTCCAGCTCCCCACGTCTGCTGCGGCTATCTTATCCTGTTTGGTTCCGGCTTGGCCGGCTTAGGTTGTTGAACCGAGCAACCATAAATCGCTCAATCTGCCTAACTGGGGTGTTGCCGAGGCAATCGCGAATGGCTCAGAAGGGGTACCGACCTTCGCCAATCGCATAATGAACGGCTAGGTAGCGCCGACTCCAGACCTTCCGCCCCCGCTCCGGAATGAGAAGGTTTGTTTTAGCGGAAGCGGACACAGCGACGGACCAGGCACATCGCCACCTTTGACCCGATATGTACCCTTGCAGATACGCCAGCTGTCAACAGTCAACCCTGAATATGCCTTGCCCGAGTATATGCCCTCTCGGGCATATTAAACGCATGCACTCCGTATTTGAAACCATCGCCGAACCCAGCCGTCGCGCCATCTTGAGCCTGCTGGTCTCGTCCGAACGGTCTGTAGGGGAGATCGAGCGTCAACTTCGTATTCCTCAGCCGACCGTATCAAAGCACCTGCGCGTGCTGCGCGAAGCCGGTTTCGTGGAAGCCACCGTAGACGCACAGCGTCGTCTCTACCGATTGCGACCAGAGCCACTTCAGGAGGTGGATACCTGGCTAGCCCAGTTCCGCCAGTTCTGGTCCACGCACGTCGATGCTCTTGAACGCCATCTCGACCGCATTACTCAATCCGCACCAGGGAAAAAGAAGACAAGGAGCACATAAATGACCGATCGCGAGCAATATTCACCGGGGCCCGCCGGCGGAGCGCACATAGAAAAGGACGGAGAAAACTGGACGCTCGTTCTCGTTAAGGAACTGCGTCACCCGCCGGAAAAAGTATGGCAGGCGCTCACCGACCCGGCGAATTTGCGCGAGTGGGCTCCGTTTGAAGCCGATACCAACTTGGGTACGGCTAGAGTCACACTGAAGCTCGCCACGGTCGGAGCGCCCACGCAGCAAGTTACCGAGACGACAGTGACACGAGCAGAGGCTCCACAAGTGCTTGAGTACAAATGGGGCGGCAATGCTATCCGATGGCAGCTCGAGGCCGTTGGGGCAGGCACGCGCCTCACCTTGTGGCACAACATTGATCGTCGATTCATCTCGATGGGGGCTGCCGGTTGGCATATCTGCCTCGATGTCCTTGAGCGGCTCCTCGCGGATAAGCCGATTGGACGTATGGTTGGTGCGCATGTCATGAAGTTCGGCGGCTGGCAGCGACTGAACGCCGAATATGCCAAGCATTTGGTGTCGAAATTCCCAACTGGCCATCATCCAAGGCGGCGCAAGAATCGTGATCGAGCAAACTTCAATAGGCTGGGACAAATGGGTTCGGCAAACCCACCGCTGGCTGTCCATCGTCTTTACGATGACCGTCATCGCCAACTTCGTTTCTATGGCATTAGGGAAACCACCCGCTTGGATAGTCTATTTGCCATTGCCTCCTCTTTTCTTGATGTTGTTAACCGGCCTGTACATGTTCGTGTTGCCGTATGCCGCCAAATGGCGCGCGCGCCAAACCGGCCGATAGGAACAAACACAATGGTCAACAAGGCGAATAAGAGAGTCAGATAGCTTCAGTCCTCCTCCGATGACTCGATGGCGTCGGCATGAGCCATTCGGGCAACATCCGGGAGATGACCGCTCCTGGCTCGGTCAGGCGACTTTCGTCGGGATGGACCGCAAGGGGCGAGACGCGCCGATTCCGGTCGTTCCGGCCACCGCGACCAAAGCGCCGGGTTCAACCCGAAGTTGCGGGGCAACAAGTCAGTAGACGCTTCGGGGCCGCTGTGCTGCGACGTTTGGTACCGTTCCGCGAGCGCCTTGACTTCGAACGGGGTCGCTCCCCGGCCACCGATCTCTCTGGTGAAAAAATCGAGATACTGATCGATCCGCCGCAACAATACCTGCAGGTCCGCCTCGCTGCGCACGTAGGGTGTATTGCCGGGTGCCAACGAGCTGCTGTGATAGGTGAAGCAGAAGACGCGATGGCCGCGGCGCGGCAGTGCTCGCGTTAGCCGTCGCTGCTCATCGAAGGAGATGCCTTCTGGCGTAAGTGTAATGCGCTCCACGAGGCCGAGCATCTGTGTGCCTTAAGGAGCAACCTGCTCAGGGGGGTGGGCGAACGCCGGGTACCGACGTGACGGGGCCCACGGCGCACGGCGCGGGACTCGAGAAGTCGATGTCGGCAATAGCCTGCCCTGTTAGATGAGTTTGCACGTGAGCGCCACTAGTGCGGCAGCAATGCGCACCGCGCTCGCCCCGTCTCTGGTGGGAAGACGGCCTGTTTCCATTTCGTCCGAAACGAAGATAAGTAGATCAAAGACCTCCTGATAGGTGCGCCGAACCGCGGCGAGGGTCTCCTCGTCAGGTGAAGGCTCTGCCATAACCGTTCCGCTGAGCCAGTAATTGCTATTCAAGTAATGGCATTAACGGCCACGGTGCCAGGGCGGCGGTAACTCTAAAGGCGGGGGCGAACAGCATGCTTTGCATCATTCTCTAATGTTCTTGAAGACAGCTATGGTAAAAGTGCAGCGTTACCTTCGAGGTGAGACACGGCAGCAACACTGCTCAAACGTCTATCTAGATTAGGAGACTAGGTTTTTCGACGAAATTGATAGTTAAGATCTAATCCTCGATAGGCGCCGATTGTCGCACCCGCGAAGGCATCCGGTCACGTGACGATAAGATTGACGCATGCCTCCGCTGCCCACACATCCCAGGGAAGCGGCAGGGCTTGAGAGATGCCCACCATGACGCTGCCATTCTGCATGGTTAGGTGCTGCAACGCGCGTACCCTTGCCGGCGGCCGTTGTCGTCGAAGGGCAATGCCGGGACGCCTGCGCTGCCGGTTGCACGGCTCGGCGGGTGGCAGGCCGCGCGGCATCCCGCTGCGGCCACATGAGAATGCGGCCCTACAGGCCGCGCGGGCGCGCTGGATCGAGCGCATGCGACTGGCCAAGGCACGCGGCCTCATCGCAAAATTCCCGAACGGCCGGCGTCCGCGGGGCTCGGCGCCGCGGTCGAAGGACAAGGCCATTGCTCGGGCGCAGCGGATGGTCGAGGAGATCAAGGTGGCAAAGACAGCGAGCGGAAATTCGCCACAGCCGGCCGTTCTGGTGCCGGTTGCGACGCCCACTCTGCCGGCCCACCCGCTCAGCAAGGCCGACAAACACTCGGCCGCCGCGATCTTAGCGCTTGACGTCGTGCAGCAGATCCTCGCACTCGGCGTCGATCCTAGCAACGTCAAGCTCCTGGCGCAGGTCAAGGACACGGCATTGACTGTGATCGCCCAGCACATCCGGCTCGACGAAGCCCGGATGCGGGATAGCGAGGAGGACCGGCGCAGTCTGGAGCGTGCCGCGGCCTTGGCACAATTGGCGCGGGAGGTGACGGAAGGGCGGGATTAGCGCGCGGCGCACCCCGACAAGACGCGGCCGTGGTCGACACAGCGTCCACCCACAAACGGACCGCAGCGGTGACCACCCCCACCTTCCTGCCACCTGCTGTGTCGACCCGCGCGGTGGAGCCACCGCAGACGCCCATCGAGGCAACGGTAACACCACCGGGCGACAGCACCTGCCTGTGGTGCGGACACCCGTTTCACACCCACCGCGGCGGGTCCCCGAAGCGCTTCTCTTCCGCGCAACACCGCAACCAATTCTGGTCCGCGCTGCGCCGTTGGGGCGAGCGCACCGTGGCGTCCGGCTGGCTCACTCTCGATCACGTCAAAAATGGCGATCCCGCAGCGTGCACGCCTCCCTCAGGCAGAAGCTCGCCTGCGCCGATACCCGAGCCTCACGAAGCTGCTGAGGGTGCGTCCGCCGAGTTCCCCGACAAGGCCGCCGAGCTGCTCGATGATCTCCTCATCGCGCTGACCAACCTGCCCGACGAAGTGTTCTTCGAGCTCGGCAGAAAGCTCCCCGCAGCCTCTTCCGCCGCAGCCTCGACTGGATGAGCAAGCAGGCCGCGTCGTAACCGACCAACCCCCCTCCCGCCGCCACAAGCCGCGGAACGCTAAATGCCGTTATCGAAGCGGCCTCTTCATGTCGCCGCTTGCGCGAAAACCGAGACGGACATCGAGGTGCGGCAGGTGATGTTATCGGCGCGTCACGCCTACCAGGGCATCAGCTCCGACTTTTGCGGGCGACCGGCCGGCTGAACCTGTCGGTGAGGCTGGCGTACTCGAGGTGGGCCAAGCTGATGCGATTGCGACGGCGCGGCAGCCGAATGGTTTTGCTGTGGCGCACGGAGGACCGGGGTGAGCTTGTCGCGATCCGCGAGAGGCTGGGCCGGCGGACGATCCGCAATGGGATCGAGGGATGACAAATTAGTTCCGTTCGGCACGATCGGGGGTATCGATGCGACATTGCTCGCGCGCTCACCGCCCTCGTCCACCGTCGTCAGCGGCGCAACGGACGGGGCGATCCGGTCGGCGCTGTATACCGAAGCGAGTGTAATGTCGACAGAGCTCGCGCCGGTCTCGGGAGGGTCTCTGACGGTCGGCCCCACTGCGGTGGCGCCAGCGAGGATACCCGGAGACAACTGAGCAAAGATAGGCCCACAGAGGATCCCGATGATGGCGGCGACCGTGAACCCGGTGACCGCTAGCCAGAGGATGTCGCTAAGAAGCCTCATCCGGATTCCCTGAGGATCGAGCTGGGCTTGATCAGAATAACTCACATCCTTCACGATCGCCTCCCCGGAGCAGAAAGCGCTGGCTCCCCGATGAGGTCTCGTCGGCCGCCGGGCCAAAGATGGTGCTAGGGCGCAAGACCGCCCGGCTCCCGCGTAGTCGTTGCGGCGGAGCCGACAGGCGTACCTCACTCCGCCCTGTGCTAGGCAAGGCCCACCCGCGACGAGTTGATGAATCTTCTCTGAGACCCCGTCCTCGAGCCAGTTTATCTGACGACGACCCTACCCGCGGCGAGCATGGAGATGAAGAAAACCTCTCAGCCCGGGCGTATCGAGGCGGTTTGTGGGTCTCGCCGTCGATCGCTACCGTGGCCGTCTCCTCGGGGTGCTCCCGAATCGGGGGCAGGGGCGGCCAAGGCTGAAATCCCGGTTCGGGCTCACCGACAATGGGCTCTAAAAAGGGCAGAGCCCTTAGAGCCCCAAACCTGACCGCCCTGTTCGCCGAAATGTGCTAAACCAAAAGCGGCATCCCGCGGGCCGCTCCCCCTGGGCCAGGACGTGATGTGCGCGCCAGCGACTGGCGGCATCCCCCCGCCGCCAGACACTACCGCCGGTCTTTCGGTTGCTAAAAGACCAGCAAGGGGGAATTTTATGGCATCGGACACCACTCTCGCGCTCGGCGACGATCTACGGGTGCGCCGGCGGAGCGTCTTCGTGCCACGTTCGTCATCATCCTGGCGTTCGCTGCCATACCCGCCCAGGCCGCGTCGGCTCCGCGCGAACCCTATTCCTGTCGGCTTTTACGTCGACGCCGGCCGACAATGCGCCTTCGGGAACTGTGATGACCATCGGCTGCATCGCTTGAAGCGTGAGTGCCTGCGCGAGGGCGGCGGGCAATCTTGAATACGATCCTGACCGATCAGCGGGCTCGCCCATGGTGGCGACAGGGGTTCCGCCAACTTTGCCGAACACCGAGGGTTATCACGGCGACGGGTAGAGAGCCGATCCGTTAGTCAGAGCGGTGTACCGCCGGTGCGCGGCATGCCGCTAAGGCTTCGGCGACGAGATCCTCAAATTTGGCGCCGCGATGCAGACACAGCAGAGCCGCCAGCGCGCCGTGATGGAACGCGCGATGGGTGATGGATACCGAATTCCGCTGCTCCGGGCTCAGCTTGCCGTAGAACTCCAGTGAGAGCTCGTCCCATTCGGCGCCGAGCGAATTATCGATGCCGTCGTTCATCACTGCTTCTCAGGCTCGGTTCGCCGATCTTGTCGGTGCGAGCCACCGAGAATGTTTCGGTCGGCTCACTGGGCGCGAGCCGCGCGAGCCGCAATGTATTGATCGCTGCCATCAACCTGTCCGGAGTTTGCTTACAGCGGGGTGACGCTTGGTGACGCTTGAGGATGACGTTCCGAGCAGGCCCGGCTTCAAAACCATTTGCCAGTCGGCGGCGTTTAATCCCGGCAGGTCGTGCTCGAGGGATTGCCCGAGCATGTAGACGACCGCTGCTGACCGGCTCGGCGACACTTCGTTGCCTGGGGGATTTACTCGACCAGCTGGGGCTCTGTTCACCGTTGAGCGACGTTGTTTGGGATGGGCGGCGGTGGCCCTTCCGGCCCTTTGCAGCGCTCTTCGGCAAGGCTCGCGAGGTATTGCTGGCGCGCCTGGAGGGCGGCCTGCTCGGTCCCAGCAGCGCCCTGGAAATCCATGCCGAACCACAGGATCGGGATGAACAGCCCGGCGACACCGGCGACCACGTTCTGCGCGACTTTGGTGCCCTGCTCGGAGCCGAGTTCGCTAATCCGCTGGTTGTTGGCGTTGACCTCGGCCATGATCGCGGTTCAGTTGGCATAGCGGTCCTGCATCTGGACGACGGAAACGGGCGCGGGGGCTCGCCCAGCGCAACCCGACAGTGTGACAGCGACCGCAAGCGCGGCCAACACAGGCTTGTACATTTGGGACCCTCCATTTTGCGGGTTCTACGGATTGTTTCTGGCGATACCGGCGAGCCGGGATTTCACCGACTTGTCGGACGGGTTTTGCGCGAGCTCCCGCTGCTAGGCTCGGCTCAGAAGCCTCTGCCACCCGGCGTTTAATCCTCGCGGTTATGCTCGAGGAACTCCTCCAGCATGTAGACGATCGCGGCCGATCGGCTCGGCGGCACTCTCTGCCGCGCTCGCCAGGCGTCGATCCTCTCGACCACCTGCGGCTCAACCCGGATGTCGATATTCGCGGTTTTCCGTTTCACGGGGATCTCAGTGGTAGGAATGTGCTGCGGTTGCCATGCCGACGAGGTGGGGCGTTACCGGGCCACCGACTTATTAATTTGCGCCAAAAAAATTGATATCTCGCGCCAAACCGTCAGAAACCCCCGTCAAGGCTCGCCAGGGCACCGACTCCGTCCTGGGCTATCGCACCCGGAAATTTGCCGACCGGGCCGACGGGCGCGTCCCGACGATGCTCGCCGGCAATACCGCTTCGCCGGCTTGGAGCGTAAGGAGACTTGCGGCATGAAAACTGCCAGACTAATTTCGAACACCCGCGCGATCACTTTTCTAAGGGCGAGCAACGGCGTCCCGATGGATAAAGGCGTGATCGAGGGGATCGTAGCGGGGAGCCCGCGGGGGCGTGCATCGTCACCTGTAATCACGCCGTCTGCTGCCGACCTGGGCACGTCGGCAAACTGCCCGACAGGATGACTCCGGGGTGAGGGGTTGCGCCGCTGACCCCGCATTGTCCTTGGAGCCAGGCCGAAACACGACCTTCCGCGCCAATGAAAACAGCATTGCCGCCGAGATCGCTGAAAACACAGTCGTAAACACCAAGCTAAACGGGTCAATCAGCAACGCAATAATGTGCGCGATCAGCTGTCAGACCACAAAGAGCGTCGGATGATGCTTTCAACCACGATTCTCTTGTGGCATTGTTGGACGATCACTTTGACAAGGCCTTCCGGCATCGGCCGATCGCCGATGAACTTGCCTCCGGACTCCACGCAGTTACGTAATTCTTGCGGCTCTAGCGAATCCATTAGGTGCCCAAGCTCGGTCGAGGTGAGCGATGCCATGCTTAGTCCCGCTATGATGGCGGTCAGGATCACCCCGGTTCTTATCCACAAAGGCAGCTTGATCTTGGTCTTCATCTTCCGGCGCTTTAAGCGAGACGCGCGGGCGAACCCGCCCGTGAGCGATGCTCTCGACATGGGCGCGCGGCCTTCCGCGATCTTGATAGTTTCGGCCAAAGAATTGATGGCGTTCGCGCTCGAGGGGGCTGCGCCCCTCCCCGCCATGCCCCGGCCTCACCTCCGATGCCGGGTTGCTGCCCTATCGCGAGTTCGATGACGCGCTGGGCCTGACCGACACGGGCGTCGATACGCTCGCCGACGCGCGCATCGGCAAGAACGGCCGCCATCGGTTCGCTGGCTTGCTGCGCCAATCGGTGTTCGGGCGGCTGGCCGGCTACGAGGATGTGAACGATGCCGAGAGGCTGTACCACGATCCGGCGATGCGCTGGGTGGTCGGTGACCGGGCGATCGTTGGGTCTGCCGCCTCCGCCAGCCAGATGGGCCGTTTCGAGACGAAGTGGCTAAGCCGGCCCGAGAACCTTGCTGCTCTCGCCGATCTGCCCGGTCAGTGGATCGACAAGGTGCAGCAGCGGCGACCACCGAGGATCATCGTCCTCGACACGGATTCGAGCGAGAGCCCGACCTACGGCGAGCAGGAAGGCAGCGCCTACAACGGCCATTTCGGCTGCACCTGCTACCACCCGCTGTTCGTGTTCAGCCAGCTCGGCGATGTGGAGCGCTGTGCCCTGCGTTCAGGCAACGTGCACAGCGCCGCCGACTGGCGCGCGGTGCCGGAGCCGGTGATGGCTCGCTACCGACGGACCGTCAAGCGCCTGTACTTCCGGGGCGATGCGGCCTTCGCCAATCCCGAGATGTACGAACTCCTCGAAACCGAGGGTGTCGGCTACACGATCTGGGTGCCCGCCAATAACGTCCTGCAGAACAGGATCGCCTATCTGCTGAGGCGCCCGGTCGGACGACCGCCGCATGAGGTCCGCCGGTACTACGCCAGCTTCGCCTATCAGGCGCAGAGCTGGAGCAAGCCGCGCCGCGTCGTGGCCAAGAGCCTGCCCTCGCGAAGGCGGGGGTCGAATGGATCCGGGCGAGCTCTATCCGCGCGTCGGCTTCATCATCATCAACCTGGCGCGGCCAGCCGAGCGCGTCGTCGCCTTCTACAACCAGCGCGGCACGGCAGAGCAGTGGATCAAAGAGGGCAAGAACGCGATCAAATGGACACGGCTGTCCTGCCGCACCTTCGCCGCCAATGCCGTCCGCCTCCAGCTCCGAAACGAGGTATGCGGCCCAGAACCAGATCGACAGCGGCGTGCGGGTCCGCTCCATGACCGTGCCAGCCGTCAGCGTGTTATCCCGCTGACATTTGCGGCACCGGAGAACGTGCGGCCGGTTGGCGAAGCGGTAGGGTTCGCCGGGCTCGCCGCAGATAAGCACACGTTAATGAAGGCGAAAGTCTCAGACGGCACAAGAAGCCAGCGTGAAAATTTTTACTTCGTACCGTGAATCTATCGTGAATAATGTGTGCTTTAACAGCATCTAGATTTTTCGTTAACCTTTTTGTATTACGCAACATTAACCTTTGTTAAACCTAAACTGACAATTTTGCCAAAATGTTGGTAAAAGTGTCGATTTCCTGTTGTACCGGCGGTCGCGGTGTGGTGTGATTGTGACTGGTCCCGGCGGCGGGACCGTGATCGCCCCTTGGGGGCTTGCAGGAGAAGGAAGTCGACGATGCAGGTTAATGAATGGTGGAGGGGGGATGCCTACGCGTGATGCTGCCGCTGGCGCCGCTTGTTGCGTTCGCCATTCCGGCGCATGCGCAGGATTTGGGATGCCCATTTAGTACGTGCAAAAATACGGATCCGGCGGGTTTGGCCGACACCGCCGAACCGGGAGCCGTGCTGGTCTTCCCGAAATTCGCTCAAGGGTTGATCACGCTCGACAACGGCGCGGTCGAACCCAATACCCAGATCGAGATCGCCGCAGTGTGTCCGGCGCCAGCCCCACCCGGGTTCCCCGGCGCGACAAACTCACCGCAAACCTGCCCCCAGGAAAACGCCGTGTACGAGGTGGAGGTACACTGGGTGTGCCCTGGGATCACTATCGGCCAAAACATGAGCGTCTGCCCGGAGTCCGATTTCCAGGTTTTTGTGTCGACCTACGGCAAGGTCGTGTTCAACCCGAATGGAACACCCTCGGGAATCACAGCAAACGGTCGAATCACCGGGTTCCCGGCGCTTAACGGAACCTCACCCGTCCCGACGGCCCCGTGCGCGAGGGGGTATGCGCTCGCCTATGTGGTCAATTCTCAGTTACAGCCGCTCGCGGACAATGTGCTGATCGGCGATGCGGTGCAGCGGAACAACTTTTCACCAGTAGTCACCAACAACGACCTGCAGTCCTACTCGGCGCTCGCGATCCAGGCCAATGGAGCGTTCGGGAGCCTAGTCGACACCGCTGCGGATCCTGTTACGGGCGGTGCGGCGCTCCCGTTCGACGGCTCGGCCGACGGCTACCAGATGGTCACCGGGCAGTTCTATGGCGATGTCAGGTATCAGCAGGATGCGACAATTAAGCCGCTTGATATGGCCCCGTTTGCCGACACGGCACTGATCTTTCTGACCCTGGATGTCCGATCGAACTTGCCAAACGCGTCGACTTTCGTCAATCTGAACTTCTACAATCAAAAAGAGGTCCCCGTCTCCACCTTCTGGAGTTTCGACTGCTGGGATCAGGTGCAGCTGGCGGGCCCGGCCGGCACCAAGTTCATAGACGCAAATCTGACGGCTGATGCTATGCAGACACCGAACGGCGTGGTCGTGTCTGGCCAGGCATTCGCCATCCCAGGTGGCGCGCACCGCACACTATTGACGCTCATTCAGACTGCGGAAGGCCCGACGAGCGGAACCGCGGCCTCGACGCGTTCGTATACCGTGCGTCCGTCCAACAACTCGGTCCCGGTGCCGACGATCTTCGTGTACAACTGACGGCCTGCCCGTTAGTCTCGGCCCGGACCGGACGAGGGGTGGTGCGTGCCATCCCTCGCCCGGATTTTTTTGCGCAAATCCAAGCCTCATCAAAAATTAGCGCCGTACGCTGTAGGATGAATGCGGCGCAGCCAGTGAAACTGTGAGCAGGTCGCTCCGGGCGTCAGCACCGCACCGTCGCGGTCTTTCACATCGGCGGTCGATCTCAGCGCCGACCAACAGACCACCCGATGTCCGTGGCGTGCTGCACGGTTGATTATAACCGTAGTTATAATCAGCCGGCGAGCTCGTCCCACGACCGCTCGCTCTTGGGCGCGGTCTGGCGCTTGCGGCTCCGTTGCGGTGCCGCCGTCGATTTCTGCTGGTTCAAGAGCGGCCCGGTGATGCGCGCGGCCTTGGCCGGAACCTCAGCTTCAAGCACCGCGAGGATCTGTTCGGGTGTGTCCTTGCGGGTGATGAGCAGCGCCTCGCCCTCGGCGCGCTCCAGCTTGCGGATCTTGGTGTTGGCCGCGTCGAGTTCCTCCTGCAGCCGCACATTCGGACATTGAGGGAGGCTTCCGCAGGGGATAGGCTAGGCTTACCGGCATCGGCGAATTGATCACTCTCCCCTGTCTCGGCTCGTCGCTGGCGAGCCGGGGCTTTTTGTTTGGAAACAGCACCGTTTAAGGTTAAATTGCGGATGCACCCGGCTAAAAAAATTGATTTACCGCGCACCAGGGGGTATCGCACTGACTTTCTCGCCGATCAGCCCACCCGCAGTGCGAGATCGAGCGTTGAGAGACGTGGACCCAGCGCCAACCGTTCGCCATCGACGACAACAAGCCAGATCATGCTGTACCGTCGGCTATGATCTTGTTGACGGCGCGGTAGCTCAGGCCGCACACGCGCGCGATTTGGGATACGGGTAGACCCGCTGCGTGCATCTTGCGGACATCATCGTCCCGTGCTTTCGTGTCGTCGGAGCCCGCTATGAAGGCGTTGGGGTATATAACGTTGCCCTCGACCTTCATCGGGCAGACCGGCTCGACGTCGCCCAAGATCCGAGCATCTTCGGCGTCACCCCAGATCTCCGTCATCCAGCAGATCTCCCGCCACATTGATAGGCGCGCCCGCAGCTCTTCCATCGGCATTGTCAGGACGCACAAGAGGAGTTTGTTCACGTCTTAGCCAGTTTCGCGGCGGATGATTGCAATGGCGTCGTTCTTTCGTGGGCCGAATACTCGCCCTCTGGACCGCTCCGGCGCGTCACATGGTTTGCAGCGAGGCCGACCAAGACCAAGAGCGTGGGCCACGCTATGGCGATGCCGGTCAACTCTGGAACTGATGATGCTGTTTTGAGGGCGATCGTGATTCACGCCGCGCCCCCGATAATGAGTCCAATGGCCCACGATAATGTGCATGTTGATAGGTTCTGACCTTGCCAGCGGACAGCGCTGGCGCCGGGGGCTAGCAGTGCGCTGTAAGCCGCACGGAGTTATTCGCCGGGCATCACTGCCCGCTTATTTCCTCGCACCCCCGACAAAAGGAAGCCGCCATGTCGGAGACGGAATTGCCGCTCACAGAGCGCTGCTAACGCCGTCGCGGAAGGTGGGTTATCGCCCCGTCAAGTCGCAATCGTGGTTAAGGGTTTCTAAGGAAGAGACAGATGGCGAAGACACGCGGCTTCGTAGGGGCACGGTTCGAGGCGATATGCCGATGCAAATCGGGCCGCGGTTGGAACCATACAACTACGATACCGCGATCGGTTTAACCTCATTGATGACCTCGAAACGGGCCATACCCGTCCGACATCCTCCGAAAACTCGCGCAGGACGACTTCTGTGGCGGTCGCCACACTCACCGGAATCACCCAACCACGGTCGCGAGGAAAAGATCCCTTACCGGCGCGCACGGCACACATAAATGGAGCCCCCTCTCAAGAGGGGCACCTGAGCCCTGTGGCCTGGCGGGAAAAATCGCCCCGGAGCTAGGCCGACCCCTTGGCGTGAGCCTGGTCTCTCCTCTCGATTCAGCTTGCCCGGAGACGGCTTGCCACGAGTGTGAACTCAACAAACCACGGTCGGGCAATGCACGATCGCGGAAGGTCCGCAATCCGACGCTGAAGGGACCTTCGCTGGATCGCGCGGCAACGACCCGGTTGCGCGGATACCGGTCATTCCGGCAACCCCGACCAACGCGCCGGGTTCGACCCGAAGTTGCGGGGCAACAGGTCAGTAGACGCTTCAGGGCCGCTGTGCTGCGACGTTTGGTACCGTTCCGCGAGCGCCTTGACTTCGAACGGGGTCGCTCCCCGCCCACCGATTTCTCTGGTGAAAAAATCGAGATACTGATCGATCCGCCGCAACAATACCTGCAGGTCCGCCTCGCTGCGCACATAGGGTGTATTGCCGGGTGCCAACGAGCTGCTGTGATAGGTGAAGCAGAAGATGCGATGGCCGCGGCGCAGCAGTGCTCGCGTTAGCCGTCGCTGCTCATCGAAGGAGATGCCTTCTGGCGTAAGCGTAATGCGCTCCACGAGGCCGAGCCTGGCAAGGATCCCGGGGACATGTAGCACCTTGAGGCGCTCATTCATCGTTAATCCGTTGGCGATGTTTCTGGTCTTTGCCAGCAACCCGGTGTAGCCGACGGTGAGAGGGATCTCCAGCAGCCTGAAATCTTCGCCGAACCAATAGGGACGGGCACTACAATGCGAGAAATCGGGGCCGAAATTGAGGCTCAGATCCGTGCCGGGAACGACGCTTACATCGATCTCGTATCCGAGTTCGGCGAGGATGCCCGCGGTGGCGCGACCGACACCGTATCTTCCGGCCTTATAGATGCGTGGTCGAACCCCGACATTCTCTTGGATGTTGCGAGTCAGCCGAATCAGCTTCTCCCGCTCAAGCTGGGAGGGTAGGTTGCCGGGATACGAATTCTCGTCCGTCATCCGCTCGACAAAGGGCGGATTATCCCAGGGCTGCAGATGAGCGCCGATCTCGCACGCCCTTGAGCGATACAGATCGCGGATGACCTCGTATCCCTCTGGTGTGTTGCTCACCGGATAGTCGAGAGCAAAGGTCGGACGGACCTCATATCGCTCGAAGATACGTTGCGTTTGCACTAGGCGCTTGATCGACGTGACGCCCCTCGCCTGACGCTGCGGACGTGCTGCCCAGTCGAATTCGGCCTCGGTATCGATGACGACAACAAGGAGCGGCGGCTGTTCGGCCGGCCAGTCGATCATCCTCCATGTGCTAGGGTCAAGCATGCCTAGGCATCATCGGCGGCCGCACGCTTTCCGCCGCTTCGGCGAAGGCGTCTCCGCACACGGGGAGCCGAAGCGGGGTCGTCAGGTCGTCTCCAGCTCAAGGGGGTAATGACCACAGACCTGCTCGACCGTTTCCCGTTATCGAGACCCGGAGCTCCCGCTGGCCCCGTCAAACCACTTCCAATAACCGAAACGCGTCAAAAAAGTGTCAAAAAAACAAAATGGGTTAAAGAGCGCCTGGGCACGGAGTTCCGACTCGGAGCTCACCCCTCAGCTTGGCTCACAAGGCTCATCCGATCTTTTGCTGTGGGTCGAATCGGTTAGTCAGTATCGGTTGCGCGACGGCTCGATGAGACGGAAAATCACGCGCGATGGATCGGAAATCTTGGATGTCCATCGAAACGGATACCTCGGCAGAAGAGTTTGACTAGAGTTTCCGGCTTCGTGTCACGATGACGAACGCGCTGTCGCTCTACCTCGACGCTCTTCGCTTTGGTGCGGCGTTTGTCGTGTTCGTGTCGCACTACGTGTCCGAGCGCTACACCGGCGGCCTGTTCTGGCAGAGCATGCCTTACGGCCGAACGGCGGTCCTCGTGTTCTTCGTACTTTCGGGGTTCGTCATTGCCTGGGTTACCGAGACCAGGGAACGAACCCTTGAGGACTATACCTTGAGCCGGCTTGCTCGGCTCTATTCGGTGATTGCGCCCGCCTTCGTCGTTACGGCGATACTCGACGGTCTCGGTATGGCGATCGATCCAGCGATTTACGGACCTGAATCGCACCTTAGCTTGCCCCAATCCCTGCTCGGCTACGGCCTCTCGGCAGTGTTTCTCGGGGAGAGTTGGACGCTAAGCGTGCTTCCGGGTTCCGACATCCCCTACTGGTCACTCAATTATGAAGCTTGGTACTACGTTCTATTCGCCGGTGCGGTGTTTCTGCAGGGAGGGCGCCGGATCGCGGCACTCGTCACTGCGGCTCTGCTGGCTGGACCAAAGATCCTCATCCTCTTTCCAACCTGGCTGATGGGCGTCGCTGCGTGGCGCTGGCGGGCCTCATTCCCGGCCCAGCGAGGGGCCCCGCTGTGTGTGTTTAGCGCGGTGGCGGTATTTGCCGCGTTGGAAGCGCTGGGAGGCCAGCAACTCTTCCGGCATGCAGAGACACCGTGGCTACCGTTCATGTATTCGCCGTACGATTACCTTGTTAGCGCGCTCGTTGCGCTCTTTATCATGGGTCTCGCCAACATGAGGCTAACGGAGCCAAAGGTGGCGGTGGTGCGCGCAATCCGCTGGCTCGCTGGGACATCCTTCGGGCTCTATCTGCTGCACAGGCCGCTTTTGGACTTTTTCGGAACCGTTATTCCTGGTCCGACCCATGGAGCGATCCACCGAACGCTGTTATTTGGGCTCACACTCGGGGGATCGCTTGGGCTGGCCCATTTAACAGAGCGGCGCAAGGGCTCACTGAAAAGCTGGCTGCGCTCGGGGCTGGAATCGATCCGCAGGGAGCCTCGACAGACAGCGCTGAAGCGCCAAAAGCTTTCCTGATTCGGCCGGAGTTCGCGCCCAATACTCAGGAACCGATCGGCTGCCCGTTCTTCCAGATGAAACTCGCGATCGAAGAGCGGGGTCACCGCGATGTCGCGGTTGTTATAGGTGACGACATCGGACATCTCGGTGTAATCGGCAAACAGCGCCGAGGCAACGAAAGAGAAGTGCAGCGCGGCGATCTGGATAGGAAGCAAGCACAATCAGGGTGGGAATCTGGCGTCGCGGCATCGTCATCATTGTCGCGGTGTGATTGTCGTGCAAGGTGCGATTGAAGTTTTGAATGTCGCCGCGACAATGAGGGTTCGCTGTAATCGTCGCGTGGATTGGCGGCCGGCAGCGGCCTCGCTTACGTTGGAGCGCGGCGCGGGGGTGGTAGCTTTCGAATATCATCTCGAGGATGGTGGCGTCATGAGCGAGGCGGTCGACGGTATGCAACCTCGCCGCTCGGCTCTGCGGCGAGGCCAAGGATGGCCAGATCCTGGTCAGCAGCCGCATCGCTGGATGAAGCGGTTGTCAAGCTCGAAGACCTCGGAAACCTTGAGCTAAAAGGTCTTAGGAGGCCGGCCGCGGCATTCAACGTCGCGCAGAGCCCCAGCGCGGCCGACGCTCGTCCCGATTTGACCATCGTCGCGAGCGGGCCGGAGGTCTGACCTTACCTCAATGCCATCCAGAGCCAGTTCCAGGGCCGACCGCGCAGGTCTCTTAAGGAGCACGCAAGACGCGTTCCCCGCGGTCAGGCTGAACGACCGGTGTCGGATTCGAAAGCGGCCCGTCGCTGCCGACGATTGACGGCGTAGACTTTTGAGGCAGGCACGCCGAGCGCGCCGGCTGCGCCGCCCAGGCAGTCAAGCTCGTGGCGCGCAGGCGGCCGAGCTCTCGAGGCAGCGCTTCGAGGGCGCCTAGCGGCCGCTTCTGGCGATGCTTCGAACACGCGAGCCGGGTCCGATGATCTTGCGTCGCTAACCGATCGAGCGGCCGGACGCCAGCGATGGCGAGCGCCGCCGGGTGTAGGGGCGGCTCACCGGCTATTGACGCACCGCCACGCAGGAAGCGTTCCGCCGGTCATGCGGCGGGCGCGGGGCCTATGGTGGCGACGGCGGTTCTATGAGGACCGCATTCTATGGCAGCGGCAAACTCCGCTGCTGATTTCATTAGTCTTTTAAGCCCAGGCCGAGCCTCCATAGGCCGGGATTTGGGGTGAGATGCGTCGGTGTTCGGTTGCGTTGTTGTGGCCTCTGTATCCGGCCGGCGACCCAATCTTCTATCTCCGCCCATCAGTTCGCGGAGCCTTTCGCGACCCCGCGACAAACGCGAGCGCACCGTGCCGACTGGCACACCGAGGATTTGCGCGACACTCTCGTAGTTCATCCCTTCAAGGCCGACGAGCAAGAGAACCTCGCGGTGCTCGGCAGAAAGTTGGGCAAGCGCCTGATCGAGCTCGACCAGCTGCCGCCGCGACGTAGGATCGGTGGTAGCCACTATGGTCGAGGCTATGCGCTCGATGTCGACCGACGCCGCTTCACGCGCCTCCCGCCGCACCGTATTGACGTATTGATGGTGCATAATGGTGAAAAGCCAGGCGCGGATATCCGTTCCGGGCTGCCACAGATGAAGCTTTGTCAACGCCCGTAGCAGCGTGTCCTGCACAAGATCGTCCGCCCGGTCGCTGGCGCGCGTGAGCGCCCGTGCAT
>Ga0306921_10002614_pt1 | contig 18079 bp, 17 predicted proteins | sample sta12Cox44000080_FD_203760 | JGI IMG/M metagenome (GOLD analysis project Ga0306921, IMG submission 203760) | Lab enrichment of tropical soil microbial communities from Luquillo Experimental Forest, Puerto Rico - statoxic.12C.oxic.44.000.080 (v2)... | ecosystem: Environmental > Terrestrial >... | reverse complement strand
CCACGATTCTGAAGGTCGGTCACAGTTTCGATGATGTTGTTCGTTGCCATCGCGATGTGCTGCACGCCTTCGCCATCGTAAAAATCGAGGTATTCCTCCACCTGCGATTTCTTTTTGCCTTCAGCAGGCTCGTTGATCGGAAATTTCACGAACCCATTTCCGTTGCTCATAACCTTGCTCATCAAAGCCGAGTATTCGGTGGAAATATCTTTGTCGTCGAACGTCAGAATATTTCGGAAGCCCATCACTTGCTCATAAAACTTCACCCACGGGTTCATCTGATTCCATCCCACGTTGCCGACGCAATGATCCACGTACTGCAGCCCAGTCTCCGGCGCGCGGAACGATGGCTCCCATTTCACAAACGTCGGCATAAACGGACCTGTGTAATCATCGCGCTCGACAAACACGTGAACGACTTCGCCGTAAGTATGGATTCCACTCAGGACAATTTTTCCGTGCTCGTCCTTTAGCGTTTTCGGTTCCATGTAACTTTTGCCGCCGCGCTTGGTGGTCTCCTTCCAGGCGGAGGTCGCATCCTTCACCTTTAACGAGATCGATTTCACGCCGTCGCCATGCTTAAGAATGTGATCCGCAAATGCATGTTTCGCCCGAAGCGGTGTGGTCAAAACAAACGTGATCTTGTTCTGCCGGACCACGTAGCTGGCGCGCTCTCGCACCCCGGTCTCCGGTCCGCTGTAAGCCACCGGCTGAAAACCGAGCGCGTTTTGATAAAAATGCGCCGCCTGCTTGGCGTTACCCACGTAAAACTCGATGTGATCCGTCCCTTCCAGCGGCAAAAAATCTTCCTGCACCGCCGGAGTCTTTTTCTTTTTTGGAGCAGCAATTGTCGTTGGCATAATGACCTCCTAACTCTCTCATGCAAAAGTGCGTCGCTAAATATAAGATCGACAAGATGCCATCGCAAGATTGTCACGTAGTGACATCATTGTTACCAGATGGATGCAGCCGGCTCTGTTGCTGCCGTAGTCGGCGCGATGCATACTTGATGTGGCCCCGGAGTTCCAATGCCAACAGCGTCCCTGCCCCATCATCTTGTCGCGTTCTGGTTTGCCGACATTGTGGGCTACAGCGAGCGCGCTGCACAAGATGAACCCGGCGCGCTGCAACTGATCGAAATCCTGCAGGCGCTGTCTCGTGGCATCGTGGAACGTCACGAGGGTCGCGTGGTTAAGTTTCTCGGGGACGCGGTTCTCGCCGAGTTTCCAAGCACTGAAACGGCTGTGCGCGCCGCAGCCGCGTTGAGCCAGCAATTTTTCGAAGAGTCAGGCAGAAGTGGTCGTGCACACAATCTGCGCATCGGTGTTCATGTTGGCGATGTTGCCGTCGACGCAGACGGCGACCTCTACGGTGATTGCGTCAATGCTGCTGCACGGATTGAAGCTGCGGTTGATCCTGGCCAGGTTGTCGTCAGCGAGGACGTGTGGCGTCAAATTCGGGGTCGCGGAGGCTTGCGGTTCGAGCCGTTAGGTGACAGGAGGCTGAAGGGCGTCGGTTTAATGGATCTGTACGCCGTCACTCTTGAGGAAAGTCCCACGGCATCGGGGATTTCAAACGCGGGAGGTGAACGTGCCCATGAAAGGAAAGAGAAGATTCGGTCAATCGCTGTTTTGCCCTTTGCCGATCTCAGTGCGGAGCGTGATCAGGAATACTTTAGTGATGGTATTGCCGAGGAAATATTGAACGCCCTCAGTAAAGTTGGCGGTCTTCACGTTCCGGCGAGGACATCCTGCTTCGCTTTTCGCGGAGCCACCGTGGACGCGAGAGAGATCGGTAGGCGGCTCGGCGTCGAGACGCTCCTGGACGGTAGCATTCGAAAAGCTGGAAAGCGTCTCCGGATCAGCGTGCAACTCATCGACGCCCGCAATGGTTATTTACTCTGGTCGGAACGTTTTGATCGAGAGATTGAAGACGTCTTCGCGATCCAGGACGAGATCGCGCGCAGCGTACTGGAGTCGTTAGGGCTGGCGCTCACCGAACGAGAGGAAGTCCGCTTTCTCAAACCCTCCACTGCGAACATCGAGGCATACGAATTTTATCTTCGCGGTCGCAAGCTTTATCACAAATGGACGCGGAAAAGCGTGGAGTTCGCCCGACAGATGTTCGAGCGGGCGGTGAGCATCGATCCGAATTTCGCAGCGGCGTGGGCCGGTTTAGCCAACGCTTATGTGGATCTCTTCCGGTGGGGACGAAACGCGGAAGATTTGGAACAGGCGCAGCGCGCGAGCGTGCGTGCGCTAAAGCTGAATCCAAACTCAGCGGAAGCGCATGTTTCGGTCGGCCAAGCGCTCGCAATTCAACGGCGTTTTTCAGAAGCGGCAACTGCGTTTGAGCGTGCGATCAAACAGGATCCGACTCTTTACGAAGCTTACTATCTTTACGCCCGGGCAATGTTTGAATATGGCGAGATCGAACAGGCTGCGGATCTGTTCGAGAAAGCACACGCGGTACGACCCGACGAGTACGAATCCGGCCCGCTGAGAGCCCAGGCATTAACCGAACTGGGCTGTGAAGAGGAAGCTCGCCGCGCGAATGAACTCGCGGTGGGATGGATCGAAAAACATCTTGAGCTTAACCCTGACGAAGCGCGCCCGTACAGTCTCGGTGCCAGTGTACTAATCAGGCTCGGAGAGACCGAGCGTTCCAAGCAATGGACTCAACAAGCGATGACTCTGGCGCCGAATGACCCATTAGTCCTGTACAACGCCGCATGTAATTTGGCGCTGCTCGGCGAAAGCGAGTACGCTCTCGATGGACTCGAACGCGCGCTTGAAGCAGGTGTTTCTATAGGAGACTGGATTCAGCATGACCCAGATTTCGCGAGTCTGCGCGGGCATCCACGTTTCCAAGCAATCGTAAGGCGGATTGCACTGTCGTGAGATTGTGACTCGATACCGATCGCGCCCTTAACGGCTTGATGTGACAAGGCACTGTTGTTGCCGACGCCGTAAACAGTTGGTTTGCCAAGCGCCGGCAGCTTGATCGCGGCAGTTCCGGTTTGTTCCGAAGGGAATTAGCATAGGGGAGACGACACCGTCTTTCGATCGTGCGCGAGGGCGTCGCTCGAGTGGAAATCCAAAGCGCCGCTACAATCGCGGTGGCAGGTGAATCGTCGCGATTATGCAGCGCGCGCTCCCACCGCCAAGCTCAATGGTTGGGAGTTCAAGCGGTACGAGTCGCGCGTAGCGGCTCAATTTTCTACGTTGTTCCTTAGCCAAGGCTCGAGCGGCGCGAGCAGAAAGCACCAGCAGTTTCTCTCCATCCCAATCGTGTAGTTCAATGGCGTTGCCCGCGAAATCCGCGATTTGATCTGCCGATAGCTCGACGATCTCCTTTCCGGTCTCCTCCAACCGATTTCGCACCGCTTGCCGCTCGGCTTTGTTCGAAATCGTCTCCAGACCAATCATCGCGAAGGGCGTGCCGATGCACATCATCACGTTGGTGTGATAGATTGCCTGGCCATTGGACCCGATGCTGGTGAAGGTGATCGGCTCATAACCGAAATCATCGGCAAAGCGTTGGATCACCTTCGGATTGGAGCGATTTGAGAGCGAGACGTACGCAATTTTGTTCAGGTGATCGAACACAAGACTGCCTGTGCCCTCCAGGCAGCGACCCTCATTCTCAAACGCCGAGTAATCGATCACCTCGCTGACTCGATAGTGCTTACGCAGTTCATCGATGATGTCCGACCGACGCTCACGCCGCCGCAGGGCGGAATACATCGGGAAAAGGGCGATCCGCCCATCATGATGCGTCGAGATCCAGTTGTTAGGGAAAACCGCGTCTGGTTTTTCCGGCTCAGCTGTGTCTTCAAAGACGTGCACGTTCACTCCCGCGGCGCGGAGCGTCTGCACAGCCGCGTCGAATTCCTTTCTCGCGAGCAGCGTCAACGCATCAAAGTCGCGATTCGCATCACGTTGGAACGCATTATCTGCCGCCGTTTCTGGATTGGGATAAAACCGTCTAGGGCGGATCATCAGCACTGAGTTCGTGCTTTGCGCGTGCGCAGGAGTTTGCGTCATCAGGCGAAGATGAGTTTCATTGTAGCAGCATGTCATTGCGAGCGAAGTCGAGGAATCCCGTTGAACGACCAGAGGGTAGCATCACGGGATCTCTCGACTACGCTGCGCTCCGCTCGAGATGACTACGATTAATCACCGAAGGAAATGTCGACATCGCGCGCGGTTTGCACCAACTCGCCGTTCGGCGGGACAAGCTTCAGGCGATTGACTGCTTCGGCGATCGGCACGTGCCGCACCTGGTAGTTTTGGTAACTCACCATCGACCCGAAATGTCCCTCGTTCGCTAACTGGACGGCTTTAACTCCAAAACGTGTCGCAAGAATGCGGTCCAGAGTCGTCGGCGCGCCGCCGCGCTGGAGATGACCAAGCACGCAACAACGTGTTTCTTTACCCGTGCGCTTCGCGATTTCGCGGGCGACAATTTCGCCAATACCACCTAACCGAAACTCGCCACCTTCCACGTCGCGTTTCACTTGTTCGCCGTGTTTCGGTCGCGCGCCTTCCGCAGCGACAACTACAGTTCCAAGGTAACCGGCTGCTTCGCGCGAAGTAATCACGCTCGCGATCTTTTCGTTATCGAACGGGATTTCGGGAATCAAAATTATATCGGCGCCACCCGCGATGCCGCCTTGCAACGCGATCCAGCCCGCGTGCCGACCCATCACTTCGACCACAATGACACGCCGATGGCTGGTCGCGGTGGTGTGTAACCGGTCCAGCGCATCCACTACAACGTCAACGGCAGAATCGAAACCGAACGTGGTTGCTGTCGCTTCAAGATCGTTGTCGATGGTCTTTGGTACGCCGATGCAGTTGATGCCCGCCTCCTGCAACTGCTGCGCAGTCACCAGCGAGCCGTCACCGCCAACGACGATCAATGCTTGCACGCCGAGGTCTTCCAAAATCTTCCTGGCGTCTGCAATGATTTTCGCGGGAACAATTGTTCGATTGCCAGCGCCGACTTTCGCGACGAAATGGCCGCGATTGGTGGTACCGAGGATCGTCCCGCCCAGCGCCATGATTCCGTTTACAGCTTGCCGATCAAGGATGACGTGATTGCCAGGCGATAAGAGCCCTTCAAATCCATCACGAAAACCAATGACTTCCCAACCGAGTTTGTCCGCCGCGAGCACGACGGCGCGCAAAACCGCGTTCAGTCCAGGACAATCCCCACCGCTGGTCAGAACACCAATGCGCGGTTTCATTTTCGCAGAAGCGAAATTAAAGGATTTTTTTCGGATCCGCCATTCGCCCCGTAGTCGCCCATTGATCGTATAACTGCCAGCCGCGTTGCATCAACGCCAAGCCTTCTCCAAACCGGTTAGTGCTGCCAAGGAGCACCACCATTAGGTGGCGCGGATAAACCGTCTCCATCTGGCCGTTGCGAACAACTTCCGACTCGCGGTTTGCATACAAAATCAAACAATCGCCAGCGCGCGAAGAGCGCCCTGTCTTTACTCCGTCGATTCCATTCTTGCCCAGAAGTTCGTTGGTATTGCGAAGCACGTAGTTCATCTGATGACCTTGGCGATTGAATGAAATCTGGCGTTCCTTTTGCGACACATAAAAGCGGAAGCTTGGCTTGTTCATCGCGTATCGGGTGAGACGCGCCATGTCTTCCGCCGTTGAATACGGCAGCGGCTTCACTTTCCAATCGATTCCGTGAGGATTGACAAAACGCGTGCGCTCCATCTTCAACTGTTTCGCCAGCGCGTTCATCTGAGCGACGAATAGGTCCGTCGGTGTCATTTTCGCACCCGCTTCAACTGCTTCCAACCGCGAACCGACGTGATAGGCCAGCGTGGCAGCGGCGATATTGTCCGATTGCACAAGCGCAGCGTAAAGGAGATCGCGCAACGTGATGCTGTCACCCGGTTGAAAGCCGATGTTGTTTTCCGTTGTCCCTTGAAACGCCTCCGGCGGGATGGTAACTGCCGCATTGAGATCGCCGGATTTCCTTTCTGACCAATCCAACACCACGCACGCCGTCGCAATCTTTGTAAGGCTACCGACCTGCAGCTTGTCCCTCGATTTTTGTTCTTCCAAAATGTAGCCGGTTTGCGCGTCGGCAATGAGATATGCCTGCCCCGCTACCGCCGAACGAATAACAGAGGCGCTCGCAAAAAATGCGAGGAAAACGATCAGAAATCGACGTGGTAAACGCATAAGATCCCCCGGAACGGCAGCACCTTAATCGGCGCATTCTGATTCGCAAACGGGTTCGGATGCGTTCTTTGAGCAAAGGTGGATCGGCTTCTCCGAAGACGATGCCAGATTATTCGCCACAGGCGCAAATACCGAGCAACCAGCGCCGCATTTGGTCCCAACGCGCTCGGAGGCCGCGTTCCACCTACGTTTTCTGCAGTGTGCGAGCGCGACTAATGAGCAAACGCATAAGAAAATAGATAACGATGGCGGACGGAACGGCCAGGAAAAGCGAACCGATAAAGGCAGGCCAGAACGTGGGCCAAATGACCTGTGAAAACACATGCCAGTGCACGTAATCGTGCAGTCGAAACTGACGAAAGTGTACCCGGTGCGCCACTGGCCGATTCAGTATCCAGCAACCAAACTGGTATTCGGCGACATAGATCGCCGGCATGGCCCAGATCATGACGTCGTGCAACGTGACCGCAATCGCGGCTGCGACCTTGTTGCAACGAAAAATCCACGCCACAGCGATCGAGAGTAGCGTCTTCAGAGGATAGAGCGGCGTAAAACCAAAGAAAACCCCGATGGCCGAGCCGAGAGCAATCGAGTGCGGAGTATCGGCGATCGCCATCAACGTCATATGATGCGCAACCAACCAACTCTTCATTCGCGCGAGCGGCTTCGGCAGACGCGATTCATAGACGGGTTCGCCTGGCTGCTGTATTTTCTGTGGCTTCAACGTCACCCAATTTGGCAGAAAACGTCGAACGCCCAAAATCGAATCACAGAATCGCGAGCGTCAGTGCTAGCAGCAATGTTGCGCTTTACTCGCCGCGGAGCGTTGGACGTTTTCTCTGTGAGCTAGAACAACTCCAGTGTCTCCTCCGGTCCATTAACGATTTGGCCGAGCGCCTTGCGTAGACGAAGCGCCGCGCGTGGCGCGTAATCGAGATTGTTGTTGTTGAAAATCACATGCAACTCGCGCGCTTCTCTTGCGAGTTTTCTGCTGCGCTCCGCAACCTCTGCAATTTCTTTCTCGTTGTAATCGTAGTCGAAACGCGCCGCCACGGTTTTGCCCGTGATGTAAGCTTTCGCGCTACGCCCATGCAGACGCAGGTATGCGACATTGGAATTTGTCACTTCGTCCACATCTGATCGCATCACTGTGAAATGGTCCGATGCGGGCGCATCCACGTTTACAAAAATCGCTCCATGCTTCTGCACAAAATTAATTGTCGATTGCAGTTGATCGCCGATTGCCCAATTCCGGTTTCGAAACTCAATCGCCAGCTCGTACCCATTCAGCATCTCGATCAGCGGCTCGAGTTCACTCAACTCGTGTTTCCGGGGGGAAAACGCCGGTGAAAGTTGCAGAAGCAACACACCCATTTTTCCTGCACTGCGAAAGATTGCGGTTGCACGCAAAAAAACTTTTAGCAGCGCCTCTTGCACGTCTCGCGTCGGTTTGACCTTTTCTTTCGCGTCCGTCTCCGCGCGGCGTTGTAAATCCGGTGGCAACAGCTTTGCCGCCGTTGAGTGAAACGAAAACAACTGGTGCAACTTTATGTCGAACGTGAAATCATTCGGCGTCGCAGCGCACCAGCGCTCCACCATTCGCGGCTCCGGCGCGGAATAGAATGTCGAGTTTACCTCGACCAAATCGAAATGCTGCGCATACCAGGGCAACCGGTCGCCAGCCGGCAGTTTCTTCGGATACCAGCGCTCCACAAAACCCGGGTCCGACCAACTCGCCGTGCCGACAAGAATTTTTCCGCTCACCTATTCAACGAAGTCGCGATGTGGCGAAAAACAAACGCGTTTCATTCATTGGACGGTTTTTCGATTTGCAGAGAGTGGACGTCCCAAGTATTTTCATCGCGCGGGGTGGAGCAGCCTGGTAGCTCGTCAGGCTCATAACCTGAAGGTCGCTGGTTCAAATCCAGCCCCCGCAACCAATTTCTTTATGGATCGCGATGATTTATCGCGTTTACGTCATCCAGAACCGCGCCGAAAAAGTCTATACTGGTTTATCCGATGTGGAGCGAAGAATTACACAACACAACATCGGCATGTCTAAATGGAGTCACGGTAAGGGACCGTGGAAATTGGTTTGGCAAAGCGCAGACAAGAATCTTTCGGATGCACGAAAACTCGAGCTTCTTCTCAAGCGACAAAGGGAGGCGATGGATTTTATCGATTAATTGGAATCGTGCGGTCAGGCTCATAATCCCGCGCCTGCGGGATCGCTGGTTCAAATCCAGCCCCCGCAACCAAATTTCTTCCTAAACTGCGCTTTTTTGTGTCAGGCCACGCCGGTGCCACTCGTGGCGAAGCGATATAAAATTTCGCTCCAGAGGTAAGATTCGAACCTACGACCAATCGGTTAATCCCGACTGCGTCGGGACTCTACCACTGCGCTACGTTTTCATTTTCAACAGACGCTCCCGAATCAGGCGCGCGGATTTCCAATTCTTGATTTCGCGCTCGCGATGCATCGCGCTTGAGCGGTCCAGACACGCTTCGGACCATACTAGGATCCATGGACCATTTTTACGTGTGAACTTACCGGAAATCTTATCGGTTCGATTGTGACTACAAATCCGCCCGACCAGATTGTTTGTGTGACCAATATAGAAGTGTCCGGCTGGATTTTGAAGAATGTACACCCAGAACATCGCAATTGGCTCCAGCGGTAGGATTCGAACCTACGACCAATCGGTTAACAGCCGACCGCTCTACCACTGAGCTACGCTGGATAAATCACTTACATTTAGGATGTTATAACTATTTCGGCCACGATACAAATTAGTCATTGTCACTGTCTTAGGATACTTTATGTTATCTCTTATGGCCTTAAACAACGTTTGGACGCGAATTAAGCGCGAGCATGGTTTGTATCGTTACAATCCGTCCGGCCACTACTTTGCACGGGTGCGCTTTCGCGGCAAGCTCTACCGCCGCAAGTTGGGCACCGATGACTTGGCGCTGGCAAGGCGCAAGCTGCGCACGTTCAAAGACGATTTGGAGCGCACCGACGCCAGCAAGGGCAACACCAGCTTTGGGAAAGCGCTTGACGATTATGCGGGCACGCTCACCGGCTCTGATTCAACGCTTGAAAAGAAACGCGCCACAATCGCGAAGCTCAAAGCGACGTGGTTTGGGATCGACAGCTTGCCGTTGCGCACGGTGAAACCGAGCCACGTCGCGACATGGCTGGCGAAGCACTACGGCGACCAGAGCGCGAGTTATTACAATGCCGCGCTCACCGTGATTCGCGATGCGCTAGATATGGCCGTTGCCGACAGAATCATTCTGGAAAGTCCGGCCAAAGGTCTGACCTACCGCAAGCGCAGCAAACCAATCCGGCTCACGCCAACGTTCGAGCAGTTCCAATCAATCGTGGCCGACATTCGGGCACAACGGTTCAACCGTGAAGCAGAGCTATCGGGCGATTTCATTGAGTTTTTAGGACTGGCCGGATTAGGACAGGCCGAAGGTGCTGCGATCAAGCGGTGCGACGTTGATCTGAAATCCGGTCGCATCATCGTTTACCGCCACAAAACCGACACCGGATTTGTCATCCCGATTTATCCACAAGTGCGGCCACTGGTAGAGAAACTGTGCAACGGCAAAAAGCCTAACGAGCGGTTATTCCCTATTAACGAAGCGCGTAAGGCGTTGGCGAATGCTTGCAAACGCTTGGAGCTACCACAGTTCACGCATCGCAGTTTGCGCCGAATGTTTATCACCCGCGCAATCGAGCTTGGTGCTGACGTGAAAACGATTGCCAAATGGCAGGGACACAGGGACGGCGGCAAACTGATTCTGCAAACGTATAGCCATGTGCGAAGCGAGCACTCGGATCGCATGGCGTTGCTAATGAGCACCGAGCAACCGCAGAACGTAATCCCGCTCACGGCTAATGCGTAGGTGACGCTGCACGGAAACAATTGCTCAAATTCGCTCTTGCGCGTCTTAAATGTTCCGTGAGAATATGGTGCTATGTAAAGCAGTAGCTCCGAGCGTTTCAGTGAACCGCGCCTGACGCAAAGGGCAAGGAAAGAACATGACGGTTGGTTTTGGACGGCGGACCTAAAAATGTCGTCCTTAGAAATCATGTTTTCTTCCAATGCAAAAAAGCGGAAAGCGCCAAGCGAACGGCGTTGAAGAGAAAATCGCCACCGCGCCGACTCAATCTGTCGGCGCACTGAAACTCAAACCCGCCGCGCAATATCTTGGCGGCCTGTCCGTGCCGACGATGCACCGGCTAATCAAGCGCGGTTTGCTGCGTCCGAATCGCGCATTGCGCCATTTGGTTTTCCCGATTCAGGAACTGGATCGTTTCTTAAACCAATAAAAAAACTTCGCCGCGCAATCCCGGAAAGAACAGCGCGGCGAAAAAGAATTAGCGATGCAACCTAACGAATCCCCTGGTGGAATCAAGGTCGGCAGGCGCATGGAGATTGGGGAGTGAGCCAGTCGATCAACATTCGTGCGCTCCAATGGGCATACGATCAAGACGACTTAGCTAGGACAGCCAAAGTGGTGCTGGTGACATTCGCGATCCACGCTAACGCGAAGGGCTACACTTGGCCGGGAGTGGAACGGATCGCATCCACATGGGGTATGGATCGGGAGACCGTTCGCAGGCAACTCGCGGTGCTACTCGTTAGGCGGCTGATTTACCGCACAAAGAAGAGACGCGGGGCAACGGGTCAAGTGAAGGTGTATCGACTGCCCAAAATTACCTATGAAAGCGGTGGCAAATGCCGCCCCTTTGAAAACCATGAAAGCGGCGACAAAGCGGGGCATAAGGGAGGCATAAGCGGTGGCAAATCCACCCCGAATAATGAACATGATGAACAACGAACAAAAAAGAACTCATCAGGTTTTGTTTTTGAAGGTCATCAACATCAGAACGAATCAGCGCAAAACCACATTAAGTGGCCTGAGTTTGTGGCGTATTGCCGAAGTCAGAAGGGCAAACCCGCCAAGGACGGTCGCATTCACGATGGCATACCGAGAGAAGATAGGTTTTGGAAATGGCGCCTCAGCCAAAAGCCCTACTGGCGCGACAAGGTTCGGCCACCCGACCACATCGACGGCTACCTCCTCGACGGCAGGTTTTACACCGCTGAGGAGGCAAACCGAATGGGCAGAGAGAACCCCGACCTCCTCACCAAATTTCGCAGAGCCATAAAGAAGGGAGACAAAACCCATGTAATACGGCCCTCCTCGGGTTTTACTGAAAAATCCGGGTAACACAGGCCGGTCGCGCGATGCACCAAACTTCTTTTAACGAGGCGGTTTTTCGCCCTGTGCTACTGATGGCTGGCGAGTTATTGTTACCAATCAGATTTGCTGTCTCGCATGTAGGGTAAAGGCCTACATTAAGATTAGGCGACGCCTGACTATACTAGATTCGCACATCCCCATATAAACGGGCGCATAATCAGCGGATCTTGAATCAGGCGGAGGATTCCTTCCCCGCTTAGGTTCTTCGCCTCTTCCCGGATCCTCGCGTCGACCCCATAACTAAATTCAGCGTGGAAAAGAAACGGAAAGCCATGAATCCATTGATTCAGAAAAAAAAAAGATTTCGACCATTCGGGTCCGTTAAACCGCGCACCTTAGTCGCTGTCCTTCTTTGCACCGTCGTATGTTTCACCGCAGGAACACTGCTGGGATTTTTCCGTTCCGAAGCACCGATACCGGATTCCCGAAGAACACTGACATTTGCGAAACGTGTAGCTTACCAGCGAGCTATTGAGGACGTTTACTGGCGTCATCGCATCTGGCCAAAGGAACGCCGCGATCCCAAGCCATCACTGAATGCGGTGATGTCTCAGGCGCAGGTTGAAAAAAAAGTCGCGGATTATCTGCGCAATTCTCAGGCCTTGGAGGATTATTGGCAACGGCCACTTACTACTGAGCAGTTACAAGCTGAAATGGATCGCATGGCCCAACACACGAAACAACCCGAGGTGTTGCGTGAACTTTTTGATGCGTTGGGGAACGATCCATTTGTTATCGCGGAGTGTCTGGCCAGGCCTGTGCTGTCTGAGCGTTTGGTTACCAGCTTGGACGCTAAGCAAGTTAAAACCGGAGTATTGAAGCCGACGGTAATGGCGGCGGCGACTGCTAACTATACGCTCCCGGCAATAACGGATGGGGCGAACGAATGCACCGATGATACGTGGACAGCCACCAGCACTATAACCGAGCCCCCTAGACGATCCGAGCACACGGCGATCTGGACTGGCAGCGAAATGATCGTCTGGGGTGGAGTTGGTGATTCAGGATATTTGAACACTGGCCGGAGATACAATCCCGGCACGGATACTTGGACACCCACGAGCACTACTAACGCGCCCGATGCCCGACAGTCTCACACGGCAGTGTGGACCGGCACCGAAATGATCGTCTGGGGCGGATTTAGTGACTCAGGCGATCTTAACACGGGTGGGAGATATAATCCCGGCACAGATACCTGGGCGACGACCAGCACGATCAATGCACCCTCCGCACGAGTCTCTCACACAGCGGTTTGGACGGGCAGTGAAATGATCGTCTGGGCTGGATTTGATGGCCGCTTGAACAACCGAGTGAACACCGGCGGGAGATACAATCCCAGCACCGACAGTTGGATAGCCACAAGCACTACTAACGCGCCCGATGCCCGACAGTCTCACACGGCAGTGTGGACCGGCAGTGAAATGATCGTCTGGGGCGGATTCGGTCCTCCAGATCTCAATAGCGGCGGGAGATACAACCCTAGCACAGACAGTTGGACAGCTACCAGCACCACCAACGCGCCTGATGGCCGATACGGACACACCGCAGTGTGGACCGGCAGCGGCAGTGAAATGATCGTCTGGGGTGGACTAGGCTCCTCAAACACCTATCTGAACACCGGCGGGAGATACAATCCCGGCACCGACAGTTGGACAGCCACCAGCACCACCAACGTGCCTGATGGCCGATACGGACACACTGCAGTGTGGACCGGCAGCGGCAGTGAAATGATCGTCTGGGGTGGTTATGGGTTCACGTTCCCTGAATTGAATACAGGCGGCAGATACAATCCCGGCACGGACAGCTGGACAGCCACCAGCACGACCAACGCGCCTGATGGCCGATCCATTCACACGGCAGTGTGGACCGGCAGTGAAATGATCGTCTGGGGTGGATTTGGTAGTGCCGACACTTTCAACACCGGCGGGAGATACAATCCCGGCACAGACAGTTGGACAGCCACCAGCACCACCAGCACCGTGCCAGGGCCACGATCCTCTCACACGGCGGTTTGGACTGGCAGTGAAATGATCGTTTGGGGAGGAGAGATCGATCCCAAGTCGCATTACAACACCGGAGGGAGATACAACCCTGCTACCGACATTTGGACAGCTACCCGCACGACAAACGCACCGAGAGCGCGATCCTTTCACACCGCGGTTTGGACGGGCACCGAGATGATTGTGTGGGGAGGCCGTGCAGGGCCTGGCGAGTTGCTTAACACAGGCGGGAGATACAATCCCGCTACCGATAGTTGGATAGCTACCAGCACCACTAACGCACCGACTTCACGAAACGCTCACACGGCAGTGTGGACAGGCAGTGAGATGATCGTCTGGGGCGGTGGTTTCAACACCGGCGGGAGATATAATCCTGGGACGGACAGTTGGACAGCCACTAGCATCACCAACGCGCCTACTGCCCGATATGGGTCTACGGCAGTCTGGACCGGCAGCGAAATGATCGTCTGGGGCGGTGGTTTCAACACCGGCGGGAGATATAATCCTGGCACGGACAGTTGGACACCCACAAGCACAACCAATGTGCCCGATGCCCGAGGCGGTAACACGGCAGTGTGGACAGGCAGTGAGATGATCATCTGGGGTGGCAGTGATAGTTCAGGCGATGTTAACACGGGCGGGAGATACAATCCCGCTACCGATAGTTGGACAGCTACTAGCATCACCAATGCGCCGACTTCAAGAACCGCTCACACGGCAGTGTGGAATGGCAGTGAAATGATCGTCTGGGGTGGAGCTAGCAGCAGCAACGACGTAAACACCGGCGGAAGATACGATCCCAATGCGGATAGTTGGACAGCTACTAGCATCACCAATGCGCCTACTGCACGGGATTCTCACACGGCGGTTTGGACTGATAGTGAGATGATAGTCTGGGGTGGAGGTTCGGATACCTCCCTTTTGGATACTGGCGGCAGATACTGCGCACAATCCGGCGCGACAGCAACACCTACACCTACTGCAACCGCGACGCCTACAGCCACACCAAGAATAACTCCGACACCACGACCACGTCCAACACCTGCGCCTCGCCCAAGTCCCTGATACGAACCCTCGATGGATTGCCCATCGGGTTTTACTGAAAAATCCGGGTAACACACGCCGGTTGGCCAGATCCACGCGAGAGAGCCTACCGGGTTAGAGGGCTACTACCGTGTCCGAATAGGTAAAAGAGAGCCTAAGTCGCGGGAGGACACGACTTTTTCTCGGGGCCAATCACGGCTTCGCCGGTTTCCGCGTCGTAGACTGGAATCTCACCCGTCAAGATGCCAATGTTGAGAATCCCGCGCTCATTGTGGTCTTCCGGCCACAGCGTGGAATGCACCGCAGCGACATCGCGCACGTTCCGGGCCAAACGTAAATCGCCGCCGCTATCTGCCGCTTCTTCGGCAGCTTCCGCAGTATACTTACTTAGCCCCAGTTTGGTTCGCTCTTTGCGCTCGGCCAATATCGTAGCCAACGATTGGGGCACTGATTGCACTGGTGCGATTGCATCTGATTGCATTAACCCTGCGTTCCCCGTTGCGACCTGAATCAGATGGGTCCAATCGTGACGCTTGGCGTAGGCCAAGACCGTCCCCTCTGGAATGTTCATTTTTCGGGCGATTTCGCGGAGGCCAACCCCGGCTGCGTAGCCAGTCTTAATCTGCTCCCAGGTTTCCTGCGAAATCCGTAAACGCATGACAAAAGTTCCTCACCGCCCGTTTGTTGCCAACAATTTTGTCAGCGATTTGCTCATCTTAATGCCACCGTATAGTGATTAAAATCGCGTAACGATTACCCCCCGACTACATGAAATTCACTATCGCCCGCGCCGATCTTCAGGGCTTGCTCAAAGCGGTCCTTTCGCGTAAGCGCAGGAGGGAGACTCTCACGCTCTCCGCATGTGCAGCGCGTGTGTTCGCCGAGTGCAAGGGCGATGTAGCGGGTATCGAGGCACTCGTCTTTGCGGATGGCGCGGTCACCCTGGCAGAAGCAGGGAAATTTCGGGATCTTCTCAAAACCTACAAAGGCACACGTTTTCTAACTCTTGAGGGCGATGCGGACGGATTGCAGATAGAGAGTTTTCGCATGCGAGTCCTCAGCTATAACCCCCACCCGGTGCCCCCGGCAGACTTCCAGGTTTTTCCTGTAACTGGCCTACCTAGTTCGGCAGGGATGCAGATTGATCCCAGCCGAACCCCATTGCCAGGTGATGTGTCACCACACTGCTCACCGGATACAGCGGTGAGTAGCTCCGAATCACCAGTCGTCGCTGATGAGTTGCATTCGGACAGTCACAATCAAACGGCTGGGCAATCCGCGGTGGATCAAGCAGCACAGTGCCCACCGAATACACCGGTGAGTAACTCCGAATCATCAGCGCGGCGCGGAAGCCGAGCCATGAAGATCATTCTTGAAGGCTTGCGGGGGATGCTCCTGTTAATCATCGTTCCGCTTGGAATCGGTTTGACTGGTTATTGGTTAATCGGCCAGCAGAACTATGAGAACCTGCTGGCCATTATTGCAGGCAGCTACATGCTCCTGGTTATTGCGTCAATCGTGGCGTCCGTTGCGTTCATAATCATTCGCGCCGTGTGGCGCAAAGTGAGGAAGGCCAAGCGATGAAACGGGCCGAATCGACCGAAGATTTCAAAGCGCGGATTGCAGCCATCATTGGCGACAAGCCGGAGCGCATCGCCGGAGCCCGCGCACCGCACCCGATGTTGGTTCGCAAAAAGCGAGTGATTAGAACGCAGAAACGGCAGCAGCGATGATTCGCAATCCTGCACGCTTTACGGCGCACGGCGCTCTATGATTGAATCTCTCCGACCATGACGTCATGAACTTCCTGCTTTGAACAAAAAACAGAAAATTCTAACAGTGTTCGCGCTGGTCACATTTGGTATGATCATCGCGTTGCACTACTTACCCGTTTACCAGCATTCATATATGGTCACTGGAATTTATCCGAATTATCTTCAGCCAGGCGGGTTCACACTACCTCCGCTGATCGAAGATGTTCGGATGCCGCTATTCGTGCTAGGCGTGTTCTACGCCGGATTTTTCTTCCTGCTGCACGATAAAAAGTAGATGATGCTGAAGCATGTTTACGAAGTCCGCCCGCGCAAAGATCGTCGTGGCGTCGATCTGATGAGTTTTGCCTTCTGTGGCAATGTTAACTCCGTGGCGTCACACAGCGCGATAACCTCGCGCATCTGCGCCTTGCCCCAATCCCACTTTTCTTGACCGCGCCACCACGCTTTATAGCTCTCGCATTCAGCTCTTGTTGGTAGTCGCGCACCTTTGCGCACACAAGCAAGCGCGTAGTATTTGCGCTGTTCTTTAGAAAGACCGCGTTCAGCCATACGCCGAATCGCACCTATCCAGAAACCCACAACGTTTCCAGGAGCGTCCGAATGAAGATACTGAGTCCCCAACCCCAACACGAATTCGTGAGTTGGCTCGCCGTTCACGCGGACGGCTCGGACAATATCGTAACTTGCCGATGCCGTTGGGCGGTTCGACCGCTTCTCCCACCTTGATCGTCGCGGCGACAACTTTCGTTTACGGACGCGAACGAACCCGATTATGTTTTTCATTGTGTGTTGCCCAATCATTGCACCGACGTAGTTACCATGCAACGACCGCGCGCGCGCATGATTATGGTAACTACACCAGACATGCGTTGCCGTTCGGTCGGTTGTGGTAGTCGGAACCGAGTGCGGGCAACGCCGTTGACGAGACGAACGACCTTCGTTGCTCCCGTGCATCGCGGCGAAAGGAAAGCGACCTAACGAGATAGAGATAAGCCACGGCAGGGTGTTGTGGCAAGCACACTGAACGCATTTCGCGATGGGGCCGTTGGCTTCATCGATTGGTTAGATGGTCAGCGGCCACGCGCTGAATGGCGCTCCTTTGCAGGTGGTTCTGGACCCGAGGCTTTCAACGCTTTTTCGAAAGCTTGCATGCCTTCTTGGACGTAAGCACGGGTAAAGAACCGATCGTGGTGGTATTTTTCCCAACCTTCCAAGTAGAGAAACATTTCCGCCTGATGCTCGCTGTAGTGAAATTGCGCCATGTCGCGTCCTTCTTTTCGAGCTGGCTCAGCATCATCGGAGCCGAAGCTTAGTTCAAGAATGGTGGAAGGTGGAATATCGGGGCGCTTCGGATTACTAATGGAGCCTATCTTGTGGTAAGACGGCTCGTCTGGGTGGTAGGACTCCATGAATTGAGCGCTCGCCAAGAGAGCCTGTTCTTCGGGTGTTAGATTTGGAGACGCAATACTTTCGGCCCGCGCTGAAGCGACCGCCGCACAGAGGAGTGTAATTGCCGCGATATATCTTTTCATGGTGTCCGAGTCTTAATTTTTCTAACACATTATCGAGGGATACGTAAACGGCATTTGTCAGGCCGACCACGTGTGATAGGCATAGCTTCGTTTGGTGGGGTTTTTACGAGGTGCGTAAGCCGCCTAACAAGACGGAGAAAGCCACGGCAGGGTGTTGTGGCAAGCACACTGAACGCATTTCGCGATGGGGCCGTTGGCTTCATCGATTGGTTAGATGCAATACTCGAAACCAACTA
>Ga0306921_10002613_pt1 | contig 18079 bp, 17 predicted proteins | sample sta12Cox44000080_FD_203760 | JGI IMG/M metagenome (GOLD analysis project Ga0306921, IMG submission 203760) | Lab enrichment of tropical soil microbial communities from Luquillo Experimental Forest, Puerto Rico - statoxic.12C.oxic.44.000.080 (v2)... | ecosystem: Environmental > Terrestrial >... | reverse complement strand
GACGCGGCGGCCATGCCGATGGCGGCAGCTCGAGAATCTGCCAACGCAAAAGACGTCAGGGTCGCCACGGCACTCGGCGTCACGATTGAGGCCAGGTACACCGTCGGCGAGTACGACATCCTGATCCTGTCGGCGCAGCAGAGTACGGGGCTCGAAACCTGGCTGCGCGAGAACGGCTATCGGATTCCCGCAGGCGCCTCGGACGTGATCGGCACGTATCTGAAGCAGAACATGCGCTTCTTCGTCGCCAAGGTGAACCTCGGCGAGCAGGCCAGGCTCGGCTTCTCGTATCTCCGGCCCCTGCAGATCGCGTACGAATCGCCGAAATTCATGCTGCCGATCCGTCTCGGCATGGTAAACGCGCGAGGCGCGCAGGATCTGATCGTCTACGCATTGACGCAGAACGGGCGGGTCGAGACGACCAACTATCGCACGACGAAGCTGCCGAGCGGCATGGACATTCCGGAATACGTCAAGGACGACTTCGCAGAATTCTACAAGGCGATGTTCGATCGACAGGTGACGCAGGAGAAGATGGGCGCGGCGTTCATCGAATACTTCTGGAACATGGGATGGTGCGACCCCTGTGCGGCGGAGCCTTTGTCGCACGACGAGCTGCGCAAGCTCGGCGTCTTCTGGCTCGCCGAGAGCGGACCGAGCGCAGCCCCCGGCCGGTGGCGCGGCCGCCCTGTCGACGTGTTCATGACGCGTCTGCACGTCCGCTACGACGCGAAGAGCTTCCCCGAAGACCTCGTCTTCCAGGAGACCGCCGACCGCGGCAACTTCCAGGGGCGCTACGTGCTACGCCATCCGTGGAAGGGAGAGGCAAAGTGCGAGGCCGCCGAGCGCTATCGACGCGCGCTTCAGGTCCGCGCCGAGCGCGAGGCGGCGAATCTCTCCTCGCTCACGGGCTGGCCGATTGAAGACGTGCGCCGCAAGATCGGCCCAGTCGGCGAGAACGCGCCCGACACCCGCACGTGGTGGCAGAGGCTCTTCGCGGAGTAGGCGGTCACCGGTCGCGGGCGTGCCGCCGATATTCTCCCGGGCCACGCCAACGTGGCGTGCGGCTACGATGACACCATCACGATCGGCTCGGACAAGGGCGCGCTCCTCATCCGTAACTCCTGGGGAACCGGCTGGGCCAACGCGGGCTACGCCTGGATGACCTATCGGTACGTGACCGCGGGGCTGGCCACGGACTGGTGGAGCCTGGTCAAAGCCGAGTGGGTCGATACCGGGCAGTTCTCGGCGCGATCGAGCGGCGCCGGCGTCGGATGTCGCGCGAGCGTACGGCTCGCGGGCATGACGCCGGCGCCGCTTTGCGGGTCGGGCCTCACTTGCCCTTGAGCTTGATCTCCTCGTACGGCGCCGACCACGGATAGTCCGCGATCAGGCCGAGCCCGGACTCGGCGATCCGCGGACCGTGGGCTTGCAGAAGCGAGAGCTGCCAGATCGGCAGGTACATGACCTTGTCGTGGATCAGCTGCTGGATGCGACGCAGGGTCGCCTCGCGCCTCTTCGGGTCGAGCTCGGTCGCCTGCTCACGGAAGAGCCCGTCGATGTCGGGGTAGCCGCCGTACGCGTAAGAGGCGGTCGAGACCGTGAACGCCTCGATCCGCGTGGCCGCGTTGCCGGAGATGCCGCTCAGGCTGTAGATGATGTTCTTCAGCTTCCGCTCCTGATACGACTTCATGAACGCCGCGCGCTCGAGCGGGCGGAGCTTGGTCCGGATGCCGACCGCCTGCAGATAGTTCTGCACGGGCTCGCAGTAGTTGACGGCGCCGGCGTCGCACCAGAAGTCCCCGGCGTCGAAGCCGCCCGGGAAGCCAGCCTCCGCGAGAAGCTGCTTGGCCTTCGCTGGATCGTACGGATAGACCGGTGGCTGCCAGTAGAACTCGAAGCTCGTGGGGATGAAGCTGCCCGTGATTTTCGAGAAGCCCAGAGTCTCCGCCTGGTTGATCGCCTGGCGGTCGACCGCGTACGTCGCGGCGAGACGCACGCGCCGGTCGTGCCAGGGCGAGCTCGCGTCCCACTGATCGGCGAAGACGACCCAGTGCGTGCTCGAGAACGGCGTCGGCTTCAGAGTGAGCTCCGGCGTGCGTCGGACTTCCTCGCCGAGGGGGCCCGTCATCCCGTACGCGATGTCGGCCTCGCCGCGCTTGAGCATCGCCAGCCGTGTGGAGATCTCCGTGACGACCTTGAACGAGAGCTGCTTCACGCTCGGCGTCTTGCGCCAGTAGCCGTCGAAGGCCTCCAGCACGAGCTCGACGCCGGGGGTGTACGAGACGAACCGATACGGGCCGGCACCGATCGGATGCTTCTTGAAGCCTTCCTCGCCTACCTTCTCGACGTATTTCTTGGGAACGATCCAGCCGGCGCCCGTGGCGGGGGTGCCATAGAAGGTCAAGAAGTCGGGCCAGGGCTGCTTGAGCCGGAAGCGAACGCGCGAGGCGTCCGGCGTCTCGACCGCGGCCACCTTGTCCTTCAGCACCTTGGCGGAGATGCCGCGGTAGCGCTCGAACGAGAACTTCACGTCCTCGGCGGTCACGGGCTCGCCGCTGTGGAAGCGCACGCCCTTGCGCAGGACGAACTCGTAGACGACACCGTCCGGCGACATCGTCCACGACTCCGCCAGGCTCGGCGCCATGTGCTTGCCCGGCATCGGCTTCAGCATGGCATCGTGCAGCGCATACAGGACGATGAACGGCGTGATGAGCCCGGGCGTCTCGGCCGGCTCGAACAAGGTCGGCGCCAGGGTGAAGTGGAGCGCCCAGGTGATCTGACCCGACGGGGTCTCCGCGCGGGCCTCGAGCGCCACGGCCAGGTACGTCGACACGGCCAGGGTCAGCGCGAGCACCCCGGCCGCGATCTGTCGCGTGCATCGGTTCATGGAATTCGCCTCCAGTCAGGCGTGGTAGTCGGAAGAATCGAGAGCCGAGCGTAGCCCCAGCGAACAATGAGGGTCAAGGAACATCCGGTTTAGACTATTCCGTACGATGGCGTGCGCCGGCTGCGGCTTCGATGCGTCCCCGGATTTCGCCTTTTGCCCGCGCTGCGGGCGAAAGCTGCCGGCGCCCTGCCCGGCGTGCGGCGCCCTGTGCGAGCCCGACTTCGCGTTCTGCCCGCGCTGCGGCACGGCCCGGAGCGGTGCTCCCGCCGGGACCGGCGCGCCCGCCGCCACCACCAGGGAGCCCGCCCCCGGCGCCAAGGACCCCGCGGCGCGCGAAGCCGACCGGCGGCAGGTGACCGTCCTCTTCGCCGACCTCACCGGCTTCACGACCCTCGCGGAACGGCTCGACCCCGAAGAGGTCCGCGCGTTCCAGAATGCGCTGTTCGAGACTCTGGCGCGATCGATCGAGCGCTACGACGGCTTCGTCGAGAAATTCGTGGGCGACGCCGTGATGGCGGTCTTCGGCGCGCCGGTGGCCCACGAAGACGACCCGGCGCGCGCGCTCGACGCGGCGATCGACATGCTGGAGCGCGCCGCGGCGCTCGGCGAGCGCTGGGCGGCCCGACTCGGGCAGCGCGTGATGCTGCACATCGGCGTTCACAGCGGCCCGGTCGTCGCGGGCAGCCTGGGCGCAGCGGCCGGCACCGCCTATGCGGTTACCGGCGATACGGTCAACACGACCGCGCGGCTGCTGGCCGCCGCGGCGCCGGGCACGGTGCTGGTGTCCGACGCCACTCACGCGCTGACCCGGCACCGCTTCTCGTTCGAGCCCGGGGGCGAGCTGGCCCTGCGCGGCAAGACCGAGGCGCTCGTCGTCCATCGGCTCGTGGGCACGCTGGCCGAGCCTCGGTCCGGCCGCGGGCTCGCGGCGCTGGGGCTGGCGGCACCGCTCGTCGGTCGCGCTGACGAGCTCGATCAGCTGAAGAACGCCTTCGAGCGGATGCAGCGTGGCCGCGCCCAGGTCGTCAGCCTCGTGGGCGAGGCGGGAACGGGCAAGTCGCGGCTCATCGCCGAGCTCTTCTCGCGACTCGAAGGCGAGGGCCGGCTCGCTCGCACGGTCGTCCGGCGGGCGACGTGCTCGTCGCTGGGCGAGCCGACCTACGGCATCTTCGGCGCCCTCTTCCGTGAGGCGTACAAGGTCGACCCCGGCGATTCGCTCGACATCGCTCGGCAGAAGCTGACCGACGGCCTCCGGGCGCTCGGCGCCCGGGCCGACGAGGCCGAGGCGATCGCGCCGGTGCTCAGCTACGTGCTCGGCGTTGAAGACGCCAAGCCCCGCGACGTCGAGCCCGAGCAGCTGCAGCGCCAGATCGTGCTGGCGGCCCGCACTCTGGTCGAGCGGCGCGTCGAGCACGAGCCGGTCATGATCGTGGTCGACGATCTGCACTGGGCGGACACCGCCTCGGTCGATCTTCTTCGCAACGTCGTCGATCACCTGGCCGACCGCCCACTGATGGTGCTCGTCTCGCACCGACCTGAAGCGCGGCCGCTTCAGGTCACCCGAGCCGCCCAGACGGTCATCCGCGTCCATGCGCTCTCGCGCGACGAGACGCGTACCCTCGTGGGCGGCCTCTTCGGCGCCGCGCCCGGCGACCAGCTCGGTGATCTTCAGGACTTCATCGCGACGCGTGCCAGCGGCAATCCGCTGTTCGTCGAGGAGATCGTACGGAGCCTGGTGGGCAAGGGCGTCCTCGTCCGCAAGGCCGACCGCTGGGCGAGCACCGCCGCCTACGACGCCGTCGACGTCCCGCCGACCTTGCACGGCCTCTTGCTCTCGCGCGTCGATCGGCTCGACGCCGACGCCCGCCGGGTGCTCCAGGAGGCAGCCGTCCTCGGCGCGGAGTTCGACGAGGCGCTCCTGCGCGGCATCGCGACGGACGGCGCCGCCCTCGCCGGCGCGCTCGACCGCCTGGTCGAGACCGATCTGATCCAGCCGGCCGGGTCCGGGCGCGACGGCGCGCGCTACCGCTTCACGCACGCGCTCGGGCACGAGGTGGTCTATCAGAATCTTCTGCTCAAGCGCCGCACCGAGCTGCACGAGACGGCCGGGCGCGCGCTCGAGCGTAGCGCCGGCCCGCACCCGGAGCGGCTCAGCGATCTCGAAGCGCTCGGTCGCCACTGGAGCCTCAGCGCCGACAAGCCGCGCGGGGCGCGGTACCTGCTGGCCGCTGGCGACTGGGCGCGCGCGGTCTACGCCAACGACGACGCGATTGGCCACTACGAGCGCGCGCTCCGTACCCTGGCCGACTGCGAGCTGTGCGAGGCCGAGACGCGCGCCGCGCGCGAGCGCCTGGGCGATCTGCTCGGGCTCATCGGGCGGCGCGCCGAGGCGCTGGCGCACTACGAATCCGTGCGGCAGGAGATCGAGAGCTGCGACGATCGCGCCGCCGGCGCGCGCCTGCATCGGAAGATCGGCGGACTGCACTGGGAAGCGGGCGACCGCGAGCGCGCCGGCGCCTGCTTCGCCGCCGGCCTCGAGCGCCTCGGTGACGACGGCGACTCGCTCGAGCGCGCGCACCTCTACCAGGAGATGGGGCGGCTCGCGTTTCGCGCCGGCGACAACGCGGGCGCCATCGCGTGGGCCGAGCGCGCCCTCGCCGAAGCCGCGAACGAAAAAGACCCGGCCGATCGCTCCGCACGCGCGCGCGAGGCCGCGGCCATGCGCGCTCAGGCCTACAACACCCTGGGGGTGGCGCTCGCGCGGACAGGGCGCCTCGGCGAAGCGGTCGCCCAGATCGAGCAGAGCATCGGGCTGGCCGAGTCGCGGAATCTGTTGCAGGACGCCTGTCGCGGGTATACGAATCTTGGAGTGCTCTACAGCTCGCTCGATCCGCAGCGCAGCATCGAGACGTGTCTCAAAGGGCTCGCGACGGCGAAGAAGGTGGGCGACCTCGGCTTTCAGTCGCGGCTCTACGCGAATCTCGCGGTGGCGTATTGCGCGCTGACGGATCGGTGCGAGGCCGAGGGGGTCGAGGCGGCGCGCGCGGCGATCGACCTCGATCGGCGGCTCGGATTGATCGATCATCTCGCGGTGCCGCTGATCGTGCTCGGCCAGATTCACCAGTGCCACGGCGAGCACGCCGAGGCGTTCGCCTCGTATCAGGAGGCGCTCGGCCTGGCCGAGCAGGTCGGCGAGCCCCAGCTCCTGTTCCCGTGCTACGACGGTCTGGCCACCCTGCATCTCGACGCCGGCAATCAGGCGCTCGCCGAGAAATACCTGGCGAAGGCGCAGGAGGTGTGCGAGCTGGCTGGGCTCGAGCCCGACAGTCTGATGGTGCTTCCGTTCCTATGCTGAACGTTCCCAAGCCGAAAGTCCCCTCACGAAGGAGCCCGAGATGACGATGCCCGAGATGCGGCCCCCGGTCGCGCCCGGAGAGTCGGCGCCCAATTTCACCTTGCCCGCCGTCGACCGGAACGAGAACGTGTCGCTCGCCGACTACCGGGGCCGGAGTCCCGTGTTCCTGGCGTTACTGGTCGGGCTGTGGTGCCCGTTCTGCCGGCGGCAGATCGCGCAGATCGGAACGCTCGAGGGCAAGCTGAAAGCGCTCGGCGTCGAGAGCCTCGTGGTCGTCGCGACGCCGCCCGAGAACGCGCGGCTCTACTTCAAGTTCCGCCCGACCCGCGTTCGCCTCGCGTCCGATCCCGAGCTGTCCACGCACCGGGCCTACGGCATCCCGAGGCCGGCTGTGAGCCCCGAGTTCATGGAGGCGCTCACCACGACGAAGGTCAATCCCTACGGCGCGCTTCCCGAGCCGTTGCCCATCCCCGAAGCCGCAGCGGCCGTGGCACGCCTGGACGGCTATACCGAGACGAAGACCGACCAGGCCGACATGGAGCGTCAGTGGCCCCAGCTCAAGGGACAGTTCCTCATCGACCGTGACGGCATCGTGCGCTGGGCGAACGTCGAGTGCGCCAGCGAGGGCTTCGCCGGAATCGGGAAACTGCCGCCGGAGGAATCGATCCTCGGCGCGGCGCGCACGCTGAGCCGCTGACGCGCCGCGCCGTTCGCGGGCGTGGCTACCGTTCGGCCGGACGTCTCACCCGCGTGAAGCGACCGAGTCCGAGGGCCGGCGTACCGGCGGAACGATGAACAGATGATCGAGCGTGATGACGTCCGGCCGGCGTTGCCACGCTTCCGCGCCGACGATCCGCATCACGGTCTCGCGAAGCTCCGGGGTCGGAACTTCGCCAGACACCTCGACCGTCACTTGCGACTTGCGCCACCCGGACACCCGCGCGCGCGGCGTGATGACCAGGCCATGCAGCTGAGGCTCGCGCGCGACGACGTCGGAAAGCTGCGACTGTAGGATCACCGCCTCCTCGATCCGCTTGCGTCGCCTGGAGGCATATCTGGCTCCGACGACGACCGCGATCACGATCGCGACGAGAAGAGCAAGCCCCAAAGCGGTCTGCATAGAGCTCCTCCTTCGACGGGGGGACTGGGAAGTGTTGTCGCGTGACCCGGAACAGGGGCATGCACCTCCCCTTTCCAGACTCGAGCGTCGGTCCTGCGGTGTCGTGGCCACGATCCAACCGGCGGGATCGGGTGTCCAATACATTTTCCCGGCAATGTTGAGACGTTGGTGATATGAGTCCGCGCATGGAGCTGCGCCATCTGCGCTACTTCCTGGCGGTCGCCGAGGAGCTGCACTTCGGGCGGGCTGCCGCGCGCCTGCACATCTCACAGCCGCCCCTGAGCCAGCAGATCCGGCGCCTCGAGAAGGAGCTGCAGGCGCCGCTCTTCCACCGCACGAAGCGCCACGTCGAGCTGACGAACGCCGGTCGCGTGTTCCTCGGCGACGCCAGAGCGCTCGTGGCGCAGGCGGAGCAGGCGGCCGGCAAGGCGCAGCGCGCGAGCCGCGGCGAGATCGGTCAGCTACTGGTGGCCTGCGATCTCTGGGCCGACTTCCTGAACGGGGCGAGCATCATCCGGTCGTTCGCCCGGCGGCATCCGGAGGTGGAAGTCGAGCTGCGCGATCTCACGGCGATGGAGCAGATCGCGGCGCTGGAGGGCGGGCGGATCCACGTCGGGATTCTTCGGCCCCCCGTCCAGAGCAAGGCCTTGATCAGCGAGCGTTTGCTGTCGGAGACCCTCGTCGTCGCGTTCCCGCGCGGACATCGATTCAAGAGCTACGGGCGCGTCGTCTGGAGCGCGCTCGTCGACGAGCCCTACGTCCTCTTCTCGCGCCGCCGAGCGCCGGCGTTCGACGCCCTGGTCGCCCGCGCCTGTCACGACGCGGGAGTGAGCTTGAGGGTCAAGTACGAGGTGGAGCACCCACAGACGATCCTGGCGATCGTCGAGGCCGGCCTCGGCATCTCGCTGGTGCCGGCCTCGCTGCAGCTGGCCAGGCGTGCCGGGATCGCCTACCGGCCGCTGTCGCCTCCCGGTCCGGCGCTGGAGACCGTCATCGCCTGGCGTCGAGACAGCGAGCTGCCGTTGGTCCAGGCGCTCGTCAGGGTGGCGAGAGACGTCGCGCGCTCTCGCCGCAGCCTGGCCTAGCCGGTGATCCAGCCGCTCTCGGTGACGTCGAACTCCTGGTTGTCGGGACCGCGGAACTTGATCTCGTAGTACGAGCGCGCGCCCGTCGCCGGCGCGTGCTTCGGGTCGGTCCGGTTGGTCATGGGCCTGGCACCCGCCGCTTGGAGCTTGCGGCAGGTCTCGTCGACGTCATCCACCATGAACCCGAAGTGGTGCACGCCGGCGTAGGCGGCCTCGTCGCGCGGGCTCTCGCCCGTGTCCTCGTCCTTCGATTTCAGGATGGCCAGGTTGATGTAGCCGTCGGACAGATAGCAGCCCGTGCGGGCCTGGCCGACTTCCTTGAGCCCGAACACGTCCTTGTAGAAGGCCGCGGTCTTCTCGGGATCCGGCGTCCGGATGGCGATGTGCTTGATCCTGGCCATGCTCGCCTCCTGTGGTCGGTCGTGGCTCGATGCGTTCTCTCAGAGGAGCCCGTACAGCTTGCCGGCATTCTCGCAGAGGATCTTGCGCTGGACCGCCCCGCTGACTCCGCGGAGATCCTCGGCGATCCACTTCTGCGAGTCGGGCCAGATGCCGTCGGGATGCGGATAGTCCGAACCCCACATGATGTTGTCCTCGCCGATGAGCGGGATCATGACCCCGACCGACGGCTCGTGCTGATACGTCGAGTAGCCCTGGCGGCGCCAGAGCTCGCTCGGCTTCATCGACAGGTTGAGCTGGTAGTAGCGGTCCTCGTACTCCTCGTCCATCCGGTCGAGGATGTAAGGCAACCAGCTCACGCCGGCCTCGCCGAGCACGAACTTGAAGCCCGGGAACCGATCGAGGGCGCCCGAGAACACGATGCTCGCGAGGAACTCGGCGGCGCACATCTGGAACATCGTCGTGCGCGTGGCGCGATAGCGCAGATCGTACTCCTGCTTCATGGCCTCGTCGGACGGCTCGCGGACCGGATAGCCCGTGGTGTGAAACGAGATCGACATGCGGCACTCCTGCGCGGCCTCCCACAGCGGATCCCACGCGCCGTGCCAGATGGGGAACGCGGCGGTGGACACGGCGAAGTCGGCGCCCCTGAGGCCGAGCGCCGCCGCGCGCCGGAGTTCTTTCGCCGCGATGCCCGGATCGTGGTTGGGAATGCACGCGAGCCCGACGAAGCGCCGCGGGTTGGTCTTGCAGAAGTCGGCGGCCCAGCTGTTGTAGACCTCGTAGACCGCCTGGATGAGCTCGCGATCCTGCATGCGCATCCCGATCCCGAGGATGCCGTACATCACCTCGGCGTCGATCCCGTCGAGGTCCTGATCCTTCAGCCGTAAGTCGGGGGTCGTCGGGTGGGGGCCGCCCTCGTAGAAGCCGACGTCGAACATCCGCTCGACGTGCTTCGAGAAGCCGCGCTGGACGCGGTCGAACCCGAAGCCCAGACCGCCGTACACGCCGAGCTCCTTCTCCTCGGCGAACCAGCGCGGGCCCTCCCCGGTCTCCCGCACCTGTGGCACCCGATCGCGGAGCTTGGCGGGCGCGTTCTTGAGCCAGAGATCGCCGGGCATCCAGGTCATGTCGATGTGACAGTCGGCGGAGATGATCCGGTAGCTCATGACCGGCAGGGTAGCGCCACCGATCGGTGGGGGTCAAGGTGCCGCGCCGAATGTCTAGCTCGAGGCAGCGGGGTTTCGGATAGGTTGGATTGCGTGGCCTATCGGGTCATTCGCGGCCTGGTCCGCCTGCTCCTGTGGCTCTTCTACCGGCGGATCGACGTGGTCGGGCGGGAGCGCATTCCCGAGCGCGGCGGCGTGATCATCGCCGCGAACCACCACAACTCCGTCGTCGACGCGATGCTGATCATCGCGACCGTGCCCCGCACGGTCACCGTGCTCGCCAACGCGCCGCTCTTTCGCCATCCGCTGATCGGCCCCCCGCTGCGCATGATGGGCGCGGTGCCCGTCCACCGGCGGGCGGAGGCCGGGGACGATCCGAGCAAGAACGAGGAGATGTTTGCGGCGGCGATCGCGGCACTGCACGGCGGCGGCGTCATCCTGATCTTTCCCGAGGGCCGCACCCAGCCGCAGCCGATCTTGCTACCGCTGCGGACGGGCGCCGCCCGGCTGGCGCTCGGCGCCGAGCGCGCCATGGGTAGCATCGGCCGCGTCACCGTGCTGCCCGTCGGCATGGTCTTCCACGACCCGGGGACGTTTCGGTCCGCGTCGGTCCAGATCACGATCGGCAGCCCGGTCGAGACGGCAGATCTCGTCGCGGCCCACCCCGAGCGCCCCGAGGAGGCGGTGCGGGCGATCACCGCCCGGCTCACGGAGTCGATCGGAGCCCGGATCGTGGAGGCCCAGGACCAGTACTCGCTCGAGCTGCTCGCGGTGCTCGAGCGCGCCTGGTGGGAAGAAGCCGTCCGTCGCGGCGAGCCCGAGCCCGCGCCGGGCCAGGCCCGCGAGCAGGCGCTGGCCTGGAAGCAGCGGGTGATGCGCGCCGGGCGTTACCTCGCCGCGCGCGAGCCACACCGCGTGGCCGCGCTGCGCCGCAAGATCGAGGTCTACCGCAGCCATCTCGACGAGGTCGGGATCACGAGCGAGCAGCTCGGCCGGCCGTACACGGCGCGGCTCGTCGTCTCCTACGTCGCGACCAACGTGCTGTGGCTGGCGCTCGGCCTGCCGCTCGCCTGCTGGGGAATCGTGAGTCACGCGGTGCCCTACTGGCTGACCGGGCAGATCGTGAAGCGGCTCGGCCGGACCGCGGAGGAGGAAGCGACGGACAAGATGGCGGTCGGTCTCGTGATCTATCCCCTCCTGTGGGTGATCGAAGTCTGGCTCGTCCGGTCGCTCGCCGGGCGCGGCGCGCTGCTGCTGTTCGTCGTCCTGATCGTGCCGTCCGGGCTCTCGGCGCTGATGTGGCGCGAGCGGCTCGGCCGATTCGTGCGCCAGGCGCGCGCCTTCGTCTGGTTCGTCACCGATCGCGGCCTGCACCGGGGGCTGCTCGACGAGCGCCGCGCGCTGGTGGCCGAGCTGCGCGACCTCGCGGACCGCGTGCCCGCCGAGGTGCTCGAGTCGGATCGCGCGAGCGATGCCCGCTAGAGACTGGTCGTCGTCGCCGCGCGTCATCCTCGGCTCGCTCACCGCGCTCAATTTACTGAACTATCTGGACCGCTACGTCTCGGCGGCCACCCTGCCGCTCATCCTCGCCGATCTCGCGATCTCGGACGCGCAGGGCGGTCTTCTCCAGTCGCTCTTCATCGTCGCGTACGCGCTGGCCTGCGGTCCGGCCGGCTGGCTCGGCGACGCCGGCCGGCGCCTGCGCCTGGTCGCGACCGGCGTGTTCGTCTGGAGCGCCGCCACGGTCGCGTCGGGCCTGGCGCCGACGTACGGCTGGCTCCTGCTCGCTCGCGCCGTCATCGGCATCGGCGAGGCGAGCTATGCGATCGTCACTCCGTCAATTCTCTCCGACTGCTACCCGGCCGAGCGGCGGGCGCGCGTGCTCGGTGCCTTCTATGCGGCGATCCCGATCGGCTCGGCCCTCGGCTACATCGTGGGCGGCCTGGTCGGCGCGGCCCACGGCTGGCGCGCCGCCTTCTTCGTGGCGGGCGCGCCGGGCGCCGTGCTCGCCTTCCTGCTGCTGCTGCTCACCGAGCCGGCGCGCGGCGCCCTCGACGCCGTGCACGACGCGACACCGCTCGGCTTGCGCGCCTCGCTCCGCGCGCTCGTGAGCCGCCGGAGCTACGCCGTCAACACCGTGGCGCAGATCATCTACACGTTCAGCATGGGCGGGCTGGCCGCGTGGATGCCGACCTACTTCGTGCGCGAGCGCGAGATCCCGTTGGCCAGCGCCTCGACCACCTTCGGCCTCTTGCTCGTCGTCGCCGGCTTCGCCGGCACCTTGCTCGGCGGACGCATCTCCTCGGTGGTGGCGCGACGGCACCCCGGCGCCGATTTCATCGTGTCGGGCTGGTCGCTGGTGGCCTCGATACCGTTCACTCTCCTGGCGGTGCTGGCGCCGCAGCCGGTCGTGTTCTGGCCGGCCATGTTCGTCACCTTGCTCCTGGTCTTCGTGAACATCGGGCCGATGAACGCGGCCATGTCGAACATCTTGCCGGCGGAGCTGCGCGGGCGCGGATTCGCTGTGACCGGCCTCTTGATTCATCTGCTGGGCGACGCTGTGTCGCCCTGGCTCATCGGAGTCTTCTCGGACTTGATCGGCCTGCGCGTGCCGGTCCTCGTCACCGGATGCCTGCTGGGAGCGGCGGGGGCGGTACTCCTCGCGGGCCGGTCCACCCTCGTCACCGATCTCGGTGCCGCGCGCGCGACGGTGGCGGCGCCGGCGAGGCAGACGCGATGAGCGGAGCCATGCTGGAGCTCTGGGCGGTGCGACTGGGCCTGGTCATCGCCGGGCTGACCGGCTGGTTCTGGACGCAGCGGCTCATCGGTCAGCGGGCATGGCCGGACGCCAGCATCGGCGACGGCGTTCATCAGCTGACCGCGCCGCTGAACCGGTATCTCCACGATCACCCGCGCGCCGCGAACGCGCTGCTGGTCACGACCTCGGCGATCATCGATCTGCTCGGGCTCTTCATCCTCGCGCGATCGATCTTTGGCCCGAGCGTCCGCCCGTTCCTCGGGCTCCTGATTCTCTACACGCTCAGACAGATCTGCCAGGGCCTCTGCGCGCTCCCGCCGCCCGAAGGCATGATCTGGCGCCGGCCGGGCGTTCCCTCCCTGCTCGTCACCTACGGCACCGCGACGGACCTGTTCTTCTCGGGCCACACCGCGATCGCCGTCTTCGGATGCGTCGAGCTCGCGCGGATGGGCGGGCCGATCCTGCCGGCCCTCGGCGTCCTGATCGCGATCGTCGAGGCGGGCGCGGTGCTCGTGCTGCGCGCGCACTACACGATGGACGTCTTCACGGCGATCGTGACCGCGCTGTGGGCGGTGAGCGTGGCCGACGCGCTGGCTCCGTCCGTCGACTGGGCGCTCGCCGCCCTGGTCGGCGCCGCCCGCTGAACCGGATCAGCCCGGAGCGCACGTCGGGACGGCTGCCCGGCGCGGCCGTCTACTCTCTTGTAAGCGCCTCGGTCGGCGGGGCCCCAGCCCCGCGACGACCTGCGCCGCGTACTACCGCGACGGCGGCGGGGGCGGCGGCGGGTTCCCGGCCGGCGGCGGTGGTGGTGGCGGGGAGCCGCTCGGCGGGGGCGGCGGCGGGCTCCCGGCCGGGGGCGGCGGCGGCGAGCTCGACGAAGGCGGAGGCGGTGGCGGCGCTCCCGCTGGAGGCGGCGGCATGTTCGACGGCCGGCGAGCCGCCGGGGGCGTGCACCGGTAGACGTCCGCGAGAATCATCCCCAGGTCGTCCGTCGAGAATGAGAGCACGGCGGTATTGCCGCCGGAGCGCACGACCTTGCGACGCAGGTCTCGGAGCGAATCGTCGGTGACGCGGGAGACGCGCGCGCAACCCGACGCAATGGCGGGATCGGTCGACAGGCGGACGTGGCTCATCGCGAAGTGCTCGACGTCCTCGGCGCCTGCCCGCGAGAACCCGGCCGCCACCAACAGCAACACGGCCCCGGGGATTCGTCCGCTTCTGGTCACGTTGGCCTCCAGACTTCTCCCGATGATGGTACACCTCCCCAGACGAGCCGGCGGCCTGGTGCGTTTACGCGGCCGCACTCGAATGCGCGCCCAGAAGATGCTAGAGTGTCGTGCCCGATCGGCGGCCGCGCCGGATTTTTCCGGAATTATAGGCGGTCATCTCGGTCCCGGCGGGGGCAAAGGTTCTGACGGAATGAAAGTTGTCTGCGCATCGTGCCGTGTCGAGGGGCGGTCGGGCGATCTGGGCCAAAAGGCGCCCCTCGACGATCCCAGCGAGACTCACGGCTACTGCCCACGGCATGCGGCGCTGCTCCTGGCGTCGCTTCCGTCCCTGTCGTTTCCCGACGTCGAGCTCCTCATCGTGGTCCGTCGTCCCGACGTCCCGCTGTTCGAGTATCTCCAGCACCGGCTCGCAGAGGTACGCGGGGTGAAGGTGATCCTCGAGCGGCGCGGGGGCGACCGCCGGCGCGATCTCCGGCAGCGAGCGCCGGACCGGCGCCGCCTCCGTCGCCGGCTGAGGCTCGGCCAGGCCTCATCGCTCGGCTACACCGTCGTGCGCTTCCGGCCTCGCTAGGGAGTCTGCTCCGAGATCAGGTCGAACGTGACGACTGTGAGCTGGTAGATCTCACCCTCGCCGATCGACGGCAGGGTGAAGAAGGTGCGGGTCCCCGGCACCGCGTTGCCCCACACCGACACGACACTCTCGCGCACGGGGTTGCCGGCGGCGTCGACCACCACGGCGCGGACGCGGATGTTGGTCACCCGCCAGCGTGACTCGTTGTAGATGTAGCCGTCGACGCCCGGGCGCATGGACGGCGGGCGGCGGGTCCACTCGATCCGGAAGGACTCGGCGGTCGGCCGCGGCGACTGGGCCTGCGCGCTCGCGGCGACGACGACCAGCGCCGTCACCGCGAGCAGCAGGACACATCGCCGCATCACGGCTCTAGAACACTTCGGACAGCTTCAGCGGCTTGGGGCGCTCGCGCCGGTGGCCGCGCCCGAAGTGCTCGGCGAGGCCCTGGCAGATGATCGGCAGCGCGATCGTGACGTCGGCGAAGCACATGACGTTGGCGCTGCCGTGCGCCTCCTTGCCCCACGAGATGCACTCGGTGGCGAGGGTCGCGCCGCCGAGACCGCCGTAGACCGTGTTGTCCGTCGTGATCTGGATGGAGGCCTTGTGCGGCGTCGGGTCCACGTTGCCGTGGCGCGTCCGCACGCTGGTCGCGGTGATCTGCAGGAAATCTTTGGGTACGCCGCCGCCCAGGAAGATGACCGAGGTGCCCCGCGGCGACATCATGGCGTTGTCCATGATATCGGTCGCGATCCGGTAGTCCTTGAAGAAGTCGACCACCGGCGCCTGCTCGGCCTTGGGCGAGGTGCTGTACCCCTCGCCGATGGGGCCGTCGGGCAGCCCGCAGCAGAAGACGGGCACCTGGTTGCGCGCCGCCGTTGCCAGGATCGACCTCTCGAAGCCCTTGGCGTTGAGCCAGTTCCCGAGCTCGAACAGCAGGCGGACGGTCGGGATCGTGGGCTTGCGCCAGGTGTCGGCCAGCTCGTCGAAGAACCGCCCGGTCACGACCGTCTCCATCTGGTCGTACTTCTTGGACGAGACGATATGGTCGTAGAACCGGTAGTAGCCCTTCTCGGCCAGGGCCACGTCGTCGACGTGCTCGGGGTCGACCCGGTAGACCCGGGTGCCGTCCATCATGTCGAGCAGGTCCTCGGTGATGTTGGCGGAGGTCGACGCGAGCACGTCGACGTAGCCGCGCTCGATCAGCCAGGTGATGAGCGGCCACATCCCGGCGCTCGACATCGAGGCGGCGTAGCCCAGGCAGATGAGGCTCTCACCCTCGATCATGCCCTTCCAGGCCTCGAAGGCCTCGCCGAGCTTCCTGCCCTGGAAAGCGGACTTGCTCATCCGGCCGAGCAGGGACACCACGCTCCCGCGCCCGGCGTCGGCGGCGACGGTCATCGGTTCGCGGACGAGGTTCGGGTCGTCGAATCGCGGCTCGCCAGTCATGTTCGCTCCTATCGCTGAGGAAGCCAGGTGCGCGTCTTGGCGTATTCGTCGGCCCGCTCGGTCCGGAGATAGCGGTAGCGGCTACCCCGGGCGATCAGCGCCTCCTGGACGCTCCCGCCCGGGAACTGGGCGAGGAGTCGGGGCACGACGAACGACCGGTCGAAGAACCGGCACGAGAAGATGTCGAAGTACGCACGCTCCTCGCGGGGGAACACGTGCAGGCTCACGTGGCTCTCCGCGATCATCGTCAAGGCGCTCAGCACGGGCTGGCCGTCGGCGGTGGTGTCGCGGATGACGTAGGGCCGCATGATCGGCGTCATCCCGATCTCGGCCGGGAGCCGGTCGAACAGCTGGAAGAGCGAGTCGAGGTCCTTCGGGCCCTGGTAGGCATCGATGTTGAGGAACAGGTGCGGCCCGAAGTCATTCTCGACGTCGGGTTCGGAGTCCTTCAGGTCCTGCCGCTGGACGGTCCGGACACTGGTGAGCGCGCACGGGAAGACCGCCTCGAGCAGCGACCGCAGCTTGGCCGGGTCGAACTCGTCCGGCGCCACCAGATCGGCGAAGTACGTCTCGCGGAACGAGAAGGTGTGCAAGGTGAAGTGGCCGCCCGCCAGGAACACGAACGCGCTGATCCCGCAATCCTCGGGCACGACTCCGTTGTAGTACGGAAGGACGAACGCGGGCATCGCCCGCTTGAGGCCGAGCTGCGCCGGTGCGTCCTCGAGGACTTCCTGGATCAGTTGCGCGTCGTCGAACCGAGCGCGGAACCCCCGAAACCCGTCAATCGTGAAGTGGAGCATTCGCCTCCTCCCGGCGCTTCAGCGCCGCTGCGGCCATATTAGCGCGGTTCTCGTCGTCCTTTAATACCGAAACGGCGAATTATCGCCGCGAGCAGCCACGGCAGATGCCGCTGGAGCGCGACCGCGGCCTTGCCGAGGCCCGTGATCACCGCTTCTCGACGCCGCCGCGCCACCGCGCGCACGATCTTTCGCGCGGCGGTCGGCGTCGCCATGACGATCGAGGCCGGAATCGGGCGCCGCGGCGCCTGCGCGCGCCAGACACCGCTGTTGTCGACCTGACCGATCTCCGACTCGACCAAGCCCGGGCTGATCAACGTCACCGCGACGCCGTATGGCGCCAGCTCGTGGCCGAGCGCGGCGGCCAGCCCGTGCACAGCGAACTTGCTCATCGAGTAGGCCGACGAGCCGGGCACGGCGACGTGACCGCTGACGCTGCCGATCAGGACGAGTCGGCCGCGGGTCGTCTTGAGGTCGTCGAGGGTCGCGTAGACGGTTCTGAGGACGCCGAAGACGTTGGTCTCGAACTGGCGGCGGTAGTCGTCGATCGAGAGGGTTTCGAGCTTGCCGGTGACCCCGAAGCCCGCGTTCGCCACGACGACGTCGAGCTTGCCCAGGGCGGCCCGCGCCTGCTCGGCGGCGCGCTCGAGGTCGCCGTCGCGGGTGACGTCGCAGGGGGTCACCACGGCCCGGCGCCCGGATTTCCCGATCTCGGCCGCCAGCGCCTCCAGGCGATCGGTGCGGCGCGCCGCCAGGGCCACGTCGGCGCCCTCGCGGGCGAATTCTCGGGCGAGGGCGGCCCCGATGCCCGACGAGGCGCCCGTGATGAAGACCGCGTTGCCCGCAAAGCGCTGGCGACGTCCCCCCAATGATTGGCTATGGGTTCTGGAGAATGATGGCCTCTTCGGCGTAGGCGACGGCGGTCTTGGCCTTGCGGACCGCATCGCCGTGATCGCGCTTTGTCTTGGCGTTCTCGTGGTGAGCCTTGGCCTCGGCCAGGAGCTTCTTGGCTTCCTCGATGAGCTGCCGCGTCTCCGGGCTCACGTTGCTGGCTTCCGCCTTCTTGATGATGTCCTCGGCCTGCTTGATCACGACCGGGCAGTTATACGCGAGAGAAACGGAGGCTACGAGAAGGAGAGCAGCAGAGAGGATCGACGCGACGATCGACCTCATGCACCGGCATTCTAGCCTGATCCGGCGCAGCTTGAGCCGCTGAGTTGAATTTTTTCCGGGGGGCGGCGGCGACCGGCCGCGCGAGTC
>Ga0306921_10002611_pt1 | contig 18084 bp, 13 predicted proteins | sample sta12Cox44000080_FD_203760 | JGI IMG/M metagenome (GOLD analysis project Ga0306921, IMG submission 203760) | Lab enrichment of tropical soil microbial communities from Luquillo Experimental Forest, Puerto Rico - statoxic.12C.oxic.44.000.080 (v2)... | ecosystem: Environmental > Terrestrial >... | reverse complement strand
ACCGCCGATCTGTCGGGTCATCATGGCGTGGGCGTGTTGCTTGAGAGCTGTCTCGCCGACCACTTGGCCTTCGTCGAACGGACGAAGCGGCTGATCCATCGCGTTATCGAAGCCAGGATCGCGACGAAAGCTGCGGCCTAACCGCTTAATTTAATTAGAATATGGCGGGGACGAAGTCCGCATGGTCTTGACTCGCCCAGTTCCCCGGGTTCGCGTCCAGTCTTTGGACGCTAACCTGGGTTCGCGTCCTCCCACATCCGATCTTCCCAGCTCTGGGGTGTAATCATCCAAGTTAGTTAGCCAAAGGAAGGCCAACCCAGGGCATACGGCAGTGCATATCGGAAAGCCATTTCAGCGAGATAGCTCGATCCAAGACTGTCGATGTGAACATAACTTGCGCCGTGCCCGAAGCAGCGACCCGTGGTGACATTTCCAGGTAGCTCGTGGGCAATGAGCAGCTCGCGGGACAGACCTCTTTCTACCGTAACTATATATTCAATATTCGATAGTGGACCGTTGTTAGGCTACGGAAGCCCGCGTAGATACCTGACTCTCGGGCACTGCTTCCGTGGCAGGCGCTGCCGCAGTACGACCAAGTGTTTTGACCAGTTCATCTACCTGTGATCGATACGACTTGTATTCCTCGGTATTTGAGGCCGAGTAGTTCAGGTTCTTGAATAAGGCGGAGAGTTTGGTAAAGAATTGGCGCGCCTCCTCCTTATCTTTGAACGGGTAGTCACGCTGGATGAGGCTGCGCACAAGTCCAAAGCTCTCTAACTGTCGCTCGATAGGGGTTGAGGCATCGACCGCATCGTAGGCATCTTGTTGGAGATAGACCATGTCAAGAAATAACGCTTTTTGATACGTCGTATAGTCGCCGAGTGTAACACCTTCCTCACCCGTGACCTGCATCATTTGATAGATGGCATCTCCTTCGTGAGTGAGCTTTGAGAGAGCTCGCACATCATCGGTCCAGCCATGGCGAAGATGTTCGTCGAAATATGGCTTCAACTGGTCGAGGTAGCGGGACCAGGATATGAGCGGATCCACAGCTGGGTAGAAGCGTTTATAAGCCCGAGCTGATGACAGACCCAAGAATGTCTTTACGGTAGCCAATGTGGATTGCGTGACGGGCTCGTCGAAATTTCCACCTGCGGGAGATACGGTGCCCATCATCGTCAGACTGCCGAGGGAGCCGTCCTTGGTCTTCAACACGCCTGCGCGCTCGTAGATTCCCTTGACCGAGGAATCCAGGTATGCCGGAAAACCCTCCTCGCCAGGAATCTCTTCCAGACGCCCGGACGTCTCACGCATCGCCTGGGCCCAGCGGGAGGTAGAGTCCGCGATCAAGAGCACGTTCAAACCCATCTGGCGGTAGTACTCTCCCAGTGTGACTCCCATGTAAATGGAAGCTTCGCGGGCCGCCACTGGCATCGACGACGTGTTGCAGATGACGATCGTACGATCCATCAGCACGCCACCGTGCGGGTCCTTCGCGGTGGCAAAATCCTCGATTGTCTCCACGACTTCACCCGCCCGTTCACCGCAAGCGACTTGAATGACAATATCCGCAGTCGAAAACCGTGCAATCAATCCCTGGAGCACTGTCTTGCCCGCCCCGAAAGGCCCAGGTATGCAAGCAGTTCCTCCCCGAGCAATGGGGAAAAACGTGTCGATGATACGGATCGTTGTGCCCAAGGGTTCAATTGGGTACAGCCGTTCACAAAGTTGCTGCCGGAGTAGTTTTTCGGGCAACGGGCGACGCACCGGCCAGTGTTGCATCATGGTGATGTCGCGCTCGCGCCCGGCTCCGTCGCGGATGCGGGCCACCGGATCGTGCACCGTGAATTCTCCCACACGAATCGAGCAGAGCTCTACTTCGCCAAGTTCGCCGAAGGGAATCATGATCTTGTGCTGGAAACGACGCTCCGTAACAGTGCCTATGACATCGCCTGCCCTCAAGCGGGCACCCGGCTTTCGGCTTGGAGCAAATTTCCACCTGCGAGCTTCGTCGAGCGCGGCGGCCGATGTGCCTCGAGCGAGGAAGAAGCCGTCTCGCTGCGCTAACGCTTGCAGTGGATTCTGCAAGCCGTCGTAAACCATTCCCAGAAGTCCCGGGCCGAGAGCGGCAGATAACATCTGATCCGTCACTTCCACTCCATTGCCCACGCGCACGCCTTCCGTCTCATCGAAGATCTGGGCGTCAGCCTGGTTACCTTGCACACGCAGTATTTCTCCCTTGAGTTGGGCATCACCTATATGGACGAAGAGAATCGCATTCTTGATTAATGGCACATCGCTCCGGATGCGCACGATGTTCCCCGTGATTCCCACAACGCGTGCGTTAAGAGTAGATGTTGGCATGCTCCCCCAGCACCTCCGTGACGAGGTTGTCAAAAATGGCGCGACCGCGATCAGAATGCAGTTCCTGCCATTGGCGAATCAGATCCCATCGGGCCAGATATAGAATGACGGCTTCAAAGCTGAAATAGTAGTTATCAGCTCGTCGTTTGAAGTCGTTCCATAAGACTCCCATCAAGCCCCGGTGCAGACTCTCCAAGTCTCTTTCTTCTAGCATCTTGTCAAAAGATGTAATCCAGGGAAAGACATGACCAAGACCGAAGTCAGGGCGACTGAAGTTGCGACGGATTTGATCAGCCCAGCGACCAATACCTACGGTGGGCGGACCGGCGCCACGGCGCCGCAGGCGAAGCGCTGTCAAAATCATGCGGTCGTCCATTAGCGTTAAGAGTACTTCGCGGATCATTGGATGCCTAATGCCTTGCATCAGGTCCCCATATCGCGTCACAACAGCGGTGTCGTGTCCTTCTTCAAACTGTCTGCTCCAACTCAGGATCTCGAAGAGGCGGTCCGTCTCCTCCGCATCTTCCGGCTCGAGCATAGCCAAGCGTCCCTGCAGTCGCTCCAGGCTAATTGGCAACCGCTCAGAATCGAACCGGGCTGGTAGAGGCGGCAGGCTCGAAACCAGCATGTAGTAACTGTGCGACCGCCCTTTCACGCCGCGGGTCCTTTCCCGATCGAGCTCGGTTGCTTTGGCGGCGTTGTTGTGTCGGTAATCACCGCCCCGCGCAACAAAGCGCGAAACCGCGGGAGCATGTGACGCAACAGCAACTGACTGATAGCTGTATCCGTCAAATCGACCTGCATGTCCTTGTCTACCAGTTGGACGCGAATGCCAGCCGGAACATCCTCAATTACGCCGAACGTGAGACCATCCTGCAGCATGCCTCTGCCCAGAGAGACAACGAAGTGCATCAGCGTACCCGGTTTGGCTTCCTCCGGTTTGCGTCGAAGGTCTTCCAACGAAATGAACTCAGCTGGGAGCAGTACGTTCTTGCGCTCACCTGTCACCGCCGAGCCTGCCTGACCTGCAACTTCAAGGATCATGCGTTGGAGAAAATCCGGGTCACTGAGTGTTCCTTTTACCAGGCGGCGTAGCATGTTCTGAAAATTGTCGGTCAATTCGGCTTCCATTGTGAGTATGGTGTCGCGCATCGCGAGACGGATGGCGTCTTCGCCCGCGATCTTCAGCTTTGCAGCTTCCTCGCGACCCTTCAGGAGGATCCCGTCCGCTTCCTGCTTCGCTTGTGCCACGATATCGGCGGCCTGTTGTTGTGCAGCCTTTACGATCGCGTCCGCCTGAGTCTTGCCTTCGGCGATACCAGTATCACGCAAGCGGCCGATAAGGACTTCGACGCCTGATTCAGCGACGGCCTTGTCGGCGCCAAGCGGTTTTGAAAGTTCTTGCTGTGCCATAGTCACCTTAACCTTTCGGAATCGAGCCGCTCACGATGAGAGCAAACACGAATACAAAAACAGCGAACCCTTCCACAATAGCTGCTGGAGTTATGGAGATACCGAAGATTGCTGGCTTGCCCTTGCTGGCGTTGATTGAAGCCGCACAGCATTCACCTTGCAACATACCAATGAACAATAGGGCCAATCCAACCAACAGTCCCACGCCAAACAAGCCCGAGGAGTTTTCCGGCACCACGGGCCGATTGAGTGTGAACATGATCACGATGCCGTAGATCATGATGGAGGAAGGTAGGACTGACAGGCCAATGTAGCGTCCGTAGCCGCCGTCGACTTCAAGAATGGCACCGCAAGCAGCTTTTCCGGCTCTTGTGCAACCGATCGCGCTGCCGATCGCGGACAGAGCTACCGGGCTGTACACGCCAATCCAGCCTAACACTGCTATGTACTGATTCATGAAGCAATCCTCCTCATTCCCTTTCTTTGACGGCGAAGATGCGAAATGGCTCGCCTTCACCGTGAAGGCTCCAGTTGAAGAACTCAATGACGTTCAGCCGCAGTCCGTGTACAACCCCGCCCATAATTCCCATGACGAAATTGATGCTATGGCCGACGAGTAACACAAGCGCCGCCAGGAGTATGCCCACGCCTTTGAACGCGAGAGACCTGGCCGCCAGACTGTTGAACGCCTCGGCCAGCTTGATCGATGCCAGCCCGAGCGCAAACAGTCGCAGATAACTAAGCACATCACCAAACGCCTTAGAAAGTTCGGCAACCCCCTTGACCCCATCTACCAACCGGCCCAGCAGGGCCTTGGGTGATGTGCTGAAGGGACGTTTACTGGTGAAAACCAACACGAGAAGGCCGCCCAGCACGAGGCTGCTGATTCCAACTGAAGCCATTGGCGCCACGTGATAACTTTTCCCAACACCGAGCATGAAACCGCCGAGAATGATGCATGCCCAGCCGACAGAGCTGAGCGCTGACAGCGACTTCCTGCGCAGCCAAGCGGTCATCAGATTTGCGAAGCTGAGATGTGCCACTCCAAAACCGATGGCAATTAACATCATCAGGTTTAAGTTTTCCGGATTCAGGACTCGCAGCTTTGCCAATGGTGAACCCGGGCGCGGCGTTATACCGAAGTAAGAACCAATCAGAACTCCATAAACGATGCAAGATATAACTAGCGCCAGTAACAGCCCGCGCATGCCTCTCCCGCTTGCTGAGTGGCCTAGGCGCTTCCACAAAGCTAGCATGATGATCCCGAGAATTAGGCCGTAACCTGCGTCGGAGAAAATCATTCCGAAGAAGATGGCGAACGCAATGAACACCGAATTCGACGGATCCCACATGTGATAAGCCGGCGTTGTGTAGAACTGCACCAGACCCTCACCGCCACGCAGCAGCGGCGGGTTATGGAAGAGTGTGGGCGGCTTTTCTTCTGAAGTTGGCGGAGTAATCGTCATCGCCAACTTGTGGTCAGCAGCGAATGCCTTCAGCGCAGGAGTGCTCGCTTCGGGCACCCAGCCCTGGACCGCAAACAACCGGTCCTGATCGTGGGTGCGGAGAGCGGCGGACTTGCAAGCGGCGCGATCATCAGCTTCAGCTAATCTTCCCTTCAGGCCGTCGATGTAAAGGGTCCCGCCGATGCGCTGGTAATCCGTCTCCTCCAGTTGGCGCTCGACTTCTCCCAAGCGCGCGCGCAAGGTAGAAAGGGTCCGCGGGTCGAGCGATACCGGTGAACCGGGCATGGCTGCCGGGCGATCCGCAGTGATCACCACGATGTAAGCGAAACGATGATCCTGGGAAATCACACGCCATGGAAGCTCGATGGCTTCCACTTCCTTTCTCTGATGGAGGGGAACCACGTAGAACCAGAAACGCAAAGCACCTTCCTGTCCCCACGATGGCAGATGAAAGTCACCCCAAGGCTCGAGATCTTTGATCCATCGACGCAGTTGCGCGCGCTCTTCGACCAAAGCGCGCGAACGGTCCCGGATGTTGAGCACCTTATTGACGGTTTCTTCGATGCCGACGTCTTCATGGTGCTGAAGCGAGAGCCGTTTTACAGGGCAATCTTCCAGGTACTGCAATGCTGCACGTGCATCTCCGCTTTCGTCAGGAACGTCATCGGCGGGTGCAACGCCTCGATGCAAGTCATTCACGTGCATGCAGCCGAGCGTCTGCAGCCCGTTCAGAACCGAGTCCTTCTCGGCAACTGGCCCGTACAGTGTCGCCTTAACCAACGGAACAATGGACATCAGCCTACCTCGCGCGTACCGTCGGCAGACGCTTCCCGCTCTTTGGCGTGCTTGGACTTGGCAATCTTTGAGGTAACGACTGCGGCGCGCTCTATGTCCGAGAGAAAGATCTGAATGTGAGTGATGTTTTGTCGTGCATTCGGAATCAGGACCTTCTCAAAAAGATTCACGCGTTGCGACACCCGACGCACTGCCCCTTGCATCCGAGCAACGCGTTCCCTAAACACGCGGAGGCGGAGCTGATAGGTCGCAGAATCTTTCAGGCACTGCACTAGATCATCCACCCAGTACGGCGTCGCCAGCAGAGAATACGTCACTTCGTCGAACTGCACATCGCGAAGGGTAGGCAGCGTAAGACCCAAAACGTCTTCTTCGACAATGTCTATGTGGCGAACGCGCACCAACCCGGTCAGCTTCATCTTGGAGGTGCCCAAAATCGGTAGTAATGCTGACAGCGAGCGACTCGCCCTATCCGCACCCTGCTCGGCTGCAGCCAAGGCCTGCGCGGCCTTCTTGTATTCCGCCGTCAATTGTTGTCGCTTAAGCTCAAGTGACGGGAGGAAGCGCTGGAAAAGACGGAGCTTCTCGCGTTCACGCTGGAGTGAGCTTTTGCTGAGCGTTATCGCCATGACTCATCCGCCTCAGCCAGACTGCTGCGGTTGCAAATCGCTGCTCGGTGTACTCCTGTCATGTGGAAAATACTTGTCAATCAGGCTCTGCTTCATCAGTAGTTCTTGCGGCTCGAAACACTCCGCCATCGTTTGCCAGCCGAGATCGAGCGCGCGTTCGAGGGGCAGCGACACGTTTAATTGCATGAACCGTTGCGTGAACAGTTCGGCAAACCTGATCAGTTTTCGATCGTACACCGACAAGTCAAAGGCCATCGCCTGCTTCTGCTGTGCTTCCTTGCCGCCGGAATAGAGGCGGATCATGGTGTTCATAAGCTGCCCATGATCCTCGCGGGTTACCTTGCCGATCACGTTCTGTTTGAGACGGGACAACGACCCGAAGGGGTCGATCATGCCGTCGTGGAGATTAAACTGTCCTTCCGTGATGTAGCCCGTGTTGTCGGGAACAGGATGAGTGATGTCATTACCCGGCATGGTGGTCACAGTCAAGATTGTCACAGATCCCGCGCCCTTGTAGCTGCAAGCCCGTTCGTATCGAACTGCCAGCTGGCTGTAGAGATCACCGATATAACCACGGTTCGATGGAACCCGCTCCATTGAGATGCCGATCTCTTTCAGCGCATCGGCGTAAGCCGTCATGTCGGTCATGAGTACCAGAACGCGCTTGTGCTCTTCAACAGCGAAGCGTTCGGCAACCTTCAAAACCATGTCAGGCGCGAGTATCCGCTCGACAATCGGGTCAGAGGCAAGATTTACGAACATCACCGTGTGCCCAAAGATGCCCTCGTCTTCAAAGCGGCTGCGGAAGAAATAGTAGTCGTCGAAGATCAACCCCAAGCCGCCGAACACAATGATGTCGGCATCAGCCTGAATAGCGATGCGCGCCAGCAACAGGTTGTATGGCTCCCCTGCAACCGAAAAGATTGGAATCTTCTGGCTTTCGACCAGACAATTGAAGATGTCGATCATGGGCACATTGGTGCGAATCATCTTCATCGGAACGATGCGAGTCACCGGATTCACGGATGGGCCCCCGATAGTCACCTTCCGGTCGCCAACGAGGTTTGGGCCCCCGTCCATAGGTTCTCCTGTGCCGTGGAACACGCGGCCTAGAATGTTCGCCGAGTACGTAACCTGAGTAGGGTGTCCCAGAAAGCGCACGGTTGACTGCGTGGAAAGCCCTTTCCCTCCTGCGAAGACCTGCAAAGACACATCGGTTCCATCAAGCTGAATGATTTGTGCCAACGATTGTTGGCCATCGGGGCTCTGGACAACGGCCATCTCACCCAAACCTACGTCACTGGCGCGTATCTTCACGATGTCCCCAACGATTGCCGTGGTCTTCGTGTAGCCCAGAAGCTCTTGCAACCCTTCCAACTTCTGAGCGTTGTTGCGGTTGTGAGATGTTTCGCTTTCCGCCATATACCGATCCCCTCAGGTGTCGCCCCTGCGGGCGCGAGAGTAAGCAAACGGCTGCGTTCCGGGAACTATGACTACTGGCAGTTCGTTATTCGATCCGGTTATCCTGAAGTGGCGTGCATGCTCGCACGGTCGCTCGCACCCGCTTTTTGATAACCGACCAGCCCCAAGTACAAAACCCGATCAAAAAACTGATTGACCGAGTGCAGCAACTTCACCCCGCCCCAGAAGCTGACCGGCTCTTCTAGCAAGCACTCCTCCTGTATGTGTTCCCAAAGATAGTCGCGGGCGATGCAGATACCATAGAACGAGTGGCTGAAGGGAACGCCCTGCTGAGCTCTCCGCATTCCTGCGGCAACGTATCGTTGCTCCATGTTCGCAACGGGTTCATCTCCGAGCCAGTTGGTGAGGTCGCGATACATCTGCGTCGTAAATTCCTTGTGTTCGTCCGCGGGCACACGAACGACTGACTCGTTGCATTTTTCCGAGGCCCTCACCTTCTTCATTAAGCCTTCATAAATCCGGTCAGAATTGGATCTCATGTGGTCAACTAGCTTTAGCGGTTGCATCCGTTCTCCTTAGTCGGCAGGGTTGGTCGTCAGACCGCTCGACCGATTCAAATCACTCCGCGGCTTGCTTGCAAATAGTTGATTCTCGACAGCGCATCCGCCCATAGCCAGTCTCGATAAACATTGCTGCTGGTTTCACCTATCTCTTATAGACCCGCGACTGAAATGCTGCAACAGGAGAAATGCACACCCCTTCAAGGCAGGCCGTCTCCACGGTCGTTCAATCGCATCCCTGTCCGCGGTCTTGGATCACGAACAGCTCGATATGAAAGCAACGTAACTGGCGGACGGGCCGTCCTTTTCTTATACCGGGCCCCTGCGGCGACCCTGGGAAGGGGCAAAACACAGACCAGTGCGAGGATACACTCGCTGTCTTGCGCGCGATCTTTCGGTTCGGCAGCGTCCACATCTCGGCGAACCCAGTTCGCGATATCCCCCGGGATGGCGAGTATTTCCATCCGCTGAACCCCCAAGGCCTCATGCAAGTAGTTGTAGCAGTTGAACTCGAGCCTCCCGAAGTCAATAATTAAATTGCCTTTTATGGGCTCCCAGAGCCCGAGGAGAACCCCAACATCTGATTTGTGCCAGTTCAGCTATTCGGCTGCAGTCATGACTCTCTCTGGACAAATCTGCAAGGTGGAGGTGTGATCGTGGCCAAATACAAGGACAAGAAAGACAAAAGCAAAAAAAAATAGGATGAAAGAGAAGATTCCACTTCAGCCGTTGAGCACTGGATCTGGGGCTGCCGCAGCTCCTGCCCTAGCGGCCTATGCCGATAGCCAGCCGCTTGACAAGGTCACCTACCTGCAAGCCAAGCTGATCCTCAAGCCAGACCGCTTTACCTCGTTGCAGAGTCTTAAGGACTTCAGCAAGTTCGTTAAGCAAGCGGCAAAGAAGGTCGGCGTGGGATTTATCGCCGATCCCAACGCAGACGGGCGGCCTAAGGTACGCGAGATCGTCTTTGGCGATACGTCCGATTTCCGCCTCTACAACAACGCGTTCATCCTACGGCGACGTGTCTCGTACGTGGACGGCTTTCCCGTGGGCGACCCAGAAATTGTTTTCAAGTTTCGTCATCCTGACGAGCAAAAGGCCACGGCCGTGGACGTGCGTCCCAAAATCGCCGGAGCGTATCGTATCAAGTTCAAGGCAGAAGCGCTGCCATTGAAGGATCAGGTAGGCGGTTATCGTATCCTGCACTCGCACAACTGCCAGTTTGGCGCAAGCCAGATGCACGCCGCCGACAGGACCTCGATGGCGACACTCACGCGGGTCTTCCCCGCACTGGCAACCCTCAAGAATTCTGACGAAGAACACATCAGCTTGGTGAACGAAGGAATCGTGGAAGAGATACTGCTTCCGCTGGGTCAGTTGGACTTTGCAAAAGGAACCATCGGAAAGTGCGATATTGCCTTGTGGCGCACCCGCGGTGAGCACAAGCCGTTGGTGGGAGAGTTCGCTTTCCAGGTGCAGTTTCCGGTCCGCGAGTCCGTTGCGAAAAAGTCGAAGAAGCTGGCTGCCCAGTTCTACGTCACGTTGCAGTATGAGGTGAAGGACTGGCTGGCACTGGGCGTGACCAAGACGGGTATGGTGTACCGCATGAAGGGGAACGAGCCTCAAAGTCATGAATGACGCTGTCGCTCGGGCTGGCCTGGGAGGCTCTGTCAGACCCAAGAGCATGAAGAACCGGGGCGAAGCTAACGCATAAAAGCTCCCGAGGGCTTCATCAATGACGACCCGCGTGAAATTCATCACGCTGTGAGCATCTTCTCCCCAACCGCGGTCCTCCGGCTTCTAGTTCGCAAGCTGGCTAAGGCCAACCCGGTTTGGGCAATAAGTTTCATGGTTGTTGTCACCAGTGATCTGATGAAGCAGGCCATGCTGTTCTTGCGCTCGCGAATCATTAATACGCTTGTGGCTTGCGCTGTCGGACTCCAGGAAAATTGTGGGATAAGTCTCACCACCGCTGACCTGGCAACATCCAAGCAGTTTGCCTGATGAATACGGACGCTGATCCGGCGTTTCCCTCCTGCGTGAGCAAGAACAGAACACTTGGCGCTCTCGCATAACCAGTGCTTCGTGAGATTCAACGCTGATTCTTTCGCACGGGTTAGACGTGAAGCATCTGTGCAGGTGCAAGACAATTTAGAATCTGCTGTAGAGTTCTTACCGCATCCCCGAAAACGGTGGCTCTCTCTGGATCACTCCCGAGCTGGCTCTGTGGTTCCGCCGTCGACCGGCTGTTTTTCGCCGGCGTCGACGCGCGTATGTATGCAACGTGAGAAACGGCGTATGATACGAAATTCCATTCGACGACGACCTCGAACTGTCAATCCGTTAACATGAATCCCTGCGCCGCAGATCGTCCTCGGCTGGGACAGAGGGCGAGCATTTGGTTAAGTTGATTGTGCTTTGGTACTCGGGAGTTGAAATGAACACAGAAACTGACCAGTCGAGACGAGCGACCATACAGCGGAAGCGAGGTTCGGTATCACACCTCGCACCGAGTGGAGAGCTACTGAGGAATAGGCGACAAACCTATCGCGGCCCCGAATCGATGTTCGAGAGCGGTCTCACTTTAAGCGAACGCCCCTTCGATCTCACCTGAACCCAATTTCCGAGTTGCTCGTCAAGCTTTATTTGCGCATTTTTCACAAAAGATCTTGGCGCTGGGAGACAGGCGGTGAGTTATCCTGATTTGGTTTGCGCCAAGTCACGAAATGTGAAAGCTGGCCCGAGTACCCCTTAGGGCGGTGGGAACAAGGGGTAAACGCATTCAACGTGCGAGCAGCTCGGTTCAAGGTAGACACTGTAACTCGCCACTTCCCAGGAGTTGAATCCTATGAGTACCGTCGCTTCCGGTGTTGCAATCGATCAACCTGTTCTAAGCGCGTACGGCAAGGCCCGATCAACCATACATGGTGCCCCGCTTAGCGCGGATGAACTGCGTAAGACGGATGCCTATTGGCGGGCTTGCAATTACCTGAGCTTGGGCATGATTTACCTGCTCGATAATCCTCTCCTCAGAGAGCCGCTGCGTTCCGAGCACATCAAGAATCGGTTACTGGGCCATTGGGGTTCGAGTCCCGGCCTGTCATTTATCTACGTTCATTTGAACCGGCTGATCAAGAAATACGATTTGGACATGATCTTCCTGGCTGGCCCAGGCCACGGCGCTCCGGGAGTTCTAGGTCCCGGCTACCTCGAAGGCACCTACTCCGAGGTTTATCCGGAAAAGAGCGAGGATATCGAGGGCCTGCGCGAGTTCTTCAAGCAGTTCTCCTTCCCTGGTGGAATCGGAAGTCACTGCACGCCGGAAACACCGGGCTCCATCCATGAGGGCGGGGAACTTGGCTACGTGCTTTCCCATGCCTGCGGCGCGGCGTTCGACAATCCGGAATTGATCGTTGCTGCCGTGGTGGGAGACGGTGAATCGGAAACCGGGCCTCTGGCGACGTCGTGGCACATCAACAAATTCCTAAGCCCGTCGCGCGACGGTGCGGTACTGCCGATTCTTCATCTGAACGGATACAAGATCAACAACCCCACGCTTTTAGCGCGAATCTCCGGCGAGGAATTGCAAGCCCTGCTCAGCGGCTACGGGTGGGCACCGAACTTCGTGGAAGGCTCGGATCACGACACGATGCATCAGGCCATGGCTGCCACGGTGGAGAACTGCATCCTGGAAATCAGGAAGTACCAGCAGGAGGCGCGGAAGAAGTCGACGGTCAGCCGGCCGCGCTGGCCGATGATCGTGTTGCGTTCGCCCAAAGGCTGGACGGCCCCGATCGAGGTTGAAGGACAGAGGCTAGAAGGCTTCTGGCGCGCGCACCAGGTACCGCTGCCCAATGTCAAGAAGGATCCCGAACAACTGCGGATCCTGGAGAGCTGGATGCGGTCGCAGCATCCGGAAGAACTATTTGACGGGCGCGGCGAGTTCGCTCGAGAGTTGCGAGCGCTTGCACCAGTCGGTGCTCGGCGCATGAGTGCGAACCCTCATGCTAACGGTGGGCGTCTGAAGAAGGCACTGCGACTGCCTGACTTCCGCGAGTACGGGATAAGTTTGGACAAGCCAGGTCATGTCCAGGCGGAGAACACCCGTCCTTTGGGCGTTTTTCTCCGCGACGTGATGAAGTTGAACATCAACAACTTCCGGGTCTTCGGTCCCGACGAAAACACCTCGAACAAGCTCGACGCCATTTATGAGGTTAGCAAGAAGTTCTGGATCGAGGAATTGTTTCCGGAGGATAGCGACGGGGGCGAGCTCTCGACCAATGGCCGTGTAATGGAGATGCTAAGTGAGCACACGATGGAGGGCATGATGGAGGGTTATGTGCTCACCGGACGTCACGGCTTCTTCTCTACCTACGAGTCGTTCGTGCACGTCATCGACTCGATGTTCAATCAGCATGCCAAGTGGCTTGAGATTTGCAACCACTTGACGTGGCGTGAACCGATAGCGTCCTTGAACCTGCTGATTACGTCGACGGTATGGCGGCAGGACCACAATGGTTTCACCCATCAGGACCCCGGATTTATCGACGTCGTGGTCAATAAGAGCGCCAATGTTACTCGCATCTATATGCCGCCCGATATTAACTCGCTGCTTTCCGTTGCTGATCACTGTCTGCGGAGCCAGAACTACGTGAACGTGATCGTCTGCGATAAGCAGATGCACTTGCAGTACATGACCATGGATGAGGCCATCACGCAATGCACCAAGGGCATCGGGATCTGGGAAAGGGCCAGCAATGATCAGGGCGGGGAGCCAGACGTGGTCATGGCCTCGGCGGGTGACATTCCCACGCAGGAAGCCCTTGCCGCTACGGCAATGCTGCGCGAGGAATTCCCGGATCTCAAGATCAGATTCATCAATGTGATCGATCTCTTCAAGCTACAGCCGAGCACCGAGCATCCTCATGGGTTGCCGGACCGGGACTTCGACTCGTTGTTCACGACCGACAAGCCAACCATCTTCAACTTCCACGGATATCCCTCGTTAATTCATAGGCTGGCGTACCGGCGCCATAACCACGGCAACATGCACGTTCGCGGCTACAAGGAGAAGGGCAACATCAACACCCCTTTGGAACTGGCCATTAACAACAACATCGACCGCTTCAGCCTGGCTATGGATGTCATCGATCGCGTTCCCAAGCTGCAGAGAATCGGTGGTCACGCAAGGGAGCGGTTCCTCAACCAGCAGATCGAATGCCGCAATTACGCACACGAATACGGCATCGATAAACCAGACGCAGCCAACTGGGTGTGGCCGTACTAGCAGCAGAATCAGAAAGGATGTGGTTGGCCGAGGATGACCGGACTGTGTCAGGGGAAATCAGTAACTATTATTTGGGCTAATCCCAAGCAGATCACTTGCGAGGTGCGAAATGCGGATTGAGGCACAGCATGTGCCGTTTCCACACCCCGCTTATCTAACCACAGCAGCCACAGTATTAATCTCGAAACACCACGTTGTCACTCTTCCGTTTGCCGCTGATAGTCCTTCACCACTTCTTCCAGCCTGCTGTAGAAAGCGTCATCGCCAAACAGCTGGCGCATCTGATAAGTGCTCTCGGCCTTAACATCTTCCAAAACATGTGCGATGACCAGGCGTATTCCTTTGTCCTTCAATATCCCGTGAAGCGAACGTATTGTCTCGGCTGCTGTGAAATCCACATCATCCACTGCCGAAGCGTCGATGCAGAACCAGCGTAACGGAGGATCAGCGGTGCTAACCAGAGTCATGACCTCTTCCGCAAGCCGTTGAGCGTTCGCGTAGTACATGCTGTGAGCAAAATGATAGATATACAGTCCCGGGACAGCCTGGATTTTAGAGGCCCACGGATGCGGATGCCAACCGCCCGTTTCACCTCGCACGAGTACAGCGTTTTTCGGTGCGTAACCCCGCCGGGTGTGATCAATGAGTGACAAGGCCATGGCGAGCAGGATGCCCTGCTCCACACCAACGAACACGACCGTTAACGCCGTGATCAGCGCCACCCAGAACTCTGATCGCCGTTCCGACAGTATTCTGCGCATTCCTTTGAGATCGATTAGGTCGATTCCAATCAGGAACACGATGGCTGACAAGACTGCCTCCGGCATGTAGGCCAATGGAGCGGTGAGAAACAACAGCACCATCAGTACTACTGCCACCGTAACGAGGAGCGATAGCTGGGTGCGTCCGCCGGCGCTGTCGACCATCTGTGTTTTTGTTGGGCTGCCATTAACGACGAACGCGCCTGACAGCCCAGCGCCGATGTTGGCAAACCCAAGCCCTACCAGGTCGGTATTCTCGCTGAAGTGCTCGTTGGAGCGAGCCGCATAAGCGCGCGAGGTCGCAGCGCTTTGTGCCAGTATCACCACAAACATGGAGAATGCCGTCGGTACCAGTATCCCAATCAGGTTCCAGCTCCATGTGACCCTCGGCAGCCCGATGCGAGGCAGACCACTTGGTACACTGCCGAGGACACGGACGTACTTTCCCAGATCGAGCGCCGAGCTAAGTACTATGGCGCCAATCACAGCAATCAAGGCCCCCGGTATTCTCTTTGAGACCCTTTTCGCTCCGACGATGACCACGAGCACACTGAGCGCAATAGCCGCCGCATAGGCGTTTACCTGGCTGACCTGGCGGAAGCCGTTCCACATCTTGGACAGGGTACCGTGTCCGCCGCTTTCGAGGCCCAGCATCCCGGAGATCTGGCCCAGAGCCACTTGGATACCAACCCCTGTCAGGAAACCGATCAGCACCGTGCGCGACAGGAAGTCGGCGAGGAAACCCAGCCTAAGAACCCGAGCCAGGAGCACGAATCCCGCGGCCATCAAGGCGAGCACTGCCGCCAACGAGACATACTGATTCGTACCGGTGGGTGCTAACCCGATCAGCCCAGCCGCGAGAATGGCCGCGGTTGCTGAGTCGGCACCTACTACCAGGTGCCGTGAGGAGCCAAAGATGGCAAACAGAGCGGTGGGAATAAGAATGGTGTACAGCCCGGTAATCACTGGTGTCCCGGAGATCTTCGTGTAACCCATCACCTCCGGAATCGCGAGCGCGGCCAGAGTGAGTCCGGCAATGATCTCGGACGGCACCTGTACAGCGTTTATGGGCAGTACGCCCTGGAGTAACTTGAAGCGAAAGTTCCGTGTCGTTGTAGCCGTCATCCTTATTCTTATCAATCTATAGGCATCTGGTATAACATGCATCCGATAGTAGTGTCATTGTGCAATTTTCTATGCTTGCTGGGTTTAGGGTGTGTCCGGCACTCGATTCGCTGCACTCCAAGCTGTTGACGTTCACGAGAAGCTTTGGCCGGCTTTCTGGCCTATTTGCTCAGCGCAGCGCGCGCTGGTTCCGATTCCGGCGTCGTCATCATCTGCCAGGACAGTAACCACTCAACCGCGGCCTCCAGCCATCAGTGGACAATCCGCCGACGATGGAATCTGCCCGATGCGGCGTCCAGCCTGGCGCCGGCTAGCTGCAGGGCCACGGGAGAGGGATAGAGCATGTAGCGTTCGTTGATGAGGGTAATCGCCTCATCCCCCGAGATGTGAAACAACGGTGGAGCGATGACGGGACTGGCATCGTGCGTGTAGACGCAGACTTGCCTGCAAGATGCCGTGAAGCGTATGGCTTGGCCCTACTGACCGGCATGAACCGACCAGCAAGTCTTACGTTTTACCGACAAGGCAAGCTAGCGAGAGTGATGTCCAGCGCCCGGCGTAAAATCGCAACAGGGGTTCGGGCAACTACGTAAGTTCCGGGATCACTTGAGAGCGCGCGAATAACGGCGAGTACTAAACGACGTTGCCACTATTCCAAGAAGGGGAGCGATCTTGATCGGCTTTGAAGTCTCGATGATGCGAAAGATAGCGGTCAGCCGCTCGGTTTCTGAGACGCAGAAGTCCTTGCTTACATAAATATTCTTGAACATCAGAAATAGGTATCTTGCGCTGTGCCGATCAGAGCAGTAAAGCGCCTTTGTGTGCGGCGAATGCTCTAGACGCGGACGGCATCTGTGTCGACGCCTCACACGTGCGATTGGTTAGCATTGCGTCCGCGCAAACATGACGACTACGGACCTCGGCCCCACACTGTAAGTGTCCGTTGACACTGGCAATGCGCTTTGCCATTCCACGATATCCTGTGGCGGGTCGAGCGTCGTATCAATCCACCTGCGCCAGGGTTCTCGGGTAGCCGTATCTATGAGTGGAAGCTCGAAGTCGAGCGACTCCCAATAGGCATTCAAGATCAAACAAAGGAGCAGGTTTTGTTTTCGAATCTCCGCGCTAAATGCCAGGCTATGCGAATCATCGCTCCAGTCCGGTCGGTTCCGTTTCACGCCATGCCAAAACTTATTCGCCCCTGGATTAGCTGGTTCAGGCTTTCCCGCTCGCGCTCAGGCCCCATCTCTCTCAATAGACGTCTTTGAAGCAGCAGCCTCACGAACCGATGCACATCTGCATGTTGGTCGAGCAGTTTCCAGTCCAACCAGCTGGTTGCGTTGTCTTGGCAGTAGGCGTTGTTGTTGCCGCCCTGTGTGCGCCGGACTTCGTCCCCCATGACAATCATCGGCATACCGAGCGAAAGCATGCTGACGGTCAAGAAATTCTTCACCTGCCGGTTCCTTAGTCTCTCAATCGCCACGTCAGCAGTCGGGCCCTCGATGCCGCAGTTCCAGCTTCGGTTATCGTTGACGCCGTCACGGTTGTCCTCGCCGTTACCTTCATTATGTTTATGGTTGTAGGACACAAGATCGTTGAGCGTGAACCCATCGTGGCAGGTCACAAAGTTGACACTTTGCTCCGCCTCGCGTTCCTTGTGTCCGTAAACCTGCGGGCTGCCAACGATCCGGTCGGCTAGGCGGCGCACCGAACCGGGTTCGCCGCGAAAGAAGCTGCGTACGTCATCTCGAAACCTTCCATTCCACTCTCTCCAGCCATCCCCTATGAAGCTGCCGACCTGGTAGAGTCCCCCCGCGTCCCATGCCTCGGCAATCAGCTTAGTACCGGCGAGCGAAGGGTCTGACTCGATGTCCCAGAGGACTGGAGGGTTTGCCATTGGGTAACCCTGAGGTATCGCGAGCAAGGATGGATGCGAGATCGAATCGGAATCCGTCCACGTGCATTTCTTGCACCCAGTAGCGCAGGCAGTCTACGATCATTCGCCGAACGACCGGATGATTTGCGTTAAGCGTATTCCCGGTACCGCTGTAGTTGGCATAGCGGCAACGGTCTTGTTCCAAGATGTAATAGGTACTGTTGTCCACTCCCCTGAAGCTCAGCGTTGGGCCGGAGTGGTTGCCTTCCGCCGTGTGGTTGAAGACTACGTCCAGAATGACTTCGATGCCAGCACGGTGGAACGCCTTAACCATGTCGCGAAACTCATCCACAACATCTGATCCGTGCCGTCCCGAACTGTAGGCC